>Ga0307423_1001229_pt1 | contig 15678 bp, 13 predicted proteins | sample SalMarWE160310MG_FD_202154 | JGI IMG/M metagenome (GOLD analysis project Ga0307423, IMG submission 202154) | Salt marsh sediment microbial communities from the Plum Island Ecosystem LTER, Massachusetts, United States - WE1603-10 | ecosystem: Environmental > Aquatic > Marine > Intertidal zone >...
AATACCTGCATAAATTACAGGATTATTCTACTACAGAAAATGAAAGGGATTCCGAAGAATTAGCTGATTTATTCCTTAAGATTTACAACTTCCCAAAACCAACAATCGCAGCAGTGAACGGAGCAGCTATTGCCGGTGGATGTGGATTAGCTTCTGTTTGTGATTTCATTGTAGCAAATGAAGAATATGCAAAATTTGGATATTCGGAAGTAAAAATTGGATTCATTCCTGCAATTGTGGCTATATTCCTGATCAGGAGAATAGGCGAAGGTCGAGCCAAACAACTACTCTTAACAGGAGAGATAATTAATGCTAAAACAGCTTTTGAGTTAGGATTTGTTAACTATTTATATAACAATGTATTAGATGGTTCTTTAGAAGTAGCATCTAATATAGCTCAAAATTCAGTATTGAGCTTAAAAGAAACAAAATCTATGATTCACTTGATTTCCAGGCTATCTGTTGAGGAAGCAGTTAATTACTGTGTCAGGTTGAATGCTATCAGCAGGTCAACAGAGGATTTCAAAGAAGGACTCAATCAATTCTTTAATAAATAGGTGGAGCAATGCCGGAAGATTTGAAAAAATATATTCGGAGCATAAAGGATTTCCCCCAAAAGGGAATAATGTTTAGAGATATTACTACTTTATTACAAGAACCAAAAGCACTAAGCGAAACATTGGAGCAACTTTTCACCTTTGCAGAAGGACTAAAAATTGATAAAGTCGTTGGAATTGAATCACGTGGTTTTATTTTCGGGTCATTGTTGGCAGATAGACTGAAGGCGGGATTTGTTCCAATAAGGAAACCCGGAAAACTTCCTGCTGAAACGGAATCTGAGACGTACGAGCTTGAATACGGCACAGATAAGATTGAAATACACAAAGATGCTATAAAAACAGGTGAAAATGTCCTTTTACACGATGATTTGCTTGCAACCGGGGGAACAGCAGAAGCCTCCTGCAAATTAATAGAAAAACTTGGCGGGAAAATTGTACAGATATCATTTATAATCGAATTGACTTTCTTAAACGGAAAAGAAAAGCTTAAAAAGTATGATGTCAGATCAATAGTAAAATATGATTCTGAAGACTAAAATTACACGGTAAATGAGGGAAGTAACATTTTTAAAAAAGAATGCTGAAAAGTGGAAGCAGGTTGAAGCTTTTCTATCGACAAAAAAAAGTAATGATCCCGATAAGTTAGCTGATCTGTTTATTCAGCTAACAGATGATCTATCTTATGCAAGAACATTTTATCCGCAAAGTAAAACATCTCAATATTTAAATTCACTTACTGCTAAAGTTCATCAGGCAATATATAAAAGCAAGAAGGAAAGAAAAGAAAGGTTTGTACAATTTTGGAAAGTTGAATCGCCATTGCTGTTTTACAAGCACAGAAAAAAGATTTATGCTTCCTTTCTAATTTTCTTTGTTGCGATGCTTATAGGAGTAGTATCAAGTGCAGGCGATACAGGTTTTGTAAGATTGATTTTAGGTGACAGTTATGTAAACATGACACTTGAGAACATCGATAAGGGCGATCCAATGGCTGTGTACAAACAGATAAACGGAATTGAGATGTTCCTTGGAATTACATTTAATAATATCAGGGTCTCTTTCTTTGCTTTTACAGCCGGACTTCTTCTCTCCTTCGGAACAGCGTGGATACTTTTTACAAACGGAATTATGCTTGGTGCGTTTCAATACTTTTTTCATTTTCATGGTTTGTTACTCGAATCTGTTCTGGTCATCTGGATTCACGGTACGCTTGAGATATCTGCCATTATAATTGCAGGCGCGGCGGGAATTACAATGGGAAACAGTATCCTTTTTCCCGGAACTTACTCACGAAGACATTCTTTCGCAGTCGGGGCAAAAGAGGGAATGAAGATGATAGTAAGCCTTATCCCGATTTTTATTACTGCAGGTTTCCTTGAATCGTTTGTAACAAGACATACAGAAATGCCGGCAGTTTTAAGTCTGTTTATCATTCTCACTTCTGCTTCTTTTGTAATATGGTATTTTATTTTTTATCCTAAAAAACTTATCAAAAAAATGTGTGAACAAAATGGAAATCAAACAAATTGAACTGCGAAAGATTCGTGATTTTGGTGGACTTATTGGAGTTACATTCGAATTCTTAAGACAGAATTTTAAGCTACTTTTTAAATCCTGTTTCTACATTGCCGGTCCCTTTATTTTGCTTGCGGGTATTTTTATGGGATTGTATCAATCGTCTGCATTAAATTTCAGATATGTTTCAAGTTTGCAGGGATTGGGTATCAATTTTTTGGCTTATATGATTTTCGTTATTCTCGCTATAGTAATGCTTTATGCTGTGGTTTATTCATTTGTTCTTCTTTATGAAGAAAGGGGTCCAGGCAATTTTGATATTAATGATGTTTGGCAAAAGACAAAAAGTAATTATTGGAAAATAGTCATTACAGGTATTGGATATTCATTTTTTGTGTTAATAGGTACATTATTTTTTATAATTCCGGGTATATATCTTGGCATTACATTAAGTTTAATTTTTATGGTAAGATTGAAAGAGGGAATAGGATTTTTCGCTGCCTTCGATCGCTGTACAAAACTTATTTCTAAAAACTGGTGGTTTACGTTCGGATTTATAATTGTAATTGGTTTGATCCAGGGATTTATCGGTTTTATTTTTTACATTCCAAATTACATAGCGATATTTGCTTTAACGTTATCGGGTCTTAATAATCCGAATCAAAATTCACCATCTCATATAATATTTATTATTACGTCTATTATTTCTTCATTCAACTTTTTATTAACGGCGATAAGTGTTGTTGGTATATCATTTCATTATTATAACTTAGTTGAAAGAAAAGAAGCGCCATCTCTTCTAGAAAAGATAGATACGATTCAGTAGAAGGATGAAGAAGTTCAATTATATTTTAGGATTTGTTTTACTACTGATTTTACTAAGTCAGCAAAACTTATTTGCACAGTACCGTGCTTATAGTCCCGAAGAAAAAACCGTAGAACAGGAAAAAGTTGTTGAACAAGATACATTTACAGTAGAGTTACGTATTCCATCTCCAAACATCCTGGATAAATACAAGAACAATAAAACATTTGATTACAGCCCTAATCCTGAATCTGCTGAAAGTCTTTGGGATAAGATAATCAACTGGATAAACAGACAATTGTTCGGTTTACAAAGATCAAAAGCTTATTCTGACACTATAGATTACCTTTTGTACGGCTTGATGATAGCAGCACTGATAATCATAATTATTGGACTGTTTAAATCAGAAATAAGAGGATTTTTCTACGGCGCACAAAAACAGCAGAAGATCAGGTTTGCAGAGTATGAAGAAGATATTCATAACATAAATTTTGATGAGTTGATTGCTCAGGCTGTGGAAAACAAAGAATACAAAATTGCCATTCGATATATGTTTCTAAAATCTCTTAAAATTTTATCTGATAAAAATATTATCAACCTGCAGATAAATAAAACAAATCACGATTACATTTCTGAAATAAAAGAAAATCAAATCTCAGAACTATTTTCACGGGCTGCATTTAGTTTTGAGCTGGCTTGGTATGGCAATTTCCCTGTAAAAGAAGAACAGTATAAATCTTCTGCTAATGTTTTCAATAATCTTTATAATCTGGCAAGGGAATAATGAAAACAAAAGAGATAAAATTTCTTATTCCACTGGCTTTAACAATTATAATTTTAATAATTATAAGATTGTCAGAACCTGAAGAGATTGACTGGTCTTACAACTTTACTAAAAACGGAACAATTCCTTATGGCGGGTATGTTATTCATGATATTCTTCCCGATCTTTTCCCGGATTCAGAAATCAAAAACCGTGAAGTTCCAATCTACAATGTTTTGAAAAATCAATACTTTTATGAAACCAACTATATTTTTATCAATTCATATTTTGCTCCTGATGAATTGGATACTCAATACTTAATGTTTTACGTTAGCCAGGGAAATAATGTTTTCGTTTCTGCATTCGATATTCGGGGAAAATTAGCAGATTCACTAAACATCAATACTTACGGAAATATTTTCAGCGATGATACTTTAAGCGTAACCTTAACCGATTCTGTATTTTTATCGGATGAAATCTATACTTACAAAAAAGGGAATTTCAGCAGTTACTTTGCCGGGTATGATACTGCCAAAGCCGAGGTGCTTGGCAAAAACCAGGGTGGCAATGTTAATTTTATAAGAATAAAGCATGGGGACGGAAACTTTTTTCTCAACACTGTTCCCCTTGCTTTTTCAAATTATCATATCTTAAATGAAGATAATTCCGATTATGTTTTTCGTACTTTATCCTGTTTGCCTGTTCAGGAAACAATATGGGATGATTATTACAAAGTCGGCAATATGTTCAGTTCGACACCGTTGCGCTTTATAGTTTCTCAGGATTCTCTTAGCTGGGCTTATTATGTTGGTTTGATATCCATTGTCCTGTTTATAATTTTTTATGGAAGAAGAAAGCAAAGAATAGTACCGGTTATTCCTCCTTTGAATAACACAACGTTGGAGTTTGTTCGTACCGTCGGCAACGTTTATTACCAGCAAAAAGAGCATAAAAATATAGCTGAGAAAAAAATAAATTATTTTATGGAGTATCTTCGCAACAGGTATTTTATCAAGGCTGTTACTTTCGATAATGAGGTATTGAATAAGATTTCAGAAAAGACTTCGTACCCGATCAGAAAATTAAAAAATATTTTTTCTTTTATTGAACAAATAAAAAACAGTAAAAATATAACTGAAGCAGAGCTTGTTAAAATAAATTCACAAATCGAAAATTTTTATGAAAGAACAAGATAAAATGGAAGAAAATCAATCTGAAATACGAACCGATCTTTCGGAATTAAACCTATCTATTGAAAAAGTAAAAAATGAAATCAGAAAGATTATTGTTGGGCAGGATAAAGTTATAAGTCTGCTCCTTGCTGCAATTCTCGCAGACGGTCACGTTCTTATTGAAGGTGTACCGGGTATTGCTAAAACCCTGATCGCTAAACTCCTTGCAAGAACTATCTCTGCCGGATTTTCAAGAATACAGTTCACTCCCGATCTAATGCCTTCTGATATTCTTGGTACTTCGGTTTTTAATATGAAGAATTCGACTTTCGAATTTAACCGTGGACCAATTTTTTCCAACATAATTCTTATTGATGAAATAAATCGTGCGCCTGCAAAAACCCAGTCTGCTTTGTTTGAAGTGATGGAAGAAAGACAAGTTACGATAGACGGCAAAACGTATAAAATGGAATTTCCGTTTACTGTCTTTGCAACTCAAAATCCTATTGAACACGAAGGAACTTACAAATTGCCTGAAGCTCAATTAGATAGATTCCTTTTCAAAGTTGAAATGGATTATCCGTCACTTGAAGAAGAACTTAAGATTTTACTTGATCTGCACAAAAGAAAAGATGTAAATGATATTAACATCATCGAGCCTGTTTTCAGTAAGGAACTGTTGCAAAAATTAAGAGAACAGGTAAGATCTGTTCATTTAGACGAAAAAGTAGCGTCATACATTGCACAGATTGTAAACAATACAAGGAACAACAACGATCTTTATCTTGGCGGATCGCCAAGGGCTTCCATTTCAATTATGATAGCATCAAAATCTTTTGCGGCAATGAGCGGAAGAGATTTTGTTACTCCTGATGACATAAGAGAAGCAGTGGTTCCTGCACTGCGACACAGAATTCTGCTCACTCCGGAAAAGGAAATGGAAGGAAGAACACCGGATGAAATTATTATGCTAATAATCGACAGGGTAGAGGTTCCAAGGTAGTGAAACTGATAAAGTCTTTTTATTTATCGCATTTATTTTTTCTTTTTATTACGGTAGTTATCTTCCTATTTATTATATCTTATCTGTTCCCGCAACTTTTGATTATTTCAAAGCTTTTTCTGCTTTCCGTAGTTGTGTTCACAATTTTTGATGTATTAATTTTATATGCAAACAGGCAGGGGATTTATGCTTACCGGGAATCTCCAAACAGGTTATCAAACGGCGATGAAAATGAAATAAAAATATTTATTACAAATAATTATTCTTACCGTATAAAAGTAATTGTAATAGATGAGCTTCCTTTTGAATTTCAAATCAGGGATAATTCATTTAGTTCCGTTTTGAAATCCGGAATTACAAAAGTGATATCATATTTTCTTCGTCCTGTTAAAAGAGGTGAATATAATTTTGGAAATATAAATGTTTACGTCAGTTCACGAATAGGATTTGTAAGGAGAAGATACAGATTCGAAGGTGAGAAAATTATTCCGGTTTATCCTTCTTACGTGCAGATGAGAAAGTATGAATTGATGGCAATAAGTGATCGACTCACTGAAGCAGGTATAAAAAAAGTAAGACGTGTTGGTCATTCAATGGAGTTTGAACAAATCAAGGAATATGTGAAAGGAGATGATTACAGAACAATAAACTGGAAAGCTACTGCGCGAAAGAATCATTTGATGGTAAATCATTTTGAAGATGAAAAATCGCAGCAGGTTTACAGCGTGATAGATACAGGAAGAATAATGAAAATGCCATTCGAAGGGATGAGTCTTCTTGATTATGCAATAAATGCTTCTTTGGTGATTTCCAATATTGCTATTTACAAACAGGATAAAGCCGGATTAATAACTTTTTCAAACAATGTAGGAAATCTTCTGCCAGCCGACAGGCAGGCAATACAAATGAATAAGATTCTGGAGATTCTTTACAGGCAGAAAACTGATTTTCCAGAATCGGATTTCGAAACATTAGCGAGCATAATATTTAACAAAATAAATCACAGAAGCCTGATTCTTTTGTTTACAAACTTTGAAACATTGAACGCACTCGAAAGGCAGATTCAGTTTATCAGGAGGCTTGCACAAAGACACCTTGTAGTTGTTATATTTTTTATAAATACGCAACTTTATGAATTGCTCGATGAACCGGCAGAAAACGTTGAACAGATTTATCATAAAACAATTGCTGAAAAATTTGCTTTCGAAAAACGATTAATTGTTAAAGAGCTTGCCCGGTACAGTATTCATTCAATACTCACAGCACCGCAAAACTTATCGGTAAATACAATTAACAAATACCTTGAGTTAAAGGCACGCCGTTTGATTTAATTTTATTATGCAGACGATAGAAGTACAAACATCCCAAAACGTTAACATTGAATATCCGGTAGCCAGCATAGGTGACAGGGTTGCTGCCGGTGCAATTGATTACCTGATTATGATCGGCTACTTAGTAGCAATATTATTAATATTTTCTCTTTTGATGAATGCTACAAGCGGTTCTGAATATTATTATCCAACAGCATATTTTATTATTCTATTTCTGCCGTTGTTTTTTTATCATTTTCTGTGCGAAACCTTTTTAAATGGACAATCCTTTGGTAAAAAGATTATGAAAACGAGAGTTGTAAAATTAGATGGTACACAAGCGGGGATCGGGAGTTACTTTTTACGCTGGCTTATTGCGCCTATCGATATCTACTTTACATACGGTTCGGTCGGAATAATAACAATGCTGATTAATGGAAAAGGACAGAGGCTTGGCGATCTTGCCGCCTCTACAACCGTTGTAAAACTAAAAGCTGAAGCAAGGCTTGAAGATACTATACTTAAATTAACTCCTGAAAACTACCAGGTTCGTTTTCCCCAGGTTAATAGCTTAACCGATAAAGATATTGCAATAGTAAAAGAGGTGCTAGATCTTGCTATTCAAACGCCTGATGTTATGACTTATGAGAACATATTGTCCAAAACAAAAAGTGCAATCGAGAAAAAAGCCGGTATCAATTCAAACCTTCGTGCACGAACTTTTTTAAATATTGTGCTTAACGATTATAATTATTTGAATAATGGGTAATGAGTTAGAACTCCAATTAACGAAGATATTATCTGAGTAATCAGTGTTTTATTTTCCAGTTTGAAGGCGCAATCACAACTATAAACTCACCCTTAATTGTTTTCTTACTAAGATCATCTTTCAATTGCTTAGGATAACCACGCCAAATTTCTTCGAATTTCTTTGTCAGTTCACGACAGATAACAACATATCTTTCAGTCATATATTCAAGTAGTTCATCAATTAACTTTTCAATTCTGAAAGTGGATTCATAAAGAATTATTGTCCTTGGTTCATCGGATAACATTCTTAGTTTTTTCTGTCTTCCTTTTTTCTGAGGCAAAAATCCTCCGAAGACAAATGAATCAGTTGGTAAACCGCTAACAGTTAATGCAGTAGTAAAAGCGGTTGCCCCCGGAATAGGAATTACCTCAACATTTTGTTTTATAGCTTCAGAGACCAATCTCACACCTGGATCTGAAATTAGTGGCGTACCTGAATCGGAAACTAATGCACAGTTTTTACCTTCCCTAATTCTATCAATTACGGAAGGAATTTTTTTCCTCTCGGTGACTGCATTAAAAGAAATAAGTTGTTTTGAAATGCTATAGTGTTTTAAAAGAATAGAAGTTACTCGTGTATCTTCACATAAAATAAAATCAACTTCGTTTAATGTTTCAATCGCACGCACTGTAATATCTTTTAGATTTCCAATTGGTGTGCTTACTATATAAATTTTGCCGTTCATTGTTTCAAAGATAGGTCAAAACAAGAACGGCTCCAATCCGAAGAGGGGAGCCGTTCAGTGCAAGTAGTGTAATCCTTAAATTTATTTGACTACGACATTAATTTCAGGACTTTTTCTATAATCTGCAAGCCTTCTTCTAATTGTTCATTCGTAATATTAAGTGGAGGACGGAAACGGATTGATTTTTCTCCGCAACCGAGTATTAATAATTTTTCATCGTAGCTCATTTTTCTGAATCGGTCTCTTTTTTCTTTGTCAGGTAGATCAAATGAGCACATCAATCCCAAACCTCTAGTATTGGAAACTAATTTTGGAAATTGAAGCTGAATTTGTTCGAGTCTGCTGGAAAGATAAATACCACGGTTGGCAGCATTCTCAACAAGCCTCTCATCTCGAATTATTTCCATAATGTAACGCGATCTTACCATATCGATTAAACTTCCACCCCAGGTTGAATTAATACGACTTGAAACGTGAAAGCAATTTTCTTCTACTTCATCTACTCTTTTACCAACCATTATTCCACAAACCTGGGCTTTCTTACCAAATGCGATAATGTCAGGTTCAACATAATAGTCCGATGCCCAGAATTTTCCTGTTAATCCGAATCCGGTCTGCACCTCATCAAACATTAAGAGAATATCATTTTCATCCGCGATAGTTCTTAATTCCTGGAAGAATTCTTTCCTGAAAAAATTATCTCCGCCTTCTCCCTGGATCGGTTCGATAATTATCAGAGCTATATCATCCGGATTATTTTTTATCGCATTTTTTATTTCATTAATCGCTTTTCTTTCAGATTCAATAATTTTATTGAGATTTTCTTTTAAAGGAAAAGTGATTTTAGGATTTGTAATTCTCGGCCAATTGAATTTCGGAAAATATTTAATTTTAACAGGATCAGTATTAGTGAGTGAAAGTGTGTACCCGCTTCTTCCATGAAATGCTTCTTTAAAATGAATAACCTGGTGCCCTTTTTCTTCTTTTAATCCTTTTTGAAAATTCTTTTGTACTTTCCAATCGAAGGCAACTTTCAAACCATTTTCAACCGCAAGCGATCCGCCGGAAACAAAGAATAGGTATTCCATAAAATCCGGCATTGCGATATTTCCAAAAGTATCAACGAACTCAGCCATATAAGTTGAGTACATATCTGAGTTAGAAGGTTTATTTATTGCAGCCTGACCAAGTACATCTTTTACCTCATATGAGGTTAACTTTGGATGATTTAATCCCAACGGTGACGAAGCAAAAAATGTAAAAAAGTCTATGTATTCATCCCCGGTTCTTTCATCAACGACTTTATTGCCATAGCTTTTATGTAAGTCAATTATTAAATCGAAACCGTCTGCAAGCATATAATTATTTAATGTTTCGTGAACGGTTTCCGGTGAAGTGATAGTGTATTTAGACATATCTGTGTCCTTTATCGGTCTGAAAATTTAGTAATGGTTGAATTCAAACAAAATGCCAATACGACAACGCGTTCTTAGAAGAGATTTTCGTAGCGGGACACGAAATAGCTGAGAAGAGATTTATGTCTTTTGAGACAGTATTTATCTTTAATGATAATCATTATTAAATAGAGTAATTAACTTAGCAAAATTAATAACCTGGTTAATCTGATTCAAGATACTTATTACGACTCATCAGGATCAAACTGTATTTGAAAGCAAATATATCCTCACTATTTTTAATCAATTAATTTTTTTGATTTTCTTCAATTTTCTAAAATTCCTTAAAAAGTGAGTAATATAAAGCTTTTATAAGGAAGGGAGATAAATAATGAATTTTCTTAAAAAACTTGGAATTACCAGTAAGAATTTCGGTTCATCTACCGGTACAAAGTGGATTAAATCTAACAGCCAGGGAGAACTAAAAATAGTTTCTCCTGTAGATGGAAAACAAGTAGCTTCAGTCTACCAGGCATCTGAAAAAGATTACAACAAAGTAATAGAAACTGCATTAACAGCTTTTGAATACTGGAAAAATATTCCAGCACCACAAAGAGGAGAAATTGTAAGACAGATTGGATTAAGATTACGAGATTACAAGGAGCCACTTGGAACTTTAGTCTCATATGAAATGGGGAAATCATTACAGGAAGGTTTGGGCGAAGTTCAGGAAATGATTGACATCTGTGATTTCGCAGTTGGTCAATCACGGCAGTTGTATGGTTTTACAATGCAATCCGAAAGACCAATGCACAGGATGTATGATCAATACCATCCTCTTGGAATTGTCACTACAATTTCTGCGTTTAATTTTCCTGTTGCCGTTTATTCATGGAATGCAATGATTGCAGCAGTTTGTGGCGATGTTAACATCTGGAAACCTTCTTCCAAAGTTCCTTTATCTGCTATTGCAACACAAAAAATCATCAGTGAAGTTTTAAGAGAAAATAAATTACCGGAAGGAATTTTCAACTTAGTTATCGGGAAAGGTTCTACTATAGGGGAAAGAATGTTAAATGATAAACGAATTCAATTAATTTCAGTTACCGGATCGACAGCCGTTGGAAAGCACGCAGCCGAAGTAGTTTCTAAGAGATTTGGAAAAACTATTCTTGAACTTGGTGGGAATAATGCAATCATAGTAACACCGGATGCTGACCTGAAAATAGCGATTCCATCAATTGTTTTCGGAGCTGTTGGTACAGCGGGACAAAGATGTACAACATCCAGAAGGGTTATCATTCATGAATCAATTTATCAGAAAGTTAAAGCATCTTTATTAAAAGCTTATCGTAGTTTGAATATTGGTAATCCCCTTGATCAAAAAAATCATGTAGGACCATTAATTGATAGGGACGCTGTTCAATTATTTTATTCCGCACTAAAGCAGGTAAAAAAGGAAGGCGGAAAAATTATTCAGGGTGGAAAGATTTTATCCGGCAAAAATTATAGATCCGGATGCTATGTTGTCCCTGCTATAGTAGAAGCTGAAAACAGTTTCTCAATTGTACAGGAGGAGACTTTCGCACCTATTCTTTATCTTATAAAATATAAAGGAAATGTTGAAAATGCGATAAAAATTCAAAACGATGTTGTACAGGGTTTATCTTCATCAATCTTCACAAACAATATGAGAGAAGTTGAAAAATACTTATCTACAAACGGATCCGATTGTGGTATTGCAAATGTTAATATTGGTACTTCAGGCGCCGAAATTGGAGGTGCATTTGGCGGCGAAAAAGAAACCGGAGGCGGTCGTGAATCAGGTTCAGATGCATGGAAAGCTTATATGAGAAGACAAACTAATACAATTAACTTTGGAACTGCTCTTCCGCTTGCACAGGGGATTAAGTTCGATATTTAACTTTTATTTTAAGTTAACTTAACAGGGAACGGTATTTTTTTCCGTTCCCTTTTTTCTTCTTCATATCCGACCTTATTAAAACTCATCTCAAATCAACACATAAGTTTGATAGTTTCAAGTTAGAATTACCATTCGAGAAAAAATTGACGTGAAAAATTTTCTGAATTTTGTATCAATTCAATAATACAAGATTTTAAGAATTCCCTGTCAGAATTGGCAAGCTTTTGGATATTCATAAAGCAAATGTGGTAAAAATATGTTACAGGGAAAAATGACAAACATAGATGTAAAAAAATTAACTTCCTGCAATTCAGATTGGGAAATGAACCAATATACAATCCTGAGCAAGGTTAAAGAGTGGGGAACAAACTTCAGAAAAAACAGACTTTATCCACATCTTGCCGAATCAGTAGAACTGGATAAAACACTTAAAGATATTCTCCAGGAAAATCTTGAATCGAAGTGGTGGCTGGAAAAGGAACTGAGACCAAGATTCGTTAATAACAGATATGTTGTTCATGATAAAGCTCAACAAGTTACCAGTCAATTGAATCTAATACTCGCATTTGTTGAATGGGCTTTGAAACTTAACAGACCAATAAAAGACGAAGGAATTATTCTCAGGGATTTTGTTGAAGAAAACATTATTGTTAAGCCGCTTACCAATGAAAAAAACTTCAGGGGAAAAGGATATTTTTCTCTTGAAGATATAAAGAAACAGGTTCTAAATATTTACCAGTATGAAATGAATTGGGGATGGGAAGACAGTGAGCCAATTCACAAGCTGAATATATCGAATGTTCGTTCAATTCCTCTTTCATTTATAGATAAAAATGTTGCAGAATTAATGCAGGAATTTGTGGAATATTCTCAGCCGTTGTACAAACCAATGGTTTATATGTTTTCTACAGATCTTGATTTTCCATATGAAGAAACAATTTACCCGGTTGCTGAAGAAAAATTACTCAAGACTATAATGAGTTGATCTAACCGATTGAGAGTTTTATATAATCTGCAATTATCTGTGCGCTTTCAGTTAAATAAGGATCCGGTGTTTCTTCTTCATTTTCCGGAGGTGTTTCACCTTTCTTAAGCAGCTTAAGTCCCTTAATTTTTCGTCTTTCATTTTCACGCTGAAATTCTTTTTCCTCTTTCTCTTCTTTTTCTTTCTTTCTTACATTTTCGTTAAGTGAAACATAATCGTTTTTAACTGCTTTTTTATATTCGCCAATATCTTCACGGATATATTTGAATTCCGGATCGCTACTTCTTCGCTTTTCCGATAATTGATTTAATTCAGGAATAAAAGAATTTAAATCTGAGAATTTTTTATAATCTGTAGGATTAATTTTATCCCACGGTAAAGCACTGGGTTCACTGCTTTCACCGAAATCTTTTTGATCGATCGGGGAGGGGAAGACTATGTCGGGAATAACGCCAACCTTTTGTGTGCTGCTTCCATCAATCCGGTAGAACTTGGCAATTGTTAATTTAACCTGTCCTAATTTGAATTTGCTGCTGGAAGATATTCGGTTAAGATCAATCATGTTTTGAACTGTGCCTTTGCCGTAAGTATTTTCTCCGATTATTAATCCTCTTCCGTAATTCTGTATAGCACCAGAAAAAATCTCCGAAGCGGAGGCGCTGTACCTGTTTACCAGAACTGCCATCGGTCCGCTGTATACTATTTCAGGATCAAGGTCTTTGTCTACCATAATTTGTCCGTTTGCATTTCTTACCTGTACAACCGGACCATCCTTAATAAATAATCCGGTAACTTTGATAGCTTCTTCCAAAGAACCACCGCCATCATTTCTCAGATCTATAATTAATCCATCGATATTTTTCTTTCCCAGGTCTACTAATAAATTTTTTACATCTCTTGATGTACTGCTGTAATTTTTATCACCGTTTCTTTCTCCTTCGAAATCGCTGTAGAATTTGGGTATTGTAATCACTCCCATTTTAAATGGTTTACCATCGTTGGTAATATCAATAACTGAACTTTGAGCTGACTGGTCTTCTAATATTATTTTGTCGCGAATAAGTACAATTTCTTTTGGAATTGAATTCAGAGTTTTTCCGGCACCGATAATTTGTAATCGTACTTTTGTACCTTTAGGGCCACGAATTAATTGAACAACATCGGTAATCCGCCAGCCGACCACATCTACGAATTCATCTGCATCACCTTGTGCCACTGCTACAATTCTGTCATCTACATGAAGTTTTTCAGATTTGAATGCAGGTCCGCCTGGAATGATCTCAACAATTTTTGTGTAACCATCATCGCTTTGAAGTCTTGCACCTATACCTTCAAGAGATAAGGTCATATCAATTTTAAAATTATCCGATGTTATAGGTGAGAGATAATTTGTATGCGGATCAATAGCTTCTGTAAAAGAATTCATCGCAAGCTGAAAAACATCTTCACTATTATATTGATCCAGAATTCTCGAATAATTTTCATATCGTTTTTTCAGGTTGGATTGAATCGCTTCCCAATCTTTTCCATTCAGCTTTAAGCCCAATGCATCATTTTTTATTCGTTTTCTCCATAGATCGTTCATACTTTTTTCATTTTCCTGCCAGACCGCTTTATCCCTGTTAATAAGAAAATTTTCATCTTTAGTATAATCGAACTCTGTATCGAGCAGAGTATTTATATAGTTTACCCGCTCCACCATTCTTGAAAGAAATACATTAAATATTTGGTAGAAAGGGGAGATATTTCCCGATTTAATATCATCATCAAGTTTGTTTCTATACATTTCGAATGAGTCTATATCCGATTTAAGGAAATAGTTTTTCCCGTTATCAAGCGAGTTGATGTAACGATCCAGAATTACTGATGAAAGTGAGTCATTTAAATCAAATTTTTTATAATGATAACGTGTAAGAATTGTGTTTACTAATTGATCTTCAAGTAAATAGTAGGAATTTGGTTCGACTTCTTTCAGCGTATCAGGGAAATTATTTGTTAATTCTGCATTTTGTTGAGTTGTTCCTGCAAAAAAGAAATTAGCTATTAAAATAGTAATCAGAATCGCAAAGGATATTTTCATAGTTGTAATTAAGTATTTGTTTTTAAGTTTCAATTAAATTCTTTTCTAAGTTAATATTTTAACAATTAGATAAAAACCTAAATACAATCGGATATTTATTCTGACCAGAAGTATTTAGTTAATCGGGTTCACTATTTCCCAAATATAATGTTCCCGCCGGATTCCGAAAATAAATTCTGATGAATGGAGCTATTTTGTGAGGATGCTAACTTTTAACCTTATTTATCATCATATATTGAGCGTTCAAAAATATAATCGATATTTTTAAGCATCTTTTTTGTATTAAAAATTTCTTCTATCTCTTCTTGTTTAAGGTATTCTTTTATCTCCTTTGAACCTAATAATTCATCCTTCAGATTTTTATCCTTGTTTTTCCAAACCTCCATAGATGACGACTGAACAAGCTTGTATGCATCTTCTCTCATCATTCCTTTATCTGTTAGTTTTAACAAAACTGCCTGGGAAAAAATTAATCCTCGTGTTAAGTTCAGATTTTTCAACATGTTTTCGGGATAGATAATTAAATTCTCAACTAACTTAGTTACGAGATTAAGCATATAATCGATAACGATACAACTATCCGGAATGATAACTCTTTCAACGGATGAATGTGAAATATCGCGTTCATGCCATAAAGAAACATTTTCCAGCGCCGCAATTGAATTTCCTCT
>Ga0307423_1001230_pt1 | contig 15668 bp, 9 predicted proteins | sample SalMarWE160310MG_FD_202154 | JGI IMG/M metagenome (GOLD analysis project Ga0307423, IMG submission 202154) | Salt marsh sediment microbial communities from the Plum Island Ecosystem LTER, Massachusetts, United States - WE1603-10 | ecosystem: Environmental > Aquatic > Marine > Intertidal zone >...
ATGGAAACCCTGCCCTGGCGAAGTTGATCACCGTAAACCCGCAGAACATTATTGACTTGATACGCTGTTATTAACATGATTCCCTACCTCATTTTTCCTATCGGCAACGATTATATAAAACTTTAGAAAAAAAATCATTTCTTATTGGTGGTGGATTTTATTCGAAAACCACTTTGATGGAAATCAGCTATTTCAAGAAATTGACGATGATAAATTTCTCAAACCGGCAAATTCTTCAACTTTAAACGTCAAAAGAATGACATCCTTATCCGTCCTTGGTTCTTTATCGGCTATATCCTTCTAAAATAATAGGTAAAAATTATTTAAAATTAAGCTGGCACCCTTCTTGCTAAGTTCAAGTCAAGTTAAAGCTCTATAATGTTTTTCCATATACTGTTGATGAGCTTTTTTAAAAAGAGTACCAAATGTTCTCATTTTGGCATGAAATGATTCATGAAATCAAATGGTTGTAAAATAAAATGGAATGTAGGCCAGGGGGCGGAACCAGCTTTGAATATAGAACGTATGAATAGCATAAAACAACTTTTCACGATTCAGCAGGTCAGTACGAAGCTTAATATTCCTAAACCCACGCTGCGCTTCTGGGAAGAGGAGTTGGATGGCATTATTGTTCCGAACAGGACCTCCGGTGGTCAGAGACGCTATGGTTCGGAACATATCTCTATCATTGAAGAGATTGCATATTTGAAAAAAAGGGGGATGAGTCTGGCTGAAATCAAAAAGCAGCTTGGTAATCAGTATGAACAGAATGGTGATTTTTCAGATTCGAACAACATTGACCTTTTGGCAGAACGGATTGCAGAAGCGGTGAAGGCTGAAATCTACAGCTTCTTTGAAAAAACACACCTAAAATCTGCACAAACAATAAGGGTAATTGAAACATGACTAATATTGCTGTCGTTGGTTCAGGATATTGGGGGAAAAATCTGGTTCGTAACTTTAATGAACTGGGAGCCCTTCACACCATTTGTGACAATAATCCCGAAACCCTTAGGTGTTTTAAGGAGAAATATCCTGAAAAGGACTTCCGAACATCCTTGGATGTAGTGCTGCAAAATATAGATATTGATGCGGTAGTCATTGCGACACCCGCAGAAACCCATTTTGAGCTGACAAAGAAGGCCTTGCTCGCCGGAAAACATGCTTTTGTGGAAAAACCTTTGGCTCTTAGAGTTAGCGAAGCAGAAGAGCTTCAAAAACTAGCCTTGAACCGGGGCCTCAAACTTATGGTGGGGCATATCCTTCTCTATCACCCGGCAATCATCAAACTCAAAGAGATCATCGTTTCGGGTGAAATAGGAAAGATCAACTACATTTATTCAAATCGATTGAATTTGGGAAAATTTCGGACCGAGGAAAACATCCTCTGGAGCTTTGCCCCTCATGACATATCGGTAATGCTGTATCTATTAGAGGAGATGCCTGTGCAGGTTATGGCCCAGGGCGGCAATTATCTCAACAAAGATATAGCCGACGTTACCATGAGTGTTTTTTCCTTTCGAAGCGGTGTCAAGGGCCATATCTTTGTTAACTGGCTCCATCCCAACAAAGAACAGAAGCTTGTGGTTGTTGGCGATAAAAAAATGGCGGTATTTGATGACACCCTGGCCGACGGCAAATTACAGATCCATGATAAAGGGGTTGACTGGATAAATCGTCAACCCATTCCCCGAAAAAACGATGCACAAATCATTCCCATTGATTCCGATGAACCTCTCAGGTCCGAATGCGCACATTTTTTAAAGTGTATTGATTCAGGCAAGCCCCCAAAAACAGATGGTAAGAACGGCATACAAGTTCTGAAAATTCTAAACGCCTGCCAGAAATCCCTGGAACATCAAGGCGCAATAGTCAGCCTGAACGGAAACGGCCTTTCTGACTCGTACTTTGCCCATGAAACTGCTGTAATCGATTCACCGTGTCAAATTGGACAAGATACCAAGATCTGGCATTTCAGCCATATTATGGCCGGTGCTAGAGTGGGGGAAAAATGTAACATAGGTCAGAATGTAGTTGTCTCTCCCGGAGTTAAAATCGGAAACAATGTTAAAATCCAAAATAATGTTTCGGTCTATGAAGGGGTTACCCTTGAAGATGATGTTTTTTGTGGCCCTTGCATGGTCTTTACAAATGTCATCAATCCCCGGAGCCATATCTCAAGGAAACACGAATTTAAGCAGACTCTGGTAAAAAAGGGCGCCACTATCGGTGCCAATGCTACAATCATATGCGGCAATACTATCGGCAGATATGCCTTTATCGGCGCCGGTGCTGTGGTGAGCAAAAATGTGTCTGATTACGCATTGGTTGTGGGGAATCCCGCCAGAGTCGTTGGGTGGATGTGTGAATGTGGTCAGAAGCTTATTTTTAACGGTGATGTGGCCACTTGTTCGGGGTGTGAAAGGCAATTCACAAAAGAAAAAGGGGAAGTGAGTCCGATATCAGAGGAAGTGAGGCTGGTGAAGTTAGAAGCCGCAAGGTAATTTCGGTATCTAATATATATTATAAGGTGACGGAAAACATATTTAGAATAAAAAGGAATTTTAATGGGAGATACATTAAGACAAGGCGAAGCACTTTTTGCCGAAGGAAAAATTGAGCAAGCTGAAAAATGGTTCTTAAAAAAATTAGAAAAAGAACCACAAAACAAAGAAGTATTTAATAATTTAGGAGTAATTGCTTTTCAATGCCAACAAATAAATAAAGCAATAGAATATTTTAACGAATCATTACAGATTGACCCGTTTTATAAAGAAGGCGTGTTAAATTATAGTTATCTCCTAAAAGAACTTAATCTGCTTAATGAAGCCGCCCCTTTTTTAGAGAAGGTTCTCGAGGCATATCCTAACGATAAAGAGCTGAATAAACTTTTCAGTGAAAGTAAAATACTGGAAATACCCGAAAGAAAAATCGCGGTTTTATGTCTCCCTGGCCTTCAATCTTTTCTTGGCGATATCGTAGATTTTTTTAATGAAAAATATCGAGTCCGGACATGTTATAGCAATAATAATAAAGAGATTGAAGATACAATTCATTGGGCTGACGTTGTGTGGATCGAGTGGGCAAATGAATTGGCCATCGCTTTGACAAATCATCCAACGGTATTAAACGGCAAACATTTAGTTTGTCGTTTGCACAGTTATGAGGCCCTTGCCGGTTTTGTCCAAAAAGTTAAATGGGAAAAAATTGATGACTTAATATTTGTGGCGAAGCATATTAAAGATATTGTGCTTCAACAAGTACCAAACCTTTCTAGTATAGTAAACAATATCCATATAATTCCTAATGGGGTCAATTTGGGGAAGTTTGTTTTTCGAGATAGGTCCAAAGGGAAAAAATTAGCTTACCTTGGCCATATAAACTACAAGAAAGGGCCAATGCTTCTTCTTCATGCATTTCGAGAGTTGGTTCAAGGTGATCATAAATCCCGTTTATTTATAGGTGGAAATTTTCAGGACGCAAGATATGAACTCTACTTTGGTCAAATGGTAAAAGAGATGGGTCTGGCAAGAAATATCCAGTTCGATGGATGGATAGATGATGTGGCTCATTGGCTGAAAGATAAACACTACATTGTTTGTACAAGCGTTTTGGAAGGGCATCCCATCGGTTTAATGGAAGCTATGGCATCCGGTATAAAACCGGTTATTCATAATTTTGTGGGTGCAAGGGATATTTTTCCCGAAAAATATCTATGGAACACAATTCCTGAATTTTGTCATATAATTAACAGTGAAGATTACTCTTCTATTGAATATAAGAATTATATTGAGAAACATTATAGCTTAAGTCGTCAACTAAATAGCATTGAAAACGTTATTTCAAGGGCGCCAGTTATAGCAAAAAGAAAAAGCACATTAAATCTAAAGAATAATATAGAAACTGCTCGTAAAAGCGATAATGATTTTAACGATAGATCCGTGTCTTCAGAATGCCCAGAAGAAAAAAAAGTTACAGATGGTGAAATCAAAGATTGGTATAATAAATTCCTTGCAAATTTAAAAAAGGATCATGAAAGACAAAATCCGAGGCATCAGCAAATAAAACAGACACTGAAAAAGATCATAAAATCAGGAATGAACGTCCTAGATATCGGTTGTGGTACTGGTATTAGTTCTAAGTATATGGGAGAGCTGGGTGCTAATGTCATTGGGGTAGATCTTTCCGATGAGTTGATAATGTTTGCAATGAATGAATCAGCGCATCAGAATGTAAAGTATATTGTCGAAGATGCAACTCAAATAAATTTACAAATGAGTTTCGATGCTATTACGATTATTGATTCTATGGAACATATTCCGAGGAAAAAAATTGATGAATTTGTAAAAACGATTTATCGCCATGCCTCCAAAAATAGCATAATATATCTTAACATACCTGACGGTAGATATCAGCGTTATATTAAAATAAATCATCCCAAAAAACAACAGATTATTGATGAAGACTATGATCCAAACATATTGATTTCCATGTTTCAACAAATTGGATTTCAACCTTATCATGTTTTAATTTATGGGCTCGATGTGCCGATTCAATACAATGAATATCTCTTTATGACGGATTATGCTTTGGGAAATATATATAAGCAATCGTTCGAAAGGATGAGACACTAGTTAATACGTTTTTAGCCAAATGGACCGTTTCCCAGCCTAATAAAAATCTACCCTATCGAGACAAAATAATATGTAACGGATATAAGTATAATGACTAAGAAAAAAAATAAAAGTAGAAAAAATAGAAAAATTCCAAAGATTGAATCAAATCCATGTAAAAAACAAGCTGCATTAAAAGATGCCGTTGAAAAGCATTCTAAAATCTCTGCCTGCATGATAGTTAAGAATGAAGAGGCTTTTTTACCTAAATGTCTTGAAAGCATAAAGGGTTTTGTTGATGAAATAATAATTGTAGATACAGGTTCAACAGATAAAACACTAGAAATTGCTGAACGTCATGGCGTTAAGATTTATCATCATCCATGGGAAAACAACTTCAGCAAACATAGAAACCAGTCAATTTCTTATGCTTCAGGAGACTGGATACTGGTTATAGATGCGGATGAGGAAATCGTTCATTGGGATGACGGACTTGAGGCTGTCCTCAAAAATAAAGATGTTGATAGTGTTTATGTTAAGGTTAATAATATCTATGGCGGTGGTGCTGGAGAGGCTTGCCATAATTCCATTCGATTGTTTCGAAATACTAAGAGTGTCCGCTATGAAGGAAGTGTTCATAATCAACTGATGGGAACAAATACCAGTTTGGCGTCATCCATAGTAATTTACCATAAAGGATATTGTCTGGATGCCGAGAAAGAAGAACAAAAATATTTGCGTACGACGACCCTGCTTAAAAATGAGATCGAAAAAGATCCGGACAACCCTAAACTTCACCATTATTTATCTGTGGCATATTTAGGCAAGCAACATTATAATAAATCCTTGCAAGAATGCCAAAAAGCCCTTCACCTTGCCTCAAACCAAGACCAGGAAGATGATTTATATCTTTGGACTCGTTTTGTCGGGGCAATCAGTTGTATGAATACCAAACAGCTTGATGTAGCAGAGAGAATGTGCTTGGAAGCCATCCAAAAAAATTCAATGCATATAGATTCTCATTATCTGTTAAGCAGCATCTATTATATTCAAGATAACGAGCATGCGTTCATGGACCATAGCAATAAGTATTTATCCTTAATTAAACAGTTGAATCATAGCCCTGACAAATTCGGCCTGATGGTCCATAATACCGTCAATCATGAATGGCGCATTCATCTTCACCGTGGATTTTCTTATAGATCTTTTGGGTTAAATGAGAAAGGTCAAAAAGAATATTCACTGGCTTTGAAAAAATGCCATAATAAATACGAATACTATAAGCAGCGTTGCATAATTCATTTAAAACGTTCTGAAAATAAACTGGCTGAAAAGTTTTTGACAAAAGCATTGAAATACAATTTTGAAGATAAAGAGCTGAATGGGGTTAAGGCCAGATTGATGGAAATCAGGGGAACTGATCATGTTGACGATAGAAGAAAGGGCGCTATTTTTCCAGGAAAGAATGAGAGAAATGCACCGACCATCAGCCTTTGCATGATGGTTAGGAATGAAGAAAAATTCTTACCAAAATGCCTTGATAGTGTAAAGGATTATGTTGATGAGATTGTCATCGTAGATACCGGTTCTACAGATGGTACTGTTGACATAGCAAGGAAATATACAAACAAGTTGTATTTTCATCCCTGGGAAGGTCACTTTAGCAAACACAGGAACCAATCCATAAAATATGCAACCAAAGACTGGATTTTTATATTGGATGCAGATGAGGTGCTGCTGAAAGAGTGTGCTCAAATTGTACGTGAGTCCGTAAAGAATGATTCGATTGACAGTGTTTATGTTGTTGTTAAAAATGCTTTTGACGGAGGTGCCGGTGAGGCTGTTCATAATTCGATTAGGATATTTAGAAATAATGGGAAAATTCATTATGAAGGAAGGGTTCATAATAGGATTGTGGGAACTGAAGCGAGCAAAATCTATCCCATCACCCTTTTGCATGAAGGATATAACCTGCCGCCGGAAGAGAGCAGAAAAAAGTTTAACCGAACAACGGAGCTATTGAAAAAAGATATAGAAGAGAACCCACAACACCCTAGAGCCTACCATTATCTCGCAGCGTCCTATCTTGCTGAAGAAATGCATGAAAAAGCAATAGATACAGCCATGAAGGCTATCCAATTGGCGGACGAAAACAATTATGAAGACTACATCTACTTGTGGAGTCATTTTATTGCTGGTTTTTCGTACATGCATACAAACCGGTTAATGGAAGCTGAAAAAATTTGCTTGAAGGCCATTCATAAAAGCCATAAACATTTAGATTCGCATTATCTTTTGACAATTATAAATTATAATAAGAAGGATTGGGATAAATTGTTTCGTCATAGCAATGAGTATCTTTCCTTGTTGGAAAGAATTGCAAATACGCCGGGTGAATTCGGACCCATGGTGCACAATACCGTAAATCACCGGTGGCGTGTAAACATTCACCGGGCCTTTGCTTTTCACGAAATGGAAAAGAGAAAAAAAGCAGAAGAAGAATATTCTCACGCATTGAAGTACTGTGATGAAAAACGAGAATATTATAAACTGTTGGCTTCTTTTCATTACGATCGTTCGGAATTTCACATTGCAGAGGAGTATCTGCTTGAAGCGCTTAAATATGATCCAAACGATAAGGAATTATATCTGCTAGGAGCTCGAATCTATTGTGAGTTAGGTATGAAAAAGAAAGAAAAGGATTTTTTAAAGGAGGCAATTAAAAGAGGTGTAGATGATATAGAGAGCCTTTTTCGGCTTGGAACAATTTATCTTGAAGAAGAGCGATACAGGGAGTCATCAAATCTTCTGGAAAAAGTAATCGAGAAGGATGAGCGTCATTTAGGTACCCGTATTAACTTAGGGGTTATTGCAAGAAGATCCGGAGACTTAAATTGTGCCGGTCGACATTTAGAAAAAGCGTTAGAATTATCTCCGAATTCGTTGGAGGCTTTATCAAACCTGGGTTATGTCTATTATGATGGAAGAAATTTTGAAAAGGCAAAAGGAATTTTCGAATATTTGACCTACCTCCATCCGACCCTGCTTGATGTTCCCTTGATGCTGTCCATGATTTATATACGCATTGGAGGTATCGAGTCGGTTGTGGATGAATGTGACAAAATATTGGGTTTGCTTGGAATGGATCGAAACATGACCTTGAACAGTGTTCTTGATTTATGCAGCCTCTTTGTAAACATCGGCAAGATTTTACTTGAAAAGGAACGCCTCGCATTAGGACTGTTAGCATTTGATGTTGCAAGTCATTTAAGTGATGGGTCGGCCGTGATATTGAAACAGATTGGAGACATATGTCTTCAAAAAGAACATTACAATTATAGCCTAAAATACCTTGAAAAAGCAATACGTCGTAACCCCCAGGATCGGGAGAGCTTATTTATGATAGGCTCTTGCTATGAAAAAATGGGGATGAAAGAAGGCGCTGCAATGTCCTATGAAAAGGCTAGAGCGCTTAACTTCGGATAGAGATCTTTAAAACAACTCCCTGCTCAATAATCAACAACGCAGCTCATTCGAAATGATTATGAATGACTGTTTCCATGAACATGCCCCGAACTTATAAGACCCGATCGTTTTTATCATCTCATAAAAAATAGATTATATATTTCGTCGACTTTCCTTTTTTACTCCACTTTGAAAGGTTTAAAAAAACGCTAAAGTAATCTTCAGGGATGCCGATAAAAGATTTTAAAGCGAATCGGGCGCCCCAAAACATCAACCATTAACAAACTTTTGGCAAGGATGCCAAAAAAACAGATGTCAGATGTCAAAAATCAGTTGTCAGTAACAAATGACGAGTGACCATTGACAAGTGACAACAATTCAATCAAGGAGGATAAAATTATGAGTTTAAGAATTCAAAACAACATCGCGGCAATGAACGCACATCGGCAGTTACAGATTTCGGATTCCGGATTGAGCAAATCTCTTGAGAGGCTTTCATCCGGTTACCGTATTAACAGGGCTGCGGATGATGCTGCTGGGCTGGCCATTTCTCAGCAGTTTAGGGCTGATATTGCATCTTTCAAGGTCGCTTCAAGAAATACATCTGAAGCCTCATCTCTACTCCAGGTGGCTGAAGGAGCCTTGGATCAGATCGGCAATATGCTCACCAGGTTGAAGGAGCTGGCAACCCAGGCGGCATCTGCCAATGCGGGGGCCAACCTCACAAAAATCAATGCCGAAGGGAATGCGCTTATTAATGAAATCGACCGAATTGCAACGTCCACTGAATATGCCAACACTAAATTGATTAATGGCAGTTTTGGTGTTGGTATTAGTGCAGGCTCCACGGCAACAGCTGCCGATGGTGTTTCGACTGCATCAGGTATGGTGGCGGGAGATACATACACCATGTCTACAGGTGTAGGCTCTCTAGGAGCGGGGTACGTTAATGTAACCATAACCACCGGGGATGGTTCACAGACGATTAATAACGTGGCAGTACCCGGTACCGGCGTAACATCTTCGGTCTCTTTCAGTTCTTTTGGTCTGGATGTAACCTTTAATAGCGCCCTTACCTCAACAGCCGGCGGAACCATTGTAGGTACGGATACAGGAAACTCGACCTTTCAGGTCGGTGCTGAAAATCAAACCGATAACCGGATTACGGTGAGTATCGGTGACGCCACAGCAACTACACTTGGCCTTACTGCGGATCAGCTTGATACGGCCGCTGAGGCCCAGACTTTCTTGACCACTGTCGATTCAGCTATATCTACTCTGGCCAACAGAAGAGGTGACATTGGTGCTGCCTCAAATAGGCTCGCATATGCGTCTTCCAACCTGAGTGTGACCATTGAAAACGTTCAGGCAGCTGAATCGGTCATCCGCGATGTGGATATGGCGGCTGAAATGACGATGTTTACTAAGAATCAGATTCTTCTGCAGGCTGGTACGGCCATGCTTGCGCAGGCCAATATGGCGCCGCAGGTTGTGCTGTCCCTTTTTGGATAAAATCGTAAGACGATTTTATAAAGCACAACTTTTTTGGTTAAAACTGGATATTAACAAATGCCCAATTAGAGGTCTGATCATCAGGGTCTCTAATTGGGCAAACTTTAAGAAAAACCCCCTGTTTCCGGAACGCCGGAGGCGGGGGTTTTTTTTGGCGTTTGTTCTAAATGGCAAGGTTTTTGCTGTATATGAAACATGATATTATAACTCTCAAGTTTTGGGACAAATTTTCCGATAATCATATAGAGATCAGGCAGTTTTTTCCTGTATGCAATGTTTTATTAAACAACAAATATCTTAATCAATGACTTTAATTTAATTTTTTAGTTTCGATGTAAATATATGGAGATCATATGTCTTTAAGTACAAATATAGTGTCAGGTCTTGCCAGTGGTTTTGACTGGCGGTCCATGATCGACCAGCTGATGGAGATCGAGCATAAAAAAGTGGATCTCGTGGAAGGCCAGAAAACAGAATACGAAGATAAACTTTCCGAATGGCAATCTTTTAATACAAAACTTCTCTCTTTAAAGACAGCAGCCGCAGATCTCAAAGATTCCGATGATTTTGACGTATATACTTCAGATATGACCTCTGACAGCAGCACGGTCGATGCTTCAGATCTATTGTCGGTTTCTACGTCTTCATCCGCCTCAAAGGGCTCCTACACGATTACCGTATCTTCATTGGCAACGGCCCAGAAACTGTCATCTGCATCCTTTTCAGACTTTTCAGATGCGTTGGGGGCTTCTTATGCCGGTGATATTCTGATCAACGGCGTTGCAGTCAGCATCAGTGAGACAGACAGCCTGGCGGGTATTCGTGATAAAATCAATAATGCCAATGCGGGAACGAATCCTACAGGTGTGACAGCCAGTATCGTGAGCTATGGTATCAACGACTATAGACTGATGTTGACCAGCGATAGCACCGGTGAAGACGGAATCGGTCTTCAAAACTCGTCCTCAGCCGATATTATTGAAATGTTTGGGTGGAAAGACAAATCTTCATCTATAAAAAACAGCATCACAGGCGGTGCCCAATCCGACAGTTTCAGCAATTCAACCCAGGATGTTAAAACGCTTCTGGGTCTTTCCACCACACAGTCCGGGATAATTCAGATAAAAGATGGTGTTGGTGTGTATCAAAATGTGAGCATCGATTTTTCTACCGATTCCATTGAAGGCATTAAAACAGCGATCAACAATGCGTCTATCGTTGGCGTTTCCGCTTCGGTTGTCGCAGATACAAGCGGGAGTACCGCCACTTATAGACTTCAAATAGACGGAAGCAAGGACTTTGTAGATGATCAAAATATTCTTGACACATTAGGGGTCATTCAAAACGGTGTGTCGTCGGTACAGGGTACGACATCAGGAAAAGGTATGACGGTTAACGGAGAATATATAACGTCAAATGATCTCATTACAGACATAGATGGTTATAACCAATTTACAGCAGGAGACAAAATAACTCTAGGCCCCACTTCAAGGGATCATAGCAACAACGATATTAGTGGGGATATACTCACTTTAACCACAAGCACCACCGTTCAGGATCTTTTAAACGCTATTGAAACGGCTTATGAAGCAAACGGTGATGAAGTGTCCGTATATGTGACCACTGCCGGGAAAATAGAAGTCGCAGACCTTGAGGCGGGAACCAGCAGCTTGGTGATAGACCTTCAATCCACCATTGGTGATTCAAATTCATCTTTAGACTGGGGGGTCTTTACAGGCCTGGTTGAAGTCCGTAAAAGAGAGTTGGTTGCCGGGGCCGATGCTTCAATAATTGTAGACGGAGTCACAACGACAAGCCCTGACAATACCCTGGATGATGTGATTTCCGGAGTCACATTGAATTTGCTGAAACCCGATATAGACACAACTGTAACACTGAACATCGATCGGGATGTCGATGCAATCATGGAAAAAATAAGCGCTTTTGTGGATGCATATAATGAAGTTACGTCCTATATTCAGCAGCAGCAGTCGTATAACGAAGATGAAGAAAAAACCGGCGGTATACTGTTTGGAGACGGGACCCTTTCTTCGGTGAAATCAGATATAACCTCCACTCTTATCCAGTCCGTCTGGGGTGTTTCCAGCGAATACTCTATGATGGGACTTGTGGGAATCAACGTGGATAATAAAGGCCAGCTGAGTATCGATACTGAAAAACTTCAGGGGTATTTGAATACCAATTTTAACGATGTAAAAAACCTTTTTTCCGCAAATGGGACCTCCAATGCCGGTACCCTGGAATATATATCGCATTCTCGGGACTCAGAAGCAGGAGAATATACGGTAAATATAACCACTGCGCCCACACAAAGCACTGCAACCAGCAATAACGGAATTGTTGGAGAAAATGAAACATTGACCATTACCGATGGTAGCACAGTTGCTGAAATTGCTTTAACCACAGATATGACCCTCTCCGGTATCAAGAATGCCATAAACTCGGAAATGTCCAAAGTTTATACTGAGACGTTGATTGGAGATGCTCAGCTTTATGAGGGGAGTGGCGGAACTACAGCGCTCAGTTCTACGACAAATTGGGACCAGGTTTATATTGACGGCAGTAATTCAGCAAACCTTGCAGACAACGATATGATTTCATTTTCCGGGGTTTCACGATCAGGGAGCGATGTTGATGGATTCTATACGATTAGTGATGCCAGCACGGACACGGTTCAAGGACTTCTTTCCGCCATAGAGTCAGCGTATGGAAATGGAATTACCGCTAATATTAATAGTTCCGGCCTAATTGTTCTGACAGAAAAAAGCAGCGGAGACAGTCAAATTTCCATCACCTTCGATTATTCCCAAGCGCATAACCTGAGTTTCGGTTCTTCAGTATCCGCTGCGAACACCGGAGGACAGGAAGGTCGTCATGCCATGGACATTACCGCAACAGATGACGGTAGCGGCCATCTGGTATTAACTCATGATAACTATGGTAGCGATTATAGTTTTACCATTTCTGAAGATGCTGCCGCATCCGGCAATAAACTATGGACAGGCGGCGATCAGACCGTCAATAACGGCGTGGATGTCGTAGGCACCATCAATGGAGAAGCGGCCACCGGATCGGGTCAATTTTTAAGGGGTAATGATAGTGAAAACAATGTGGATGGTCTGGTGATTAAATATACCGGCACAGCTGAGGGTTTGGATGTTGGAAAGGTCAAACTAACCTTTGGCACTGCAGAGCTCTTTGACAGAGTATTGTTCAATATTACCGATTCGTACGAAGGCTATGTTGCCTTTAAACAGGATTCTCTTCAAGACAGTATTGATAGTTTTGAAACTAAAATCGAAGAGATGGAGGCCAGACTTGACCGTAAAATGGAGAATATGATCAACAAATTTGTGGCCATGGAGACAGCTCTGAGTATAATGCAGAGCCAGAGCCAGTGGCTCACCGGACAGTTGAACTCTGCATCTAAAGGATGGGGATGGTAACGGTATTAAAAACAGATCGTAAATAGAAAATAGTGAGCAGTGAAAAGATAATGAAAGTTCTATAATTGAGCAACCAATAGACTCTTATTGAATAGATGGTAAATCATAACTGGCAAGCAACATTAAGATTAAGTAGAAAAGGGAGGATATTAGATGTACTGTAATGGTATTCAATCGTATCGAAAAACAAATGTTACCACCTCAGATCCGGTGAAGCTGGTTATCATGTGCTATGAGGGAGCCATTGACAGCCTTAAGCTGGCAAAAGAAAAGATAAACGAAAAAGATTACGAGAAAAAAGCAAAAGCCATCATAAAGGCCCAGGAAATTATCGATGAACTGTTGTGTTCTCTTGACCTTGAAAAAGGAAGCACTATTGCCGGCAATCTGAGCAGTCTTTATAATTATATGCTTAGAAGAATCATCCACGGAGATGTCAATAGGGATATGAGCGCCATAGACGAGGTGATCGGGATGTTGAATGAGTTACTGTCTGCGTGGCGCGAGGTGGCTTTAAAACCGGAAAGCCAGGTTCAACCTGCTCAAGACAGTTTGTATCGTGAGAAAAGAGCTGTGGGGTCCGGATACATAAGCGCTTGAAGAAAGGTAAAAAATGAGAGACGTAGAAAAAGAGATGTGTATTTATTTAGAAAAGAAACTGGATAAGTTTAGAGAATATCAATCGGTTACAGAAAAAATGAGACAAACCGTTTGTGATAATAATGAAAATAACGAACTTTCGGGATTAATTCAAAGAAGACAAAGGTGCATTGGTGCCATAGAAAAAATCAACTCGTCCATGGAAAAAATCGTTAAAAACGGTTCAGTCAAATTTTCATGTATTTCTAAAAAATATAAAGGATTAATTGAAAATTGTCTGTCAAATATAAAGGACGTTATGACACAGGTGGATCTTATGGACAGAGAATTGGTGCCCATCGTATCAGAACAGGGTGAGAGTATAAAAACAGAGATTCTAAAGATGCGGAATATGCGACAGGCAGCCAGAGGATATCAAACTTACGAGAGATATCCTGCAAGGTTCCTGGACACAAGAAGATAAAGCTGACGGCTTCGTAAAAAGTCCAAATTCTGCGTTGCGCTGCATTCCTCGTCATTGCTACGTACTGAAAAGTACGTCTCGCTCCTCGGAATTTGCGCGCCTTAACTTTGAAGCTTTTTACCTTACCGTCGAAGGTTGATTTTATGCGAGTTTATCAAAGTTAAAATGTCTAATCCGCCACAGTACTTCGGCGGACAAGAATGATCTAAAATGTCTAAAACATACACGGTGAAATATCGAAAGGACTATTTCACAGGGGTGCCTAAAAGTGAAAAAATAATTCTAAAGTTTTTGATAAGAGATTCGATAGATATCATAAGGGGGTGTGGGTTATTATGTTAGTAGAACCTGTGACAGGATCAGGAAAAAGCGCTGCTTTGTCAAGTCAGACAAGTCTTCCTGCAAATCAGGAGACGGCACAAAGAGATGGTAATGATGGAAAGTCCGCTCAAACACTAAGTTCGGCTGAACTGTCGGAACTGGCAACAGATGTGCAGAAAAATATGAATATCATTCATAATGTAGATCTGAAATTTTCGGTGAATAAAGATTCCGGCCGAATTATGGTAACGGTAACGGACGAAGCTACCGGTGAGGTCATCAGAGAAATTCCACCTGAAGAAATCGTCAGATTTGCAGAAAAATTTGATGAAATGGTCGGAATGATATTTGATAAAAAAGGTTAAAACCTAAACTGAGCGTTTCAAATTTTTGAAATGGTTAATTTAAAAATATTTTTAAGGTATTCTGATATTTTGGATTTCAATAATTTGAAACCCTTCGGGATTTCCAATTTCACCGCATCTACTGCGTCAGATGCCTTTCCGCATAGACGACTATAGCGAAACGACATCTTCCTTGTATCTGCGGCAAACTTGAAAATCGCTCAACTTAGGTAAAATTTTGATCATTGGAGTTATTGTCTGATAAATGACGAATCAGCAAATAAATATTCTTATTGTAGATGACGAAAAGGCTGTTGCGGATATTCTCAAGGATTGTATCTCTGACAAGGAAAGATCTATAGCTGTTTGCAATGATGGCCTGGAGGGTATCGAACACATACAAAACAATTTTTGTGATCTGATCATTGTTGATCTTGTCATGCCGAAAGTCGGCGGTCTGGATGTATTAAAATACGCTAAAATAGCTAATCCTGACGTCCTTGTTATTATTATTACCGGTTATGCATCATTAGAAACCGCCATATTGGCCGTAAAGGAAGGGGCTTACGATTACATCAGAAAACCATGTAAACTCGAAGAGATAAGGATCGCTGTAGATAATGCCATAGACAAAATAAAACTGCTCAGAGAAAACAGAGGGTTATTAAAGGAAATAAAGGATGCCTACCATGAATTGATGCTTTTAAAAAAGGAAAAGAAAGCTGACAAAAAAATATCAAGCATCAATTTTTTCTCTTCAAACATGCCAAGTCTGCATTATCTTTACAGCAATAATTCTTCTCCAAACAACACCGTTGACAAGTTACAAGCCCTGTCTTTATTGAGAGAAAGCGGTAGCCTAACCGAAAGTGAATTTAAGACG
>Ga0307423_1001232_pt1 | contig 15662 bp, 12 predicted proteins | sample SalMarWE160310MG_FD_202154 | JGI IMG/M metagenome (GOLD analysis project Ga0307423, IMG submission 202154) | Salt marsh sediment microbial communities from the Plum Island Ecosystem LTER, Massachusetts, United States - WE1603-10 | ecosystem: Environmental > Aquatic > Marine > Intertidal zone >...
GAAGAGCCAAGCTTATCATCAGCGAAGATCTGAAAAAAGAAGAGATTACCGAATGCTCAAGAATCATTAAAGAACAGGCGGAACGTATGACAAAGCTTATTCGACAGTTACTCGATTTTGCCAGACGCCGGGCGCCTCAAAAGTCACCTGTTAATCTTAAACATCTATCCGGCCAAGTTATAGATATGCTGAAACCAGCCGCCGAAAAACAAAAAGTTATGATCGAGCTTTTAAAGAATGACGACATCCCCCTGGTTTCAATCGACCCGTTTCAGGTTCAGCAAGTGTTAATCAACCTGGTGATGAACGGTATTCAGGCCATGCCTGACGGCGGACATTTGGAAATAGGGCTCCACGTGAAAACCGCATGCCATCCGACTTTAAGCAATGACCAGGAACAGAATTATGCAGCGATAACCATTAAAGATGAGGGAAAAGGTATTTCTGAAAACAATATCAACCATATATTTGAGCCTTTCTTTACAACTAAAAATGTGGGAGAAGGTACTGGATTGGGGCTTTCCATTGCTTATGGCATCGTTCGAGAACATGGCGGATGGATCGATGTTAAGAGCAAGGTCGGTGAGGGGAGCTGTTTTACAATTTATATACCACTGGAGGCTGACGAATGCGCGGAAAAATCCTGATCGTCGATGATGAACAAATGATGTGTGAGATGCTTGAAGACGATCTCAAACGGCACGATTTTCATCCAACGTGCTACATCTCTGCCGAAAAAGCGCTTGATACTCTGAAGACAGAATCGTTTGACGTTCTCCTGACAGATATGAATCTGCCAAACATGAACGGAATCGAACTTTGCGAACGAGTCGTGGCCAACAGGCCCGATATCCCTGTAATTGTCATCACCGCATTTGGGAGTATGGAGACCGCCATTGCCGCTATTCGAGCAGGAGCATACGATTTCGTTACCAAACCAATCGATACGGAATTCCTTATTCTCGCCCTCGACCGTGCTGTAAAGCACCACGGACTTCAAGAAAAGGTGAAACTCCTGGATAAAGCGCTCAAAAAATCTCATCAATTCGATGAACTGATTGGCCAAAGCCCCCCCATGCGTAAGTTGATTGATCGACTCGAACGTGTTGCCGACACTGAAACTTCTATTCTCATTACCGGAGAAACCGGTACGGGAAAAGAGCTTGTGGCACAGGCGCTTCACAGGCGGAGCCGCCGACATAAAGGCCCTTTTGTTGCCGTTAACTGTGCCGCTCTGCCGGATGCACTGCTGGAAAGTGAACTCTTCGGCCATAAAAGCGGCGCGTTTACCGATGCCAAAACAGAACGCAAGGGACTTTTTTTTCAGGCCGACGGCGGAACCCTCTTTTTTGATGAAATCGGTGATTTCCCAATGGCTCTTCAACCAAAGCTCCTTAGATCTCTGGAAGAACGCTGCGTTCGCCCAATCGGCGGCACCTTGGAAATCGCCTTTGATGTGCGAATCATTGCTGCAACCAATCGTGACATTGAAACTGCCGTTGAAGAAAATCGGTTTCGTGAAGACCTGTATTATCGCATCAATGTCATTCAAATCGATCTTCCGCCCCTTCGAGAGCGTGGGACCGACATTCTTCTTCTTGCACAGCATTTTGTTGAACAGTTCTCCATTCGTTCAGAAAAACAAATAGCAGGGATATCCAATGAAGCTTCAGAAAAACTTCTAAATTATGCATGGCCCGGCAATATACGTGAACTTCGGAATACCATTGAACGAGCTGTGGTATTAACAAGATATGAAAAGATCTCCGTTGATGATCTTCCGGATAAAATCCGTGATTATAAAACCTCTAACTTTCTTGTTGGAAGTGATAATCCAAGCGAGCTCATCCCGGTTCAGGAAGTTGAACGCCGATACATTCTTCATGTCTTGAAAACGGTCGGAGGCAACAAAACTTTGGCTTCAAGAGTGCTGGGCTTGGATCGTAAAACTTTGTACCGCAAACTTCAATATTACAAGGTCGACTGATGTTTGTGGAAATATCCTACCGATAAATCATTTTACTTCTAGCGACCGTCCGACAACCACTTCACGGCAGCACATCCTTGCCGTGGCATATTGCCACGGTGAAGCAAAATACCCCGCTACACGGACCGGATCTCAAATGCATTGAGAAAAAATATCATTAATTATCAGGAAAGATTCAGGCAACAATCCCAATGCCTTATACGATCTTTTTGAACAGTTGCATCTATTGATGGTGTGCTCTGGCATACGAATTGCTGAATATTCGTTTAAGAAAGCATCAGGGGAAATATATAAATTTATGTTTCACGTTCTGAATTTTCTATAAAAAAGGAAATCTGAAATGGGGAAAACCACCGAAAAGAAAAACAACATCTACAGACTATCCAAAAATACGCATAACAGGAATTCTTTCAGCATATTGCTGGCGGAAGATGATAAAGAAATGCGCAACCTATTGGCATTGATGCTTCGAAAAGAAGGTTACCGGGTCTGTGAATGTACGGATGGATTATCCCTTCTCGACATGCTTTCGTCCTTCTTTCTGCCTGGCGAAGAACATGAAAATTTCGATTTGATTATTTCAGACATTAGAATGCCCGGCGTAACAGGAATGGAAGTACTGATGGGTGCCAATGAACTCGATAATTTTCCGCCCATAATTCTGATCACGGCATTCGGAGATAAGGAAACCCATATTCAGGCTGAACGGTTGGGAGCAGTAGCGTTGTTTGACAAACCTTTCGATATAGAAGAAATGCTGAAGAAGGTGCGTGAAACCCTTCTGCCCCTGGAATAACAGGGATCGATCCCGTTAGATGCAGTGGAAATTTACAGGAGATGGAAATGGTTAAAGAAGAACATTGCACGTCATTTGCGACGAACTATTCCCCACAAAATTTTTATTATAAACATTCTCCATTACGAATACTGCTTGCAGAAGATGATCTTGAGATGCGGAGGATGCTTTCATGGTATTTACAAAAAAAGGGATGTGACGTTATTGCGTCCAAAAATGGAAATGACCTTATGAAGCATCTCGGATTTCTGGGGCCTTTGGAAAATTTTCACGGATTTGATTTAATCATATCAGACATTCGCATGCCGGGAGTCACAGGTATTCAAGTTCTTGAAGCCGCAAAGGAATTCGATGATTTTCCGCCAATGATTTTGATCACCGCCTTTCCGGACAAACAAACCCTTGACCTGTCCAGACGCTTGGGAGCTGCGGCCTTACTTACCAAACCTTTCGACATGGATGACCTCCTCACCATAATCAGTCAAATATTCCCTCTATGGCTGATTTCCGAAGAAGCGCAGCTCCCATTATCAAAACAAGAATCCGTTGCCGTGCGATTCCCGCTCGATTTATGTTTTCGTCATGATCTCGAAGGAGAGCATATCAAAGATTTTGTTTACAACATGGCCGCCAAACTCAACCGATTCAGCCAGCACATCGAGCATTGCAGGGTTGTACTTGACCAATCAGGGGTCCATCATCAAAGAAATCGTCTTTATCATGTAACGATTAACATAGATGTCCCTGGTAAAACCATTACTGTTAAACACGATTCTGAAACAGGCTCGGGTTTCGAAAACCTTTATCTTTCCATACATTTTGCTTTCGGGGCGGCAATTCGCCGTCTAAAACGGTACCTTCAAAAGTGTTACTCTATTAAGGGGTAGTAAAAGATATAAACACATATAAAAAGATCTTGAAAGAAAAAAGGAGAACTCCGATGAATGATCTCATATGCAAACATAACAGAACAACAAGGAACGCTTTTATGACGGTTTTGATTGCAGCCGTCTTAATTTTAGCAATCTCAATTTTTCACCCGACTGTGAATGCATGGGCAATATCGTTGGGTCAATCATCAACCCCCGAAAGTTTCAGTACACTTGCCGAAACGGTGAGTCCGGCGGTGGTCAATATCCGCACTGTAAAAACCATCAAAGGCGGCGGACCTGTATTCCGTCATTTTCATCAAGGTCCATGGGGAGATCAGGACCCGTTTAAAGATTTTTTCGAGAAATTTTTCGGGAATGAACAGCAGCGGGAGTTCAAACAGCGAAGTCTGGGGTCCGGATTCATCATTGACAAAGACGGCTATATTGTTACAAACAATCATGTTATTGCCGATGCGGACGAAATCAAGGTCAAGCTGAACTCCGGTAAAGAATATGATGCCAAAATTATCGGAAGAGATCCCAGCACAGATATTGCGTTGATTAAAATCAAAGCTGACAGCAACTACTCTGTTGTCAACCTGGGTGATTCCGATGCGTTAAAGGTCGGTGAATGGGTGGTAGCCATCGGCAGCCCTTTCGGCCTGGAGCATACCGTAACCGCGGGAATTGTCAGTGCCAAAGGCCGGGTCATCGGTTCGGGGCCTTATGATGATTTCATCCAAACCGATGCGTCCATCAATCCCGGCAACAGCGGTGGCCCTCTGATCAATATGAAAGGTAACGTGGTTGGAATCAATACCGCCATCATCGCCAGCGGTCAGGGTATCGGATTTGCCGTACCCGTGAACATGGCCAAAGGGGTTATTAAACAACTCAAAGAAGAAGGTGAAGTGACCCGGGGCTGGCTGGGTGTCGGCATTCAGGATATTAACGACGAAATAGCAGAATACTACGGCCTTAAAGGTAAAAAAGGCGTGATGGTGTCTGAAATCTTCCCCGGAGATCCCGCAGATAAGGCTGGAATCCGAACAAAGGATATTATTCTTGATGTTAATGGCCAAAAAATTGAAGCCAGCCGGGAATTGACCCGTATTATTGCCGGTTTTCATGTCGGTGAAAAAGTCAAAATAAAGGTATTGCGTGACGGCAAGGAAAAACTTTTTACAGTTAAGATTGCCAAAAGAGAGCAAGAAAAAATAGCGTCCCACAGTATTCCGAATAAAGAACAGGAAGCCTTCGGTATAAGGGTTTCGAACCTGACGCCCCAAATCGCTCAAGAATTGAATCTTCAAGGAACTGAAGGGGTGGTGGTAACGGGTGTCCAGCCTAACAGTCAGGGCGAAGACAAAGGAATTAAAACCCGCGATATTATCAAAGAGATCAACCACCAATCGATCAATACGGTGGATGATTACGAAAATGCAATCCGCAAGGTAAAAAAGGGCGACACCGTCAGCATGTTTATCAAACGGGCCAACTCAGGATTTTTTGTAATTAAATTGACAAAAAATTGATGCATCAAATACAAACCTAAATTGAGTGATTTTCAAGTTTGCCGTAGATACAAGGAAGATGTCGTTTCGCTATAGTCGCCTATGCGGAACGGCATCTGACGCAGTTCGAAGATCCCGCTTGCGGGAAGATGCGGTGAAATTGGAAATCCCTTAGGGTTTCAAATTCTTGAAATTTAGAATGGCAGAATACCTTAAAAATATCATTAAATTAACCATTTCAAAAATATGAAACACTCTGTTTAGGAAAAATTCTGTTTAATCACCCGGCATGTAATCATAAAAAAACAAAATTTTCGGTTGATGTACTCGACAAATGTTTCTAAAAGACAAATATTAAAAAATATGTTTTTGTCTGAGCATCAAAGAGAAAGGAAAAACCATGATCCATGTTGAAAACCTGACAAAATATTACAATGATTTCTGCGCTGTGGATCAAATCAATTTCGACATCAAAAAAGGTGAAATTCTCGGTCTTTTAGGGCCCAACGGCGCAGGAAAAACCACGACTTTGAGGATGCTGACAGGTTATTTTATGCCCACTTCCGGGACCATTCGCGTCAAAGACTACCTGCTGGATGAGCATCTTTTAGACATCAAAAAGTTGATGGGGTATTTGCCGGAATCGGCGCCATTATACCACAGCATGCTGGTCTTTGATTATTTAGACTATGTTGCCAGAATTCGGGGAATGGATAAAAACCAAAGAATCTCCAGGATTCGACAACTGGTTAATTTATGCGGATTGGATGAAATTATGCATCGGAGTATCAATGAACTCTCCAAAGGCTTGAATCAGCGAGTGGGTCTGGCCCACGCCATGATGACCGATCCGGAAATCCTGATTCTGGATGAACCCACGTCAGGTTTGGACCCGAATCAGATTGTGGAAATTCGCAACATCATTCGAAAAATCGGAGAAGAAAAAACCGTCATTCTATCCACTCACATCTTGAGTGAAGTAGAAGCCACCTGTGATCGAGTCGTGATCATCAACAGAGGCAAGATCGTTGCAGACGATATTATGGAAAATCTCAAGCTGTCTGCCGGTCAAACATATTTCATCCATTTAGAATTGCTGAACGCCGATTTTCAAGATGTGAACGAACAATTCAGCAAGATCGAGGGTGTCGAAAAAATCCAAAGGATTCATGAAGCACAAAACAATACCCTAACTGTCCGGCTTACGTGCGAATCACCGGAAGATTTGAGAGAAACCATTTATCAAACAATCAAACAGACATCCTGGGTTCTCATTGAGTTTCACCAGGAAACCAAAACATTAGAAACTGTATTTCGCGAGTTGACCAAGGAGGACTGATATGCAACAGGCGATCCGTATCTGCAATAAAGAGCTAAAAGACTATTTCATATCTCCCATTGCCTATATCGTCATCTCTATTTTTCTGCTGGTGACCGGGTGGTTCTTTTTTACGACATTTTTCTATTACAACCAGGCGGACCTGAGAAATTTTTTTAATCTTCTGCCTATTACATTTTCCTTTTTGATTCCGGCGGTGACCATGAGGCTCTTTTCAGAAGAGCTGAATGTGGGTTCCTATGAAATACTTCTTACCCTTCCGGTAACATTTACAGATATCCTTCTAGGTAAATTTTTAGCCGGAGTTCTGTTTGTGGCTGTCGCTCTGGTCCCAACCTTTGCCTATCCGATATGTATCGCCTTTATGGGCCAGCTCGACTGGGGGCCTGTGGCCGGCGGCTACTTGGGTGCTGTTTTACTGGGAGCATCGTTTGTTGCAGTGGGTTTGTTTGCTTCCTCGTTGACACGCAACCAGATCATCGCATTCATAGTCGGTATGACCATCTGCTTTACCCTCACGTTGATCGATAAAATGCTTTTCTTCTTTCCCCGGACACTGCTCGGTGTCATCGGTTATCTCGGCGCTGATTTTCATTTCAAGAACATCTCCAAAGGGATTATCGATTCGAGAGATGTCATCTATTTTTTAAGTGTCGTGTTCATCGGACTTTACTGCACTCACCTGGCCATGCGGGGAAAAAATTAAGGAGCTTAAAATGGGCATTCAGAAACGATATGCAAAATATATCAAACTTTCTATTTACCTGGTCATCATTGTCCTCATCAACGTGGCGGGGATGACACTCTTTTTCAGAATCGATCTTACTGAAAACAGTATTTATTCAATATCCGATGCCAGCAAAAAGGTAGTGTCTTCCCTTTCCGAACCGTTGACCATCGACGTCTTTTTTACAAAAAACCTGCCTGCACCCCACAACAATACAGAACGATATTTACACGACCTTTTAGAAGAATATGCCATCCATGCCAATTCGTATTTTAACTACAAATTCTATGATGTCAGCCCCGAGGCCGAAGGGATCGATCCTTTAACGCGGGAAAATCAGAACCTGGCGAACAATTACGGTATACACCCGGTTCAGATTCAGGTTTATGAGGAAGATGAGGTAAAATTTAAAAAAGCCTACATGGGGCTTGTATTGATTCACGGTGATATGGTTGAGCGGATTCCCACCATTACTTCCATCAATGGGATAGAGTATAAACTGACAACGGCGATACAAAAGCTGAACAATAAAATCAGCGCATTACTGAGCTTAAAGGATAAAATAAAGGTCAAACTGTTTCTGTCTTCTTCATTAAAATCCGTCGCACCTTTAATTGGCCTTAACCAAATTCCTGAATATCCCGCAAAACTAAAAGAAAGCATTGAACGCCTCAATACCAAAAACTTTGGAAAACTGGAATATACTTACATCGACCCCTCTAAGGAACCGTCAAAGGAACCATTATGGAAAAAATACAATTTGATGCAACTTCAATGGCCGGATCTATCCGAAGGCAACATCCCGGCCGGCAATGGAATGATCGGTCTTGTAATGGAATACGGAGAAAAAGTCAGAAAAATACCTTTGCTAAAGGTGCTCCGGCTTCCTATCATCGGAACCCAGTATGATCTGGTGGATGTTGATAAATTGGAAGACATCGTTAACAACAACTTGGAAACCCTGGTGGATATCAACCAGGATCTTGGATATCTGGCAGGACACGGCACGCTGAGTATTTCGAGTTTTTCACCCATGGGGCGACAAAATCCGGATGCGATATCGACATTTTCAAACTTGATATCAAAAACCTACAGTTTAAAACCTATCGATCTAAAAGATCAGTCCATTCCCGATAGCCTCAATTGTTTGGTGATCGCGCGGCCAACTGAAAAATTTTCCGATTACGAACTTTATCAGATTGATCAGGCATTGATGAAAGGGACCAATCTTGCACTGTTCATTGACGCCTTCAAAGAAATCAACTCCAATAATCAGCAGCGTTTTGGATTGAACCGGGGTCCCAACTATGCGCCGTTGGATACCGGACTTGACAAATTGCTGTCGCATTATGGCATCCATGTTAAAAAATCATATGTGCTTGATGAAAATTGTCATAAGCAAAGGCTCCCCAGCAACATGGGAGGTGGTGAAAGACCCATATACTTTGCCCCCATCATCAAAAATAAAAATATCAACCATGACCTAAATTTTATCCGTAGTATCAAGGGACTGGTTGCAGTCAAAATATCCCCTCTTGAACTGGACGAGGCACAGATTTCTAAAAACAAACTCAAAGCCGTCAAGCTCTTTACATCTTCTGAAAAATCCTGGGAGATACTCAAAAACATCAGTTTAAATCCCATGTTTCTCCCGCCGCCCCCCCCGGATGACGAAAAACAGAGTTTTCCATTGGCATACATCGTTGAAGGGGAGTTTCCCAGCTATTTTGCCGGCAAACCCATCCCGGAAAAAAAATTACCGGATGAAAATGCAGATACCCGGGATAAAAAAGAAAGCACGCCTAAGCCGGCAGAGAAAAAAACCAAAGTTGACATGTCGAAAATAAAAAGCCAGGGCGAAACCATATCCAAGGGAAAGCCCGCCAAAATCTTTTTGATGGCATCGGCGGAAATGCTGAAAGACAATGTTCTGGACCCTGAAGGCGATAGCCCCAATGACATGTTTATTTTGAACACGATTGATGCCTTGAGCCATCGAGAGAATATTGCCGTCATGAGAAGTAAGGTGCTTAGTTTTAATCCCCTGAATGATACAGGATCTCTGACAAAAACTTTTGTCAAGACGTTTAATATTGCCGGACTTCCGGTATTGCTGGTTTTTCTGGGCCTTTTTGTATGGCTGCGGCGCCATTCCAGAAAAAAACGAATACAGATGATGTTTCAAAAATAAAAAGAGGTGAATATGAAGCTGAAAAAAGAGTATTTCATTCTGGCAGCCATTCTGGTTGCACTGATCCTGTATCTTGCCTTGCATCGGTCAAACAGAACACATTATCAGCTTCCAGAACTTTCCGAAGTTACCGGGAAACATATCTCAAAACTTGAAATCACAACATCAGGCAATTCCATTATTTTTAACCAAAAAGACAACACATGGCATATTGAACCAAAGGGATACCGCGCTGATTCAACAAAGGTTAAAAAGATGCTGGATGTTATTGAAAAATTGAAATTGACGGCCCTGGTATCGGAATCAAAAAATTATCTCCGTTATGATTTGAACAACGATAAAAATATCCATGTGAAAGCCTGGCAGGGCAAAACCCTTCTCCGGGAGTTTGATATCGGCAAAACAGCCCCAACCTATAAGCACACCTTTGTTAAACTACCAAACGATCCCAACGTGTACCATGCCAGGGGAGATTTCAGGCGAAATTTTGACCGGTCCGTTGACGATTTCCGAGACAAGACCGTACTGTCGTATTCACAAAATATCATTCAAGGAATTAAGCTCACCCACGAAGGAAAAACCATTTCTCTTTCTCGAAAAGAGATCCCAGAAACCCTTCCTGAAAAAAAGGATGAGCCAGCCGCCAAAGCCTCTAAAGAAGCCAAGACCAAAACTGTGTGGGAGGATACGAAAGGCCATGAAGTGGCCCCATCCAAGGTTGGTTCTCTGTTGAGTTTTCTGAACAGTCTGGAGTGTCAAAGATATTTAGACGACTTAAAAAAGGAAGCTTTTAAAAATCCGATCTATATCGTCACCCTCAAAGGTGAAAAGGAATATTCACTTTTAGTATTTGCCAAAAAAGACAAAGATGCAAAAGATTATTCGGCAATCTCCTCGGAAAATGAATCCCCTTTTTCTTTGTCCGATACACAGGTGGATACCATCAAATCTAAGATTGATGATATTCTAAACCTGAACTGAGCGTTTCAAATAGTGACTGCGTTATATAAAAGTAATAATCATAAATAAATATGCAATGCTTTAGTCGCTAATAAGTCTGATCTAATCGGTTGATTTAATTAAGCAAAAAATTGTCACCATTTGAAACCCTCCGGGCTTGCCGAGTTTACCGAATCTGCTGCGTTATGAGACATTTGCAGTAGTAAACTACGGCTGCATGCCTCATGCCTTGCATCTCCCCGAAAGGCGGGATCTTACGACCGGCAAACTCGACAATCGCTCAATTTAGGTCAAAGTGAAGGAAAAATAAAAGAATTTAAATTTGACTTATCTTAGAGCTGCATTACACTAACGGTATGATAAATATGCAAAGTAAACGCGAATAGTAAAATTATAAAAAAAGGGGATTCGCCCATGTATGATAAAAAAGCATTGTGTGACAAAATCAGAAAATTGTATCCAGACATCGGTGAGTGTGGAATCGATGTTGACGTCGATTATGACCAAGAGCAAAAAGCATGGACGGTAAATCTAAAAAAGGACCATATCGAATTAAAACATTTTCTTGAAGACCAGGACGCCGATTTGTGTATGGATGGAAAACAGTGTGTCAGCCTTGGTCTGGAAATTGCCCAGCTTAAGGACACTATCGCACAAATTTAGTTAGTGCCCATCCATAAATGGTCTTTTTGCCCAATCTCTGTGCCTGCCCTGTGAAATGCGAAGCCTATTTCTCTGGGGTTATGCTCAAAAAATAACCCTCGGAATATCAACTATATGCCTGCCTGCCCCGTAGGTCCGGCAGATCGTACTGGGGTGGTTATTTTTTCGCATGCCTTGATCTTGAACAAAAATGCTAATTAATGGATGGACACTAGTTCGGATAATCATCATCACATGTTTGAAAAGAATAGGGCTATCGGGAAGTGAATTTCAATTCGCTTCCCGATTCGTTTTTTCGACAACATGCTGTTTTCATTTTCTTTACACCCTATAACCCCACACAGCATAAATGGGATCTGAATCCATTATTTCATAAAAGTATTTATCATCCCTGGGTCTGGGCAAGCCTCTGATGGAAAAAGATTCCAGATCCTTGAACATTTTGCTCTTTTGAAAATACTCCATCCCAAGCCCCATGCGCTCAAATTCATGAAGGTCTTTCCAGATGTCGATCACTTTTTCAGGGAACCATCGATTGGAAAATGTTACGGCAAAAAGTCCTCCCGGTCTTAAAACCCGACCGATTTCCTTGAAAACCGTTTCGGGATCAATCAGATATTCTATGGAAACTGTACAAACGACCGCGTCATAAGATTCGGTCTTATACGGCAAAATCGGGTTTTCATTCAGATCTTGAACAATCCAGTCACTCAGTTCCACATTTTTCGCCAGTTCTTCAGCATTAAGACCGAGTCCCGAAAGTTTTTTCAAACGCAGAGTTTCGGGTAAATGGGATTTCCAACTGCTCATTAAATCCAGTACTCGCATTTCGTTATGGATCAATTCGCCGTAAAGATTTTTTACAACTTGGATGGCCTGGTCATCGATATGCTGAATCAATCTCGGATTCTGGTAGTATATTATGTCGGGACGCTCATCTTTTCGTTGAAACCTGTTTTTCGATAAAAAATCCGTCGGTCGCCCCTCCCAACGGGCTTGCATGCCGGGCCCACCGGCCATGATCTCCATCCAGTCGTTACATCTGCCACCGCGTTCCACTGACTTAAGTCTGATCTCTTTGACAATCGCCTTTATTTGAATGGGCTTATTTGCCAGGGGGTGGTTTAAATCCACCTTCAAGTGACCATTCTCGACGCCAACACAGCGAAATGGCTGGAGGTTCTGAGGGAAAACGCCGGCAACATCTTTTAGAAGTCCTTTGGGATAAAACCGGCCCATACGGGGTTGGATATCTTTATCTGGAATAAACCTTCGATTAAATTTTGCCCCTTTGATTTCAAAGGTTTTTTTTGGTTCATACCCAGGAACAATGGATCCCGGGGAAAATTCGACCTGAACGGTTTGGCCAACGGATTTACTTCCCAATTCATTATATATCTCTTTCGGTAAACAATCCCTCCAGAAATTAACATTATTGGCTTCATATTCTTCGGTATGTATTGCCTCCGCACTGTTCCATTTCATTTGAAAATGGATATCTGCTGAAATGTTTTTTTTGTGATGTGTCATCGCAGCTGCCTCTCTTTGTAATGTTTTAGATTACTCACCAGATCATGGTTTCGGGTTCGAGAATCTATTATTTCATTTTCATACCGACCCATGACTCACATAGTAAGAACATAATCTTAAAATGCAATGAGAGATAAGTGTTGTTCTAATAAGAGTAGAAATCTATCACTGTTTACAGGAGGTTTAAGAAATGAGGATCATATCCCGAATAGATGTAGTTAATTGAGAGGTAGCGGTGTTTTTCTCGTAAATTCAAATGTAAGTGTTTATAGGGTGTGCTCTTCCGTTTCACTTAGGTGTCTACGTGTCTGGTCATTTCAAAGACTTAGCAGCGGTGGCATTCCTGCCCCCTCCGCGTTCTCCCGCGAAAAGCATGCGGGAGCCGCGGTCTCCCCCACTGATAGGTCATTGAAATGACGAAGCCACTCCGCCAATATCGTTTCACGGAAATGCGCACCCATAAACACATGCAACACATGCGTGGAAGCGAAATGGATAATCTTTTTTAAAAAGCGTGTACTGCTTGAGTGGTTTAGGGATCGTTAGAAAGAACAGACGCATACCAAAATCGTATCTTTAAAAAACTCCAAAATAATGTAGCGAACCTATTGATATTTAGAAGATAGTTTCCTGTTCTTTCTTTACGATCCTTTAACCACGAGTTTACACGGTTTTAAAAAAGCATTATCCATGGAGTGATTTAACAAAGAAAAACACCCCGACCCCTCAGTAAATAGGGTAAAATAAATGGGTCATCTCCAATTGAACAGGTTTGACCCAAAATAATAACTCAAGTTACGAACCTTTAATTTTCAGCAGCGCCAATAAAGTACAACAGGCCTGGGACTTTTTTATTCTAGCACCCTTCATCATCGACAATTTTGAAACCGCTCGAATCCCCTTTTTCCGATTTGGTTTCCGGTTTTTGGACCGCTTCCACCTGTTTTTTAGCCTTAATTTCAGAGACAGCAGGTTTGGCTATGGTTCGATCCGGGTTGACAACGGCCAGGATCAGACCCAACAGAATGAGCAGTCCTGCCGCCATCCTCTTGACTTTCGGCGAGCCTTTCGGAAGCGTATCTTTATCGCCGAATTTCTGTTCTACTTTCTCCACAAACCAGAATGCACCGATAGCAATAAGGCAAACCAGAAAAGCGATGATACCCGAATTGACGTTGAACACATTCGTGAGTCGAATAGCCCCCATGTTACCCGAAGTGTAAAATCTCTCCAGCATGGGAAAAATTTCCGCAAAGAAAACAGAACCGATCATCATACCGATGATAAAAATCAGTCCATCCAATTTCCCTGATACCGTTGCCACCACCGAAGTCGTTGGACAGTAGCCGCCCATGACAAATCCGATCCCAAGAACCAGACCGCCAATTATCTGAGGCCAGATAAAGGTGGGTAAAAGATATACGCGACCAAGGTCGATCCAGCCTAAGATAGAGAAGTAAAGAAGTCCGAGAATGCAGACAACAATGGCTGTAAACATCACTTTCAACACGGCAAAATCTCTGAGATAGAAGATGGCTGTCAATTTTCTGGGGTTGCCGAACCCGGCTCTTTCAAGCACAAATCCGAACATAAAGCCTATAAGTCCGGCCAACTGTAAGCTGTATGCAAAGTCGAACCATCCGAATTTATACAAAGGTCCCATTATAACCACTCCTTTCTGAAAAAATATGCGGTGGCATAAGCTCCAGCAAAAATACACAACATGAAGACCCAACTCCCGAAGGCCAGCTCAGCCGCTCCGGTAAGTGCCTGACCGCTGGTGCATCCCCGGGCCAGACGGGCGGCGAATCCGGAAAGAATGCCCCCACCCAGGGCCAGCCACAGCCGGACCGAAACACCGATGGACGGACCCCGGCTCACTTCTCCCTTGATCCGATTGCTGATAAAGGCCGAGAACAGACCACCCAATGCAGCCCCTATTGTCAAAAAAACCAGCCAATCCACAAGTGGTGATTTTCCCCCTCGAAGGTACTTAGATAAATAAGCATTCGCCTGGGCATGTTCCGGCGCAACCAGATTGACACCGGCAGTGGCGATCCGGGCAAAGGAAGCCGAGGAACCCAAACCCCTTCCCATGGAATAAAAAGTAAAGAGAAGAACCAATCCCAAAATAGCACCCATAACATACGGATTAGAATAGCGTTCCTTCATACATCCTCCTTTTTCGGTTGTTCGCTAAAATATAATGTCGCGATTGTAAAATTCAAGACCATGGGTAGACATATTGCTACATGCCATCTCAAAAATGCATATTGGGTTCTCTTTTTTATTTTCGGAAATAGCCTTTGACCTTTGACACGTAGACGCCAAAGTGAATCGGGGGAGTGCGCCCGTGAACACATATCATTTATATAAAAATTTGGGTGCAAAACATAAATTTTAATTTAAGGGCCCAACCTTTCTCTTGATTTAAGCCAATCAGACATTTCCATAATTGTTTCAGACAGGTAATAGCGCCCATTAGCAAACACCCCGTAATCGCCCCCGCATCCCATAGCTGATGCAAAACGGATATGATTGCCATAAATCAGCCAGATATTGCTCCATTTTCTCTCGATGGCCTCGTCAAAGGGATTGCCCTCCAAGCCTTTATCCTTCCATTTGAAATCGGCCAGGTTCAGGCGCCATATTTCAGACATAATCCGGGTTCCGGTCAAAGTTTTGGCATTGGTCTCGCGAATGGCGTTTTCAAAACGGTCCCATTGTCCATTGACCCAGGTCGTGGCATGGCAGCTCAAGCAAACGGCCTGCAAATTTTCCTTATGAACGTTCATCTCTTTTTCCGTGATGAGATATGTTGAGGCAAATTCACCGTCAAATGACGTAGGCAGAGGTTGTCCATTTTTGTTGCGAATTATTGTGGTGTCCGGTTCTTTTGGAGACGGGTGGGCATAAATTAAGCCAAAAATCCGCCATGGAAGTCGGTTCCCCATCTGATGGGTGCGTTCAGCCACCACTTCTCCATCGGTGTTGATCAGTAGACTCACATGACAGGCGGCACAAGTGGGTGCAGTGAAGTCTTTACCGACGGTCCATGGCACAGCGTCAAAATTCCACGATTC
>Ga0307423_1001233_pt1 | contig 15659 bp, 12 predicted proteins | sample SalMarWE160310MG_FD_202154 | JGI IMG/M metagenome (GOLD analysis project Ga0307423, IMG submission 202154) | Salt marsh sediment microbial communities from the Plum Island Ecosystem LTER, Massachusetts, United States - WE1603-10 | ecosystem: Environmental > Aquatic > Marine > Intertidal zone >...
ACGGGCAGGGAAGCAGCTCTCGATGGGACTGGCCGATGGCCTGAAAGCAGACCACCAGCTGGCGGACAAAATGGGCGACCTGAGCTCTGTAGGCCTCCATCACGTCTCCGAAGCTCTCGAAGCGCCTCGGATCGCCCGTTTCCGCTCCCGCGCTTCCGAGCATCAAGCTCTTTCCGCCGCCGAGCACCATCTCCAGACAGAGGGTGGTGTTGAAGAAAAAGGCATCGGTGGACGCGTAGCTAAGGCCCGAAGGGGTGGGCTCTACGCAGCCGATGATGGCGTAGTCTCTTGCATCCTCCAGGGTGACGCCTCTTCTCGTGTAGGCATCGATGATGACTTCGTCGTTCACCACCTGAAGGCTCACCGACCCGCTCGCCATCACCTCCGCTGCGCGCCGTCGGAACCCCTCGGGCGTTTCCGGATGGAGCCTGGCCGCACAGTTGGGCTGGATGGTCTTCATCTCCTCCACGGCATCGAGAAGCAGGAAGGAGAGCTCGTTGGTCGCGTCGCGACCTTGCCGATCCACGCCGCCGATGGTGACCTCGATGAAGGAAGTGTTTCCCCCGATGCCGAGGGTCGCGATCCCTTCCATCAAATCCACGGTCTCGGAAGCCTTGAGAAAGAGACATTCGATCAGCTCGAGGGCCCCCTCGCGGTTCAGATCGCCCCGCTGCATGTCTTCCCGCAGCAGCGGCAGCAGGATCTGGTCGAGCCTTCCGAAGGCGTGGGCGACGCCTCCGTCGTCGAGCATCACACCGATGTGAACCAACCAGACCGCCTGGAGCGCCTCCTGGAAGCTGCGCGGTGGCTCGACCGGAACCCTCCCGCAGATCTCGGCGATCTTCAGAAGCTCCCGTCTTCTTTCGGGATCTGCTTCTTCCCGGGCCATCTCGGCGGCGAGCTTCTGGTAACGCGCTGCGAAGCGAATCATGCCGTCACAGGCGATGGAGGCCGCGCGCAGGAACTCCTGCCTCTCGGCCCCTTCTGGAGTGCTCGGATCGAGCCTGGCCAGCTGCTCTTCGATCTTCCTCCCGATTCCCGTGAGTCCCAGCTCCACCACCATCTGGTAGTCGGGGGAGCAGTGTCCCACGCCGTTGGAGAACTCGTTCTCGAGGACGAAGACCCCCGCTTCCAGGGCCGTCTGCGCCTCGGAAGGAAGCAGCGCACTGAAGCGGTCCCGCGCCCCTCTCCCTCGCCAGAACGGGAGGATCTCGGAGCGGAGCATCGCCTTGTCTTCTTCGGAGACGCGAAACTGCTGAAGCTCGCGGGAGGAGAAGAGATCGAGCTCGTTCTCGATCCAGCTCGGCTTCACCTCGGGGAAGAGGGGTGAGCCCACGCGCTTGCTGGTACGGTGCCCCACCAGCAGCTCTCCCGGATAGATCCGGATCGGGGTCTCCTCCAGAGTCTTTCGAAAAGCCAGGGCCCTCCGTATCTGGATGGGCTGCTCCCCCTCCCTCTTGTACACCTCCGTGTAGCAGCGAGCCCTCTCGATGCAGAGCTCCCAGGGCGTGCTGAGGATCTCCTGACGAAGCCTCCTCACCCGCTCGGTGCATCCCTTCTCCGCGGGCAGGTGCCGCTCTTGTCCTTCGACGGCTTGCGCCATCCCGTCATGCGTCCCCATGTCGATCCCTTGTCTCGGGGCTATCCCCCTACCCTGACCAGGATACCCCTGTCTTCGAAGATCTTCCCGACCGCCTCCATCTCCTCGCCGGTGGGCGGATCCAGCTGGAGAGAGGGCTTTGGACTATCGATCAGGTCCCTCTTGGACTCTCCCCATCGATGATAGGGAAGCAGGTGGACCTCCTGGAAAGAGCCCTCCAGATGCGAGGCAATCTGGCTCAGATTGGAGGCCTGGGCCGTGTAGCCCGGAACGATCGGGACTCTGGGGATCACGCGGACCCCCGATTCGCGGAGGCTCTCGAGGTTGGAGAGAATCAGCTGGTTGCTCGATCCCGTCCAGGCCTCGTGGCGCTCGGGATCGACGGCCTTCACGTCGTAGAGGATGAGAGCGACGAAGGGAAGAATCCGTCGGAACGAATCGAAGGGAACGGCTCCGCAGGTCTCGACGGCCACCGAGAGCCCTTCCTCGTGGCAGCCGGAGCAGAATTCCTCCACGAAATCGATCTGCAGCAGGGGCTCTCCTCCCGAGAGGGTCACCCCACCTCCCGAATCCTCGTAGAAGGGACGATCCTTCGAAACCTCAGCGATCAGCTCGTCTCTTTCCCACTCTTCCCCGACCATTCTCAGGGCCTCCGCGTAGCATGTGTCGACGCACGCGCCACACACCGTGCAGCGGGCCCTCTCGATCCGCTTCGTCCCGGAGAGAATCGCCCCTTCGTCGCAGGCCTCCTCACAATTCCGGCAGCCGATGCACCGCTCCAGCTGAAACCCGATCTCGGGACGGCGCTGCCAGGATTCCGGGTTCTGGCACCACCGGCATCGGAGGGGACATCCCTTGAAGAAGACCGCCGTCCTGATCCCGGGACCATCGTGAACGGAGTATCGCTGGATGTCGAAGATCACCGCCTTCTTCACCAAGCTTCACTCCACCGGCCGTCGGTCGCGCACGTGCTGCGCCTTGCCCTGCGAGCGCTCGATTTGCCCCGCATCCAGGATCCGGACGCGGGTGGCGAGGCCGACGTATGACTTCACGTCGTGCTGCAACGCCTCGGCGATGATCTGCCTCTCGGATTCGCTCGCGCTGGCGTGGGCCGGGCTCATCTCCACCAACACGTCCAGCCGGTCCAGGTGGCCCTCCCGGGAGAGATCGAGCAGGTAGTGCGGAGACAGGCTCGGCTGGGCGAGCACCAGCTCCTCGATCTGGGTGGGGAAGACATTGACGCCGCGGATGATCAGCATGTCGTCGCTGCGCGCCGCGACCCGCGCCATCCGTCGCATGCAGCCGACGTCGGGCGGGAGCAGGCGGGTGAGATCGCGGGTGCGGTAGCGGATCATTGGCAGCGCCTCCTTGGTGAGCGTGGTCAGCACCAGCTCACCCTCCTCGCCCTCCGCGAGCACCGCACCGCTCTCGGGATCGATGACCTCGGGGTAGAAGTGGTCCTCCCAGACGGTCGGCGCCCCCTTGGACTCCGCGAACTCCTGCGAGACGCCCGGGCCGATCACCTCGGAGAGGCCGTACAGATCGAGCGCCTCGATGCCGAAGCGCCCCTCGATCTCCTTGCGGAGCGGCTCGCTCCAGGGCTCGGCTCCGAAGATCCCGATGCGAAGCGAGCTTTCTCGAGCGTCGACCCCCTGGTGCTCGAACTCGTCGGCGATGGTCAGCACGTAGGAGGGTGTGCCCATGATCACGTCGGGCTCCAGGTCGCGGATCAGCTGCACCTGTCGCGCGGTCTGCCCCACCGACACGGGAATCACCGCGCAGCCGAGACGCTCGGCCCCGTAGTGGGCACCGAGCCCTCCCGTGAAGAGCCCGTAGCCGAACGCCACGTGAAGCGTGTCCCCCGATCGCACGCCGGCCACGTGGAGCGACCGGGCGACCAGGTCCGTCCAGGTCTCGAGGTCGCGCCGCGTGTAGCCGACGACGGTCGACTTTCCGGTGGTGCCGCTCGAGGCGTGCACGCGGACCAGCTCTTCCCGCGCTACGGCGAAGAGGCCGAACGGGTAGTTGTCGCGCAGATCCCGCTTGGTGGTGAAGGGAAAGCGCGCCAGGTCCGCGAGCGACTCGAGGTCCTGTGGGCGCACGCCCGCGGCGTCGAACTTGGCGCGGTAGGCCGGGACGTTCGCGTAGACGCCCTCGAGGGTCTGCCGCAGGCGCTGGAGCTGCAGCTGCTCGAGATCCTCTCGCGTGCGAGTCCGCACCAGATCCAGATCATTCGCGGGGAGTGTGGGTTCGGTCATCTTTTCCTGCTCTGCGCGGTCGGTTCTGGGGCCGCGCCCTCCTCGGAGTCCACCGCTCGCTCGAACTCTGGGACGATCGCTCCGGCCACGCAGCGGGAGCGGCCGCGGAAGAAGGCGATCAGCTCATCGTTCTGGTCCACGACCCGGACGTCGTAGATTCCGGTGCGGCCGATGAGCGCGCGCTCTTCGGCCACGGCCGTCAGCCGGTCTCCCAGCCCAGCCGCGCTGACGAAGTCGATGCTGGCGCCCGCGGCCACGGTCTTCCGGTTGCGGCTGTTACAGGAGTAGGCGAAGGCGCAGTCCGCCAGCGAGAAGATGATTCCACCGTGACAGGTGCCCATGCTGTTGGCCATGTCCTCGCGCACGGTCATGCTGACCCGCGAGCGGCCCGGCGCCATCTCGTCGAGGACGACGCCCAGCCGGCGCGCCATCTCGTCCTTCTCGTGCATCTGGACACCGCAGGCCTCGGCGATCTGCTGTGACGACTGCGCTCCCTTCATCGCGGACCCCCTCCTGCAACGATCTCCGCCGGGCGGGCGGGGGCCATCGACTCGGTCAGGCTGCGGCCGGCTCGTGCAGCGTCGAGGTTCAGATCGGTGAAGCGGGCGGGGCTGGTGCTGCGGATCGCCCGGTCCAGCGATGCGTCGCTGCATAGCTCCGCCAGCCGGGTCAGAGCACCGAGCCCGACCAGGTTGGCGACGCGGGTGTCGCCCAGCGCCTGGGCCGCCTCGCCGAGCGCCAGGGCGTGCAACGCGAAGTCGCCTTCCGGCGGTCGCGGAACCCGCTCCCGATCCAGCAGCACCAGACCCCGACGCTTCAGCAGGCCGGCGGTCCGTCCGACCGCGATCTGGTCGAGGATCAGCGCGCAATCGAGAGCCGTGGCCAGAGGGAAATCAAGGGCGCCGTCGCTCGCCACCAAATCGGTCCGACTCATGCCCCCGCGCGAGGTGGGCTCGAAGCTCTGCGACTGTGCCACGCGCAGGCCCTCCAGCGTCAACGCCTCGGCCAGGATGGCGCCGGCGACCAGCAGACCCTGCCCGCCGCTTCCGCACAGCCGGATCTCGACCTCGCGCGACGCCAACTCAGCCACCTCGCCTCTCGGCAGCGCGGCGCTCCCAGGCCTCCCGATACTCGGGAAGGTCGTTTCGCGCCAGCACGCCGGTCTTCCAGAGGCCTGGCCGGAAGGGAGGGTCGATGCTGCCCCCGTATGATTCCGGCCTCGCGTCGGCCTTCTGACGCAGGATCATCTCGGGCGAGCTCCCCAGCTCGTTCCTGCGGCCGTAGATCTCGGTGCAGTCCGAGAGGATCTCGATGAACGAGAAGCCGCGGTGCGAGATCCCCTCCACGATCAGGTTCTTGAGCGCGGGCGCCTGCATGGTCGTCTCACGCCCCACCAGGCCGGCCCCGGCCGCCGCGGCCAGCGCGCAGGCGTCGAAGGCGGGCTCGTGATTGCCGAACGGTGTCGTGGTGGTGAAGCGAGCCTGGCTCGTGGTCGGCGAGACCTGTCCGCCGGTCATGCCGTACACCTCGTTGTTCAGCATCAGACAGGTCAGGTCGAGGTTGCGCCGGCAGGCGTGGATCAGATGATTGCCCCCGATGGCGAGGCAGTCGCCGTCGCCGGTCACCACGATCACCTCCAGGTCGGGCCTGGCGAGCTTGAGACCGGTCGCGAAGGTGAGGGGACGGCCGTGGGTGACGTGGAAGGTGTTGGCGTCGACGTACGCCGCGATCCGCCCCGAGCAACCGATCCCGGAGATCAGCGTCAGGCGGTCCTTGGGAATGCCGAGCTCGTGCACCGCCCAGAGCAGGGCGCGCAGCGCGATCCCGTGGCCGCAGCCCGGACACATGAAGTGCGGCATCAGCCGTTCTCGCAGCCACTCGCGGATCTCGAAGTCGCTCCCGGATCGGTCAGCCACGGCCCGCCAGCTCCCTGATGCGCTCCAGAATCTGGTCCGGCGCGATCGGCTCCCCGTCGACGCGACCCAGCCCGGCGACTCCCCCGGCCGGCGCGCAGTGCCGCTCCACCTCGAGGCAGAGCTGCCCCGCGCTCATCTCCGGCACCAGGACCGCCTGGACGCGCCCGGCGACCTCGCGAAACGCCCGCTCCGGGAAGGGCCAGATGGTGATGGGACGAAACAGCCCCGCGCGAATCCCCTGCTCGCGCGCCTGCTTGACCGCGCGTCCTGCAGCGCGCGCGGTGATCCCGTAGGCCACCACCAACACCAGGGCGTCCTCGCAGCCGACCGTCTCGAAGGACTCGATCGCCTCGCGGTTCCGCTCGAGCTTTCCGAGCAGGCGGCGCATCACCCGGTCCACGGCCGCGGGGTCCTGGGTCGGGAAGCCGTCCTCCGCGTGTGTCAGCCCGGTCATGTGGGTCCGGTAGCCGTCGCCCGGGCGGGCCATCGACGGAACCCCGTCGTCGCCCGCGGCGTGGGGCTGATGCCCCTGGCGGGGGCCGCTCTCCCAGCTGCGCTCGACGATCTCGAGCGCGCCGGGGGCGGGAAGCTCGACCGTCTCGACCAGGTGTCCCACCACCTCGTCGTACAGCACCACCACGGGCACGCGGTAGCGCTCCGAGAGGTTGAAGGCGCGCACCGTCTCGCTCCAGATCTCGGCCACGGATGCGGGCGTGAGCACGATCACCGGATGGTCGCCGTGGGTCCCCCAGCGCGCCTGCATGAGGTCGCTCTGCGAGGGTCGCGTGGGCATGCCGGTGGTCGGGCCGCCGCGCATCACGTTCACGATCACGCAGGGGATCTCGGTTCCGGCCGCGAAGCCCAGGTGCTCCTGCAGCAGCGAGAATCCGGGACCGCTGGTGGCGGTCATCGCTTTCATGCCTCCCAGCGATGCGCCGAGCACCGCGCCCATCGAGGCGATCTCGTCCTCCATCTGAATGAAGATGCCCTCGACCCTGGGCAGCTCGATAGCCATGCGCTCGGCGACCTCCGAGGAGGGAGTGATCGGGTAGCCGGCGTAGAAGCGGCAGCCGGCCGCCACCGCGCCGAGCGCGCAGGCGTGGTTCCCCTGCAGGTTGAGCGGCGCTCCAGTGGTCCCGAGCACGGTCATCTAGCGGCTCGCCTTCTCGAAGGAGATGCCCGTCCGTACCCGGATGGCGAAGTCGGGGCAGAGCCATTCGCAGATCCGGCAGCCGGTGCAGGCCCGGGGGTCGGTGACCTCGGCGACCTGCGCAGCGTCGAGCGCCAGGCAGCGCTCCGGGCAGAGCTTCACGCAGATCTCGCAGCCCTTGCACCACGCGGCGTCGATCTCGAGCCGCGCGTTCGACTCCGCTCCCGGAACCTCGACGGCGTCGGGGATCCACTCGGTCTCGCTCGCGGGCGGCGGCGGCGGGACGCCGTCGGGTTCTTCAGAGGATCGCGCCCATTCCCGTCCCCGTGCGAAGGCGGCGCGGTTCACCTCGACGGTGCGAGGCGGCACGCTCGCGTCGATGGCCGCGTGCCACTCCGGGGCGGTGAAGTCGAGCACCGTCGAGAGTGCCCCGAGCAGCACCGTGTTCGCCGCGCGCGGCTCGCCCAGCTCCTCGGCCACACCGAGCGCGTCGAGGGCGATGCTCTGCGCGACCTTTCCCCGCACCGCCTCCTCGCCGCGAGTCGGATAGGTGCTCCGCGCGCCGGCCCGTCGGTCCCGGCAGGCAAAGGGAGGAACGATGCGCCGCGTGTCGGCCAGGAAAGTGCCTCGATCGGGATTCAGGTGCGGCAGCCAGCGCAGGCCTTCCGCCCACTCCAGAGCGACCACGACATCCGCCTCGCCCCTGGGGATGGTCGGAGACCAGACGCGGGTACCGAATCGCACGTGGCTGAAGACGACCCCACCCCGCTTGGCCATCCCATGCACCTCGCTCTGCTTGACCTCCAGTCCCCGCCCCGCGGAGACCTGCGCCAGCACCTTGGAGATCATCAGCACGCCTTGACCCCCGACGCCGACGATCAGCACGTTGGTCGGGCCTGCCATCGCATCCGGCGCTCCGCCGGGGAGTTGGTCGGGAATCGGGGGCTGGGAGAGCGTGCTCACGGGGTCCTCAGAGAGCGCTCGGCCGAATGCAGTCGGTGGGACAGATCTGCACGCACAGGCTGCAGCCGATGCAGGTGGAGGAATCGATGGCGACGCGGTGCCGTCCCTCGAAAACGCCTCCTCCCCAGACGATCGCCGGACAGCCCAGGTTCATGCAGGCCTGGCAGGCGCTGCATCGCTCGGCGACGACCTCGAAGGGCGGGCCCTGGAGCTTGACCGGATCGAGCGCGCAGGGCCGGTCCGGAATCACCACCGCCACGCCCTTCACGCGGGTCGCCTCGCGGACCGTCCGGTAGACCTCCGCCAGCTGATACGGATCCACCTTGCGGACCCACTCGACGCCCAGCGACCGGACCAGCTGCTCGAGGTCGACGCGGTGGGTCTCCTCCCCCCGCAGCGTGCGTCCGGTTCCGGGGTGATCCTGTCCTCCCGTCATGGCGATGATGTGGTTGTCGAGGATCAGCACCGAGATGTCGGCGCGGTTGTAGACCGCGTCCATCAGCGGCGGGATTCCCGAGTGGAGGAAGGTCGAGTCGCCGATGGTGGCGACGATGGGCCGGCTCTCGCCGCCCGACTTCGCCAGCCCCACCGCGTTTCCGATGCTGCACCCCATCGCCACGGTGGTGTCGATCGCCCGCAGCGGCTCCAGCGCCGCCAGCGTGTAGCAGCCAATGTCTCCGACCACGCGGGCGTCGATCGCGCGCAGCGCCATGAAGGAGCTCACGTGGGGGCAGCCCGGACACAGTACCGGTGGACGAGCCAGCGTCTCGGCCTCGGCGGCCTCGCTCTCGATAGCATCGAGTCTCGGTGTCTCTGGCAGGAATCCGGCCTCGACGAGACCGGCGCGGACCACCTCAGGGGAGAACTCACCGACGCGCGGGAAGTACCGCTTGCCCAGGGCAGGGACGCCCAGTGCCCGCACCTCGGACTCGACGAATGGCTCCAGCTCCTCGACGACCAGAACCCGCTCGACCGATTCGCAGAAGCGGCGCACCAGCTTCCCCGGCAGGGGGTAGGAGACGCCCAGCTTGAGCACGCTCGCGTCGGGGGCGACCTCCTTCACGTAGGTGTAGGGCGGCCCCAGCGTGATCACGCCGAGATCCGCGCTCCCCTCCTCCCAGCGAATCAGGTCCGATGTCTCGAGCCAGGTCTGCAGCCTGGCCTCGCGCTCGACCAGCAGCGGGTGGCGCAGGCGCGCGTAGACCGGAAGCATCACGTGCTTGGCCGGATCGTCGACGAAGCCGAGCGGCGGATGCTCCTCGCGCTCCCCGACGCGCACCAGGCTGCGCGTATGCGAGAGGCGCGTGGTGCCACGCACGATCACGGGAGTGTCGAAGCGCTCGCTCAGCTCGAAGGCGAGCCGCGTGAAGTCGAGCGCCTCCTGGGCGTCGGAGGGCTCCAGCACCGGGACGTTGGCGAGCTTGCCGAAGAGGCGCGTGTCCTGCTCGTTCTGCGAGCTGTAGATGCCCGGGTCGTCGCAGACCACCAGCACCAGACCACCGGTGACGCCGATGTAGGTCACCGACATCAGCGCGTCGGCTGCGACGTTCAGGCCCACGTGCTTCATGGCCGCGAGTGCACGCACTCCCGCGAAGGAGGCCCCGATGGCCACGTCGCAGGCCACCTTCTCGTTGGTGGACCACTGCGCGTGCAGATCTTCGGCCGGGTAGTCGGCCAGAGTCTCCAGGATCTCGGTGCTCGGCGTCCCCGGGTAGGCTGCCGCCACCCGAACGCCTGCCTCCCAGGCGCCCCGCGCGATCGCCTCGTTCCCCATCATCGCGCGAAGCGCTGCGTCCACGCTTCCCCGCGCCATCGGATCCGGCGTCCCCACTAGCCGGCCCTCCGCAGGCTCACCTCTCCGAGCCCACTGAAACGCTGCCGGTAGGAGCGCGAGGCCGGTGGCAGCTGTCCGCTGGAGGTCTCGCAGGTGGCGAGCAGGTGCTGCGCTGCGCGCGCCTCGAGGCGCCGGTAGAGACGTGCGCACAGACCGCGCGCCACCCTCCCCTCCCACCGCTCGGGCAGCAGCTCCTCCGGCAGCTGCGGGTCGCGGAGCAGGATGCGCCGGTACTCGTGGATGGCAAGCGTGCGCAGGCCGAAGCAGGTCTCCGGGTCGCGGAGCAGCCCTTCGTCCGGCGTCCCATCCAGGGGACCGAAACGGCCGAGGAAATCCCGATACTCGAGGGCCAGGTCGTCCAGTCGCCAGGCCGAACACACCAGATCGCGGAGCGCTCCGCTGCCGACCGACGACTCGGATGCGACGGCGACGCCGGTGGCACCCTCGAAGACGATCGCCCGCCCGCTCAAGCCCAGGTCGTCGAGCGCGCGCCGCAGCGACCCGGGGTCGGCCGCGGGGTGTAGCAGCAGCGTCGGCGAGATCTCGCCGAAGCCATGCCAGCGCAGCTCGCGGCGAGCGGCGTCCCGCTCAGAGGTGGTGATCCCCCCCAGGCCGAGCAGCACCAGGCACCAGGTCCCGCCCCAGTCGGGCGCCGCTGCGGCATAGATGCGCCGGTCGGCCGCCTCGAAACGCGGGCGGCTCTCGGGGGTCGGTGTGTAGTCGCTGCGCCGCCCGACGCTGTGGTTGCTGAGCCAGCCCTCGACGGTGAGCCGCCGGACTGCCGTCCGCACCCCGCGCCCGTTGATTCCGAAGCGACCGAGCAGGCGGATCAGGCTGCCGACCCAGATCGTCCCGCCGTGCGGGAGCACCGAGTCGCCGAACACGGTGACCACCAGCGACTTGGCGCGGGGGGGACGGCTCTCGAGCAGATGCTCCAGATGGCGCCCGGCTTCTCCGTTTGTATCGAGCATGGGGGGACATGATACAAATTGAGGTGTTTTCTGGGTGGTTCGAGTATCAGGTCCGCCGGCCGGGCAGGCCGGCCAAGAGAACCCAATCGGTCTTAAACCGGCCTAACCCACTGAAATCGAGTGGTTTTATTGGCCGGCACCGGTGTGGCCCGCGCCTGCCTCGGCTGCGCGAGAGCGCCGAGAAAACGGCGGGGCCATCCGACCCCGCCGTTTATTTTCGACCCACACGGCCCTCGTCATCGATGCCCAGGCCTAGAGGGTGATCTTCTCCCAAGTCGCTCCTCCGTCATCGGAGCGCAGGATGGTGGAGTCGCATCCCACCGCGACCACCGTATCTTCCCAGGCGGACACCGACTTCAGGCAGAAGCAGCCGACCTCGCCTTCGATCGAATACACGAACTCCCAGCGCAGCCCACCGTCGGTGGAGCGGATGACCGACCCCTGGCCGACAGCGACGAGCGTATCGGCGTCGACATAGGTGATCGACTGCTCTTCGAAGCCACAGATGCTGCCATTCGTGGTGCTCCAGGATCCACCTTCGTCGGAGGACAGGGCGATCGGAACGCCTTCCCCGGCGACGATCGCCGCATGGACCTCGTCGTAGAAGGCGACGTCCCAGACGCGCATGCCCCAGGGCTCGATCCCATAGGGTTCGGGTCCGATGTCGAAGGGGCTCTCCTCCTTCACCCAGGTGATTCCACCGTCGAATGTCCGGGTGACGATCGACGAGATGGTGTAGGTGCCGTAGTAGGGGCTGTAGGAGAGACATCCGCCCACGGCGATGCCGACCTGATCGTCCACGAAGTCGACGGAGTTGATCCGCTCCAGGTCAGCGGGGTAGGACGGCGTCGTCCATGAAATGCCGCCGTCGGTGGTGCGAAGGTAGGTCGCGACGTAGCCGTAGAGTTCGTACTGAGAGCTCCTGGCGGTCCCACCGACCACGACGGCGGTGTCCCCACTCAGCAGGTAGACGTCGGTCAGCACGACCGCCGAGCTGTGGCCTCCGGGGTATCTCCTCGGGTCGCGCCAGCTCCGACCGCCGTCGTCCGTGCGCAGAAGCGTGTTTGCTTCTCCAACGGCGTACGCGGTGTATTCATCCAACGCGTCCACCCCCAGCAGGTCTTCGGTGGTGCCGCTCGCCTGGTGGGTCCAGGTTCGGCCCCCATCCTCCGTCTTCAGGATGACGCCGTCGTCTGCCACGGCGAAGCCGCGGTAGGAATCAGCCATGTGGACCGCGTTGAAATCGAAGGGACCTCTGGGCCCATTGGACTGCTTCAGCTCGAGGGGACGCTGGACCCTCTGGAGGGTCCGTCTCGCCGGCCGCAGGGCGGTCCGCGCTACCGGCTGCGCGCCGGTTCGCACGACCTGCTGTCGCGAGGTCCTCACGGCCGTCTGCGCGACGGATCGCACCGCCTGCCGCTGGGAGGTCTTCGCGACCGACTCCGCGACGGGCTGTACGGTCTGCGGCTGGTAGGTTCTCACAACCGGCTCCGCGACCGATCGCACGGCCTGCGGCTGGTAGATCCTCACGGCCGTCTGCGCGACGGACGGTCGGGCGGCTGCGACCATTGCGAAGCATCCGAGAAGGACGGCTGCGAGAAGCCCGGTGGCTCGCCTGGTCGGTGTTTGTCGCTGCATCGCTGTTCCTCCTTGATGGCCTCGACTGCGTCGATCGTCGGGAACCATGCCACGCCACCGCCGCTCTCCCTGTGAACCACTTCACAGGAGCGGATTTTTCCCCGGGAGTAGGCAAGTCAGGTGGATCTGTCGCACCAACCCGCTTTCCACTCATCCTTCGCTGCCAAAGGCTCGATACGGAGACAGTGGGCAGTCGGGAGCCGGGATGTCGCAGCCGAAGGCTGGCGGCCGCAGCGTCGAATTGGTGTGCGGTGGCAGCACTGCTCGGCCTGGCCTCCTGTCAGCCGACAGCGGAGGAGAAACTCGCCGCGATGGGCCTCTCCCCGGAGCCGGCCTCCTTCGTGGCAGCCGCTCGGGAGGGCAATGCATCGGCGGTCCACCTGTTTCTCGAGCTGGGGGTCGACCTCCAGGCCAGGGACAAGGAGGGCAAGACCGCACTGATCCACGCGGCGGAACAGGGCTTCAGCGGCATCTCCGCCGCGCTGCTTCAGCATGGGGCGGCACCGGACGTACAGGGGCCGGGGCGGCGAACCGCGCTCTGCTACGCCGTTGAGGGACGACACAGCGTGATCGCTCGCGCACTCCTGGAGGAAGGCGCGAACCCCGGGGCGGTGGACGACAGGGACCTGACGCCCTTCCTGATCGCGGTGATGTCCGGAGACGTCGAGATGATCCGACACCTGCTCGACGCTGGAGCCGATCCCGACGGGCGGGACAGGTGGGGTCAGACCCCGCTGATGCTGGCCGCCGACCGCGGCCAACCCGCGGTGGTAGAGCTTCTCCTCACCGCAGGGGCCGAGCCCGACGCGCGATCGGCGGACAAGGGAGTAACGCCTCTGGGGGCCGCCGTGGCGGCGGGACACGAGGAGGTGGTGCGCCTCCTGCTCACCGCCGGCGCCGACCCGGAGGCGAGGGAGACGGTCGGGGGCCAGAGTGCGCTCGGTCTGGCCGTGGTCAAGAAGCGGCCTTCGATCGTCCATCTGCTGCTCACCCATGGCGTCGATCTGGAGGCGCGGGACGCGATCGACCAGACGCCTCTGATCAACGCGGTCGTCACCGGGCAGCGCGCCGTGGTCGACGCGCTGCTTCGCGCCGGCGCGGATCCAAACCGCGCCAGCAAGGGAGGCGTCACCGCCCTCATGATCGCCGCCAAGGAGGGCCGGGGCGAGATCGTGCGTACGCTCCTGCAAGGAGGCGCCGATCCGACTGCCAGGACGAACCGTGGATACACCGCCTATCACGCTGCAAGGGACGAAGGGCATTCCCAGATCGCTCGGATGATCGAGGAAGCCCAGCGCGGCTCGACGGCGGGTCGCAGGGGAGAAGTTCGAGATGTCCGATTCTTCACGCCGCATTGAGACCTCGAGGAAGAGGGCCGCCGGGATACCCACTGCACTGGCCCTGGCATCGGTGCTCCTGGGATGCCTGGGGGACCCGGCGCCCGAGGATCTTCGGCAGGGAGCCGACGTCATCGCCTCGATGGCGGCGCCCCGACATCTACGGCAATCGATGTTCCTGGGAATCTTCCCGAACGGAACGCCGTCCCAGTTCGTGAGCTTCCTCTTTTCGAGTCTGGGCGCGGCAGAGTGGCCGGAGTCGGAGAGCAGCCTGGCGATGGATCCGATCTTCGGCGAGCAGGCCTCCGCGATCGGCATGCCCTTGCTCCCGGAGGGCGTCGCCTTCACCGATCGTTCGCCCAAGGCGGAGCTGGGGCGTCAGATCGTGGTGAGATTCGACGACTCCCGAAACCTGGTCACCATCGAGGGCTACCTCGATCCCACCCGGCCCCCGGTTCTGACCGTGGAACGCGAGTTTCGAGTGCCCACGCTTCGCCCACAGGAGCGTGAGCTGCTGCGGCAGATCGCCGAGAGCAACCTGCAGCTCGGAGCCTCGGCGCAGGCCTTCTGAAGCGTCACCTCGATTCTCTCATCTGTCCACAACTGACTGTTGATATTCAGCTTTTTAGATCCGAGGCAACTTCGACGATCTTCCGCCAGGCGCCCTCGACGTGCCGGTGCTGGGTCCAGGTCCCGCCGATCGCCATCCGCAGCGTGTAGCGATCGGCGAGCTTGGTATGGGTGAGGTAGAGCTCCCCGCTCTGGTTCAGCCGGGCCAGGAGTCGTTCGTTGAACGCGTCTCCCTCCCGGTGGCGGAAGCAGACCAGGTTGAGGGGCGCGGGCGCGGCCAGCTCGAAGTCGTCGCTCTCGTCCACCCAGGACGCGAACTCCCTCGCCCAGCGCACGTGCTTCTCGACATGGGCGCGCAGTCCTTCGACGCCATAGTGACGGATCACCAGCCAGAGCTTGAGCGCTCGAAAACGTCGGCCGAGCGGGACCTGCCAGTCGCGATAATCGATCACGGCGCCCGTCTGCGTCGCTTCGTTCTTCAGGTATTCGGGCAGGACGCTGAGCGCGCGGATCAGTGGCTCGCTGTCCGCGACGAACATGCAGTCGCAGTCGAAGTTGGTGAGCATCCACTTGTGCGGGTTGAAGCAGTAGCTGTCGGCGTACTCCAGGCCGTCGTGGATGTAGCGGAACTCCGGGCAGAGAGCGGCGGTCCCGCTCATCGCGGCATCGACGTGCAGCCAGATGCCGCGCTCGCGGCAGAGCGCACCGATGCCGCGCAGGTCGTCGAGTGCATTCGACGACGTGGTGCCCACGGTGGCGCTCACGAAGCAGGGCTTGCGGCCGCTGGCGAGATCGGCCTCGATCGCCGCAGCGAGGGCAGCGACATCCATCGCAAAGGTCTCGTCGACCTCGATCAGCCTGAGCTGCTCCCGGCCGAGACCCGCGATCATCACCGCCTTCTCGATGGAGGAGTGCGCCTGGTTCGAGGTGTAGACGGTGAGCTCTTCGCGCACCCCGCGCTCGTTGCTCTGGTAATCGGTCGTCCTCTCCCGCGCGGCGAGCAGCGCACAGAGACTGGCGCTGGAGGCGGAGTCCTGGATGACGCCGCCACCGATGGAGGACTTGAAGCGGCCGGGCAGATCGAGCATGTCGACCAGCCAGTCGAGCAGGTGCGTCTCCAGCTCGGTGCAAGCCGGGCTGGTCGCCCACAGCATCCCCTGCACGCCGAGACCGGAGGAGAGGAGATCGCCGAGGATGGCCGGCGGCGAGCTGCTGGCGGGGAAGTAGGCGAAGAAGCCGGGCGCCTGCCAGTGCGTAAGCCCCGGCAGGATGACGCGTTCGAGGTCGGCGAGCACCTCCTCGAAGGGCTCACCTGCCTCCGGCGCGGTGAGCGGCAACTGCGCACGAACCTCTCCGGGCTTCACCCGTGACATCACCGGAAACTCCTCGAGCCGCTCGAGGTAACCCGCGATCCAGTCGATG
>Ga0307423_1001234_pt1 | contig 15659 bp, 13 predicted proteins | sample SalMarWE160310MG_FD_202154 | JGI IMG/M metagenome (GOLD analysis project Ga0307423, IMG submission 202154) | Salt marsh sediment microbial communities from the Plum Island Ecosystem LTER, Massachusetts, United States - WE1603-10 | ecosystem: Environmental > Aquatic > Marine > Intertidal zone >...
TGCCAGCAGCGGCTACGAGGACCTGATGACCGTGGCCCTGGCCTTAAAAGGCAAAAAGCTGGCCCCCGGGGTGAGCCTTTCCATCAACCCCGGCTCGCGCCAGGCCCTGGCCCAGGTGGCGGCGGCGAGCGGTCTGCTGCCGCTTTTGGAGGCCGGAGTGCGTTTGCACCAGGCCGGCTGCTTGGGCTGCATCGGCATGAGCCAGGCCCCGGCCACCGGGGCCAACTCCCTGCGTACGTTCCCGCGCAATTTCCCGGGCCGCTCGGGCACCAAGGACGACAAAGTGTATCTCTGCGGTCCCGAGGTGGCGGTGGCCTCCAGCCTGGCCGGCCATATCGCCGACCCCCGCCAACTGGGCCCCCAGGAGGCGCTGCCGCCGGCGCCGCCAGTGCGCCCCGAGGCGCTGGTGCCGCCCCTGGCCGATGGCTCGATCGTGGAGGTGCTGAGGGGCCCCAACATAGCGCCGTTTCCCCACCTGGACGCGCTACCCGAGGATCTTGAGTGCACCGTGGCCTTGAAGGTGGGCGACAACATCACCACCGACCACATCATGCCGGCGGGTAGCCAGGTGCTGCCGCTGCGCTCCAATGTTCCTGCCATCAGCCGGTTTGTATTCACGGCGCTGGACCCGGAGTTTGCCGACCGCGCCCAGGCCTCGGCCCCGGTGGCGGTGCTGGGCGGCGAAAACTACGGGCAAGGCTCCTCCCGCGAGCACGCCGCTCTGGCCCCGCGCTATTTGGGGGTGCGGGTGAAGCTGGCCAAGTCATTCGCCCGCATACACAAGGCCAACCTGATCAACTTCGGGGTGGTGCCCTTGCTGCTGGCGGACCCGGCTGACTACGATCGGATTCAGCAAGGCGAGGTGTTGGAGTTCCGGGGCCTAAAGAGCGCCATCACCGGCGGGGCCCAGGAAATAATAGCCCTAGTCGGAGGCCGGGAGATCAAGCTGCGCTTGGAGGCCAGCAGCCGCGACCGCAAGCTGTTAACGGCCGGCGGTCTCTTGAACTACATCAAGGCCAGCCTCTAGGGTGTTTGTTGCCGCGCTCATTGCCAGCGCTCTGAGCGCGGCGGTATGGCTTGTGGTGATCCGGCGCTATGACCGGCTGCAGCCCGAGCCTCTAAAGACCATGCTCTGGGTGGGGTTGGTCGCGGGCTTCTTGGCGGTCATCGTGGCCGGACCGCTAAATTCCTGGGTCATGTTCATCCTAAGCGCCGCTTCCGGCGGTGAAGGATCCCTGGGCCAGCTTTTCAGCCTGGCGGTTTTCGTGGGAATCAACGAGGAAGTTTGCAAGGGCTTTTTCACCATGCTGCTTCTGAAGCGGCGCAAGGAAGTGGACGAGCCCATTGACGGCATGATCTACGCCATGACCGCCTCTTTAGGCTTTGCCGCCCTGGAGAACATCTTATACATGCTGGAGCACGGCCTGGGGGTCATCGTTATCCGCTCGCTGCTGTCGGTGCCGGCGCATCTGGCCTGCGGCGCCATCTGGGGTTATGGCTACAGTAAGGTGCGCTTTCTGGATGGCAAGAAGGAGCTGATGCCCCATGTGCTGCCCTGGGTGCTCTTGGCGGCTGGCGCCCATGCCGCCTATGACTTCTTGGCCTTCACAGGTGTAGGCCTGATTCTAATCGGTCCTCTGCTTTTCTTGCTGTGGCGCTATGTGCACCGGAGGCTCAAGGAGTTGGCCGCCCTGCACCCGCAGGCTGTTGCAATCAGAGATTCGGCTGGATAGATTCGGCTGAGAGTAATCCCGCCGATCCGCTTGAGGGACCGGTCTTCAGGCAGGCACAGGCTATTCAACCCACCACCTTGTAGATCACCACCGGCTTGGAATAGCCTTTTACTTCGCGCGGGCCTATCTCCTCGGCAGGGCAGTTGAAGCTTAAACGAGAGATCGTCTCTCGGCTGGCCAGTACGTCCCATTCGAGATTTTTGCTCATATTCTGAATTCGCGATGCCACGTTCACGGTATCGCCGATCAGGGCGTAGGCGCTTTGCTCCTCGGAGCCGCTGTTGCCGGCCAGCACCGGGCCGGAATGCAACCCCACGCCATGGGAAAAGCTGGCCAGTCCTTTAGCGGCGCGCTCACGGTTAAGCTCGTCCAAAGCCGTGCGCATGGCCAGCGCTGCTCGCATGGCTTGGTCGGCATGGTCGGAGTAGGGCACCGGCACCCCAAAGGCCGCCTCTATCTCATCGCCCACGAACTGAAGAACCACTCCCTGGTGCTGGCGAATCACCCGATGCATGGCCGTGAAATAGGCCCGCATGCCGGCTATCACCACTTCGGGCTGATTGTTCTCCACAAAAGGAGTGAAGGAACGCAGGTCGGTGAACATCATGGTGGCCTCGCGGCGCTCGCCCTGAAGAGGTATGCGGCCGGAGAGAATCTCGTCGCGGATCTCGGGATTCACGTATTTGCCGAACGCCTTGCGCAAACGTTCCCGGTCGGCCAGGCCGTGGATCATCTCATTGAAAGCGTCGCCCAGCTCTCCAATCTCGTCATTGGACACCACCTGCACCCGGGGGGCGTAATCACCGCTCCGTACCTGGTCGACCACCTTGAGCATTTGGCGCAGGGGTTTGGCCACCGAGCTGCCCACCAATTTGTTCAAGCGCAGGGCGCTGAAAAAGGAATATGCGCAGAGGGCGATGCAGAATATGAATATCCCCCGGCCGTAGGCCACAGCGCTTAAGGTGCTATCAGCCACTTCGAATTGCAGCATAAAAAGCGTTGACAAGAGGATGATCAAGGGCACCAAGGTGCCGCCCATGTACAAAAGAAGGATCCTCCGCGATATCCCCAGTTGAGCGGTGCGCTTAAGCTCGGAAAGGCGTCCTTGGGGAAAGAAATAGGGAATCAAGACCCTGCGTGAATGACGCTCCAGAAAGAAAAACGAGATAGTGGAGGCGATGAGGCCCACCATGGCCGCTCTGCTGCTCAGGAAAACCGAGGTGTGGATGTCGGACTCATATATATAGTGAAAGGGAATTATGAAGGCAGCGGGGATCACCATCCACATGGCCAGGCCGACCGGAGTAAACACAAAAGGGAGGTTGACGGTCCTGCGCCTGGCTAGGTCTGCAAGCTCTAGGCTGGGTGAAGAACCTTCCCGGATCAAGTTCAAATAGCGCCGCACTGGTGACAATACACGATAAATTCCCGCGATGGGCAACAGGCATATGACCGAGAGGCCTATAATGTTCCTTAGCAGTGAATGAAGAAAGTCAACGCGGTCTTTATCCACCCAAAATGCGAAACGTTGGGAAACATAGTCCAACGGAGTGAATACATTAAGAATAAAAACTACGCTGATGCCAACGGCGGTGGAAACCGCGGCTATGGCGTAGAATCCCAACAGCCTGGGCGGGACAGATGGGGTGGACGGCGAGGGATCAGGGCTTATCTTTGAGGCTGTATCCAACATTTTATGCTCATTGGTGGCAGGCATGACCTATCCTGATTCATATTTATTGGGGGTGAATCATTGTAGCGTTACCTGCTGGTTTTGGACAGGTATTTACCCGGACGGGCAGGTCAAATAATCTCCAGGTTTGCACTTGCCCCATGCCTGGGCCTGGGCTATGATTGTGACCAGGTGGTCATAAGAAGCGGGCCGCCTTTATGCTTGCATAGATTATGACCAGGTGGTCACTATAAGTATAAGCCAAACGAGGCTCACAGATGGCTTTTGCCGCCTCCCAACCTAAAACGCATCACAGCTCTGTAACGGCAATACAGTTATTGCCGCCGCTCCAGATTCCTTTGGGCCTTATTGGCGACCCGGCCTTGCGGCCGGTGGCTGACAAGCTTGCCGCGGGTCGGCGCTTGGACCGCTCTGACGGCTTGGCGCTCATGACCAGCCGCGATCTGATTGGCCTGGGCGCCTTGGCCAATGCGGCTAGGCAAGCCAAAAACGGCCGCCAAGCCTATTACGTGGTCAATCGCCACCTCAATTATTCCAATGTTTGCGTGAATCGCTGCGCTTTTTGCGCTTTTTGGCGCAGTCCCCAGGACGAAGGCGCCTATGCTCTATCCAGCGATGAAGCGGCGGTGTTAGCTTCCGAGGATGCGGGCCTGGAGATCAGCGAGCTCCACATCGTGGGCTCCTGTCATCCTGATTTGCCTTTGAGCTATTACCTGGAGCTTCTGCGCGCAATCAAGGCCGTGCGCCCCCAAGCCGCGCTCAAGGCGTTTACGCCGGTGGAGATCGACCACATGGCCCGCATGGAGGGCATGGAAACCCGCCAAGTGCTGCAACTCTTGCAGAAGGCAGGCCTGGTGGCGATGCCCGGCGGCGGGGCGGAGATATTCGCACCCAAGCCCAGGGCCAAGCTTTGCCCGCGCAAGATATCCGGCCAGCGCTGGCTGGAGATTTGCGCCGAGGCCCATGAGTTGGGCATTCCCACCAACGCCACCATGCTCTACGGCCATATCGAAACGCCCGAGGACCGGGTGGAGCATCTTTTCGCCTTGCGTGAGCAACAAGACTTGAGCGGCGGCTTCAACGCCTTCATCCCTTTGGCCTTTCACTCCCAAAACACCGTGCTGAATGAATTGGAGCCCACCACCGCCTTGGATGACCTGCGGGTGATCGCCTCCTCCAGGCTGATTTTGGACAATTTCCCCCACATAAAAGCCTATTGGGTGATGCTGGGCGAAAAATTGGCCCAGGTGGCCTTGAATTTCGGCGCCGACGATCTGGACGGCACCATAATCAAGGAGAACATCACCCACTCGGCCGGAGCCACCACCTCTGTGGGGCTCTCCGAGGAGCGCCTGCGGACAATGATCCAGGCCGCCGGATTCAAGCCGGTGCGCCGCGATTGTTTCTATCATTCATTGGAAGCCTGATGGAATCCGCCCTGTCTTCGGTTGGGAGAGAGCGGCGCGGTGTGGACAAGGCGTTGCATGAAGCCTTGCGCGCGGCCGAGCGCGGTAACCGTTTGAGCACCGGGCAGGCGCTCACGCTATTAGCCGAGGCCGATCTTTTGGATTTGGGGCACTTGGCCCATGCCGCGCGCTTTCGCCATAACCCGGAGCCCGTAGTCACCTATGTGGTGGATCGCAACATCAACACCACCAACATATGCCTTTCCGGCTGCCGCTTCTGTGCGTTTTACCGCCCGCCCGGAGCTGAAGGTGGCTATGAACTAACCCGCGAGGAACTGGGCCGGAAGATCGATGAGACTTTGGCCCTGGGAGGCACCCAAATCCTAATGCAGGGCGGACTGCATCCCGAGATCGGGATTGAGGCCACCTGCCGGACCTTCCGCTTCATCAAAGAGCATCACCCCATCCATATCCACGGCCTATCTCCTCCCGAGGTGGTGCACATGGCGGCTTTGGACGGGATGCCGTTGGACGCGGCCTTGGACCGGCTGATAGAGGCCGGGCTGGGCTCCATCCCCGGCGGGGGGGCGGAGATCCTGGTGGATCGGGTGCGGGGACTCATAGCACCGGGCAAATGCAGCGCGCCAAAATGGCTGGAGGTGATGGCTTTGGCCCACCAAAAGGGGCTCAACACCACCGCCACCATGATGTTCGGCAGCCTGGAAACCTTGCCAGAGCGCATAGAGCATTTGGCGCGCCTGCGCGAGCTGCAGGAGCAAAGCCTCTCGACCGGCCGGGGCAGCTTCACGGCGTTCATCCCCTGGACCTTCCAGCCGTTAAATACGGCTTTGGCCGAAGTCACCCCGGCCACCGCGGTGGAATACCTTCGCATGCTGGCGGTTGCCAGGTTGTTTTTGGACAATTTCCCCCACCTGCAAGCCTCTTGGGTTACCCAAGGCGCAAAAATTGCCCAGATGGCTTTGAGCTTTGGAGCCGACGATTTGGGGTCCACCATGATAGAGGAAAACGTGGTGGCCGCGGCAGGCGCGCATTTCCGATTGAGCCGGGAAGAAATGGTGCGCTTGGCCGGCGATCTGGGCTATAAAGCTTGCCAGCGCGACACTTTCTATAATCTGGTTTGAGATTCCCACGCCGGGCTTTTATCGGCAAAAACCTGTTTCAATCAACAAAAGAATGCGGTTTTAAACTCAAATCGGATGAGCGTTCGATTCAAGAAGCTCGCCATTAACTTTCTGCTCCTGCATTTAATAACCCTGCTTTAAAGCGGCATTGCCGCGTTTTGTTTATTACATTCAAACCTGAATTAGCTTAAAACCGCAAGGCTATGGTGCATGCTGACAGTAGAAATCCACTCGGAAAACCAATCAATCTGAACACGCAAGCTTTGGTGGAAAATTGCTAAAAAATCATTTTTTACTTGCAAAAAAAACGCCAGACTATTATTAAAGAAGCATATAAAAAGATAAACATGCAATATCCCCTTTTAAACGAGGAGTGGCAATGGCTCGTAAATCAAGGTGGACTAAGTCCGACCGAAAAAAATTATGGAAGATGGTGACTGATGGGATCGCTGAGCAGGATATCCGCGACAAGTTAGCCGTGGGTGATAAACCCATGACCGCCGTGGAATTCGCACAGCAGCTTAAAATGGCTATGGTGGAGGCGGGACAGATAAAGCAAGCCAAGCGCACCAAGGCGGCTACCGCGCCCAAGGCCTATGAAGTCACCAATAAAGGCCGTTTAACCATCTCGGATTTTAGTGACCTTACTGGTTATAAAACCGGGGATAAATTCTCCCTGGAAAAACCACGCGGCAAGTCCAACGCATGGAGATTGGTGCCCGCAAAATAATCGGCCCGCCCAGCCGTTCCGTCCATCATTCATTGCGCTCACAGCCCTGAATTATAATTGTTCTCGGCTGTGTGCGGCAATGACGCTCCAGCCAATGTGCGCAGTTCTTTTCAGAAAATTACCGGCGTTTAACTTGCCGCAGGCAGATGACGGTTACGCACAAAGTATAGTACAAGTTTCCCCACCACTTTTGAGGGGTGGCGCTAGCCTTACCGAGTCCGACTAGCACAATTGTCTTGCCGTCGCGACCAAACCTGTTCGCTAATATTATAATTGCAACGGGGAATGCAAGCACCGCAGGTGATGGTGTTAACAGTTTTCCGTTGCGGGATAATGCAATATCGATTTCTGTTAGAGCATCGAAACGATGCTCATGAAAACCCGGTAGCGAATCACAGATGACCACGGTTTTCATGAAAAGGTACGAACAGGCAAGGTGGCAGCTCTTTATGCACCTTCTTGGGTTTTATGGCGCCCAAGATCAAGCCATGCGGAGAAGGCTTTGCAGCTGAAGCGAATAGACCGGTTTCGGTATCTTGGTGTTTGCGCGCTTTTCCGTCGCGCAGACGCTCCGATCGCCTGAATCTTAAAAAAAGCGCTCGGAAAAAATCAAGCAGTAGCATCAACTCGAATGAATTGTTTAAAGACTTCAATTGATGTTATAAAGAAATTCTCCGTTGATCGCTTGCGTTTGTGTGCACCAGTATTCTCATTGCCTGGAGCAGTTGCATGATTGAGGCGGCGCTCTTAATGCCCGAAAATTACGATGTGACTTATCGCATGCCTCAGGGCGAGTTGGTGGAATTGGCCGCCAAGGTTAAGGGCGCGCCCTTTGTGAAAAGGGTTCTGGATTGCATGCCCGAGTTGGTTTGCGTGCTAACCCCTTCGCGCCAGCTAGTGGTGGCCAACCAAGCAATGCTGGTTTTCCTGGGCAAGCAGGATGGCGACTTGACTCCCGGCGTCCGCCCCGGTGAGCTGATGACCTGCGTGCACGCCGATGAGAGCCAGCATGGGTGCGGCACCACAGCCTACTGTGGTCAGTGCGGCGCTTTCCGCGCCATCATGGAATCCATTGCCAGCGGCGAAAGGGCTGCAGGCGAGTGCCGCATCACTCAAAGCACGGCAGGCAAATCCGAAAGCCTTGATCTCTATCTCTGGTGCTCTCCGTTTGAACTGGAGGGGCACACTTTTTACGTACTGGCCATTGTCAATATCAGCGATCAAAAGCGCCGCCAGGCCTTGGAGCGCATCTTTTTTCATGATCTGTTGAACTCATTTTCCGCGCTTACCACCCATGTTCAATTGCTGCAAAACGCTCAAGCGGACGAGGTGATAGGATTGGTAGAGCGGCTGTCGATTGCCAGCGATTCCTTGGTGCAGGAGGTGTTGGCTCAACGCGATCTGATGTTGGCAGAATCGGATCGGCTAACCGTCAACCCTTCCCTTATCAATCCAGAGCAATTCTTGCAGCAGGTGGCCGATGGCTTTCAAAGCGACCTCTTACTGAAGGATCGCTATCTGCAAATCGCTCCCCAAAGCCAAAGCGCGGGCTTGATTTCCGATGCGGTGCTGCTGAGGCGTATTCTAATCAACATGACTAAAAACGGCCTGGAAGCCTCCGATACTGGTGAAATGGTCGTCCTGGGATGGGATTTGGAGGATGGCAGGATTAGGTTTTGGGTGCACAACCCGCAGGTCATTTCTCCCGAGCACCAACTTCAGATCTTCAATCGTTCCTTTTCCACCAAGGGCACCGGCCGGGGCTTGGGAACCTATTCCATGCGGCTCTTAAGCGAACGCTACCTGGAAGGCGAGGTGGGCTTTAGTACCAACCAAGAAAGGGGCACCCGCTTTTGGGTTAGCTTGCCCTTACGGCCTACATATTTTCCCAGACAAGCCTAACCGGAAAATTAGCGCGCCAGAATAAGGGCTGGCCCGGACAGTAGGTTCAGGCCGGCCAATTTAAGCAAGCATGGAACGATTACATGCCTTCGGCGTCGGTGGCGTTTACGGCTTTGTCTATCTCGGCCTGCAGCTGAGTCGGCAGGCCGGGAATATCCACCGAAAGGAAGCCGCGCACGATGGTGGCGGTGGCCTCGTCTTCGTTCAGCCCACGGGCCATGAGGTAGTTGATTTCATCCTGGGCGATCTTGCCCACCGCGGCTTCGTGGCTCATCTCCACGCCATCGGTGAAGCCGTCCAACTGGGGTACGGCCAGCATGGCGCCGCCGTGTAAAATCAGGCCGCGGCATTCCAGATGGGCCTTGATACCGGGCGCATTGCCCACCAGATGCCCGCGGGCCATGATCTTGCCGCCGTTGGTTATGGCCCGGCTCACCACTTCGGCCCGGCAGCCGGGGTGGTTCAGGATCACCCGGCCGCCCATGTCTATATCGCTGGTCGGGGAGCCGACCAGGATCGAATAGAAGCGGCCCACCGCGCCCGGGCCCACCAGATGGCAGGTGGGATACATTTGCAGGGAGGTGACCGGCTTCATGCAGACATAGTTGGAAAGGAACAAGCCACCTTCTTCCACCTGGGCCACCGAGCGGGGGCGCACCGCCACGCCATCGGACCAGTTGTGGATCATGGTGAAGCTGAGCTTGGCGTTCTTATGCACGTAGAATTCGCTAACACCCACGTGCAGGCCTCTTTCCAGATGCGGGCTGGTGGCGCAGCCCGAGATAATGTGCAGCTCGCTGCCCTCCTCGGCCACGATGATGTTGTGCACGTTCTGCTGGATGTTGTTCTGGTCCATGTAAAGGCAGGCCTGGATGGGATAGATGGTCTTACTGCCCTTTTTCGCGCGGATAACGTAGCCGTCGTGCAGGTCCAGTTCGGCCGCCGCGGTGTACTTGTCCGCGTCAACCTGGACCAGCTTCCAATAGTAATCCCGCACCCAGGCATGATGCTCCAATGCCTGGCGGATGGGCAGCACTTCGATGCCTTCCTGCTTCACCGAGCAATGCACGGTGGAGGAATCCTTCATGATGAAGGTGCCGCCCCGGTCCTTGCCGCTTACATCCACCCCGGCCATGAGCAGGCTGCGCTGCTCGTCCTGAGGAAGTGCGCAAAGATCGGTTTCGGCCATGAGTTGATGGGGCTCCAGCGCGTGGCGGTACCCACTCAGATCCAAATCAATCCCTATGGCCGCGGCCTTGTTCTTGGCGGCCTCCGCCTTTGTCTTTAGCTGCGGTTGGTCTGGCATAATTTCCGTTCCTGCAATATAGGCGTGTAACGGTGCGTTTTAAACCCGCGCGGCTTGCTCCAGGGGATGAGGAGCGCCCGGCATCATGCAGGCCACGCATTCCTCATAGCCGTTCTGGCCAATGCAACGCAGGATCTCCCGAGGATTGGAGGCGCAGGAGAGAACCCCGCCAAAAAGCACGTGGCCCGCGTCGGCTTCCAGGTAGTCCAGGATGTAGCCGGTGTGGGTAATGATAAGACCCATCTTATTGCGTTCGCGGCGGCGCTCGGCGATGGAGTGCTTGCCGTTGTTCAGGATCACCTCGGCGTTCTTTTGCAGAAGATGGGCGATGGTTTCACCCACCAGGTGCATGTTCTCCAAATCCACGCCGCTTTCGGGCTCATCAAAGAGCATCAGGTCGGCGTCCTGGGCCATGAGCTGCAATAGTTCGGAGCGCTTGATCTCGCCGCCGCTTAAGCCCGCGTTAACGTCCCGGTCCAGAAAGCCGTCGAAGTTGACCTGGCGGGCCATGTCATCCACGTCAAGTTCCCTGCCGCCTGCGCATATGGAAACCATCTGACGACTCTTGAGCCCGTGGATGGTGGGCGGCCGCTGAAAGGCCATGGCCAGTCCTAGGCGGGCCCGTTCATGGATGGGCATGCGGGTGATATCCTGGCCCTTGAACATGATGCGGCCGGCTTTGACTTCATAGCCGGGCATTCCCATCAGGGTCATGAGCAAGGAGGTTTTGCCCGAGCCGTTGGGGCCGAAAAGTATGTGGGTCTCTCCGGGTTTTATTTCCAGATCGATATGCTTGAGCAGGGGTTTACCGGCCAGCTCCACTTGCAGATCCTCTATGAGCAGCATGACAATCAGTCCTTGTTTGGCAGATATTGTGTCGCTTCACCCTGACCGTGTACACCAAGATTGGCGTAGCGACAATAGGTGTTTGAATTATTAAGGCTGGGCCTTTGGCTCTTTGTGTAAAGCGCTGAATTATTTGGGACGCCGGGGGATGCTTGAGGCTTGGCCCCGGTGCAAAGGCAGGGTATGTTTCCCAAATGACGCCGCACTTGAAAGGCATAATTTTGTTATTGGCCGCCGCCCTGCTCTGGAGTCTGGGCGGGGTTTTGATCAAGTGGGTGGATTGGAATCCCGTGGCCATAGCCGGCATGAGGAGCGCCATCGCCATTCCGGCGTTTTTACTTTTTATGCGCCGCAAGCCGGTATTCAGCTGGTCGCGCTGGCAGGTGGCGGGAGCCTTGGCCTATGCCGCCACGGTCATATCCCTGGTGGTGGCCACCAAACTCACCACCGCGGCTAACGCCATCCTTTTGCAGTACACCGCGCCCATCTATGTGGCGCTTTTGGCGCCGCGTCTCTTGAACGAACCCACCCAGGCCCGGGATTGGCTCTTCATCATCTTGGCCCTGGGCGGCATGTGCCTTTTTTTTCTGGACCAGCTCACGCCGGCGGGCATGTGGGGCAATCTGTTGGCCCTTTTTTCCGGCGGATGCTTCGCGCTGCTGATAATGGCTTTCCGCGCTCAAAAGGGCTCGACTCCTTTCGAGTCGGTGATCCTGGGCAACGCCCTGGCCGCGCTTCTGTGTCTGCCGTTCATGTTCGGGTCTGGGCCCAGCCTGCAGGGCTGGCTCACCCTGGTGGCGTTGGGCACGGTGCAGCTGGCCCTGGCCTATTATTGCTACTCCTTGGGCATCAGGCAGGTGGGCGCTTTGAGCGCGGTTATCATCACCACCATCGAGCCCATCATGAACCCGCTGTGGGTGATATGGGGCGTGGGCGAGGTGCCCGGCCCCTGGGCCCTAGTGGGCGGGGTGCTGATCCTGAGCGCGGTTACGGGCCGGGGAGTCTACGTGGTCCGCCGCTATAAGCGTCAGGCGTCTTGACCGGACGCCACCCGCTGCATTAAGCTGCCGCCAGCATATTAGGGGGAATCGTGGAACCACAAGCGGAACGATCTGCCTTAACGGCAACAGCCTATGGCGCGGGATGGGTTTGGTGCGCTCCCGGCCGGCTTCTGCACGGGGCCTGGGTGGTGCTCCAGGCCGGACGGGTTGTCGATATCTCGGACCAGACTCCGGCCGGTATGCAGGCCGTACACCTGGGTCCGGGCCTCTTGATGCCGGGTCTGGTGAACGCCCACACCCATCTGGAGCTTTCCTTCCTGGCCGACTTCATCGCAAAACCCCAGGGCGACTTCATGGGCTGGCTGGAGACCCTGGTCAACCTAAGGCCGGGCTACGACCGCAGGCAGGCCAAGGAGTCCGCCCGGCGGGCCGCCACATTCGCGGCCGGACAGGGCACGGTGCTGGCCGGGGACATAACCAACACCGGACGCGCGGCCTGGGCTTGGGCCGAGGCCGGGGTGTCGGTGATTAGCTTCTTCGAGGCCCTGGGCCCGGCGCGGGCCGAGCCACCGGAACCGGAGATGAAATGGGAGGGCAACTATTTCAGCGCCCAGGCCGTGGCCTGCCACGCGCCTTATTCAGTGCCGTCCTGGCGCATGCAGGCCTTGAAGAAAAAGGCCGCTGCCATCCCCTTGCCCATGAGCATCCATTTGGCCGAAAGCCGGGCCGAGGTGGAATTTTTCACCGGCCAGGGCGCAGACGGCGCGCGCATGGAAGATTTCTTGGTGCGCCGCGGCCTGCAAAAGGCGGACATGGATCTGCGGGCCGGGCGGCCTCTGGCGCATCTTCTGGCCTTGGAGGTGGTGGACTCTCGCACCCTCCTGGTGCATGGCGTGCAGCTCACGCCAGAGGAACTAATCCAGGTGGCGGCCCAGGGCGCCTCGCTGTGCCTGTGCCCGCGTTCCAATCTGGGCCTCACCGGCGCGGTGGCCGACGTACCGGCCGCGTTAAAGGCCGGCGTCAATTTAGCCCTGGGCACCGATTCCCTGGCTTCCTGCCCTGATCTTTCAATTTGGGCGGAGATGCGAAAGCTTATGGAAGTATATCCGGAGCTGGATCCGGAGGCGGTTATAACCATGGCCACCAGCGGCGGGGCCAAGGCGCTGGGCCTGGGTGAGCATTTCGGGCGAATAGTGCCCGGATACTGCGCTCCTTTGGTTTATGTGGATTTACTCGAGACCAAAAAGAACGAGGTGCTGCCCGCGGCGGTCGCCGGCGGTGGAGATACGGTCAAGCTTACGATAGTGGATTAGTAGAGCAGGTTGCCCCAGCGGCTCCAGCTTACCTTCTTGCCTTCATCAGAGCCGGGCCAATAGAGCACCAAAGCCTTACCTATGATGTCATCCCGGGGCACGAAGCCGCCCTTGCCCATATGCCAGAAGCGCGAATCGTGTGAATTGTCCCGGTTATCGCCCATGACGAAATAGCTATCCGGCGGCACTGTTACCGGGCCGAAGCCTGGCATGCGTCCGCCGTTCAAGTAACGCCCCCAGGCATCTTTAAGCAGCTTGCCGTTGATGAACACCTGGCGGCCGCGCACCTCCACGCTCTCGCCGGGCAGGGCCATGATCCGCTTGATATATGGTATGGGCCCGCCCTCGGGATTCTTGAAAACGATGATATCGCCGCGGGCCGGGCTGCCGATATGGGCTAGGGTGACTTTGGGCCAGGGCAGGTCGATGGAGGACATGCCCAAGCGCAGCTTGCCGGGCAGAAGAGTGATGTCGTAATTCAGCTTGGAAACCATAAGCTGGTCGCCCACCAGTAGGGTGGGGCGCATGGAGCCCGATGGTATTTCGTAGGCCTGCACCGCGTAGTTGCTGATGATGAGGTAAAAGACAAAGGCCAGGCTCAAGGATTCCAGAACCTCGCGCCAGAAGGGCTTATTCTGGGACTTGGAACTATCTGCCATGCTTGGGCTCCCTGTTTATTCAGCGGATTATATGGCCGATGCGGCTCCAGCGCACACCGAAGGTCTCGTCTTTCCAGGACCAGTAGATGATGAAGGCGCAGCCTAGGATGTCCTCGCGGGGCACGAAACCGCCGCGGCCATGGAACCAGAAGCGGGAATCATATGACTGATCGCGGTTGTCACCCATCACGAAGTAATGATCCTCGGGCACGATCACTGGGCCGAAATTGTCGCGGGGTTGCACCCCGGGGGGCAAAATTATCCGATCCGCGTAATGGCCCCAAGGATCTTTAAGGGGCTGGCCGTTGATGAAAATCTGTTTGTTCTTCACTTCCACGCTCTCGCCGGGCAGGGCGATGATGCGCTTGATGAAGTCCTTATCCCGATCTTCAGGAAAGCGGAACACTACGATATCGCCGCGCTCCGGGCTTCCCAGGGGAATGATGACCTTGTCGGAAAAAGGCAGCTTGATCCCATAGGAGCTTTTGGAAACCAGCAGGTGGTCGCCGATCAAAAGGGTGGGCTTCATGGAGCCGGAAGGAATCTTGAAGGCCTGCACGCCCCAGGTCCGGATGATTAGTGCCAACACCACGGCCCAGATGAGGGCCTCCAGATAGTCCCGCCAGATGGGCTTTCTAGGCTTTTTCTTTTCTTCCGTACGACCTAAAACCACAAGCTTGCTCCTGGGTTATGAAGCGGCTGCAGCCGCTAGGCGGCAAGCATAGCGGCTGCCCACTCGACTGGCAAGCATTTTTATCTAGGCGGGATAACTGGTTAGGGCCGCGACCGGGGATATGGCTCCAGGCTCCAGCCCTCCGGGGGAAAGGCTCGGTAAATATCGATATTTTCCATGTCGTCGCCCATACTGAAATAAAGCACCATCCTGCCGCCGGCAGCGGGATCGCCGATAGCCAGCACCTCCGGGTCCACCATGGAGCCCGCGCCCCCCACCGTGACCACCCATTCCTGATGCACGAACGCCAGGCCGTCCAGGCTGTCGGCATAGCCCACCCGCCGCACCCGGAAGGCGTCCGACCAGTCGGTGTAGAACAGGCGGAAGCCGCCGCCGGGCAGGGCCAGCACCGCCGGGTCCACGGCCTGGTCCAGGCGATAGCCTGGTTCGCGCTGCCAGGTGAGGCCTTCGTCATGGCTAAGCGCGCTAGCCACCTTGTCGCCCTGGGACACGAAATACATGCGCAAAGACCCGTCCGGGAGGCGCGGTCCGCAGGGCACCGAAAGGAACATGTTACCCTCGGGCCCTTGGTCCTCCTGGCTCCCGGCCATGACCTGGCCCTCGTTCGCGAAACTTAGGCCGTCGCTGCTGATGGCGGAAAACAGGCGGCGGTTCTGCTGATCGTCCTGCTGTTCATAGATCATGCGATAGCGGCCGTCCGCCAAAAGGAAAACCCAAGGATTGGTGTTATTGCCCGGCGGAGGCGGGTTGGGAGGGGGCGAAAAGCCCTCGAGAGGATCCCAATTGATGCCGTCCGTGGAGCGGGCCGCTTTCCAGCCGATGTCCATGCGATAGGAATACCAGCCGCCCTGGGGCAGTTCGGTCACGGCCAGGGACACCCCCCGCATGCCGGTCAGGGTGACTTCCTGCCAATCGGTGACCGGGCTGGCGGCTTGGCCTGGTGCCGGCATAAGAGCCAGGCAAAAAGCTAACATGAAAAGTACACGAAACGCCGGAAAAGAGGCGCTAATCATACTGGTTTCCATGCCGGGGCTGGCTTTGGGTTATATTTAATAAATTCTATCATTTTTATCGGCCGTTAACAGGGTAATGATTAATACTCCGCTATGCTGAAAGCGGCCGGACGTCATTGGTTTGCAAGCCCGGCCAACCGGTGATAACATGCATTGCTTCAAAGATACGCATGATTAAGGATGCTTAGCCATGGCTGCCGATAAAAAACTTAGTTTTCAAG
>Ga0307423_1001235_pt1 | contig 15657 bp, 15 predicted proteins | sample SalMarWE160310MG_FD_202154 | JGI IMG/M metagenome (GOLD analysis project Ga0307423, IMG submission 202154) | Salt marsh sediment microbial communities from the Plum Island Ecosystem LTER, Massachusetts, United States - WE1603-10 | ecosystem: Environmental > Aquatic > Marine > Intertidal zone >...
GGTCAGGAAGAATCCGGTTATCCAGAAAGCCCAAGTTGGGGGCCTGCCGGTGGTCCCATTGCTGCCGGGAACAAAGTCCGAGAAAGTCTCGTAGGGGCGGGGTTCATCCCCGCCCGCAACCGCACTGCCAAACGACTACCGGGAGGGGATAAACCCCTCCCCTACATGTATTCGGGAAAGATCGCACCAGTCGCTATTGGGGGGTACTTGGGCTTTCTGGATAACCGGATATTGGAATAATGGGTTTGGGAGCTCTGCTCATGTCCCCAGCATTCCATCGTTCCAGTATTCCAACATTCCATCATCGGCCCAGTACTCCGGAAAACGGTTATACTTGCAACTAATGCTCAGAAGCCCCCTCCTTCTCCTCGTGTTGCCCAATTTTTTTGATTTTTCTGTTATCAGACGGCCTGGCAACTCGCACTTTTTGCAGTTTTCGAGCTTTTAATTCCAGGTACTTATCCACATTTACTGGTTTTGCAGCCGTATTCCGTCCACAAAAAAATGGGGTTGCATTCCCCGAGATTCATGAAATCATCATGATCAAGGCCAATGGAATCTCCTTACCCTCCTTGCCGCCCGCCTTTGGCGGCTGTCAAAAGTCATGCATTGACAAGTCCAGGGAGGTTCCGTGGCCTTCTCTTTTCACATGTGTTTCAGACCGTCTAAGAAGCCAGGACTCCGGCCTTGAAGCTAAAACACACAATGCCTTAAGGCAGTGACAGGGCGCCAAACTTGAGATATAAGTTGTGGGGCAACGCAAGACACCCACCAGCGAGAAATAGAAAACAAGGGGAAGGTAAAATGCCACAAAAGGTCTTTGTCACAGACTTGAAAACGGTTAAACGCCTGAGAATATCTTGCAAACAGTGTGGTTTTGCGCTTGAAATGCCCATTGCCACGCTCACTTCTCGGGAGTATCCGTTCCCCGGAAGATGTCCCGGCTGCGAAATGCCGGTGAGCAATTCCGACCAATTCCAAAAAGATCTATCGGCTTTCTTCGGTACGGTTTTCAACAAGGAGAACCTTCGCGGATTCGACGTCTTCTTGGAAAGCGAAGCCGGGTACATCGCTTTAAGGTAGGGGCGGATATTTTTTCCTTGAATGAAGGTTTTACGAGAGCTATAAAGGCTCAAGCGTTCTGCATGCTTTTCGCAACCATACTGGACAGCCAATCACCTTCCCACGGTGGTTTCCAATGCTGAACCAATGTTTGGAGTCCGTGTCGGCGGGCGACGAGGGAGCGATGGAACACAGCCGACTTAATCTCAGGGGGGCACACGTGGAAAGTCTGAAACTGCATCTTCACAGGTCAGGACAAACCAAACCGGAGACAATCGTGACCATTCCTCTTGCAATGCTTGCAGTTTCCGTGAATCTCATACCGAAGAGGATACAGGATTCTCTGGAAAAACTTGGAATCGACGTGATCGGCCTCAGCCAACTGGCAGGCAAAAAGACCCCAAGGGGCGTTCTGATTGAAATTGAGCAGTCAAATGAAAAAATAGTGATCTCTGTAGACTAGCTTCTTCGCAAAAGAGCGGACATATCTATTTCCTTACGAAAACGGGTGGTGCCAATGAAGACATCCTTCTTCGGATCCATACCTTTTATGGGGTTGCTTCTCCTTCTCACTAGTTGGGTTGCGCCGCTGGCCAGGACCGAGGCGTCTGAAAGCACATCCCTGAAAGTGGAAGAAGCTTTTATCTGCACGGATGTGGCCGGGCTAACACCCATCGGGGCCAGTGCTCAATTCCAAGCATCAGTAGGCAGATTGTACTGCTTCACAAAAATAACCGGTGCCCAGAAACCGACCAGGGTGACCCACGTATGGTATTACGGCGAGAGTAAACAGGCCTGGGTGACTTTGGAAGTGGGCTCGGCCAGATGGCGGACTTACAGTTCAAAAGCCATTCAACCCCATCAGACCGGCCCATGGCGGGTGGAAGTCTTGGGGCCTAATGTGGAGGTGTTGCGAACAGTGGATTTCGAAATTGCGCCCGTCAGTAACAAGAAGGATTAGTTTATTTCACTGCGAGAAGCCACGTCCTCAAAATACCATTGCATTTCGAGATGTTTCTGTGATACAAGAAACATCCATCCGGTCAGATTCGTTGCGTTGTTTCAGGGTGTGATGAAAATAAACGGTTCATCGGTTTGCCTGACATGCCTGAACCAGAGAAAAGAGACACCGAGAGATATGGCTTGGAACTTCCCATTCGAGTGACCTGGGAAGACGGGGCCGGACAAGAGCAGGAATCGACAGGAATTACCAGGGATATCAGTTCTTCCGGCGCATATGTGGTGTGTGACTGTCCCCTTGAAGAGGGGTGTAGGATTTGTCTCCTGATCGATTTCCCTATTTCATTTTTAGGGGTCAAAAAGAGCTGCGTCGCAGCCCGTGCCCGGGTGGTTAGAGACAACATCCTTTCGAACCAGGCTTACGGGCACGGGATTATTTTTGACCACTTCAGGTTCACAAGGCCCTGAGCGCACGCCCCGCCTCCCGCCTCCCTCTCCATTCATTCCCGTGACGTCACCGACCCCGTTTCGCTTCGGCAATCCGGTTTCCAAGTACCGTGGTGCCACACTTCAAATACATGCCTATTTCAGACAAAATACTGTGGATACCTTATTGCGCCGCGCCGGTGATTCCGGTTATAGGAATTCTCAAATACGTTCCTGCCCCGCATAGCGGGATCTTCGACGGGCCTGGATTCTTTACTCATGAGTTCAACCATGCGTATGCCGTGATTTAAGACCTCGGATAAGTGACCGAATTCACAAATCCATTTTCTTCCCTTGACATTTTCCGTCCTTATCATGTAGGTTCCTTCAAAATGTTTGGAGCTGGCTCTAATCTTCTTTTATTTCCAGCACTTTGATGGTCCAGGGCCTGCCGTGTGCGTACCACGGGCCATGGATGACTGAATCGGAATGGGCATGACAGCAATAGGAAAGAATAAACGATCGGCAAAGGTGACGCGCAGCACAAAGGAAACCAAAATAAGCGCTGAGTTGGCCATAAATGGTCGGGGGGTGACAGCCATAGCAACGGGCATACCCTTTATGGACCATATGCTCACCTTGATGGCTGCCCATGGTTTTTTTGATCTCGCTCTGGATGCGAAAGGCGATGTTGAGGTGGACGAACATCACACGGTCGAAGACATCGGAATCGTGCTGGGCGAAGCCTTTAGGAAAGCCGTTGGAGATCAGAAAAGGATGAAGCGCTACGGTCGAAGCGCTGTTCCGATGGATGAAGCGCTGGCGTCTGTCGTCATCGACTTTTCGAACAGGCCCTTTCTTGCTTATCACGTGAATCTGAAGCGGAGCATGGCCGGGCGATTTGATGCACAGAGCGTGCAGGAGTTTTTTAGGGCGTTTGTGAACAGAAGCGGCACGACGCTCCACATCAATGTTATGTATGGCGATAATACGCACCACATTGTTGAAGCTGTCTTTAAGGCCTTTGGCCAGGCCCTGGACGAGGCCACCATGTTCGATGACCGAATAACCGAAGTTCGATCCACGAAGGGCCTCCTTTAAGGAATGGGCGTAGTATGTGTCGATCCCGGGCCGAATGGCCAACAGGTATCGCTGTTTTAGTCGTGTTCGTTTGTGTTGGCCTGTGCCTCGGGGGGTGTGCAGGGGGTCAAGCCGCTCCTGATCGTGCTGAATCGGCAGGCCCGTTGAATGTCGAGAGCCTTCTGGTCGCACCGTTCTACATTGCCACCGAAAGATACGAGGTCGGCACAACGCTGGAGTGCTCCGTGTGCGGTGCCGTCTTTGTCACGGGCCCTGTTGCGCGGGGTGATGATACTTACATGACGGAGCAGTTGTTGGCGTACCTGAAGTCCAAGACGACGTTTTCTTTGATTCCTCCAGAAGAAGGTGAGGGCGTCCGATCCAAAATTGTTTTCGATTCTATCGATCAATCTCGAAGAGATGTCTTGCTGGAAATTGGAAAAAAGCTGGATGCAGATGCGGTGGTCAGCGGGACGCTTTTTCGATTTAGGCGGCGCGTGGGCACCGGTTATTCCGTAGAGACGCCGGCATCGGTAGCGTTTAGCATCTATCTTATCCGCGTGGCCGACGGACGGTTGTTGTGGGACGGACATTTTGACGAGACTCAAAAGCCTCTCAGTGAAGATCTCTTCAGGCTCTTTTCGTTCATCAAGGGGGGCGGGGCTTGGCTCACGGCAGAAGAGCTGGCCCGACAAGGTTTGGACAAGGTGATGGCCACGTTTCCTGTCCAATAGTGCTGCGTGCTCCCGTACCCCTAAGGGGCCCCCCGACGAGATTATTTCTGACCACGCCCATCGAAGATCCCGCTGCGCGGGAAAGGACGTGGCTTGTGTGCATAGCAAGGTCATCTTCCATGATCGTCATACCCGCAGTAGACATTAAAGGGGGCCGCTGTGTCCGTCTCCTTCAAGGACGGGAGGACTCAGAGACCGTTTTCTCTGATGATCCATCCGCCATGGCTGTCCGGTGGGAGACAGAGGGCGCAGAAAGGCTGCATGTTGTTGATCTGGATGGGGCCTTCAGAAAAAGTCCCCAGAACATAGAAGCGATTAAACAGATCATCGAGGCGGTTCATATACCCATTCAGCTCGGGGGCGGAATCCGGACAATAGAAACCATTTCACGGTATCTGGAGTTAGGGATAGATTGGGTGATTATGGGAACCGAGGCCATTAGAAATCCACAACTTGTGGAGGAGGCCTGCAGACTGTTTCCGGACCGGATTATCGTCGGCATAGACGCTCGCAAGGGGATGATGGCGATAGAAGGATGGACGCAGACAACTGAGAGACGCGCCGTTGACGTGGCCAAGAACCTGGAGGGGCATGGGGTTGCCGCTATTGTCTTCACCGATATCCAAAAAGACGGGATGCAGGCGGGGCCAAACCTTGAAGAAACAAGACGAATGGCGGAATCCGTGTCGATCTCGATTATCGCGTCAGGTGGCGTTGCGAATGTTCAAGACATCCGGGCTGTTGCGGAACTGGAACCCGCAGGCGTTATAGGCGTTATCACCGGGAGGGCGTTGTATGCGGGAACCCTGAAGCTGGAAGAAGCCGTCAGGGCGGCGAAGGCCCGGCACAGAAGTTTGTCTTGACAAGATTAGACATCATGATTAAATTGAAAATTTTAGGAAATTTCGTTAACTCTTTTCGTGGAGACCGCTATCCGAACGTTTCCTATCCTCTTGCAATCGAGACATCTCTTGTCCGGAGCAAGTGTTAAAACATTTGATCCCACTTCTTTGTTTCAGCCCAAATTCATGTGCGATCACGATAGGGGAACCTCCGTTCTCTATGAGATGCCGAGCAGATGCCTGCTGCAGCGATTGACGGCGGGGGAGCACTGCTTGGGTCTGAGGAAAACCCGTGGGGGCGGATCCGGCAAATCCTTGTGGCTAAAAGGGTCGAGGCCGTGGACGGCAAGGTGCTAACCGAAATTGCAAAGAGACGCCCGAGTGCTTAAGTTTCACGGGGGTTGAAAGTTTGGCTGATTTTATACCGGAAGAGACAGTCGCCCAGGTTCGAAATGCAGCCAATATTGTTGATGTCATCTCAGAGTATGTGATGTTGAAAAAGGCTGGCAAGAATTTCATGGGCCTGTGTCCTTTTCACACCGACAACAAACCTTCTTTTACCGTGAACGACGAAAAACAGATATACCACTGTTTTGGCTGCGGAGAAGGCGGCAACGTTCTGACTTTTCTAATGAAGTACAACAACCTGAGCTTCCCCGAGGCGGTCGGGTTTTTGGCAGAAAAGTATGGCATTCAGATCGCAAGCCGAAAAATGACCCCGGGCCAGAGGCGGGCGTTGGAAGACCGGGAGAAGTTGCTCAGAATCAACAAAGAGGCTGCCGACTATTTTCAGTCGGTGTTGTCCCACCCCACGTCAGGTCAAAGGGCGAGGGAGTACCTGAAAAAGCGCCGAATGAAACAGGAGGTGATGGAGCGTTTTCTGTTGGGTTATGCAGTCGACTCGTGGACGGATTTGATTCAACACTTCTCGAGGCGAGGCGTCCCTGTTGAGGAGTTGCAAAAGGCAGGACTCGTGGTAGCCAGCAAAGGGAGACATTATGATCGGTTTCGCGGCCGAGTCATCTTCCCTATTCTGGACATTCATCAAAGAGTCGTGGGATTCGGCGGAAGAAGCCTGGACGATTCACTTCCAAAGTATCTCAATTCGCCCGACACGCCGGTCTACCATAAGAGTCAAACACTGTATGGATTGCATGAGGCCAAAGAAACCTGCCGTCGGAAAGGGACGGCTTTTGTCGTAGAAGGCTATTTTGATCTCTTGGCTTTATATTGTCACGGGATAGAGAATGTGGTTGCCACCCTTGGCACCGCCCTGACTCGGCAGCATGTGCGGATGATGAAAGGGTATGCGCAGCAAATTATCCTGGTATTCGATTCGGATGAGGCGGGCATAAAAGCTGCGAAGCGCAGCCTGTCTATATTTCTTGAAGAAAAGGTTGACGTTCGAATATTGGTACTCCCGGAGGCGAAGGACCCGGACTCGTACATTCAGGTTGCTGGGTCCGAGGGTTTTCTGGGGGCGACCGAAGGGGCTGCGAGCGCGATGCCGTTTCTTGTGACATCGGCTATCCAGAAGTATGGCCTCTCCCTGGAGGGGAAGGCGCGTGTCGTAGAGGCCATGAAGGGGCCTCTCGGCTCATTGCCGGACAGCGTCACCCGCTCGCTCTACATAAGAGACCTGTCGGAGCGTCTCGGCATTGACGAATCGGCCATCCTGGAGCAGGTGCGGGCGTCCTTAAACAAAGAGGTCCGGACGGTCTCTCTCAAAGAGCCCCGTGGCGGTTCAAGACTCGAGGAAGCCCTTGTCACTATTCTGGTCAAATGCCCGGAGGTCATGTCCGGTTTGAATTTGGAAGAGATCATCGAAGGCTTTGAAACAGACAGACTCAAAACAATAGGCCGCATGATTGTGGCAAAGTTCAGGGCAGGTCGGCCCGTGAACGGGGCGGACCTCATTGCCCAGACAGAAGATGCGGAGATAAGAGGCCTCATCTCTTCACTTTTCGTGGATGAAATAGAGGCGGATGAGGGCAGTTGCAAAAAGATTGTGAAACAGTATCAGGCACATCAGAGAAAACAGCAGGTCAAGCAGCTTTCGAAACGGATCAAAGAAGCGGAAAAAGCGGGTAATCTTGAGTTGTTAGGCGAGCTCTTGGCCGAGAAACAGAAATGGGCTCAAAAACAGTTGCAAGCCCGTTAAGAATAGATTTACGCCAGGTGTAAAAGGAGAGATTCTTATGCCCAAAAAGACGAAGGTTGAAAATCTCAAGCAATTGATAAGCAAGGGAAAGAAGCAAGGGTACCTGACCTATGAAGAACTCAATGATGCGCTGCCGGAAGGTGCCATCTCTCCTGATCAGATCGATGAGATGATCATGGTTTTTGATGAGCTCGATATCGAAGTCATTGACGGGAGCAAAATTAGAATTTTCGAGCCGCGCGTGGGCAAGAAAGCGGCGGAAGAAGAGGAGGAGACTGCGGCGGCGGAACCGGAGCGCGACATGTTTGGCAGAGTCACGGATCCCGTTAAAATGTATCTTCGAGAGATGGGACTGGTGTCTTTGCTGAGTCGAGAAGACGAGGTGGACATCGCCAAACAGATTGAAGCCGGGGAACAGGAAGTCTTGAGAACACTCGTCCAGTCGACGGTGGGCGTTGAAAAGATTATCAGCCTGGGTGGACTCCTTTCCAAAGGGGAAATTCGTCTAAGGGATGTCTTGCGCGACGTTGACGAGATTGATAGCTATGTTGAAGAATCAGTCCATACGGAAAAGATTTGTAAAATCATCGAGACACTGAAGGAGATCCACGCAGAGAACACCAACTACCGGGAATCGATGTGCGGTAGCAAGTTGGACGCCAATGCACGACGACGGCTGAGGCGCTCGGTCAACAGAAGGAATCAGAAGCTTTTCGAGACACTTAGGGACTGGAGACTGGATGCGAGGTTGATAGGAGATGTCGTCCGTGAGATTAAAGCCCACATTAAAAGATTCAGTCTTCTGGAGCAGGAATTCGCACAATGCGCTCATCATTTGGGGGTTACAATCACCGATCTACGTGAGGGCTGTAAAGCCCGAACGAAATATGTGGCGAGTCTGGCGAAAAACAAAGATTGCAAGCTGAAGAAAACCGAGATTGCGGCCATTCTCAGGCGCGGGAATCTGATATTAGACACCATCCACGAAAAAGAACTCCGGTTGATGATGAATAGTCAGGGTTTGAAGCGGGTATTGGCCAGAATTGCCAAAGGACAGCGCAATACCAGAATTGCCAAGGGCAAGATGATCAATGCCAATTTGAGATTGGTGGTCAGTATTGCAAAGAAGTACACGAACCGGGGGCTTCAGTTTCTAGACTTGATTCAAGAGGGAAATATTGGTCTCATGAAGGCCGTGGACAAGTTTGAATACCGGAGAGGGTACAAATTCAGCACATACGCGACCTGGTGGATCAGACAAGCGATCACAAGGGCCATTGCGGACCAGGCTCGAACGATTCGGATTCCTGTCCACATGATTGAGACGATTAACAAGCTGATTCGGACGTCTCGTTACTTGGTGCAGGAGCTTGGTCGTGAGCCTTCCCCAGAGGAAATCGCTGAGAAGATGGAATTTCCCCTGGAAAAGGTACGCAAGGTTCTCAAAATAGCCAAAGAACCCATATCTCTTGAGACACCCATCGGTGAAGAAGAGGACAGTCATCTCGGGGACTTCATCGAAGATAAGAAGTTTATGTCACCCTCTGAGGCTGCTATCAGCCTGAACCTGGCGGAACAAACCCGAAAGGTTTTGGCAACCCTGACCCCTCGCGAAGAGAAAGTCCTCCGAATGCGTTTCGGGATCGGAGAGAAATCCGACCACACGCTGGAAGAGGTCGGCAAGGACTTCCTGGTCACCCGCGAGCGGATCAGACAGATCGAGGCGAAGGCCTTAAGAAAACTTCGCCATCCGACCAGAAGCCGGAAGCTCAAAGCTTTTCTGGAACTATGAACCCTTTCCCTCTCGATCGTGTTGTTTACCCTAATATTGCATAAACAACAGGGCTCAGAGATAATAACTATTTGTTAACACAAGCTTTACAGGCGCTCAAATGTATTTTGTGGAAGCCCCATCTGGTCATGTCCAGGGACCATGTCATAATCGCCCTGTTATTTACCCTTCCCGCTTTTAGCGGGATGATGCCGCATCTGCTGTGTTGTCAAGGATTCGGCGTAGACGACTACAGCCAAACCCTTGACGTCTTGCATCTGCGGCATCCTCAACTTTTGCAACGGTAGGGTTTATGCAACATGCGGGTCAATTCTCTTGACAACTTTGGGGGGTGTGGTTACAAATTGGCCGAACCAAAGTTCCCGGGCCCATAGCTCAGCTGGAAGAGCCACCGGCTCATAACCGGTAGGTCCCTGGTTCGAACCCAGGTGGGCCCACCATTTTACATAGATATGAGTGTAGACCACGGCAATAAATGCATAAAGCTCCATCTCGGGAGCCAACCAAGGGCGTGTTGGCTCGATTTCCCAATCAAAAGGTGTGATCCCCAGGATCACACCTTTTGACTTTTGGGGGCACGGATTTGACGGTTACGGTACGAGACATTCTGGAAGTCATGGAAGCGATTGCGCCGGCTTCACTCGCCGAGCAGTGGGACAATGTGGGCCTACAGGTCGGCCGAGACGACTGGCCGGTCCAGAAGATACGGGTTGTCCTTGACGCGACCGATGAACTCGTGTGCGCAGCGTGTTCGGAACAAATCAACCTCTTGATTACGCACCATCCGCTCATTTTTCATCCTCTTAAGAGGATAGACCTGACGACCTATACAGGAAAAATTTTACACACGGCCATCCAGAACAAGATTGCGATTTTTTGTGCCCACACCAACCTCGACAGCACCCCGGGTGGCGTCAATGATATCCTGGCTGAAAAGCTGGGTTTAAAGGATACCCGCGTGCTTAAGACAAGCGAGCAGAAAGACGCAAACCTGCGCAAGCTTGTCGTGTTTGTGCCCTTTGGATACGAGAAGAGCGTGTTGGATACGCTGTTTGAGTGCGGTGCGGGGAAAACCGCAAAATACACCCACGTCTCTTTCAGAGCCAAAGGTGTTGGGACCTTCAGACCCGAGGCCACAGCCCGGCCATTTAAGGGCCATGTGGGAGAGACCGCCCTTGCTGAAGAACATAGAATAGAGGTTTTGGTCCCGAGAAAGGATTTGCCGACCGTTCTCGATCGTCTCAGGCGTGTACATCCCTACGAGGAAATGGCCTACGACGTTTACACCACCGACTTTCAAGATATGAGGACCGGGCTCGGACGTATTGGCCATGTTGGCCGTGATGTGACACTGAGGCGCTTTGCTCAACAAACCAAAGAGAAGCTGGGGCTGGACCGAATCAAGGTTGCCGGAGATCCGGCGTTGAGGGTTAAGAGGGCCGTTGTTTGCAGTGGTAGCGGGAGAGGCTTGATAGGGGAATTTCTTGTGTCAGATGCTGAGGTTTACGTGAGCGGAGATCTCGGTTACCACGATGGACGAAGGGTTGAGGCGGAAGGACGTGGCCTCATTGATGTGGGGCATTTTGCCTCTGAACAGCTGATTGTAGATGGTTTGACAGCACGGCTGCGAGAGGCCTTGTCAGCGCGGGGCTATCCTGTTGAAGTGAGCATATCCGGCGGCGAACGGGATTGTTTCTATGATGTGTAACCCTTGAATTCTCTTCCCTTGGAAGACTGTGTCGCAATTGAGTAAGGGCGTCATTCCGGACAGCCCGACAAAGGAGGGCGAGATCCGGGCACGTAGTGCCTCTTTTAAAGCCGTCAGGCGCAACCCTTGGCGCTATCCAGAAAATGGTCAAAGAATCAATCAGTGCTGGATGCCGGATCAGGTCCGGCATGACGGGTGATGACTTTTTAGACTTTGTCCTATAAAAGAAATTCTTCGTTCTGAGGGGGCTGCGAACAGTGGTGAAAAAACAAATTGATTTGCTGGTGGAAGTTCAAGAAAAGGACCGGCTGCTCGAAAAGTTAAAAGCTCAAATCTGTCGGGGCCCGGAGCGAATTAGAAACCTTGAAAAGAATCTGCAATCGCTCCAGGAGGATATGGAGGCGAACAAGACCCATATCCAAGACCTCAAGAAGGCGCAACGTTTGTATGAGTCCGATATAGAAGATGGCCTCGCGCATGTTCGAAAAAGCCGGGGAAAGCTTATGTCGATCAAGAACAACAGGGAATATCGGGCCGTGTTAAAGGAAATCGAGGAAATCGAGAAAGAGAATGCCTCCAAAGAAGACAAAGTGATAGGTTGCCTTGAGGAGCAGGAGAGACTCGGCGAGGCGCTTAAGGGGGGGGAAAAAGACTTGGCGGCGATGCGTGAAACCATCGCTAGGGAGAAGAAGGTCATCGAAGAAGAACTGTCCCGTGCTGAGAAAGAGTTAGCCCACGTCACGGGAGACAAGCAGAACTTGGTACAAGACATCGACTCGTCTCTGCTCGCCCAGTATGACCGCATTAAGATACGGAGTGGCGGAGTTGCTGTTGCTCTGGTCAACAATGCAACATGCTGTGGGTGCCACATGAGTATTCCTGCGCAGATGTACAACGAGCTTCAGAGGCAGGACGCGCTTCAACTTTGTCCCCATTGTCAGCGCATCATCTATTGGAAAGAGGTCGAGCCTTCAGTGAGATGACCCCGGGTGTGTCCTGACCGGGGTTAGGCGAATGCCGCAAAGATTGAAATCCCTCCCGGCCTCCCTTTATTAAAGGGAGGAGAAGAATTCCTGCAACATGTTAAATTGATTGCACCTCGAGGGGCAGGGGGGTAAAATGTAGTTTCACGGTTTGTGTCAGAGCAGGCCGAACGATCGCTCGGGTCATCGAGTATTTCGAAACCCGGGAGGAAAGTCCGGGCTCCACAGGGCAGGGTGCTCCGTAACGCGGAGTCGCGGTGACGCGAAGGAAAGTGCCACAGAAAAGATACCGCCCGGTGAAAGGACATCCGTCCGTTCATAGGGTAAGGGTGAAAAGGTGCGGTAAGAGCGCACCAGTTCCCCGGGTGACCGGGGAAGCTTGGTAAACCCCACCTGGAGCAAGACCAAATAGGGGAGCGTTTGAGGATGGCCCGTCCGAGCTTCCGGGTTGGTCGCAAGAGGTATTGGGCAACCAATACCCACAGATGAATGATCGTTGTCCCGTGAAGGGTGACCGACACGGGAAACAGAACTCGGCTTATGGCCGGCTCTGGCACAAAACATCTTTTCGGTGGCTCAAAGGGGTTGCAACCATCTGACCGCATCTGACGGAGCCCCCAACGAAATTCTTTCTGACTACGCCTATCGAAGATCCGGCCAGCCGAGAGGACGCGGCTTCCATGCATAATGAACAGCACAATTCTTTTTCTGAGAAGGCTCAGACGTTTTCCGAGGGTTTCTTGAAATGTTGCATCTACCTCTGTGAAGCTGAGTGCACCCGAGAGACTTTCACAAAAAGACTGTATGCCAACATGATTGCAACTTCAAAGCTTTTGGAAGATTTTCTGGATTCCCATGGCGCCAAGAACAACTCTAACTGGTACTACTACCGCGAGTTGGTCTCGACGGTCCGGAACCTGTCTGAAGCGACTTATTCGCAGAAACATATATCGAAACGACTCCCCCTATACGAGCTGGCGGAAACCGAAGCCTTTGAAGAGCGTGGATATGCGACTCACCGGTTTCTGGTAAACGCCTTGAGGTTGATTTGCCGGAACGCGTTGAAAGAAGCTGAGCGCTTGGGCATCAAATTGCCTTCGGAGCGTTTTTCATGGGAAGATTTTCCAGGCATAACCACCCAAACCTCCCTTGACATGGACATTGATGACGAAAACCTGGAGGAGGAGAAAAAGAATATCGTCAAAATAACCACGCAGTTCATACGGGTGTCCAAAGAATTTGACGTGTTGGGTTTTGATGAACCGTACAGCCGGGATCAGATTGAGAACATTGTCCCGGGTCGCTTCAATGAGCAGGAGGCCAGGCATTTTGAAATGATCGTCCACAGCCTGCAATCCTCCTTTGATACCTACGTGCGTAGAAGTGGGCTGCGCTTGCGCGATGTGAAGCTCAGGAGACTTCGGGGACATATTTCAGTTGTCCTTCACCTGTTGGAGATGACGCGTTGCCTCTTGCACTACTATGAGCGCCATCTTCACGAAGTGGGGTATAAATATCTCTACAAGCGGGTGCGGGATGACCTGGCCAAGGCTGTCAACTCGGAAGAGCTCCTTGATTGTATCGTAAACTACGGCCTTTATTACATCTGGCAATTCCTGTCTCAGGGTCAACCTCTGGCTCAAGATGTCTTGAATGATAACATGGAACACGGCTCGGTTCAGGTGCCCGTCCCGCGGGAATTGGGTTTCCACAGCCGTCCGAGCATGTTGGTAGCGAAGATCGTTCAGCATTATGGGGGTCAGGTTGAACTGTGGGTCGACTCTGATCGGTTCGACGCGAGCAGCGTGCTGGATATACAGTGGGCAGGCGGGAAGATTCAAAAAGACAACATCCGTGAAGTCGTGTTCAAAGGGGACATGCGTGCTCTGAGAGACATTCAGATTCTGGCCGGCGTGAACTACGGCGAGAATTCTATGGGAAAGGGCATTCCGCTGCCCCGGGAACTTTTCTACTTGAAATTGTAAGAAGCACGGGACTGCTTATGCCCGGACGAGCAAATAAGACGGCTGCCATTGTCGTGGGTGCGGGGCAGGGGATAAGGATGGGCACGCAGACAAAGAAGCAGTATATGATGTTGGGAGATCGACCGGTGCTCGCCCACACCCTGCTTGCTTTTGAAAAGTGTGAATCGGTTGACGAGATCTTTCTGGTCATTCCCGAGGGCGACGATTCGTTCTGTGAGGAAAAAATTATTGATCCCCTCACGCCCGGCAAATCGATTCGGCTTGTCCCGGGCGGTCCCACAAGGCAGGCGTCAGTCTATCATGCTTTGAAGGCGGTCAACGGCAGGTTTGATCTGGTTGTTATTCATGACGCCGTGCGCCCGTTTATCGAAGTCGACAAAATTAGCGAGTGTGTGAAGACAGCGGAGAAGTATGGTGCCTGCATCGTGGCCGCAGCCGCCACGGACACCGTTAAGACTGTGGACGAAGATGACCATGTGCTTCTCACGATGAAACGCCATAGAATTCGGATGGCACAAACCCCGCAAGCATTTCATTATGATCTCATTCTCCGTGCACACGAGGTCGCGCTGAAAGAAGGCTATCTCGGCACGGATGACGCGGAATTGGTGGAGCGGGTCGGCGGCCGCGTGAAAGTCATTTCAGGCCACCCTCACAATATAAAAATCACAACCCCGGAGGATCTCAAGCTGGCCCAGGCCCTGCTGTCGCTTCAGTAAGATCTCTTCCTGTACTACCATTGCAGACGCCAATGGGATCACGACGACTGATTCCCAGAGTGACGTCCCGTTCACCCAGGCCAATCGCGATTCAAGCATAGGATAATTAATCATCAATCAGGTTTTGGCATTGTTCAGCGCTTCTCTAACCTTAACGGCCAGATCCCTTGTAGAGAATGGCTTCTGAATGAAGTGCACCCCCTCCTCCAGGACGTTGCCATGGGCGATGGCATTGGCCGTATATCCGGACATGAACATGTATTTGAGGCCCGGGTAAAGGGATCGCAGCCGCTCTGCCAGATCACGCCCGTTCATTTCGGGCATGATCACGTCGGTGACGAGCAAGTGAATCTCACCGGCGTGTTCCTCGGCCAGGCCCAATGCCTCGCCCGGTGTCCCTGCGATCAATACGGTGTAGCCCAGCCCATCGAGGATTTTACGGGCGAGTTTCAGGATCGGAAGATCATCTTCCACCAGCAGGACCGTCTCCCCGCGCCCTAACGGGATTTCCGTTTCGGTTTCCCCCTGGGTCTCGACAGGTTTGCCCTCATACCGGGGCAGGTAGATTTTGATGGTCGTCCCTTTGCCCGGTTCGCTGTAGACGTTGATGAACCCGTTGTTCTGCTTGACGATGCCGTAGACCATGGCCAGCCCCAGGCCGGTGCCCCTCTCCACTTCCTTTGTGGTGAAAAACGGCTCGAAAATGTTGTTCAGTATTTCCTTGTCCATGCCGCAGCCGTTGTCGCTTACGGCCAGCTTAACAAACTCGCCGGGAACAAAACCGGCGTGATCGGCGCAGTAGTCTGCATCAAAAACCACCGTGTCCGTTTCGATGGTGACTTTGCCCACACCTTCGATGGCGTCCCGGGCGTTGACGCACAGATTGGCCAGGATCTGGTCGATCTGGGAGGGGTCTATCTTGACGGGCCACAGGCTCTCCCCCGGCAACCAGGCAAGATCGATGTCCTCGCCGATGAGGCGCTGGAGCATTTTAAGCATACCTTCCACATTGTTGTTCAAGTCGAGCACCTTGGGGGCGATGGTCTGCTTGCGGGCAAAGGCCAGAAGTTGCCCGGTAATGTCCTTTGCACGATTTGCGGCCGCAAGGATTTCTTCGAGATTGGCACGCAGCGGCCCGGTCGGGTCTACGTCATCTATCGTCAGTTCGGTAAAGCCGATGATCACGCTGAGCACATTGTTGTAGT
>Ga0307423_1001236_pt1 | contig 15654 bp, 13 predicted proteins | sample SalMarWE160310MG_FD_202154 | JGI IMG/M metagenome (GOLD analysis project Ga0307423, IMG submission 202154) | Salt marsh sediment microbial communities from the Plum Island Ecosystem LTER, Massachusetts, United States - WE1603-10 | ecosystem: Environmental > Aquatic > Marine > Intertidal zone >...
GTATCTTTTGGTTCAAACTCAGCATTCCATTTATCAAACTCTTTTTGATCCAATACTACTATCCTGGAATACATATGTGAATGATTAAGTCCGCAATATTCCGCACAGGCAATCGGATATCTACCCGTTTTTTTTGCTTCAAACCAGGCTATTCTCTCTCTATTCGGATAGACATCTTTTTTTATTCTGAATGCAGGAATAAAAAAGGCATGGTTAACGTCATTAGAATGCATAGTTAATTTAATAGGTGTATTTACCGGAACATAGAGGGTATCAGTATTTCTGCCATTTTCATATTGAAAACTCCACTTCCACATCTGTGCTGTAACGTTAATAGGCATAGCGCCTTCAGGGACATTTACCATTTCTTCATAGCCTTGCCATCCAAACCAGAATAAAATGAGAACCAGAATTGTAGGAATGGCTGTCCAGGTAATCTCCAAACCAACGTTTCCGTGAATATTCTTACCCTTTGGATGTCTTTTCCTGTTATACTTAAAAACAAAATAAAGCATCAGGAAAGTATTGAGAACAAGAAAGAAAACAGATACAATAAGTGTGAATAAAAACGTTCTGTCAGTTGAATTTACAAAATTTGAAACACCATCAAACATCTAAAAAATCCTTAATGGAAAGAGTAATCGGTAAAAAGTAAAATAAACGAAATTATCAAAAAGAGTAAAGCAACGAATACAAAAACTCTGAAAGCTTTACTCTCGCTTCTAAGATGCATAAAAATTGTGAGCACAAGATATGCTTTAACTGAAGCTATAATTAAAGCCGTAGCTACAGTGAATCTTCCTATGTTCATCCCTGCAATTGTAACTGTTATAGCTGTCAGAGCCAAAAGTGCGAGCCAGACAAGAATATAAATTCCGTATCCGTGTGAATGCTCGTGGTAATAATCGTGTTTCTCCATTTGCCTTCCTTACGTAATCAAATAAAATAGTGGGAACAAGAATATCCAGATAATGTCTACAAGGTGCCAGTATAAACCAATGTTTTCCAAACGAACATAATTATTATGAGTAATTATACCTTTCCTTGTCATTCTTGCCATTATTGCGATTAAAAACATACCAACTATAACGTGAACGCCGTGAAGTCCTGTCATTACATAATACAAACCAAAAAATAAAATCTCGCCTGAACTCCTCGAAAGCAGCTCTTCACTTCCGGGATAAATTCCATGATGAATTTTTGCTGTCCATTCAAAGTACTTATTAATTAAAAAGAAGAGTGCAAGAACAATTGTAATAATCTGTAGTACCAGCGATAATGTTTTCTGATTTCTTTGGATTGCAACAATTGAAAGCGCCATCGTCATACTGCTTGTTAGAAGAACTGCTGTGTTGAATGCCCCGAGGATTATATTAAGTTCTTTAGCCGCAATATGAAACTGGTCAGCGTACTCAAATCTGTAAACCGAGTAAAGTAAAAACATGCCACCGAAGAGAAGCAGCTCGGTAAAAAGAAAGAGCCACATTCCCATCCGGGAAGCAACATCATCCCTATGTACGTGAGATTCGGCTACTTGATCGGTTGAACTCAACTGACCTCCTCTTCTGCTAATTCTTCTTCATTCATTTTATATTGATATGGATCTGTACTAACAACAGGAATTTCTGCGAAATTTTCGTGTGTGGGTGGTGTATCAGTTGCCCAATCTAAAGTTTCCCCTCCCCAAACATTTTTTTCTGTAACTATTTTCCCTTTAAATACTGATCGATACATATTATAAGCCATCAACAGAATTGCAGGTACAACAATCCAGCTTCCGATTGTTGAAATTACATGGTAAGAATGAAATTCGGGAAGATAATCATAATATCTTCTCGGCATTCCAAGCCAGCCCATTATAAACATTGGAAAATATAGTACATTAAATCCAACGAACAACATCCAGAAATATAATTTAGCAAGTTTCTTATTATACATTCGTCCAAACATTTTCGGGAACCAATAGTGTAACGCTGCAAAAAATCCGAAGCCAGTTCCACCAAACATCACATAATGAAAATGAGCAACTATAAAAGATGTATCGTGTACCTGAATATCAATAGAAAGAATGCCCTGCATAACTCCTGTCAATCCACCAATCGTGAAAAGAAAAATGAATGCAAGTACAAAGAGCATCGGGACTTCCAATTCTATAGAACCCTGATACAAAGTAGCAATCCAGTTAAATACTTTAATAGCGCTGGGAATTGCAACCACCATCGTAAGAAGTGAAAAGACAAACTGACCAGTGTCACTCATTCCAACAGTAAACATATGATGAGCCCAGACTAGAGAACCAAACAACGCGATCGCAATACTTGAGAACGCAATGAATTTATAACCAAAAATAGTACGGTGAGCAAATACCGGAATAATTTCTGAAACAATTCCCATTGCAGGCAGAATCATTATATAAACTGCGGGATGAGAATAAATCCAGAATAAATGTTGATACAAGACTGGATCACCTCCAAGTGCCGGATCAAAAATTCCAACACCAAGCAATCTTTCAATAATTACTAACAATAGTGTAATTCCAATAATCGGAGTTGCAAGTACCTGAACCCAGGCTGTTGCATAAAATGACCAGACTGAAAGCGGCATCTTAAACCAGCTCATCCCAGGTGCACGTAGACGATGAACAGTAGTTACAAAATTTAATCCAGTTAATATAGAAGAGAAACCAAGAACAAATGCAGCAGAAAGTGCAAATACTACATTCGTATTTGTTCTAACTGAATAAGGTATATAAAATGTCCAGCCAGTATCCGCAGGACCACCGGGAAGTAGAATGGCAACAATTGCAAGTAATCCACCAATAACATACAAATACCAAGACATCAAATTTATTCTTGGAAAAGCAACATCCTTCGCTCCGATTAATAAAGGTAAAGCAAAATTTCCAAATACTGCAGGTAATCCCGGTACGACAAAAAGAAAAATCATTATAACTCCGTGCAAAGTAAAAATGGAGTTATAAGTTTGCGCGTCCATAATAGTTCTTCCTGGTGCTAACAATTCCAATCGCATTAAAAATCCAAAAGTCACTCCGACGATAAAGAAAAAAGAAAGTGAGATTAAATAGAGAATACCTATTCTCTTATGATCGGTGGAGAGAATCCAGCCTAATATACCAGTATGCTTACCTTTATATTCTAAATAACTTGGTTCGTGTCCTTTTGTATTTATTGTTGCTGCTTCAGCAGACATTTATCGTTACCTCAATTTTATTTTTTCTTTTTAGGTTTTAATTTAATTACAAGAAAAAAGATTCCGGCAAACAGTAATATTGCTACACCAAATATTCTTGTGAAGTTTAACGCATAAGTTTTTCCCTGAGGATCATAACTAAAACATAACTGCAAAACTCTTGCAATCGTTGGAGTTTCTTTTCCTTTTGAAGTTTCAAGAACAGCCATCTTAAAATCAAAGGGAAGAATTCCAAAACCATGATTCTCTGTATAACTCGGAATAAGATATCTACAGATCTTACCAGTTTTATCAATAAAAATCAGAGCTCCTGAATGTCTGAATTCAGTTCCTTCCCTCTTGAAATAGTAACCAGCAGCATCAGAAACTTTTCTAATATTTTCTTTATTGCCCGTTAAAAATCTCCAGCTATTCTGAGGAACATCTTTATCAAAGCTTGACATCATTTCTTTCTTTTTCTCCGAAGCTTTCTGCGGAGTTTCAAGATCATCAATGCTGATTGAGATTACATTATAATCGTAGCCCGGCTCAAGATCCGATTTATTCATCACGTTCGCAAGTTCAAACATCAAAGGATTACATATTCCGGGACAATGATAATAAACCAAAGCTAATACCGTTGGTTCAGTTATAAGGTCTCCAAGTTTTACCTGGTTCCCATCTTCGTCATTAAACACCGCATCCAGTGGAATATGTTTTCCCAGCTGTTCGTCTATTCCAATCTCTATTTTATCATCAGGTAAAGAGGTTGAGATTAACAGTAGCCCTAATACCGTTGTTAATAATAATCTTTTCATCATTAATAATTATTAAATCTTTTTAAGATAGTTATATAATTCATTCAATTCACTATTTGATAAATCAAATACCCTTCCGTTAAATCCATTTTGATTAACATTTATAGTCATAAAATTCATTAAATTATTTTCACTCTGTTTCCACTCACTGCTATTTATAAGTGAAGAAACTGCAAGCTTTTCATCTTTGCATATGTAAATAAACAACTGCGATGAAGGATTGGTTCTGTTATCATTAATTTGAGTGACAACATCATTCATCTTTTTTGTTTTTTGATTGGCTTCACTAATAACAATCTTCATTGCTGCTGAAACAGGAATCTGTGCAGGTACTTTCATTCCTTTAGACAGATTATAAAGCTGATTCAAAGCTTCAAGATCATTCTTACTATCCTTCGGTGGATCTTTTATAAACTCTGTTCTTATATATTGAGCTAACCCCACTCTTTCTTCAGGTGTAAGAAAGTTATAAGAAATCATTGCACTTCCCTGAATACCTTCTTCAAGAGTCGTGTAGATACTGCTTAATGTTCTGCCGTTTATCCAGCCATCCGGACTTGTAAAGTTGCGCGGAGCGGGATTTAATCCTACAGAAGCAGGACCACCTCCGGCACCAGTTTCGTTATGACAGGAAGCACAAGTTTTATTGTAGAGTTCTTTTCCTTTTTGAATTAATTCAGGTGTTGGTTCACTCATTTTAAAAATATCTATCGGTGGAACTGTTCTTGCATCTTGAATTGACAGATCTTTTATCACTGTTGTATCAGGAACAAATCCAGGAGTTTTATTGATTGCAACGTTACCAATGTTAGCTACATAGTAGAGTCCAACAATCACTATTGCAATCAAAAAGTAAGGATAGAGCAAACCAAATAAAGTTCCGGGATTTTCTTTTATCTTAGCTATAAACTCAGCAAATATTTTCTTTATTTCGTCCATAATAATTTATAAATGGAAATCTAATCCTTTTTGAAATTTAGGATCACCAATCGGCATAAGGTTTTCTTTTTTTGCTTTTAGATTGAATACTAAAATTATTAATCCAACAACAGCAATTGGGAAAACAAAATCAATCCAGCTGAAATAATAACCATCTGAAAGCTGATCAGTTGCGGGCATAACAAGCCAGAAGATATCGTATAAATGAGCAAATAAAAGCCAGATTGAAATAAACTTTAGCTTTTTGGGATCCATTTTAGAAGGCTGGGTTAACAATATTACATATGGAACCAAAAATTGTACTACGATTAATCCTATTGAGAAAATTGCCCAGCTGCCCTGCCATTTTTGTAAGAACCATGAAGTCTCTTCAGGCAAATCAGCATACCAGATTAACATAAATTGTGAAAAAGCGATGTAACCCCAGAAATTAACAAAAGCGAAAAGCAATGCACCAAGACTATATAAATGATCGTTAGTTAGTGCAGGATGAAGGTAACCATTTTCCTTTAATAATACCGTTGCAAGAGTTACAGCAGCAAGTGCAGCAACAACAGTTCCCGCAAAAAAGTAAACTCCAAATATTGTTGAAAACCAGTGGGGTGCAACACTCATCAACCAATCAACTGATGAAATGGTAATTGTCAAAGCGAATATTGGAATAAAGATAGCAGACAATCTGATATTTTTTGTTGTTAATTTTTGTTCTTTGGTTGAATCCTGTTTTTTCGAATTTCTTGCGAAGAAAAAATAAAAGAGTGACCATATGGCTACCAACACAAAAACACGAATAATAAAAAATGGAACATTCAAGTATGGAGCTTTTCCTTGTAACACTTTATCTTCCGCAACTGCTTCTGCATGTGACCAATGAAATAAATCTCCAATGTTAAAGAGCAGGGGTACAACCAAAATTGCAAGTAAAGGAATAGTTGCAGCAAAGAATTCAACTATTCTTCTGAATGGTACGCTCCAATCGGCTCCAACAACATATTCAAGAGCTATAAGGAATAATGCACCAACACCAATGCTAATCATAAAGGCATAAGCAATAAGGTAATTATAAACTGCTCTTGAATGATCAACGAAGAAAGCAGCAACACCAAGAATCAATCCAATAAATAAAAGTATCCATCCGATTTTTGAAATGCTGGAAGGTAAATCTTTTTTCTGATATGTAAGTTCGATGCTCTGCATTTAAGATTTACTCCGATTTGGCAAATTTAACATCTGATTCACTCGCATTCTTCGCTCTCTGAAGAACACGAATATAATGAACAATGGCCCATCTTTCTTCTCTTGTAACCTGCGAAGCATAAGAAGGCATTATATTTTGTCCGTTTGTAATAATATGATAAATCATTCCATCAGGAAAATTTCTTGCACGATCTGAATGTAAGGTTGGCGGATTTGGAAATTGACCTTGTAATCGGCTGTCTCCATCTGCATAGTTTCCATGACAGGGACTGCAATATGTTAAAAATTTTCTCTGCCCTAATTCTAAATTCTCTTTTGTAGGAAAGTATGGATTCGATAGTACTTCTTTCGGTTCTTTATCACCTGCAAAAGGATAAGGAATAAATCCACGAGCAACAGTACCTTCAACCGGAAGTCTCATTCCTCTCTCGTCAGAGAAAAATTCACTTTTAGATTGAGGAATGATTTTTTGCTGCTCATCCATCCAGTTGAACGGCTGAATGTACATCAATTTATTAAGCATTAAATAAGTTCCAATTGAAACAACAACTGCAACACCAAAAAGAAAAACAAGAAACCTTGGTTCGAATATCGGATATCTCTCTTTTTCCGGATAATAAATGATTTCCGTAGAGATTGGATTCAGACTTTTTAATAATTCCTGAGTTGATCTTTCATCAAACTTTGGATCATCGGATTCTATAATGATTCCAAAGTGGTCCCGAGATACTTTTTTCAGATATTCCGTATCATGCAAAGCGTGAGCATTTCTTGGAAGACCAAAGAAGAAAGCGAACATTGCAACCACTGAGGAAACAGTCGCCATAATAACCGTAACTTCAAATGTTACCGGAATAAAAGCTGGAAGTGAAAAATATGGTTTTCCACCAATTACCATCGGATAGTCGACAGACATCGTCCACCACATGAAAAATAGTGCAACTGCAACTCCTGTAAGACCAAATACCAGCGTAACAAAACCCAGAGTGGAAGGTTTCATTTTCATTGCTTTATCAATACCGTGAAGAGGATACGGTGAATTAACATCCCATTTAGTAAAACCTGAATCAGCAACTTTACGAGCAGCCGAAATTATTGCATCAGGATTATTGAATAAAGCAGTGACACCAAAAATCTTTTTATCAGCCATGATTTGCTCCATGATGAGTTGGCTGAGCACCGTCTGATACAGCTTTTATTTCTGCAATTGAAACTACAGGTAATGCTTTGGTAAATAATATTACAAGAGTGAAGAATAAACCAAAACTGCCCAATAAAATTCCACCATCAACTAAAGTAGGGGTAAACATTCCCCAGCTTGAAGGCAGAAAGTCTCTGTGTAATGAAGTTACAACAATCACAAATCTTTCGAACCACATTCCTACGTTGACAAGTATTACTATTACCATCATTGCTGGAATAGATCTTCTTATTTTCTTAAACCAGAAAAATTGAGGGAAAAGAACATTACAGCTAACCATAGTCCAATATGCCCAAGCGTAGGGTCCAAAAGCTCTGTTGATAAAAACAAATTGTTCAAACTGAACTCCACTATACCACGCGAAAAAGAATTCCGTAGCATAACTGTAACCAACCATAAGTCCTGTTGCAAGAATTACTTTGTTCATTTTTTCAAGATGATCCAAGGTAATAATATTCTGCAGATCAAAAATCTTCCTGACAAAAACTAAAACTGTAACAACCATTGCAAAACCTGAAAAGATTGCACCGGCAACGAAGTATGGCGGAAAGATTGTCGAATGCCAGCCTGGTAAAATTGCAACTGCAAAGTCAAAGCTTACAATAGTATGAACTGATAACACAAGAGGTGTTGCAAATCCCGCAAGTATTACATAAGCTTTTTCATAATGCAGCCAGTGGCGTGAGGAATATCTCCAGCCCAAACTGAAAATTGAGTAAACAGATTTTTTAATTTTAGAAGTTGTTCTGTCGCGTAAAGTCGCAAAATCAGGAATAAGTCCCGTGTACCAGAACACAAGTGAAACAGTAAAATAAACTGAAACTGCAAATACGTCCCAAATTAATGGTGAAGTAAAATTAATCCATAAGCCATGCTGATTTGGATAAGGAGTTAGATATCCTGCAAGCCAGGGTCGTCCTGTATGTATTATAGGAAATATGCCCGCACACATAACTGCAAAAATTGTCATAGCTTCTGCAAAGCGCGCAATACCGGTTCTCCACTTTTGTCTTAAGAGAAAGAGAATTGCAGAAATTAATGTCCCGGCATGGCCAATACCAACCCAGAATACAAAGTTTGTTATTCCAAAGCCCCAAGCGACCGGCTGATTGTTTCCCCACGTTCCAATACCGTAATAAAAAGTGAAGAAAAGACCGATCGCACCAATTAACAATGCACTTCCTGAAATTGATAGTGCGACAAAGAATTTCTTATCTGGTTTCGAATCAAGCGGCTTAGCAACAAGCTCTTCAATCTCGGATAGAGATAATCGACCTCTAACAACCGGAGCTTCTACTGAATAGTCAACGTCCACTAAGCGTCCTCCGAATTAGTATTTCTAAGTTTAGCGATGTAAGTAACATTTGGTCTTATATTTAATTCTTCAAGTACATAATAACTCAATTCATGATTCCTGAAGTTGTGAAAATCTTCATCTTTATTATTTATATCACCAAAATTAATTGCATTTGTTGTACAGGCTTCCTGGCAAGCAGTTTTAACATCGGAACCTTTGAGTTCTCTTCCTTCTCGTTTTGCATCGGCACGTGCTTCACTTATTCGCTGGATACAGAAAGTACATTTTTCCATTACTCCACGTGAACGAACTGTAACTTCAGGATTTGAAAGCAAAGCGAAAACCGGAGATAATTGATAACCATCCTTAAAGTGATCTCTGAAATTGAAGTAATTAAATCTTCTAACTTTATAAGGACAGTTGTTAGAGCAATATCTTGTTCCTACGCATCTGTTATAAACCATTTGGTTCAATCCATCAGGGCTGTGTTGAGTTGCTGCAACAGGACAAACGTTTTCGCATGGTGCATGATCACAATGCTGACAAAGCATAATCTGGTTATGAACTTTTGGATCTTCGGGTTCACCGGAATAATACCTATCAATTCTTATCCAGTGCATTTCTCTTCCGTGATCAACCTGTTCTTTACCAACAACCGGAACATTATTTTCTACATTACAAGCAATAACACACTCACCACATCCAAGGCAGCGGTTCATGTCAATTGACATTCCCCATTTAAGTCCATCATATGGGAATGGTGGATAAACGCTGTAATCTTTGTGCTTTTCACCTTTATGTAAAAAATCAGGATTATCTAGATATTCTTTTACACTTCCTTCTTTAATGATTCCTCTTTTTTCAGGTAAATCTTTAGTCAGTCCTTCATTAAATGCATAAACAGTCTGAGCAGTGACTAGTTTATAAGTACCATCAACTTTTTCGACTTTGACATCTGTATAAAGCCACGGAGATAATCCATTGGAGTGTAAAAGAGTATTCGCATTAAAACCAACTGCTGTTCCAATAGTTCCACCTTTTTTTCTTCCATATCCTGTTTCAATAGTAATAAAATTATCCTCAGAACCTGGTTGAATAAAAATTGGAATTGTTAATGAATTATTACCTGCTGAAATTTTAACAAGATCATTATTCCGAAGATTCAAATCTTTAGCAGTTTTAGGAGAAATGGCTGCATAATTATCCCAAACTAACTTTGACACCGGGTGAGGTAATTCCTGAAGCCAGCCATTGTTTGCAAACCTGCCATCTCTAACAGTATAACTTTCTTTTATATGCAACGAAAAGTTTTCTGAAACAGGCGACGATTTAATTTGCGAAGCGACATTCCTATCAATATTTCCTAGTGATGAAGATTTTTCATCGTGAATTACTACACCATCGTGAAGAGCACCGTACCAAAAACGCTTAAACTCTAATCTGCTGTCCTGTGAAGGATAAATATTTTTCTCCCAATTGGTCATTAGGTATTTATGGTAACTGGTATCATCATAAGAAGTCGGGTCATTAGAAAGCCAGGTCAAGAGAATTGATTCGGTTTGCCTTGTATCATATAGAGGAGCAATTACCGGCTGCTGAAGTGAATAGAATCCTGTTCTTGTTTTTGCATCACCCCATGATTCTAGTTGATTATTAATCGGAAGAACGTAATGTGAAAATTCTGAAGTTTCGTTTTCCATTTCAACTAGACTTATTACTGTTTCAACTTTTGATAATGCTTCAGTATAACCAAAATCAGGTGGAAGATGATAAACAGGATTAGAATTTAAATGAATAACAGTTGCTAACTCACCGTTTTTCATTCTTGATGTCAAATTCTTTAAATCATCCTGAGTAGAAAGAGGTAATACAGTAGAAATTAGTGAATCATAATTATATAATTTTTCATTGCCTAAAGCACTATTCAATAAATTAACAGCAATATGAATATCTTCAGGAAGATGGTCACCTGCATATATAAAAGACTTACCTTTGTTATTTAATAAATCTGAAATAAGAGCATTAAGCGTATTCTGATTTAAATCGTAATTTTTAGCAAATTTCTCTATAGTATTTCCGTCTGAATTCAGAGGTAAGTTAGCTCCTTTTTTATTCAATGCATCAACAAGACTCAGTATAAAATTCCTTTGAAGATCAGGTTTTAGTCTTAACCTGTAATCTGCATTCATTCCGGTAATCGTTAAATTACCTTCAACAACATATAAACGATTAAATTTCTTGTTAATAACATCTCTTCCTTCAGAAAAGAGCCTTGTGTTTTCAATTTTATTATTTGACTCACCTAAGAAATCTCCATCAAGAGATAAAACTATGTTAGCATCATTCCATTTAATTGAAGGGAACTCACCTGAACCATAACTTTTCTTCCAGGCAGAATTCCTAACTGAATTATCAAAAACTTCATATGAATAAATTTTAGTGCCAGGATATTTGGCAGCAAAATCATCCAGAACTTTTTTAGTTGTCGGTGAAACAATTGTGTGAGAAATTATTGCAATCTCTTTATTCACCGAATTCATAAAAGCAAAAGCTATTTCGTTATTTATATCTTTCCAATTATAATCAGCAAATCTGTTACTTATCTTCTTCTTAGGATTTTTTAATCTATCCGGATCATACAAATTCATGATACTAGCCTGACCCTGTGCACAAATTTTTCCCTTCGAAACAGGATGATCAGGATTGCCATCAATTTTTATTGGTCTTCCCTCTCGAGTTTTAATTAATATGCCACATGCATTTGGACAAGCAGTACAGGTTGATGCATAATAGTTGGGAATACCTAAAGTAATCTCTTCTGGTTTTTTATTGTAAGGAATTATTTCTCCTTTATCTCTGTAATCAGAACAGGCTGTTCCAGCAAGCGCTGCTGAAGCACCTAAAAGAGCAAGGAATTTTCTTCTGGAAAGTGAAGACATTCCCGATGTATTCGGTGATTCAGAAACGCCTTCTTTAAATTCATCCTTGTGGATTTTTACAAATTGGGGATCATTATATAATTCTTCGAATGACTGCCAATAACCTACCTGCTCAGTTGGCAGGTTTGGATCTGCATTTTTAACTTTGTTAAAATCTTCAGCCATTCTTTTTTCCTGTTTTTTCTCTATTAACCGCAAGAGGATTTATTGTAACTTTTATTTTTTCTCCATTAATTGAATGATTTTTCATATTAAAAAATTTAATTGGATTCATTTTTAATAATGCTATTCCAACAAAACTCGAAGATATAATTGTAAAGAATTTTTTTCTATTCATATAAATTTTATTACCTATGACAAGCCCAACAATTATCCGGGCCATTATTAACATTTTTTAGATAAGGTAATCTATCGTGTGCATTTCTATGACAATTTAAACAGCTATTCATTGTAAAAGATTGCTTTTGCCCAACTTTTTCCAACTCTTTTATGTCACCGTGGCAAGATTCGCATTGGATACCTTTATTAACATGTACTTTGTGACTGAAATAAGCATATTCGGGAACTTTGTGAATTCTTTTCCATTCAAGAGGTTTGTTTTCGTTGTAGTATTCTGTCAGCTTAATAATTTCAGGTTTATCTTTTCTCGCAACCGAATGGCAATTCATACAGGTAGCAACAGGTGGGACGGATGCGGTGCGTGATTTCTCAACTCCAACATGACAATACTGACAATCGATTTTCATCGTTCCGGCGTGCAGTTTATGGGAATAATTTATTGGTTGATTAGGAGTATAACCAACACCATCCCGTTCTGCCCTGGAAGCAAAGTATGTAAGAGCAAAAGATGCTAAAACAACAAATATAGTTACAGGTAAACGATTTCTCAGGATATAATCAAGGTAAGATTTTTTCAAGCTATGTACCTTAATTTAAACTGAAGAAATAGTTTTTGAAATGCAACAAAATACACTAATAAAAAAAATGCTGAAAGCAAGATTTATATAGAATTCCGTAATTTATTATGAAAAAATGAAGCTCGAAGGCTTTAATCAGTGCACATATGTGCCTGACAATACTTCAATTTTTTGGTACTTAAAAATCTAAATTTTATTTATTTAAAGCAAATTTAATTCAAAAGAATGGTTAATAAATTATTGCTCTCATTTAACCTTATCAAGTATTATCTTTCTTAATAATTAAACTACCAACCTGAGAATATTAAATATAATCAGCCCTGCAATCAGCATTAGAATAATATAAAAAAGTATTTTGTAAAGAATGCGACTACTTAGAAGATAATTAAATTTCCAGCTTCTCCAACCGCATTTTTTACATCTATAAATTTCAATGAAGGGCAATAGGCTGATTAGTCTTTCTTTTGTGTTTCTTGGTCTGGAATTTCTAAGTGAATTTTCTCCCTGACATGATGGGCACACTAATATAAAGAAAGATTTTTTTGCCATTATTAATTTTTGTTTAAGCAAATAAAATTTTTAAGACTGCTGCAATTAGAATTACCGCAAACACTTTTTTAAGGAATTCTGCAGATGATTTCAGAACTATTTTTACACCCAGAAAAGTACCAAAAATTGCCCCGATTCCAAGAGGAACGCCTGCCTCAGGAATGACAAAACCTATTGAACCAGTATAAGAAATTGTTGCCGTTCCCTGAATAATATAAGCTACCGCACTACTTATCATTGTTGCCGCAGTTATAATAGATGAAGTTCCAATAGCTATTCTTGCATTAATCAAAAATAAATAAATTAATGAGGGTACGTAAATTACTCCTCCCCCTAACCCGGTAAAAGCTGACAAAATGCCCGTAAACAATCCTACAAGAATTAGAAAAGGATCACTAAGTGGTTTGGATAATTTATGTTTTTCATTTTTGTTATTCTCAAATATCATTCTTAATGCAACAAGTATCATTACCGAAACAAAAATAAATTCAATTAATTCTGATTTTACCTTAACAACAAAGAATGGTGCAATAAAAGCAGTAATCACCGCACCTGCTGAAATTAATATAACAGGCTTCTTGGAAAAATTATCCTTTTTAATATGAAGAAATGCAGAATTTGAAGTGGCTAATGCTCCGGCAAATAATGAAGTACCCAAAGTAAAATAAGCAAGATTTGCAGGTGTACCATCAATTAGAGGCAGCAAATAATAAAGAGCGGGGACAAATACTAAGCCTCCACCTATCCCGAACATGCCTATAAGTATGCCGCTAAAAAAACCTACAATTAAAAATATTGCTAACAGTAATAAAACACTCAATGAATGTTTAGTAAATTATTATATATATCAGTACGGGAAATAATACTTAAAGCAGCCTGCACCTGTTCATCATAATTCAGCTGTTCCTGTATTCTGCCCTCCATCCCCAGGTAACGTGCTGCAAGCTCTGATTTGGTTTCCATTAAAATTTCGTGCTTGTATATCTGTAATTCCTTATGAAACAAACCTGCTAATTCTTTTTTTATTTTTAAGAGGTCTTTTTTTATTTCCTCCTGATCTTTTACACCGCTTACTAAATTGTCAATTTCGACTTCTGCATTGGACTTGTAAGAAAAATTTTCATTGGCTAGAAAATCTTTAAAGTCACTAAATATTTTATCATCAGTCAGGTTGAAATATTCCGCATCAGGATGATTATAAAAATAATTATTGGCAAACTTGAAAAAATGACCTTTTGCAAGAAGATCTTTTGTTAGTTCGCCATCAATATTGAATTCGACAGTTGTATCTGGTGTGATTCCTCCTTTAGCGAATACTTCCCTTTTATGATCAGTAAAGAATTTCTGCTCTGAATCCGGTGTTAAGTCCTTTATTATTTCACTTCCTTCAGAATAATCAATACGCTGAATGCATCTTCCACTAGGTGTATAATATTTTGCTGTTGTTATCTTTAATGATGTATTATAGCTAAGAGGTGTTATTGTCTGGACCAATCCTTTCCCGAAAGATTTTGTACCAAGAATCACAGCACGGTCGTGATCCTGCAAAGCACCTGCTACAATTTCAGACGCAGAAGCACTGCCTCCATTAATCAATAAAATAATTTTAACATCATTATTTACGATGGGTTCTTCCTGTGAAAAATATTTCTTCACACTGCTGCTATCTCTGCCCCTTGTAGAAACAACGAGTTGATCACGTGGTAGAAATTTATCACAAATATCAACCGCAATATCAAGCAATCCGCCGGGATTTCCACGAAGGTCAAACACAATCGAATTTATTTGTTTTTGGTCCTTTAATTCTTTTATTGTTTTTTTGATTTCATCGCTTGCTGATCTGCTGAAATTTGAAAGCTTAAGATATACATTGTTACTATTCTCAGGATAAAATCCTGAATAAGTCACATTTTTAACTAATACTTCTTCTCTTACCAAATTAAATTGAATCGTATCCTGCAATTCATTTCTTATAACTTTAAGTTCAACGGTTGACCCAGGTTCACCCTTAACCAGAGAAGATATTTCATCAATGTTTTTTGGTGAAATTTTTTTCCCTCCTGCCTCAATAATTATATCGCCAATTCTTATTCCCTGTCTTTGAGCAGCATAACCATCCATAACTTCGACAACGGTTACATCATCACCACGGATCCCAATGGAAATTCCGACTCCGCCGTATTTGCCATTTGTAATTAAATCAATATCTTCAATTTTCTTTTCATCAATAAAAATTGTATAAGGATCTAGTGAGGAGAGCATACCCTGAATTCCTGCTCTTAGAAATTTCTCAGGATCGACTTGGTCTACGTAATTAAATGCTATTTCTTTATAAACTCTTCCCAGCAAGTCAAGATTTTTTGAAATTTCAAAATATATATCTCCTCTACCTGGATAGAAACCAGTAACTAAAATTCCAATAAATAAAAATCCGAGTATCCACTTAAGTTTCTTTTTCATTCTAAACTTTACCTCCGGTTAATCAGTTCTAATTCTGAAATAATTTGATTCTGTATGGTTTCAATCGTTTGTGTTCCATCGATAACTTTAAATCTTTCTTCTTTTCTTGCAATTTCGAGATAACCGCTTCTAACCCGATTATAAAATT
>Ga0307423_1001237_pt1 | contig 15654 bp, 17 predicted proteins | sample SalMarWE160310MG_FD_202154 | JGI IMG/M metagenome (GOLD analysis project Ga0307423, IMG submission 202154) | Salt marsh sediment microbial communities from the Plum Island Ecosystem LTER, Massachusetts, United States - WE1603-10 | ecosystem: Environmental > Aquatic > Marine > Intertidal zone >...
GGTCCACTTTCTTGGGCGCGACTCCGGCGCTCATGGCCTCGAACTCGTCCCCGCGCAAGGCGTTGGTGAAACCTTCGGCCATCTGGCTGCGGCATGAGTTGCCGGTGCAGAGATACAATATGCGCTTCTTGGTCTGGCTCATGTTGTCCTCTCAGCTTCTGAAAATCCCAAGGCGCCTGGCCAGGCGCTTACCTGCGACGCAAACTTATTCCTTAAAAAACCTGCTCAAGTACTCGCTCAATTTGGCTGCTTGGATTTCATCCAATTCAGGGCAACCCTCGGCTCCCCGCCCGCCCTCGGCGGCCTGGGCCGCGAACACCATGCAGGTCACCTGGCCGCACTGTTTGCAATTAGTCCTGGGCAGCATCTTCAAGATTTCGAAGACCTGGGGCCGGGGCGCGCTGGAATAGCTGGGCTCGATGCTCTCACGTTTTTCCCAAGCCTGGTTTATCTCGCGCTTCAGCCACTCCAGGATCTTATCCGCCTCGGCCTCGTCCTTGAGCGCGTTCACCGCGATCATCTTGGGATGCACGGTGATGATCTTACCCTGGGAACGGAAAGTGACGCTGGGCGGCTCCTCGACATATTCAAAACCGCCAAGCTCGGCGTTCAAAAAGGGCAGCACTTCCCCCACGTCCTGCTCCAAATGGGCGAAGCAATGCAGGGATTCAAAGCCGGGATTGCACTCCGGCCGGAATATTTCCTTGCGATAGCTTTGCAGAAGCATGACCCCCTCCTTCCACAAGTTAGGCGCAAGAGCAACAGGCCCCAGCGTGCGGGATGCCAACCTGCCCCTGGCCGTCAGCGGCCTTGCGGGCCGCTTCTTTCACTTGGTCCAACTCATCCTTCTTCAAAATAAAGTTCTTGTTTTTAGCTATGCCCAGATCGGTGAGCACCAAATATCCCCTGAGCGGCAAGCCGGCCTCTTGAAAGATGGCCTTGGCGCAACCAACCTCGCAGCCGTCCATCACCACCAAGGCCGGCGCTTCTTTGGCCGACTTCACAAAGCCGGAAAGCTTGCCGCCAACACCCGCCAGGCAGAACATCTTGCCCAGGCCTTCCTGGGTCAGTTCCAGGGCGGCTTGGTTGGCGAGCTGCCCCACGTTGGAGGCCCCCGAGCAGGCCAAAAGCATCACATCGCCGCTTCCGGCGCAGCTGTTTTTTGTCATTTCCACTACCCCCTACCAGTGTCTAATTCTAAAATACTTACCCCACTTATCCCATGTATAACCTAGACAATTTGGTTACAAAGCTCCCCACCCAGCAGCGGAAAGCGCTGTAACTAGCCTTGCAGCCAGCCCTTGACCTGTTCCTTGCTGGGCACCTTACCCACGCACTTTACCTGGCCGTCGATAACCACCGCCGGGGTACCCATAACGCCGAAAGCGGCGATATCCATCATGCCGGTGACCTTATCCACCGACGCCTCCACCCCGGCCTCGGCCAGGGCTTCCCGCACGATCTCCTCGGTCTTTTTGCACTTGGCGCAACCAGGCCCCAACACCTTGATTTCCATCACAGCTCCTAGCGCGACCCTCTAGTCGCGGGCGTTGTTGATCAATTCCTTCAATTTGGCTTCACTGGGAACCTGTCCCGACGAAACCACCTTGCCGTTTATCATCAGGCTTGGGGTGACCAAGACACCGGTGGCCGCAATGGCCTTGGCGTCCTTGACCTTCTCCAAATAGGCAGCCAGGTTGAGTTCAGTCATCACTTTTACGACTCGATCATACAATTGGTCGCAGCGGGGGCAGCCCGGCCCCAGGATTTTCACCTCCAGGCCTCGGCTGGCCTCCGCTGCACATGGCTGCCCCAGCGCCTTGCGGAACTCGCGCACAAAGGCGGCCGCGTAGTCGTCCCGGGCCGAGGCGGCGATGTAGTTGCGGGTTTCCAGGCGGGCCAGCATTTCAGCGGCCACCTCCGAGTCGGGCCGGTCGGAAAACTCCGCCTCCAGCTCGGCGATGACCTGGTCGATCTCCCTGACTCCGATTGGAATCCCGCCCACATTTATCTTCTTGATGTCATCCATGAGATATTCCTCACCGCTTAGCCCTGGATCATTCCGCAACCTCGATGGCCAATTCGTTTTTTTCGATTATGTGGTGCCGTATGAGGGCGAAGCTCAACATCCAGGTGAACAAGAGCGCGGTTCCGAAGACATAGAAGAGATCATGCAACCCCCAGTGAGCGATCAGGCCGCCGCCCAGGGCGGTGCCAAGCCCGCCGCCGCCCATGAAGCAGAAAGCCACCAGGGACATGGCTGAGCCGCGCGCCTTATGGGCGAACTCGGTGGCCCGAGTGAGCAGGGTGGAATGGGTGAAGATGAAACCGAAACCCAGGAGGGCCACCGCGATCAATAGCGAACCCAACCACCCGCCGCAACAGGCCAGCAACAGGTCGGCGGCCGTGGCCGCCAATAACCCCAGGGTGAGCATATGCCTGGGCCCGATGGCTTGCACCAGTTTGCCGCTCAGCTTGCCGCCGATCACCGAGGTCAAGCCGAAGGCGGTCATAATCAGGCCGATGTAGAGGTAGTTGAAGTGAAAGACCGCTTCAATGTAGGCGCCCAGATAGGAGAAGCTGCCGATAATAAAAACTCCCTCCAGGAGCACCAGCAGATAAGTATTGAGGCTCCTGCGGTCGGACAGCAGCTTGCGGTAGGGCGCCAGGAATCTGGCCTGGGGGTTCTTGGTCGAGGGAAGCGAGCCATAGGCCTTGATCAGAGCCAGGGTGGGGATGACCGAAAACAGGGCGTATAAGGCGAACACGCCGCGCCAACTCAGGAAATAGGCGATGACTCCGCCGATGGCCATGCTGAGCCCCTGACCGAGAAAAGAAATGCCCATAAATGAGCCGATGGCCCCCTGGCGCTTTTCAATGGGAAACAAGTCGCCAATCAAGGCCAGGGAAATGGGCATGACCGAAGCGGCGAACACGCCGGTCAGCGCCCGATAGAGGGCCAGATCCTTGAGTCCCATTCCTAGGGCGCACAGGCCCGTGGCCACGGTGAAGACTATCATGGAGAAGGTTACCACCTGCTTTTTGCCGTAGCGGTCGGCCAAGGGACCGAACACCAACTGAAAAAGCCCGAAGGGGACCATATAGGCCGAAATCAGGAGGCCGGCACTGGAGATATCTATGCCAAGGTTGTTAGCGATGGCCGGAAGGATGGGCGAAACCACCCAGTTGTCAGCCATGACCACGAAGCCGGCCAGACCCAGCAAGCCGATAATTCCCTTGTTTTTCATACCATCACTTCTCGTTGGTTTTAGGTTATCAGCCATCATTGCTACCTAGGCTCAGGCGAAAAACGAACCATAAACCAGCCCGGCAATGGTGGACATGACCACGATGATGGAGCAAAACACCGCGGTCTTCTTCCAGCCCATGATCCCGCCGATCACCAGCATGTTGGGCAGGCTTAAGGCCGGGCCCGCCAAAAGCAGGGCCAGCGCGGGCCCCTTGCCCATGCCCGCGCCCAAAAGCCCTTGCAGGATGGGTATCTCGGTGAGGGTGGCGAAATACATGAGCGCGCCGGCCACCGAGGCGAACAGGTTGGCCCACAGGGAGTTCCCGCCCAGAGCGGCCTGAATCCACTGTTCCGGGATTAGGGCGGCGTGGCCCGGCCGGCCCAGCATGAAACCGGCCACCAACACGCCCGCGCCCAAGAGCGGGAAGATCTGCTTCATGAAGCCCCAGGTGGAATCCACCCATTCGGTTAGCTCGTCCTTTTTAAACCAGCGCCAGAGCATGACGCCCAGCACCGCCAAAAGCAGCGCGGTGATGTACCACTTGGCCTGGAACAAGGCGGCCCATAAACCGGCCTCGCCCTGAGCCGGCCGGGCAAAGGCCGCGAAAACCAGGATCAGCACCATGACCAACATGAACAAGGCCTCTTGCCCCAAGGAACGGCCGCCGGCCTCTTCCTCTGGCAAATAGATCTCGCCCTTGGCCCGGGCCGCGTCGTCCTTGCGGAAGATGAAGGCCATGAGAAGGCCAGTGATTATGGCAAACAGCACCGCTCCAAGAGCCCGGGCCAGGCCCAGTTGCCAACCCAAGATGCGGGCGGTGAGCACGATGGCCAACACGTTGATGGCCGGGCCTGAATATAGGAACGCCGTGGCCGGGCCGATGCCCGCGCCGCGGGTGTAGATGCCCGCGAATAGCGGCAGCACCGTACAGGAGCACACCGCCAGCACCGAGCCCGACACCGAGGCCACCGAGTAGGAGAGAACCTTTTTGGCGCCTGCGCCGAAATAGCGCAGCACCGCGGCCTGGCTCACGAACACGCCGATGGCGCCGGCGATGAAAAAGGCGGGAATCAGGCAGGTGAGCACGTGCTCGCGCGCGTACTCCTGCAGCATCATGAACGCTTCCAGGCCCGAGCGGCGCACTATGGCGTCATCCCAGGGGATGAAATAGGCCGCCGCAAAGGCCAGCGCTATGACGAATAGCTTGCTGCGCTCTTTCAAGGGATCATCTCCCCTTCCCGCCTTGGGCGGCCATGTCGCTGATCAGGTCGATTTGGGTCTGCACCTGGCTTTGCAGCACCGACTCGATGCAGGAGAAAAAGTCCAGCACGCAGGGCGCGGCCAGGCGGTAGAAAACCTGGTTGCCGCGCTTGTCGTCCAGCACCAAGCCGGCGGATTTGAGGAGGCTCAGGTGCTTGGACACGGTGGACATGTCAGCGCCCACCGCCTCGGTGAGCTCGGCTACCGAGCACTCATCGCGGGAGAGCCGGTCCACCAGGCAGAGCCGGCTGGGATGGGCCAGGGCTTTTAATATGCGGGCCCGCGCTTCGTAGCGGGCTTGGGTCTTGCTATCCATACACACCTCCATATGCCTATTTGGCAATATAACCAAATAGGCAAGCGTTGTCAAGGGCCGGTGCCCTGTTTCCTTTGGTCTTGAGCCAAAAAGGCGGGCTTAAAGCCAAGGAGAAGCGGCCCGGGAGCTAATGACTGAGCCCCCCTGCGTGGTCCTTAGTCGGCCTGGTGGTGGGATTTAGAACCGTAATTACCACCTTCCCCCAAAAAACCGGCGCCGGAGCAATCGCCCCGGCGCCGGTTCATGGTATGGCGGTCAAAAAGCTTTGGCTATTTCTTTTTCGCCTTTTCGTCTATATCGCCGGGATACATCACCGCGTCGTGGCCGCGCTCGCCGGTGCGGATGCGAATCACCTCTTCCACCGGGTAGATGAAGATGAGCCCGTCGCCGGCCCGGCCGGTGCTTCCGGCCTGCACGATGGCCTCCACGGTCTTGTCCACGTTGTGTTCGGAGAGGATTATGTTCAGCTGGAGCTTGGGCAAAAGGTCCACCTGGTAGGTGCCCGAGCGGCCCGAAAGGGTGATGCCCCCCTGGCGTCCCCGGCCGCGCACCTCGCTGATGTTCATGCCCTTGATGCCGACCTCGCTGAGCGCGTCCTTTATATCGTTAAGCTTGTCCTCACGGATAATGGCTTCGATCTTTTTCAACATTTTCACACCTCCTGGCTTGCCCTAGGAATAGGCTCTCTCACCGTGGCCGCTGATATCAAGCCCCACTTCCTCTTCCATATGATTGACCCGGAGCCCGATGCTCATGTCAAGGACCTTGGCTAATATATAGGTTACCCCAAAGGCGAAGACCATGGTAACCACTACGCCCAAAAGCTGGATGGGCAGTTGGGCGGCGTTGCCGTAGAAGAGCCCGTTGGCCCCGCCCGGATTGGCGGCGGTGGTGGCGAAGAGCCCGGTGGCGATCATGCCCCAGGTGCTGGCCAGGCCGTGACAGGCCCAGACATCCAGGGACTCGTCCAACTGCCGGTTGATGCGGAAGCGGATGGCGTAGTAGGAGATGGGAGCGGCCACCATGCCGATGAACAAGGCGGCTAAGGGGGTGACAAATCCCGAGGCCGGGGTCACCGCGGCCAGGCCCACCACCATGCCGGTGACCATGCCCAAGAGGCTGGGGCGGCCGTCCAGCCAGGAGAGAAGAATCCAGACCAGGGCCGCGCCCGCGGCCGAGGTGTTGGTGGCTAGTAGCGCGCCGCCCGCCACCCCGTTGGCCGAGAGCGCCGAACCGGCGTTGAAGCCGAACCAGCCCACCCACAATAGCCCGGTGCCCAACACCGTGTAGGGGATGTTGTTGGGCTCCATGGGAACCTTGGGAAAGCCCCTTCTGGGGCCGATAACCATGGCGAAAGCCAAGGCCGAGAACCCGGCCGAGATATGCACCACCGTGCCCCCGGCAAAGTCCAACAGGCCCCTGACCGCCAACCAGCCGCCCTTGCCCCAGACCCAGTGGCACAGGGGGTCATAGACCAGGGTGGCCCAGAGGAGGCTGAACAAGAGGAAGCTCTTGAAGCGCACCCTCTCCACAAAGGCCCCGGTGATGAGCGCCGGGGTGATGACCGCGAACATCATTTGAAAGGAGGCGAAAACCTGGTGGGGGATGGTGGATGCATAGTCCGGGCTGGGCGTGATGCCCACGTTATTGAAGCCCAGGTAGTTGAGCCCCCCGATAAAGCCCCCGATGTCATGGCCAAAGGCGAGGGAGTAGCCATACAGAAGCCACTGCACCCCGATGAGCGCCATAAAGACGTATGAAAGGGTGAGGGTGCTGAGAAGATTCTTCTTGCGCACCATGCCCCCGTAGAAAAAGGCCAAGCCGGGGGTCATCAGCAGAACCAAGGAACAACAAACCAGGATCCAGGCGGTGTCGCCTGTATTGATGCCTTGCATGGCGATACTCCTTCCCTACTCCAAAAATGATCGTATCTTCCAGGCCTTACCACCGCCGCTCAAACGATGCCCTACCCTCTGGTAGCTCGAGCGCAGGATTTGCCCAAAATTTTATTTAGTAACGCAAAGCTGGTGCCAAGACGTTAACTATATGTTTTTATATGATTATTATTCTATTACCCCGGGAAAGCCTCTGCGCGGAAATATGATTTAAATACCTTGAGGTATGTTTTAACTGGATTAATACCACCTGATGGTAGCTTTATTTATTTTTCGCATACGGAGGGGAACGAATATGGCTAAAATAGTTACGCTAGGGTACCGCGTTACCCACAGGTAAGATTAAGTTATGTAAAATGTTTTCGCTTAGGTTGAGTTTAAAACCACCTTGCCTTCATATGAAAACCTGCTAGCCTGAAATTAAGCGCGGTCGGGCAATGCGCGGAACGGAGGCGAATCCACTAAGCGTTATCTGGAGCAGGCAGGTATGAATAGACGTGAATTCCTCAAGTATTTAGCAGCCATGGGCGCATCCACGTCCTTGGGGTTCCTTGCCGGCTCCAGTCAGGCTGACATTAGCAATCGGCCCAACTTCCTGGTGCTTTTAACCGACCAGGAGCGCTATCCCATGCACTGGCCGCAAGGCTTTGCCGCCAAGCAGCTTCCCGCTTGGGACCGCCTGCGCAGTAACGGGCTCACCTTCAACCGCGCCTATTGCCCGGCCTCCCAGTGTTCCCCCAGCCGGGCCTGTCTGCTCACCGGCCAATACGCCAACATCAACAAGGTGCCTGCCCTGGACTTTCCCGGCGGCCTACCCAACAAGTCCATCCTGCCCAACATCGGTTCATGGCTGGCTGACCAGGCCGGCTACGAGGTGGTTTGGAAGGGTAAATGGCATTTGAGTTATCCGGTGGGGTTTCAGGGCGGCCCCCCCTACAACGAAGTCTGGACCGCGGCGGATATCGCCGCCATGGAAAATAACTATGGTCTGAACCAGTGGAACCCGCCCGAGGCCGGCAACAACGTGGGTAACAACCCGTTAGCCAGGGCCACCATGGGCGGAGGCTTCGCCAATAACGACGGCCGCTACGTGCAGGGTGTGACGCCGGGCGACGCCAACCAGACCCAGGGCCTGGGCCAGAGCGCGCTGGACTATATCCGCCAGTTGGGCGCTACGCCTCCGCAGGACCGCCGGCCGTTTTGCCTTTTCATATCTATGGTCAACCCACACGACATAGTCTATTTCCCAAACGGCTGGAACGATGGTGGTTACGATCCAGCGGATTTCGAGAACTTAGGGGTAAGCCTTCCGCCCAACTTCGCGGACGACCTTTCCACCAAACCCAGCATCCAAAGGTTGTATTACGATTATTTGCATGACGAAGGGCCCATGGACTATGTAGCCGAACTGCGTTACGTGAACTTCTACGCCTATCTACACACCGTGGTGGACCACCACATCCAGACCATCTTGGACGCCATGGACGCGGCCGGTCTCACCCGCGACACCATCATCATCCGAAGCGCCGATCATGGGGAGTACGGCCTATCGCACGGCCTCCGGGAGAAATCATACGGGGCCTACGAAGAGATCATTCACCTGCCGCTTACCATCTCCAACCCGGAACTCTTCCCTGAGCCGGTCTATACCGACGCGTTTTATTCCCATATAGACTTGGCTGCCACCATGGCCCATTTGGCCGGGGTGACAGGCCTGGGCGTAGGCAAGAGCCAGGTACCGGTTATTCTGGATCCGGGGACCTCGGTGCGCCAGGACGTGCTGTTTGCCTTTGACGATTGCTTTTTCCTGCCCTGCGATGCACCGGCCTCCCACATCCGGGCCTTGCGCGACGCCCGCTACACTTATGCCGTGTATTACTCGGCCGACGGCAGCGCCTTTGAATACGAACTATACGACAACCAGAGCGACCCCTTTCAGATGAACAACCTGGCCTTTGACGTCTCGCCGCTGACCCTAAACCTCTGGGCGCGGCTGCACACCAGGCTGACCCAAAGCATCCGGGAAAACCTGGCCCAGCCCACGGGATTCGAGTGGCCCACCGAACCGGTTAAAGCGCCGAGATGAAGTCAGGCAATGTCGTTTTTCCGATGCGAGTGCAAAGGCCGGACTGAAAACCCATGGGCAATGCGGCCTGAAAGGCCTTAAATAAGCATACGGTTCTTGGTGTGCTGATCAGCTTCTTTCTCTAATTCTTCGGAGGATATCGGAAAGCTTTCCCGCATTTATGCTACAAGTATGCTTAACTTTGCTGGAGCTACCCAAATGCCTCCTTCCCAGCCCGTGCAGGCAACCCTTAAATACCTGGCGATCCTGATCCCAACGTTTCTGCTCCTGCAGGCGCTGTTAATCATCATGCACGAGTTCACCCACAGCACCGTGGCCTGGCTGCTGGATGATATGCATAGCCCCTTGGACATAATCTGGGGCAACCCCCTGATGATGACGGGCTGGGACGAAGGGGTGGGCTACAAAAGGCTGTTCGCCGAGGGCCATTACCATGCCGCGGCCATAATCGGGGTGAGCCCGCTTATCATGCATTCGCTGGTCGTGAGTACAAGTATCGTACTCATGCTGCGCAAGTGGATGCTTTCCCGGAAATGGCTTTTTCACACCGTGTTTTGGTTCACCATCGCCAACCTGATGGAACTCATCGCCTATATACTAATGCGCGGGTTCTCGGCCCATGGGGACACCGGAAACTTCAATCACGGCATGGAGGTCTCTCCCTGGTACCTCTTCATCATCGGCTCACTGGCCTTGGCCGCTGGGGTATACATTTTTTATAAAAAGGTGCTGCCGCGCTTTTACGCGGTTATGGCGCCCGGCAACCGCACCCTGCAATGGGTCATTCTGGCCGTGTCGGCCTTTATCCTTTTTTTCTGGGGCAGCGGAATCCGCGTGATGATCTACGTCTATCCCGATCCCCAGTGGGCCTTCGGCCTGCTTGCCTTCCCTGCTTTCGTTGCGGTCATGTATTTCTTTAAGCCCGCCCACACAAATGATTAGCAAGGCTACCGGCAGCAGATGAATGCTGAGGGACAAACTGGAGCGTGGTAAGGATTTTCGGCTCAACAACGGAACAGGGGCCGGAGAAGTTATCTTCTCCGGCCCCTTGGAATCGTTGATGGTAGGGCCGGTCGGGTTTAAACCGACGACTTCCACCGTGTGAGGATGGCATTCATCTATCAAAAAATATCATTTGATATTTCTGATAGTTACACGACTCGCCTTCGCTATTTCTAAGTGATCTCTAAGCCAGACCCAAAGCCCGGCCCTCAGATTCGCTGAATACTTACCCCTTGCACGCCAAACCAGCTTGAGGTGTAAAATGAACGCCGGACATCCCGAATGCGCAGTCACAGCCGGTAAGAAACTGAGATTCGTCGAATCACAATGGCAAGCTTGCTGAACTTCATGGTCGACCTTAAAAATAGCACCCAATTTACACCCTATGTGGGGCTGGGCCTGGGCAGCACCCGCGCCAGCTTGGAAAATTGATACGTATGGCCCGACCGCGTGACAGAGCGCACCGCGGGTATCAAAAGGTTTTGGACGAACCTATACGCAGCAACAGCCGCATAATCTATTGGTCCTAGATTTTGGTGGGCGCTTTTTTATTTTTGTGAGATTTCCGAAATGGCTTTGCAAAGGAGAGGAAACATGTCGATCAAGACCACCTCTTTCCTCCAAGACAACCGCGGCCTGCACAACCACGCAGCCTTGAGGTGTGTGTGTCTGGTCTTGGCGCTGTGCCTGCTGTTGTGTACTCCGGCCTTGGCCCAAACCACTCCCGGGGGCATGGAACTGGATGAGGTGCTGTCCCTGTTCGAGGCCAGAGCCCAACAGGCCATGGAGGCTTCCGCCGTGCCCGGCATGGCCATTGCGGTGGTTTGGGACGATCAAGTGGTCTACAGCAAGGGCTTTGGCGTAAAGGAACTGGGTGATCCCGACCCGGTGGACCCGGACACTCTGTTTCAGATCGGCTCCACTTCCAAGGCCTTTACCGCGGCCACCGTGGCCCAGATGGTGGACCGGGGGTACTTCGGCTGGCACGACAAAGTGCAGCACCATCTTAAGGACTTCTACATGTTCGACTCCTGGGTAACCGACCAGTTCGAGGTCTGGGACCTGATGGCTCAGCATAGCGGCCTGCCCGCCTATAGCTTGATGTTTCCGCCCTCTTTTGGCTATGACCGACAAAGCGTGATCAACAGCCTAGCCTGGGTGGAACCGGTCTCCAGTTTCCGCGGCCAGTATGCCTATCAGAACGCCTTTTTTCTGGTGGCGGCCAAGCTGGTGGAGAAATACTCCGGCCAAGGATGGGATGATTATCTCCGGGACCATCTACTGGCCCCCCTGGGCATGCACCGCACCTTCACCAAAGTGGAATCCCTGTTCAGTGACGACAACGCCTCTTGGCTGCACTATGAAGTTAACGGCCAGGTGCGGGCCGTGCAAAAGGACTGGCCCATGCTGCGCTGGACCGATACTTACTGCCCGGCCGGAGGCCTGCACAGCAGCGCCAACCAGATGGCCCAATGGCTGCGCATGCTGACCGGAGGCGGCAGCTTCGAGGGGCAAGATATCATAAGCAGTAGCAATCTGAACTTCCTGTTCACTCCAGCCACCGTGATCAAGTCCCAAGGGGGAAACCTTATCGCTTACTGCCAGGCCTGGATTCACGAGGGGCGCGGGGACTACCGCCTGATCTGGCACAACGGCGACACCGGCATGTCCCATGCCTTTGTGGGCCTGGTGCCGGAGACCAGGGTGGGGGTGGTCATTTTAAGCAATCTGGGTCTGGCCACTTCCCTGGACGCCGCCGGCCATTATTTCATGGACCTGTTCCACAAGGGCAGGACCGCAGTCAGCGCAGCCCATAGCAAGCTTGCCTTCACTTTGGACAGCCCGCCGTTATACCTTTCGGTAACTCCTATGGCGGCGAGCGCCTTCAGCGCCGATGACCAATTCACGGGAAACTATGCCAATGAGGTCTACCAGGCCCGGGTAGTGGCCAGTGGGGACAGCCTGCACCTCTACATCGGTCCCTGGCAGGTGGAGTTTCTATTGGTTCCCGATGGGGGCTGGGGCTCCTTTAGCATGATTGACGCCTCTAACGGATTGTATTTTGCTTCAGTGAGCTTCGCATCACCCAAGTCGGGAGAGCTTGTGTCCCCCAGTCTGTATTTCCACTTTGACGACACGGACCAGGGGCCATTGGCCAACCAGCTCTATCGCCAATAGTGGATTTACCGAACCCACTAATCAGGCATGCCGCCGCCAAGATGCGGTATTTAAAGGCATAAGATGGGGGAATATGTCTTAAGTCCCTTTGGGTTGCAACTTAACCCAGAAGTGACCATTAACAAAGCTCATCATTTTCCGGCAACGACAAGAGGCACTCTCCATTGGCCCATCCCACGTGGATGGACAAGATGAACATTAGAGACATCCGCGCGGGCCACCCGGCCGATTTCGAAACCCTGCCCTGTCTGCGGCTAGCCCTAGCCGACTAGATCCGCGCCGATCTCATGGGCGAAATCCGCGCTCTCTTGCGCAACACCTTTGCCCGAACTGACATGAAAATGACATTGGTTTTTCGATCAACAAACGTATAAAGCGGCCAGGGGCCTTAGCCGCCTAACCGCTTATATTTGTTTATTGGTAGGGCCGAAGGGATTTGAACCCTTGACTTCCACCGTGTGAGGATGGCACAAACACCTAAAGATAATTATATAATATATTAAACTAGTTAAATGGTATAAAATTCTAATTGCCCGGTTTTCGCCCGGTGCGGCGCTACCCCTGTATTTATCCAACACAAATAACCCGGTACTTCCGTCTTTCCACTCTGTGTTACCATGAGCCATCTGCCTTGAATGTGGACCACTCTTCGCAGTATGCTGCGAAGGTGGCTCGATCCTCATGCTTTAAGAGGTCGAGCTTGCACAATCGGGGGGCCAGCCTACGCCATTCGTTTTTCGCATCCTTGCTTAGAAAAGCCGGTGCCTGCGGTACTCGAGCGGGCCGCTCCGGATTCGGTTCCTTAAGGTTCTGCGTGCGCTTGCCCAGATGGCCCCGGGTCTTGTGCTGCACCAGCGATAATGGTTTACGGCCTCGCATGTTCCCAATCCAAGCAAGGAGTCCTTATATGAGAGATACAGACCCCTTCATTGAAGAACTTGACAAAATAAAAAATGAGCGGATCGAACAACATGATGGGCCAGACGAGACCGACCGCATAATCGCTTGGCATCAGGCGCGTGCCACAAAAAATCTTGCTAACGAGGCTTATCGCCTTAGGCTTTCGATAAATGAGGCCAAAGCAGCAATAGAAGGAGCGAGCAAAGACATTAAAGCATCCATTGACACAGCCAGTGCCCAAAGCACGCTGCTAGGCAAGAGAATCCTTTGGTTAAATTGGGCCTTAGTAGCCATTGCTATCGTTGGAATCATATTTACCGGCATCAAGGTTTATCAGGAGATATTAGGGGACAATATGTTGCGGGCAGCATTTACGTCCCTGTCTAGCACGCAGCCACAGCTGCTGCATCGGTGAGTCCTTACGGAGAGAGTCTTCTTTATGATTACTCCACACACCGAGCATGCCTGGCTGGTGAAATGAGGGCGCACTTTTACCACCTGAGTACCAGCTTCCGCTTCCGCAGCCTACGAAACCTCACAGATTCAGAGATTATCAGGCAATGCAGTTTCACGGTTCCGGCCGAGCTGCGGCCTGTTCTAGCCGGGTCAGCATGCTCGACAAATTCAGGTCATAGCACCTGGCCACCTGGTTCAAGGGATCGAACAGCGCCTCGCAGCAGATGCAATGGCCGGTTTCGGCTTCGTAGGCCTTGAACACCGCCTCGGTGCTGCGGTGCTGACTGATTATGTCAAGCACGGTCATGTCCGGGGTTATCTCCCCCTGGGTGGGAGCGGGCGGGCGGCTCATGACTCAGACTCTTCCAGTGCGTCCAGGGCCTGGCCCAGGGTGTCCGGCAGGCGCGCGATGAGTTCGCTGATCTGGGTGGCGGGCGTGGGTTTGGTCATGGCGCCGGCCAGCCGGTTGGCCAGGGCCGCAGCGCGGGCGGCCCGGCCCACCTCCATGCCGGCGGCGGCCAGGGCCGCGGCCATGCCGGTCAAAGTGTCGCCGGTGCCGCCTATGGCTTCCATGGCCGGGTGGGAGGGGCCGTCGAGGATAAGCACGTTTTCAGGCCCGGCCTTGCCTTGCCCGCGACTCTTATAGGTGCTACTCTTTATACGCCTAATCACATTAGTAGTATTAGGGCTATGATGCGGTCTACCGCACCGGATGTCATTTTCGCTTTTTTTTCACAGGAGAGAGACCGATGGCAGAGACCAAGAACTTCCTGATCGTTGTGAACACTCCACCCGAGAGGCCCTTCAACCATTACGCCGCCTACGTGGTGGCCTTTTTGGCCAAGAAGCTGGGCAACGTGCCCACGGTGAACATCTACTACGGCCCGGAAGGCGTAACCATGACCCGCAAAGGCGAGCTGGCCAAGCTGGGCTGCGACGCGGATCTCAAAAACCTTATCGCCGGTCAGATTGACGGGTTGAGCCCGGACGATCTGCCGGACAACATGGAGCAGATGGCCCGCTTCTGCAAGGACCAGCTCGGCGTGGGCATCTTTTCTTGCGGCACCTTCCACGTGGTGGCGGGCGTGGGCAAGGATCTGGACGACACCTCCGGCATCGAGGACTTCGTGGTTCCCCTCAAGCTGCCCCAGGCGGCCGAGGCCCTTTTGGGCGCGGACAAGATTCACTACCTGTAGGAGATCATTCCTGGGATGGACCGGGCGCCGGCTCTAAAGGGTCGGCGCCCGGTCTGTTCGCACCTTTAGCTCATCAGGGCGAAACAAGACACAGAACCACTCGCGCCCATCATTAAAGCCAGCGGAGCGGCGCGAGTTGGCCGATTTCATCCGGGCCGGGCACGGCTTTTGATCAACCTGACTCCCCAGCCTACACTCCGGCCACCTGATTTTTGATGGCCGCCAGGCTTGCCAAGAGGCCTTTGGCCTCTTTGGGGCCGGCATGGGCGGTCAGTTGGGCCAGGACCCCCAGGCCCTCGAAGTACTCGTGGAATTCATCGCTGGAAAGAGTGCTGATGCAAGCCACGTTTATGAACGGGTCCACCTGCAACAGGCGCTTGATGACTTCCAGCAATTCCATGTCTTTTATGCGCTCATCCAGGACCACCAGATCTGGTTTCGAACTGGCGGCGGTCTCCAAAGCCTCTCGGGCGTTGGCCACATGCTGGAGCTTGACATCCTTATCGGCGGACAGGGCCGCCGATAAGGGAGCCAATGCCCCGGGAGAGGGACTGGCCAGCAGTATTTTCATTTCCATGGCTATTGCTCCTTGCCTAGCAAAGGCGCTCACTCATCTTTCCGCAGCAGCTTCCCGTTCCCTGGCAGCTGGCCCGCGCCGGCGATAAACCGCAGCAGAAGATGTCGCCGGGACCGGGAAAACGCCTCCGGGTCTTGTCAATGAGATCGCTGGGCGCGGTCATCGGTTTTTGCATACTGCCGCCCTTCGCAATGCGGGGGCGGGCAGATGCTTTTCTCCTCCGTGCCGATCGCCGACACTTCGCCCGCCCGGCCGCAATCACGGCATTCAGTCGCGGATATGGGTATGCCGTGCTCCCCTTACGCGAATATGGAACGGTTTAAGAACCAGTCTTGGCAACGATCTCCGGTTTGGTTTTCAGGCCGACCCGGCGGTAATAGTCCTCAATGGCCTCGCCCAGGGTGTTCACGACCAGCCTTGCACAGTGCTGGTGATCCTCGGGCAGCCCGCCCAAGGCCTGGTCAACGTCCTGCGGATCGATCTCCAGGGCGCCTTCCAGCTTGAGGCCCTTGGCCAGCTCGCCCAAGGCGCTGGCGC
>Ga0307423_1001238_pt1 | contig 15649 bp, 11 predicted proteins | sample SalMarWE160310MG_FD_202154 | JGI IMG/M metagenome (GOLD analysis project Ga0307423, IMG submission 202154) | Salt marsh sediment microbial communities from the Plum Island Ecosystem LTER, Massachusetts, United States - WE1603-10 | ecosystem: Environmental > Aquatic > Marine > Intertidal zone >...
CGCTCGGAAGGACCTCCTCCAGGAAGTCGGTTTCGAGGAAGGGAGTGTGCACCTCGAAGGTGTGCCAGAACAAGAAGAAGCGGCCGCTGCCGTGCCTCTCGATCCACTCGAACATCCCTTTGACGTTCCGATCGCCCAGCTTGAACATCGATGTGTCATAGCGTGAGAACCCCTGGTCGAACCCAATACGGGGATCGAGGGTCACGCCCCCCGTAAAGGCCGCCGTCGCGAAGCCCTCGTGCTGCAGCACCTCGGCCAAGGTGGCTTGCGCTTCGGAGAGCTTCTTGAAGGGTCGTTCCTTCACGAGATTCCTCCTCAGGCTACCGAAGGACTCGGTGACACCGTGGGCCGAGGGGTAGAGCGACGTCAGCAGGCTCATGTGAGCTGGCGTGGTCCAAGGAGAGCTCGAGATGTGGTTCTCGAACAGGATTCCGTCGCGCGCCAGCGCGTCGATGTGAGGGCTGAGCACGCGATCCGCGTAGCCGTAGCAGTTGAGACGGTCCGCTCGCAGGGTGTCGATCGAGATGAGCACGACGTGTACGGCTGGCCCCGGGGGCGCGGCCGAGCAGGCGCAGAGCAGGAGCGTGAGACCGCACACGGCGATCCGCTGCACCACTTTGCCTCTCGACATCCGAGGCTGGGCCAAACGCAATGACATCTCTCCTATGGTGTGCGATCGAGCATAGCGAGGAGAGATGCAGTACCAAGAGGGTGCGTGGGGAAGCCCCGTTGGCGCGACCCGGAGGACTCACCTTCCCTATGGCGCATCGAGGCTCGCCGAACCCATTGTCCCCACGGGATCCGACCGAATAGTCGTGTTCGACGTCGTGCCCCACGGGTGCGGACTCTTCGAGCTGGTCAGCCGCGGGGGCGCCTCTAGATCCAGTCCGAGTCTCCGTGCATGAGATGGATCCGCGCAGTGGCTTGATCCAGGAAGTCGAGAATCCCGGAATCCGGATCGATCGCCTTGGACACGAACCCGATGTCTCTTCGCGAATCGACGAACCCGTACCTCCGAAACGGGCCGTTGTACGGGTGTCGCGCAATCATCCAGCAGCTGACCAGCTCGACCTGCGCTTCACGGAGGAGCCGGAGAGCGTCTTCGATCAAGGACCGCACCACGTCGAGCCGCCCGGGTAGCGCCAGAAGGTCGGTGATGTACCCGTTGCCTTCACTGATCTTGTACACCAGGTATCCGAGGATTTTCCCTTCCTGCTCCGCGACCCGCACCGTGAAGCGCCCCGCGGCCGGTTCACAGTACCGCCAGTTCAAGTAGCCGCTGCTTCTGACCAGCAGGAAATCGAAGGGCCGGGCCGCTTGGTCGAAGAACTCATCGATGCGCTCGTCGAATCGCTCCAGCGTGGTGATCGACCAGTCGGGCCTCACGGGACGCCAGTAGGGGCGGTGTCCGATCCTGTTGAGGGCCGACGCCAGCTTGATCCTGAGTACCGCCAACGGAGCCGGTAGGCGTCCACGGTACTTCGAGCGGCGTCGTCTGACGATCGCGCGTGCCTGGTATGGCTTCCGGAGCAGTTGAATCGGGTTGCCGAGTGGCTTGCTTCCCTTGCGCGCGTCCCGGCGCCGCAGCCTCGGATTGGAGCTGTACGAGAGACCGAAGTCGACCTCGAAGTACTGGGGGTGCTCCTTGGATTCATCGACCATCGCACTGTAGAGCCCCTGCTCCTGGTAGTCCGGGTCGACCGCAGCATCCACGCCGTCTCGGGCGAGGCAGTCCCGGCCTCTCACACGGACTCTGCGGATGATCCTGAGGAGCATTACGACGATTCTGCCGTCGATTTCGCCGACCCAATGGTGTCGCGCGGCAGCCGGGTCACTCCGCAGCTTCCAGCGGAGGTGCTCGATCGCAGGTACCGGTATTTCGAACTGCGGCCAGCGGGGGAAGGCTCTGGACAAGAGCTCGATCAGCTGCGCTTCGTCGGCCTCGCTGGGATTGCGGACCGTGAGTTCGGGGATCGACTCACTCATCTCTCTCTGGTCGTCTGAGCGCTAGCTCGGATGACGCCCGCTCTCCTGCCACGCCTTCGCGAACTCAGGGTAGTTCTCGAAGAAACCTCTCCTCACCTCGTCGGGCACCCGGTTGGCGGGGCAGGACAGGTGATAACACCGCGTGCACTGGGTCCGCTGCACCACCCAGATCGCCAGGCCGGCGGCAAGAGTGCACCAGATCAAGAGCAGCCACTGCTGGCTCGAGGCAAAGAACGGGATCTGGTAGAAGAAAAGCACCGCGCCGTATCCGAGGAAGGTGGCTCCCTCCAGGCGGCCCAGCGGACGCGGATCGAATCGGGGGATCTTGGGCAGGCCCCAATTGGCATGACACCTGAGAGTGAAACCTTTCTCGGCGTATGCCGGGCAGTGGCGGCACAGCACGAAGGCTTCGACGTAGCCGAAGAACAGGACGGCCAGAGCCGCCCAGACGGCCAGGCCGATCCAGAACCCGCCGGCGATCATTCCGATCAGGAAGGGGATGAGCCAGTTGACGAACAGAATTCCGAAGTCGGCGAGATCCAGCGGTGTGGCCAGACAGATCAGATCCCCCTGGATCCCACAATCATCGCAGCTCTGACGTGAACAGGCAGCGGCGGTCGATTCGGCGTGCTGCTCCAATTCCAGCCCTCCGTCTTTCTGTTGCAGCCGAACGGGATGAGAGTGTGCCTCGCGAGCGTACGCATCGCCACCGACCTCGCGGGTCTCGTGGGTCCAGCTCGACCGCTCAGCTTCCCCCGCGCCGTCGCGTCGGTGTCTGGCGCAGGAAGTCGAGATCGCAGCCGAGGTCCGCCTGGAGCACCTCTTCCCGGTACAGCCTGGCGTAGCCGCGATCCGGGATCGCGAAGCTCTCCGCTCTGCGCCCGGCCAGCTCGGCCTCGGGGACGAGGAGGTCGAGGCGCCGCTCCGCCACGCTGACGCGGATGCGGTCTCCCGTGCGGACCAGAGCGAGGGGGCCGCCGCTGGCGGCGTCGGGGGTGACGTGGAGCACCACGGTGCCGAAAGCGGTGCCGCTCATCCGCGCGTCGGAGATGCGCAGCATGTCGCGCACGCCGGAGCGGGCCAGCTTGGCTGGAATCGGAAGGTAGCCGGCCTCGGGCATGCCCGAGGGGCTGGTCGGGCCGGCGTTCTTCAGCACCAGGATGTCATCGGCACCCACATCGAGCTCGGGGTCGTCGACGCGCTCCGCCAGATCTTCGAGTGAGGAGAACACCACGGCGCGCCCCTCGTGCTCGAAGAGCTCCGGGCTGGCCGCCGAGCGCTTGAGAATGGCGCCGCGAGGCGCCAGCGAGCCGAACAGTGCCACCAGACCACCCTGCTCCTGAACCGGCTCGGCGAGCGGGTGGACCACCTCCCTGTCGACGTAGTCGGCGTCTCCGGCCAGCCGATCCCCGAGAGTGTCACCGGTGACCGTCGCACAGTCGAGGTTCAGGACGCCGCGCAGCTCGCGCAGCACGGCGCCGATTCCGCCCGCGGCGAAGAAATCCTCCATGTAATGCGGGCCAGTGGGCTTGAGGTCGACGAGCACCGGGGTGGCATCGGAGAGCTGGTTCAGCCGCCGCAGGTCCACCTCGATTCCGGCACGGCCCGCGATGGCGGTGAGATGGATGATCGCGTTTGTCGAGCCGCCGATCGCCAGCAACACCCGCAGGGCGTTCTCGATGCTCTCCGGCGTGATGATCCGGTCGGGGGTCAGGCTCTTGCGCCCCATCTCGACGGCGGTGGCGCCAGAGGCCTCGGCGGCGCGCAAGCGGTCGGCGTGCACGGCCGGGATGGCCGCGGTTCCCGGCAGCATCATCCCGAGTGTCTCGGCGATGGCCGCCATCGTGCTCGCCGTCCCCATCACGCCGCAGGTCCCGGCGGTGGTGGCGAGGCGCTCTTCCACCTCCTCGATCTCGTCCTCCTCGATCTCGCCGGCGCGAAAGCGGGCCCAGAAGCGGCGGCAATCCGTGCACGCGCCCAGCCTCTCCCCGCGATGGCGGCTGGTGAGCATCGGTCCCGCCACCAGCTGGATCGCCGGGCGGCCGGCGGAGATCGCGCCCATCAGCTGGGCGGGAACGGTCTTGTCGCAGCCCCCCAGCAGCACCACGGCGTCCATCGGCTGGGCGCGGATCATCTCCTCGGTGTCCATCGCCATCAGGTTGCGGAACATCAGGCTGGTGGGAGCCAGGAACACCTCTCCCAGGGAGATGGTGGGGAAGGAGAGGGGGAGGCCGCCGGCGGCGAGCACACCCCTCTTGACGGCCTCGACCAGCTCCGGGAAGTGGCGGTGGCAGTTGTTGAAGTCGCTGGCCGTGTCGATGATGCCGACCACGGGGCGCGCGAGCATCTCCCGGGAGTACCCCATCGACCGTGCGAAGGAGCGCCGCAGGTACAGGGCGAAGTCGGGATCCCCATAGCCGGTGAGACCGCGGGCGAGGCCGCCCTTGCCGGACATCTCAGATCACCGTCTTCACGGTCTTCGGTTCGAGGTACTCGCGGATGCCGAAGGTCCCCCCCTCGCGCCCAATTCCGCTCTCCTTGATGCCGCCGAACGGCGCTTCCGAGGCAGCCAGGGTGAAATCGTTGACTCCCACCATGCCTGATTCCAGCGCATCGGCGGCTCGCTCCGCGGTTCGCAGGCGATTCGTGAACAGGTACGCCGCCAGGCCGAAGGGCAGGGCGTTGGCCCGCTCGATGACCTGGTCGAAGTCGTCGAAAGGGAGGAGCGGTGCGACGGGGACGAAGGGCTCTTCGTAGAGCATCCGCGCGTCGTCGGCCAGGTCCGAGAGCACGGTCGGCGAGAAGAAGTGTCCCTTCTGGATTCCGGCGGGTGCCCCTCCGCCGGTGAGGATCTTCGCGCCGCCCGCCTTCGCATCCTCGACGAAGGCATGCGCCGCCTCCAGGCGCCGGCGATTGGCCAGCGGACCCATCTCCACACCGGGCTCCATGCCGTTGCCCACCTTGAGAGCGCTCGCGAACGCGACGAAGGCATCACGAAAGGGCCCGCTGAGCGAGCGGTGGACGTAGAAGCGGCTGGGGCTGATGCAGACCTGGCCGGCATTGCGAAACTTGGCGCGGGCGCAGGCGGTGGCGGCCCGCTCCGGGTCCGCGTCGTCGAAGATGATCACCGGCGCGTGCCCGCCCAGCTCGAAGGAGACCTTCTTCATTCCCTCCGCGGCCAGCTTCATCAGCTGCTTGCCCACGCTTACCGAGCCGGTGAAGGTCACCTTGCGGACGATGGGGGAGGCGATCAGGTGGGTCGAGATCTTCGCGGGCTCACCGGTCACGACGTTGAGAGCGCCCGCGGGCAGCCCTGCATCGCCGGCGACCTGCGCCAGAGCGAAGGTGGCGCCGGGGGCCTCCTCGGCCGGCTTGATGACGACGCTGCAGCCGGCGGCGAGGGCCGGGGCGATCTTGCGCGCGGGGAGCAGGACCGGAAAGTTCCAGGGCGTGAAGGCGGCGACGACCCCCACCGGCTCGTAGCGCACGCTGAATCGCACCCCGGGCTCGCGCCCGTCCAGCGTCTGGCCGTAGATGCGCTTCGCCTCCTCGCCGTTCCACTCGAACTGATCGGCGGTCGCCAGCACCTCACCGCGCGACTCCGCCAGCGGCTTGCCCACCTCGAGCGTGACCATCCGCGCGATCTCGTCGACGCACTCCCGGATCCCGTCTGCCACGCGGCGCAGACACGCCGCTCGTTCGTTCACGGAAACGCTCCGCCAGGCGCGGAATCCGCTCTCGGCAGCGTGGAGGGCGTCGTCGAGGTCCGCTGGCGTGGCCACCGGAATCACGCCGACCTCCTCCTCGGTGGCGGGGTCGACGACCGGGAGGGTGGCGGCGTCCGCCGCCTGACGCCAGCGTCCGTCGATGAAGAGTCCGTAGGGTTCGTACATGAGTCTCGAGCCTCGTTTCAGAGGAGCTGGGAGTGATAGCGATCCTGGACGTCGTCGCACCAGTCTCCGACGTTCCAGCGTCCGTAGGCGCCCATGCCGCCGCGCGGATTGCTTCCCCAGTAGACGGGAACGTGGATCAGGGAGAGACCTTGGTAGTCATATGCCTTCGAAAGCGCCGCCTTCAAGCTGGCCCCGTCGAAGCCTCCGAAGAGCGCGTTCACACCGCGGACCGCCCCGGCCAGCGCGACGTAGTCCACCGCCACGCTGTCGTTGGTCGCGAAATCCCGGCCGTACTGGTCGATCTGCAGGCTGGAGATTGCCGCCATGCGCCGGTTGTCGAGCAGCACCACCAGACCGCGAACCCCGTGGGCGATGCCATCGACGAGGATCTGCGGATTCATCAGGAAGGAGCCGTCTCCGGTCAGCGCGACACAGTAGCAAGGCTCCTCGGCGATGGCCGAGGCCAGCAGGGCACTCGCCGCGAAGCCCATGTAGGAGGCGCCGGTGTCGGTGAAGGTCTGGCCGGGTGTGTCGTCGGCGACGATCTGGAAGCCGTTGGCCTGTACGTCGCCGGCGTCGAAGTACTTGACGGCGCCGACCCGGCGGGCGAAGGCGTCGACGATCCCGATCGCCGACGGCTGCGTCAGGACCGGTCGACCCCAGACCGGATCGTCGAGCGCGCCTGCGCTGCAACGCTCCTCTCGGAGCTCTGCCCAGCGGGCCTTCTGCTCCGCGCAGGCGTCGAGCCACGGCGCTCGGTCCTCGCTGGCGGGAAGTCCACCTTCTTCGAGCACGGCCACCAGTCGCTCGGCGACCGCGTCGACGGAGCCGACCAGAGCGACCGTCCGGTTGTAGTGGGCCGCATCCGCACGGTTGCCGTTGATGTTGATCACGGCCTCCGCCCTTTCGAAGCCCGTCCCCGAGCAATCGGCCTGACAGACGGCGCGGGAGCCGACCACGACCACCAGGTCTGCGTTGGCCATCGCGTAGTTGCCGCTCAGCGTTCCCTTGCTGCCCCCCACGTGCATGTTGCGGGGATGGGCGTCGGGAAGCACGCCGAGCGCACCGGGAGAGAGGACGGCGACACCACCGGTGGCGCCGACCAGCGCCTCGACGGCTGCGGGGTAGCGCCGCGCTCCTCCCCCGACCTTGATCGCCACGCTTCGGTGGCGGCGGATCAGGTCGGCGGCAGCCTGGTAGGGGGATTCGTCCACCGGGCCCACGCGATCCGGCTCCGGGCGGCCCGGTAGGGCGGCCAGGTTGAGCCGCGGAATCCGCTTGGGCTGGACGTTCATGGGAAACTGAATGTAGAAGGGCCCCGCCGTGAACGGGTGGTGGACGCGGGCGGCGCCGCGGCGGAGACAATCGCGCAGTGAATCCGGATCGTAGAGGGTGAACGACTCTCCCATGGTGGCGGTGATGCGGCCGAAGAGGTGCTGCTCGCGCTTTGGCACCTGCTGCATGTTGTAGCCTTCGCCGTGCGTGGTCTCGTCGCCGTAGATGTGCCAGACACCGACGCCGTTGGAGGCGCTGGTCAGCGATCCTGCCAGAGCCTGGAGGGCGCCCGGTCCGATCGAAGTGACGACGGCCGGCGTCTCACCGTAGTGCCAGCGAAGCGCAGTCGCAGCGTGCGCCATGGCCACCTCGTTGCGGCACTGGAAGGTGCGCACCGCCCCCTCCTCCTGATAGAGGCGCAGCACCTCACCGAACGCAGTGCTGCCGTGCCCGAGGATGACCAGGTACTTGGTGACGCCCTGCCCGAGCAGCCCCAGCAGGAGTCCCTCCGCCGCGGTGACGTCGGCGATGGCGGGCAGGGCGCCGGCTCCGAGGGCGCCCTCGACCGTACGGTGGGCTCGAATCGCACGAGCCCGCGACTGCGCCGGCGATGTGGTCACTGTCACCTCCTCCTGGTTCGCCTCAGAGAGCCGCGAAGTCGAAAATGTTATCTCAGCCCGATCACACCGCTAGCTGAGGTGGTCTACAGTAGCCTTCCACGAGAGGAGGAACCGCCATGGCCGAAGCACCCGCAATCCACGATCTCCGCTTGATGACCAACCCCGAGGTGGAGGCGGCCCTTCCCGCCATTCGTTGCCTGCTGGTTCCGGTCGGCTCCTGCGAGCAGCACGGCCCGAACCTCGGCCTCGGAGCGGACGCCGGGCAGGCGGCTGCCTACGCCCGGCTGCTCGCCCGGGCCATGCATCCGCGCCTGGCCGTGGCGCCTACCATGAACTACGGCCTCTCGGAGCATCACATGCACTTCGCCGGCTCGACCACGCTCAGCGCGGGGACCTTCATCGAGCTCTGCGTCGAGGTGGCCCTCGGGTTCGCCCGCCACGGACTTCGCCACGTGCTGTTCGTGAACGGTCATGGCGGAAACGACGCCGCACTCTCCATCGCCTGCGGCAGACTGCACGGGCAGCACGGGATGCAGGCGGCGCACACCACCGCCGCCGTGCTCGGAGCGCTGGAGCAGGCCCCGAAGATCCATCAGGGCCGCGACGTGGGTCACGGCTGCGAGTTCGAGGTGAGCAGCGCCATGCACCTCTGTCCGGAGATGGTGCGCGAAGCCGCGCTGACGCCGGGCGATCTCGTCGAGAACAGGGTGCGCCACACGCGGGCGCTCGGGTCGCTCATCCATCGCTCCTACTACTGGGAGGAGCGGACGCGCAACGGCGTGCTGGGTGATGCGGCGGCGGCCGCCAGCGCCGCGCACGGCCGTGAAATCACCGAACGCGGTCTGCGGATGCTGTGCGAGTTCCTGGAGGATTTCATGGCCCTCCCGGTTCCCGCCGACGGTTAGCTCGGGTTATCATGCGAACGCGGAATCGGCGGAGGAGGAGGCGATGACCTACGAGGCGATACTGCTGGACGTGAAGGACGAGGTGGCGACCATCACACTCAACCGTCCGGGACGGCTGAACTCCTGGACTACGGAGATGGCCGCGGAGCTCAGCGATGCGCTCTCCGTCGCCCGCCACGAGCCGGACCTGCTCTACGAAGGGAGCTCCTGACCTGCCTTCTCCGCCCCCCAGAGGCCGGCCTGCGGCTCGCCGTGCGAGGTTGCAGCGGCGGAGTCTCGGCGGCAGCTGGAGGTTCTGCCGGGTCGGAGCCCGACGCAGCCTCCCGGCCACCGTCCCCGGCAGCGTACACGCCGATCTCCTGGCTCTGGGTGAGATCGATGATCCGTTCTTCCGCGAGAACGAGAAGCACCTGCAGTGGATCGGCGAGACGGACTGGCGCTACTGGCGGAACTTCCGAGTCGGTGCCTCCCTGCTCGAATCCGACCGGGTTCTGCTGCGCTGTCACGGTCTCGACACCCTGGCCACCCTCCGCATCAACGGCAAGCTCGTCGCCCGGACCGACAACATGCACCGCTCCTGGGAGTTCGACGTCAAGCGAAAGCTCGCGGTGGGGAGCAACCGCATCGAGGTCACCTTCGCTTCGGCAGCCAGGGAGGTGCGCAAGCGTCAGAAGGCGGAGCGCCTGCCCGGCTGGTTCCAGATGCAGTGCCTCGCGGGCGCCAGCTGGCTGCGCAAGGAGGCCTGCAACTTCGGTTGGGACTGGGGACCGGGCCTGGTCACCTGCGGCATCTGGCGCGAGATCGAGCTCGTCAGCTTCGATACGGCGCGCCTCGCGGATGTGCGGATCAGCCAGGACCACTCCGGCGCCAGGGGGGTCGCGGTCGAGGTGCGGCTGCGCGCGGAGCGCGCAAGCGCCGCGAATCGCTCCAAGCTCACCGCAGTGGTGACCCTGCTGGACGGCGAGGAGCCGGTCGCCCGCGATCGGCTGCAGCTCCGAAGACACCGAGGGAGCGCCACCCTCCGCCTCGACGATCCCAAGCTCTGGTGGCCCAGGGGAATGGGGGAGCAGCCCCTCTACACCCTCCGCGTCGAGCTCTGCGGCGAGGCGGGCCAGGTGATCGACACCTGGGTCCGGCGCATCGGGCTTCGCACCCTGGAGCTCCTGCGCGAGCCCGACGCCTGGGGTGAGTCCTTCGGCTTTGCGGCCAACGGAGTTCCCTTCTTCGCCAAAGGAGCCAACTGGATCCCCGCCGATGCCATCCTGACTCGTTTCGGGCCGCACGACTACCGGCGCATCCTGGAGGACGCGGCTGCCGCCCACATGAACATGCTCCGGGTCTGGGGGGGCGGTATCTACGAGGAAGACCTCTTCTACGATCTCTGCGACGAACTGGGGCTGTGCGTCTGGCAGGACTTCATGTTCGCCTGCGCCACCTATCCCACCCACCGGCGGGAGTTTCTGGAGAACGTTCGCGCCGAGGCCGAAGACAACGTCAGCCGGATTCGCCATCACGCCTGCCTGGCGCTCTGGTGTGGAAACAACGAGCTCGAGATGGGGCTCGTCGCCGATGACTGGAGCGATTGGACCATGAGCTGGGACGACTACCAGCGCCTCTTCGATGACCTCTTGCCGGAGGTCGTCGAGGATCTGGGTCCGGAGACCGCCTACTGGCCGGCGAGTCCTCATACGCCCGGTCCCCGGGAAAGCCGCGGGAACGCCAATGATCCCGGCCGTGGCGACGCCCATCTCTGGGGCGTCTGGCACGGCGGCCAGCCTTTCGAGTGGTACAGGGGCTGTGAGCATCGCTTCAACAGCGAGTTTGGATTTCAGAGCTTTCCCGAACCGCGTACGGTGGCGAGCTTCACGGAGGCCGCAGATCGGAACATCACCAGCCCGGTGATGGAGCATCACCAGCGTAGCGGCATCGGCAACACCACCATCGTCCGCTACATGCTGGACTGGTTCCGAGTGCCCACCTCCTTCGAGGGGACGCTGTGGCTGAGCCAGATTCTCCAGGGCCTGGCCGTCCAGTACGCGGTAGAGCACTGGCGCCGCGGCATGCCGCGTGGCACGGGGACCCTCTACTGGCAGCTCAACGACTGCTGGCCAGTCGCCAGCTGGTCCTCCATCGACTCCAAGGGCCGGTGGAAGGCCCTGCATTACCTCGCCCGGCGATTCTACGCACCCGTCCTCGTCTCCGGCGTGGAGAACGGAAAGCTGGGGAAGCTCGCGATCCACGTGACGAGTGACTTCACCAGAAGCTGCTCGGGGCTGCTTCAGTGGGCGGTCACCCGGGTGGGCGGGCAACGCATCGCGGGTGGCTCGAAGAAGCTTCGCATCGCAGCCGGTCGAAGTCGGTGCGTGCGAAGCCTCGACCTGCGTCCGATGCTGGAAGCGCACGGCGAGCGCGATCTCCTGGTCTGGCTCGAGCTCACCGGCGATGGCCCGATTCACTCCAGCAATCTCGTCACCTTTGCCCGGCCCAAGGCGATGGAGCTCAGGGATCCGCGAATCGACTGGTCCGCCCAACCCGCGGCTGGCGGCGGGTTCGAGCTGGAGCTTCGCGCGCAGCACCCCGCACTCTGGACCTGGATGGAAGCGGAAGGCTGCGACCTGCGGCTTTCCGACAATTTCTTTCACCTGCGGCCGGGTCGATCGAAGAAGATCGCCTTGCGCTTGGAGACACCTCTTTCGCTCGTGCAGCTGCGGCGAAGGCTCCGCGTGCGGAGCCTCGTCGATACCTACGCCGTTCGGGCGTAGCTGCTGCCCCAGGCCAGGCGAGGATCTGCCTCACCCCTCACCGTCGCTCGCGACGGCCGCCACCAGGGCGAGGTCGCTCTCGCGAACCGAGCCCGTGTCGAACTTCCGCGCCGCGGCGGCCATCCGTGTGAGAGCCGCTCCCAAGGCCATGGGCGGCTTGGCATCCCCCTTGCGGGTCCGGTGGAAGCGCACCGGGTTGATGCGCGCCACCACGTAGTTGCGAAGATAGGGCGACTTGAAGCCGCGTTTGCGCAGCTCCTCGACGATGCGCTTCACCGAGGCATCGATCTCGATCAGCCGCGCGGCCCAGCCCGCGCGTTCGCGCAGACTCGCCACCAGGGTGCGCTCGCTCCACCGGTCCACCTTCTTGAGGAAGGGGCCATAGGCTCCGCCACCGAAGCGCCTGTTCTCCTGGTACGCGAGGCCCAGCGTCAGCAGCTGGGGCTCCTCGAACTCCGCGGCGAATTCCGACTCCTTGGCGCGCTTCCGGCGCGACGCGAGCTCACGGGCCATGCGGATGACCTCGAGGCTGCGATCCCTCAGGTTGTGGGCCTTCTCGGTGTTGAGGGCGAGGATCTTGAAGGCGAGGTCCTGATCCGGGGAGATGAGCGCCGTCACCTGGCGGAGGCCGAGCACCTTTGCCGAAGCCAATCGGTGTCTTCCATTGGGCGTCCAGAGCGCGCCGTCGGCGCCGCACACGACGATCAGCGGATCGAGAAAAGAGCCGCTCTCCTCGATCTTCCTGGCCAGACGCTTGGTGTGGGTGGGCGAGAGATCGCGCTGAAACGGGGTGGGCTCGACCGAGCCGATTGGGAGCGAGGCCAGGAGCAGTGGTCGGCCCGACAGCGGCTCGCGGTAGGCGCCGATGGCCGCTCCTCCAGCGGCCTCCACCTCGGCCACCAGAGGGGCGACCTCGGGTGAGCTGAGCGCGAGCAGGATCTCGGCGCCTTCCAACCCGCGTTTCTCCCTGCGCACGGTGATCCGCTTGCGGGTCGACGCCTTCTTGCGCGGGCCCGACCTGGACCGGGTTTTGCGGACCGGCTTCTTCCCGACGCTCTTCTTCGCAGCCATGGTCCGATTCTAGCCCGGATTTCTCACCGGCTCGCCACTGCGATCGCGTGGCGGAGGATCAGCCTTCTCGTTTGACGGGCAGGCGAACCGTGAACTCGGCTCCCTCACCCTCCTCCGAGTCGAGATCCAACACGCCTCGATGCTCGCGGATGATGTCGTAGGTGATGGCGAGTCCCAGTCCGCTTCCTTCTCCAGGGCTCTTGGTGGTGAAGAAGGGGTCGAAGACGCGATTCATGATCGCTTTGGGGATCCCCGGCCCATCATCGGAGACGCGAATTTCGACGCCGTCGTCGAGGGAGCGGGTCACCAGCCGCACCGTCCCGCCGCCCTTCTGTGAGACCGCCTGGACGGCATTGATGGTCAGGTTCAATAGCGCCTGGATCAGGTGATCGGAGGAGCCCTGGACGGTCGGAAGGTCAGCGGCGGGCTCGAAGCACAGCTCGACAGCGGACCGGCGATGGAGCCCGGCCATCTTGATGGCCTCGCTGGTGACGGCGTTCACATCCACCTCGCCGAGCTCACCCTGCGAAAGACTCGCGAAGCGGCGCATACGCTCGACGATGCCGCTGATGCGCTCGACTCCATCGAGGCTCTCCGCGATCACCGTCTGCAACTCCTCGATCTCTTCGGACTTCTCTGCGGAGAGTGTGGTGAGGCGCTTCGCGAGCAGATCGATCATGCGATCGATGTGGTTCAAATTCGAACGCACGTAGGCCAGCGGGTTGTTCACCTCGTGAGCGACCCCCGCGGCCAGTCCCGCCGCGGTCTCGAGCCGCTGACTGTGGCGCAGGAAGGTCTCGTAGCGGCGTCTCTCGGTCCGGTCTCGCAAGACGGCGTAGAGCCCCAGAGGCTCACCATCGTCTCCCCGGACGCAGTCGGCGCTCACCTCGATGGATCGGCCGTCTCGCGTGCGGAATTCGATCAGGAGCGGATCACCACCGGAGATCAGGGACGAAGCGAGGCTCTCGACTTCGGCCGCTTCGACGTTCTCGGCGATCTCCGCCACCGCGGCCCAGACGGGGCGCCGCAGGAGGGTCGCTGCGGAGGTCTCGAAGATCTGCGCCGTGGCCGGGTTCAGGTCGAGGATCCGCCCGCCGAGGTCGGCCACCAGCACGCCATCGGGGAGATGCTCGATGACGTGCCGCCGGGCGAGCGGGAGCGTATCGAGGATCCGGTAGCGCCAGTTCAACACGAAGAGCAGACAGACCGAGGTTCCCAGCCCCATCGGTGAGAAATCGAGGTTCATGGTCATGGTGGTAAGGGCTGCGCTCAGGAGCAAGGGGCCGAGAGCGGCCGTTCCCAGTGCGAAGCCTTGCGCCAGCCGCTTGTTGACCAGCAGTCGGAAGGCCGATGAGAGGTAGAGGCTGATCCCGCCAGAGACGAGCAGCAGGGCCCAGCACAGGGTGACCCAGAAGAGCGGACCGGCGAAGGCCAGGCCATCGATCCGCTCCATGGCGGGGTGTCCGAAGCCCGGGACGAAGAGATGGTGGATCGGGTTCGTGAGCACCACCAGCACACTGAGCCCAGAGAGGACGATCACCGCCGTCTGGAATCCGGGTCTCCTCTCGAACGAGTGGCTTCGTGTGAAGCGGTCCGCCAGCAGCAGCCAGAGCGGGGGAACGCAGAAGGCCCCCACGAAGCCGAACATCAGGGCGGTCTCCTGGTGCCGCTGGTCGGGCAGCAGGTGCCACAGCCCCAAGGCGACCGCCCACAGCATCATCGACAGCATCAGGGCGATGACCAGCCAGTGAATCACCGTGCGTTCCCGCTGAAGGCCCGCGTAGAGGGCCACGGCGGTTACTGCGATTGCAGTGAGAACGGACAGGTAAACCTGCGGGTGCATGGTCTCCTCGTGCGGCGGCTCCAGTTCAGCTGTATCGGAATGCCAGCCAAACCTGTTTAGGTGAGATCCGACCCGGCTCGGGCCGTTGGAATCCATTTCTGGGATTGATAGCCTGGAGAAATGCAGGCTAGACACGCCACCGGAGTCGCCCAGGCCCGGGCCGGCCTGCTCGGAAATCCCTCGGACCAATACGGGGGCAAGACCATCGCCTTCTCGATCGGAGATTTCTGCGCCCGCGTCGGGATCGAGAGCGCCGACCGCTTCGCCCTCCGGCACGGTCCTTCGGACCTGATCGAGTTCGCCTCCTTCCTCGAAGCGCGCGAAACCTTTCGCGAGCGGGGCTGCGACGATGGCATCCGGCTCCTGCGCGCCGCGGTCCGGCGCTTCGCGGACCACTGCGAGGGGATGCAGGGTCTGGTGGAGGACGACCGACTCCTGCGCTTCGAGATGCGCTACGAGACCAGCATCCCCCGGCAAGTGGGTCTCGGGGGGTCCAGCGCCATCGTCATCGCAGCGCTCCGTGCGCTGATGTCGTGGTTCGGGATCACGATCGAGCCAGCGGCGCTTGCGGAGCTCGCGCTTTCGGCGGAGCAGGACGACCTCGGGATTGCGGCGGGCGCCATGGACCGCGTGATCCAGTGCTACGAGGGCGTCATGGTGATGGACCTCCGCGAGCCCCGAACCGACGCCTCCTATGCGCGCCTCGATCCCGAGGTTCTGCCGCCGCTCTACATCGCCTGGAATCCCCGCGGCGGTCGGTCCTCCGGCCGGATCCACGAAGGGGTGCGACGGCGCTGGCGGGAGGGCGACGAGGAGGTGCACCGGGCCATGGCATGCCTCCGCGGGATGGTGGATTCGGGATCGGCGTGCCTCCAGCGCGGGGACCATGCCGCCTTCCGAAAGCTGATGGATCAGAACTTCGATATCCGAGCGCGGCTCTTCTCGATCTCGCAGCCCGACCGGGAGATGGTCGAGATCGGGAGGTCCCTCGGTGCGGCGGCCAGGCTCTGCGGGTCCGGCGGGGCGGTCGTGGGGGCTCCGGCCGATGCCGGAACGTTCGGGGAAATCGAGAAGGCGTACCGCAGCGCGGGCTACCGGATGATCCGTCCGGAAATCCCATGAGGCGCGAAAAGGAGGCAGGCTGATGGCGGAAGTGATTCGCTACGGAATCATCGGCACCGGAATGATGGGTTGCGAGCACATTCGCAACATCATGGAGATCGCCGATGCCAGGGTCGTGGCGATCTCCGACCCTGATGAGCGGTCGCGCGGCTGGGGCATTCTCTGTTGCGGC
>Ga0307423_1001240_pt1 | contig 15646 bp, 13 predicted proteins | sample SalMarWE160310MG_FD_202154 | JGI IMG/M metagenome (GOLD analysis project Ga0307423, IMG submission 202154) | Salt marsh sediment microbial communities from the Plum Island Ecosystem LTER, Massachusetts, United States - WE1603-10 | ecosystem: Environmental > Aquatic > Marine > Intertidal zone >...
TTGACATTCTGGAAGAAGAATGTGATGGGCAAGTGGAAGTCAAAAAGTCTAGAGGTCAGTTCTCCTGTTGAACTCCTTGGGAATTGGGGACGCCGGTAAAAAAGTGAAACTCTTAGAGGCTTGAGCGGCCTGGTCGGGCCACTCCGTCCGATAGAGATTGAAGGGTGACTATAATTTGGGATTAAATATGGCCATAGAAGGGGGTTTTGGGGGTCGAAAAGAGAGGTTTAAGGGGGGCGTTCAGTAGATCACCTATTGGAATATTGGTGGTATTAGGGCGACCGAAAATCGGACAAGATCACGGAAAACCTGTTCAACCGGTTCTGCTCTTTTTTACCACGTGAAAGAGATGATGATAAGAGATGTATTCAACGTCGAAAGGGGTTCTAAAGCTATCCCGTTGCTGGCTAACATCCCTCACAGCTCCACGCACATTCCATTTTCCATAAGAGAATCCTTTGTTATCAGCGATGATGAACTCAAAGCAGAACTGTTGAAAATGACCGATTGGTTCGTTGATGAACTTTTCTCGGAGGTACCGGAAAACGGCGGGACTTCGGTTGTCTATAACTGCAGCAGGTTGGTGGTGGATCCTGAACGGTTTGAAGACGATGAGCGGGAAGTCATGTCTTCGAGAGGCATGGGGGTGATCTACACGAAGACTTCGGACGGCAAGATGCTGAGAAAGGCACCCTTGGGCGCGGAACGGGAGGAACTCCTTAGACTGTATTACAGACCCTACCACTCGGCATTGGAGACTGAAACGGAAAGTCTCCTCCACTCTTTCGGCAGATGCCTGATCCTTGACTGCCACTCTTTTCCATCAAAGCCTTTACCCTGCGACCTGGATCAAAATTCGGATCGCCCCAACATTTGTTTGGGTACAGACTCTCATACACCAGAGCGCTTGCTCAACCATATAGAAGCTTTTTTGAAGCAATACAATCTGTCCACGGCTCGGAACGTGCCGTTCGAGGGCACCTATGTCCCCCTTAGATTCCTGAACGAAGATAGACGCGTCTCTTCGATAATGACGGAAATCAACCGGAAACTCTATATGGATGAGACCACGGGCGAAAGATCTCAATCCTTCGATGAAACAAAAGGCATCATTACTGAACTGGTGAAACGGCTGCCGGGTTGGACCACGCCAACTCATTGATATTGGATGGTTATGCCTACAATTTTGGGGTGAAATGAAGTCTTAGAAGGCCTATTTTGGGGCTCGAAAAAAGAGTTTTAAGGATACAGGGAGCAGCGGTCGATAATAAGGGAATTTACAGGATAAAATGAACGAAGAAAATGAGTGCATACCGGATCCGGCGGTCTTGCTTAAGTTGGCCAAGATGCGGATGCCGTTTGGCAAGTATAAGGACCGGCGTTTGATTGACCTACCTGAGCCTTATGTGGTTTGGTTTGCGCAAGAAGGATTTCCGGCCGGACAACTGGGTGATATGTTGCGCATGGTTCATGAGATTAAGGTAAACGGTCTGGAATATCTTTTTAAGCCGTTGCGGAATCTAAAGTAAATAGAGGTCTGTAAATGCATTTAGGGGACGTTGGTACAGAGGTTGCAGAGGGGCGGGCGTAAGGCGACAGGCTTAAGGCGCAGGTAGAAATCTCCCAATCAGCGGCAAGTAAATCGGCCTTGTGGGGCGACAAAATAGCATAAGAAAACCAATTTAGACTGGCACAATGCAGAATAGCATAAAATCATGGACGTCCAGAAAAAGCTCCAAAGGTATCGCCTGCGACAGAGACCATATCGGATTGTCTATTCAATCCAGGATGACGAACTTACTGTTTGGGTTGTTACGGTTGGTCACCGAAGAGATATTTGTCGCTGAAGCGAACAACAAGGGAGCCTTTGCAGGCCCTTCAGTTTTTGAGTTCTTCAGGAAGCAGGGAGATGAATCGGACAATACGCGCTGGAAGCATTCTAAAGGAGGATGGCGCCATGAGAAAAAGGCTACCGTTCATAATTTTAGCTTCTTGTATGTTCTTCATGAACACCGTTTCATTGTCAGCAGCCATGGACGATGTAGAACGTAACAAGGATATTGCACAGACAATTATTAACAGTACAGCAACGGGACTTGGAGCGGTTTTAAAAGATATCAGGGAGGAAAAGGACCGCCTCCAGATAATCCGGTCCTTTATTGATCCGATCCGTTTTTATCCTGACAAATCCGGCTACTTTTATGTCTATGACTATGACTGTGTGAATATAGCCCATGCCACACAAAAGGATCTGGTAGGGAAGAATCTTCGCGACTATAAAGACTGTAAAGGAAAATTCGTCATCCGTGAACTTGCAAAAGCAGCCCAAAAAGGCGGTGGGTTTGTGGAATACTTCTGGGTAAAGCCAGGCCTGGAGGGAGAACATAGAAAGATCGGCTACGTGGAGCCCATTCCCAACACAGAATACTTTATCGGCACAGGCGTATATCTCGCTAAATGACATCTGGTGAAACCCTGACAACACAGCAGATGCGGTATCACCCGCCTCCGCCCAGGCTTCGGTGGGCACGTCGGCTTTCCCGAAGGGTAAACAAAACAGAGAGCTTTCTCAAATTCATATCTCATCTTCAGGTGACATACCAGAAAGCCACTCAAAATGCACAATACGCTGGAACCCTTCTTTTTTGTCTCCTGTCTCTATTTTGTTTACGCTCAATTAGGGTCAAAGAGTCTATAGGTCAGGTCTCCTCTTGAACTCTTGCAGCCAAGGAGATGCGTTTGTAGTCATCGTTTTAGACCGGTGAAAAAATGGCCACAACGGTCCCCAATGACATAGACGACTTCAAGACCGAACCAAATACTCGCTACTCCTTCGCCTACGGCTCAAACATGGATACAGCCCAGATGAGCGACAGGTGTTCCGGTGCGGAATTCATCAGCATGGCGATGCTTTCCGGCTACCGATTTATCATCAACGGGCGCGGGGTGGCCACCATTGTTCCCGACCGTTCTTGCACCGTACATGGCATCCTGTGGGCCCTGACACGGGCCGATGAAAACGCCCTGGACGATTATGAGGGGGTCGATGAGGGCTTGTACGTGAAAGTGAGAACCACCGTTGAAACAAGTGAAGGAAGCCCAGTATCCGCGCTGGTTTATGTGGCCCAGGAGAAGACAAAGGGTCTACCGCGAGCAGGCTACATGGAGCGGATTGTTTCAGCAGCGGAGTCACATGGGCTGCCCGCGGCCTATGTTGAGGAGCTGCGACCCTGGCTTCAGAAAGGGGAAGGTCGCTGACGTGTGAGGGGGTCGTATCGGCGCACTTGACATTGGCGGTTTGATTGAGTAAGATAATCGGAAAGTAAGGAAAAAAGGAGAAAAGGATATGCTGGCCAAGCTAACCGCCAAGAACCAGATCACGATTCCGAAAAAGGTGATGGATCAGCTTCCTGACGTAAAATACTTCGATGTTGAGCTGGGGGATGGTGTCGTTGTTATGAAGCCGTTGCGCCTTTATGATACGGATCTGGAGCAAATTAGGGCCAAAGTCAAAAAGCTGGGACTGAAGCCGAACAGCGTGGCTGAGGCGATAGCATGGGCAAGATCCAAATAGAGCGCGTGGTGATCGACACGAACGTGATGATCTCTGCTTTGCTCTTCGGTGGGGAGCCCGGGAAACTGATCACGCTTTGGAAGGCCAAGCGGATTCAGCCTTTGATTTCGCAGGAAATTCTCGATGAATACGTTCGGGTTCTTGTATATCCAAAATTCGGGCTCTCCGCAGACGAGGTGGATTATATCCTCTATGGTGAGATATTGCCATATTTTAACACCGTAGCAACCAGACGCGGACCCATGGTTGTGGCGGAAGATCCCTCCGACGACAAGTTTATTCGTTGCGCCCAGTCCGGCAGAGCCGGAGTCATTATTTCCGGCGACCAACATCTTCTCCGTTTGAAATCGTATCGCAAGATCGGGATTGTAACGCCGGCCCAGTTCCTTCGGGAAAAACCGGGACGCTGGCAAAAAACTAAGTTGTGAAAGCGCTTGCGTCTTGGGAGATTGGCAGTGCGTAGGGTGCTCCGTTGAATGGGGAGAGGCCATTACGCGTTTAATCGGTATGGACGGTCGAAACGTTTCTTTCTTTTTACCAGCGTCCCCGCGCCTATTCCTGTGATCGGGTCTGTCACCCCTTCATGCAAGTGTCGGCCTGATCGCGACCTTTTTTCTTTCAATTTTGCAGTCGAAATGCAAACTTGCAGGTACGAGGCCTTGCCATGGTTCGCAATTACATCAAAAGGTCTCTGGAGCCTGTGCTCAAGAAGGCCGTCTCAGAGTTCCCTGCCGTTGTCTTAACCGGACCCGGGCAGTCGGGCAAGACGACTTTCCTGAAAACCCTTTTCAGCGAGCCCTGGACTTACATCTCTCTTGAGCCCCCGGATGTCAGGAGTGCTGCCGGGGAAGACCCTCGCGGTTTTCTCGAGGTGCATCCTCCTCCGGTCATTCTTGACGAGGTACAATCAATCTGTTAATGCGCTGTTTTGGAATGCAAAAACTAGCTTTGGGCTCGCTTCCCTTATCCGATGCCGAAGAGGTGCTCCTTTCCGGTTCGTCCCCGGATTGGAACGGAGCCCAGGTCCGTGAGCTCAAATTTGCCTCGGATCAGATCGGCGGTTTTGGAACAGAGCAAAATCGCACATGGCAGATTCTTGTTGGCCATGCCTGACAATCGAAAAGCCAGGTTGGTGCTGTCTCCTACCAGGGCAAGATCCGCCGCCCTGCCTCCGTAATGAGCCATCGTGACGGGACCTGTTGTAATGCCCCATCCCATTTTAAGGCTTTCCAACACCGGAGAAGTCTGAGAGGCGCTGGAAGAGCGCATATTTCGAATTTCCTCCCGCTGTTTTACGGCAGCTTCGCAGGCTCGAAAAGCCTGTTGCTTTCCCGGAAAGAGGCTGTGATCCCAGAATGCATAAACGGCATCTCCGGCGTAGTCCACGATGGTCCCCTTGCATTCATGGATGATGGCGCTGAGTGTATCAAATATCTCCTTTAACAGAGCGTAAACGGCAGCAGACTGTTCCCTCTGAGTCACGCCGGTGAACCCCCTCATGTCTGCCACAAGACTTGTTATGGTCATCCCAACAGCCACCACCCTGGTGGATGAGGCGTCGAAATCATCCTCCTTTGCAACCTCCGCAATCTCTTGCAGCAGGCTCACGCGAATTTGCCGATTTCCCACGCGGATGACGTCGTCATGGACTATCGCTACGCAAGCACCCGAAGTCAGACGGACATTATTGACCCACGTGCCGTTCTTGCTCATGTCGGTGATAGACAGGCGCCCACCACTCCAGGTGATCACGGCATGTTCTCGGGAAACTTGAGGATCGGCGACAATGATCTGCCTGGTTTTGTCTATCCCCTTACAGCTGCGCCCGATGAACACCCGATCAAACACAGTCAGTGAGCACAGCTCTCCTGCCTCATTCGTCCATTCCAAGACCGGCTCAGACACGTCCTCCTCCTTCACTCCGGCATCCGGATAACATTACTTCTCAGTTCAACCATTCAAAGACCTCAAGAGATCTCTAAACGTGCCATGCGGGTTTCCCAGGCATGGTGCTGGAATTTCAGAATATTTAATGAAGGGTGCTCCATGACAAAATCACAGGCGGGACTTCTTCCCAGGATAACCGGAAGCAGCCCACCAACCTGAATCGGTTGCTTGAAGATTAGGGAAAAAGGGCAGCGGTGATTTCACCGCAACTGCTTATAAATATTATAGGATGGAATTTCCGCAACATGTCAAGAGAATAATGTGTGAAGTCAGCGTTGTGCCTCGCAAGCAGCACAATCATACTTTTACACGTTGATCGGCAACCGGGTTTGTGGTAACTATCAACATGAGTTCTCGAGCTTTGGATGGGTCATGGCACCTCAACGAATTCCTAATATAAAGTGTGTTGGCAAGTCAGACGTCGGCTTGAAGCGGCCAACGAACGAGGACGTTTGTGTCGTGAAGCCTGAGCTGGGCTTTTGTGTCGTGGCCGACGGCATGGGGGGGGCGGCAGCAGGAGAGGTGGCAAGCCGTATCTTTGCTGAAACGGCGATCGAGGTTTTCTCGGCAGAGAATGGCCGGTCCGAAGACGTTGTTCGCAATTTAATCCAAGCCGCCTTTGCAGGGGCCAATGAAAAGATATTGAGTCACGCAAGGTCAAACCCCAGCCGCCGGGGCATGGGTTGTACGGGCGAACTGGTGGCCTTTTACGACGAATCTTATATCCTTGGTCATGTAGGCGATAGCCGGACTTATCTTCTACGAAGAGAAGAACTAAAACAACTGACAAAGGATCACTCGATCGTCCAGCAACAAGTGGACGCCGGTATGATGACGGCTTCTGAGGGCCGGAATCATCCGTCCCGTCACATGATTCTAAGAGCGGTCGGCGTATCGGAAGAATTGGCTCCGGATATTGTCAGGGGCAAAGTCATTTCCGGCGATCTCCTGCTGCTTTGTTCCGACGGGCTTACGGACATGCTCGATGATGGTATGATCCAAACGATTCTTGATTTGGATATCGAGTTGTCAGAAAAAGTAGACCATCTCGTTGAGAGAGCTAAGTTATCCGGAGGGTTGGATAATATTACAGCCGTTTTGTGTGAAGTGGGGTAAGTTCGGGTAAAGGATTTCGGCCAGAATGTCGGACAGCAACTCACAAGAAGACAAATACATCGGCAAGTATAAGATACTTTCCATCATTGGAAAGGGAGGGATGGGTGTTGTCTACAAGGGGTTTGATCCGCACATTGAAAGAACCGTGGCGATTAAGACCATCAGCATGGATTTTGAGGCTGAACATGATGATGTTGAGAAGTGGCGGAAACGGTTTTTGCGAGAGGCCAAATTAGCCGGAAACTTGAGCCATCCGAACATTGTGACGGTCTATGACGTCGGCGAGTATTCAGGTGGGTTTTATATTGCCATGGAATACATTGAGGGGCACAGCCTCAGAGATTTGATCGTGTCTCCAGACCACATCCCCCTTGAAGAGTTCTTTAACCTGATAGGCCAAGTCTTTTCGGGTTTTTCATATGCACACCAGCAGGGTGTGATCCACTGTGACATTAAACCAGAGAACATTATGATAGAAGAAAGTGGAAAAGTAGTCATAGTGGATTTTGGTATCGCGCGGCCAACCGCATCACAGCTGACTGCGGTCAATCAGTCCGTTTTTATAGGGACCCCGAGTTATGTATCGCCTGAGCGGTTAAGCAATGCCGAACCCGATATTCGTTCCGACATTTTTTCCCTCGGAGCCACTCTTTATGAGGTACTGACCAAACGGAAGGCTTTCGAGGGAAATAGCATTTCGTCGATCATCACAAAAATACTTAACGAAGATCCGCCAAAGCCCTCGTCGATCAGGTCTGACCTGCCAAAAGCAATCGATTCCATACTCGAAAAGGCCTTGGCCAAGAAACCCGAAGGCAGATACGAGGACTACCAGTCGTTCTATGATGACTTGGTCGCCTGCTGGGCTGCCCATTTCAGTGTTGGAAAGGACCACGGTCAAGAGAATGTTGCCACTTCCTTCCTGGGTGCTGAAGAGGTCACGGAGGAGATCAGATTCGGACGCAAGGGGAGTCCGTCGGTTTTGGACACACGCTCGGGGTATGGGCTGCAAGTGCCCACCGGTGGACGGGACGTCAATGGGTCCTACGACAAGCGGGCGGCTATCCGCAGGGATAAAACAAAAGGCTCGACTTTTAAGCGAATAGCCAAATGGGCGTTTATCATGGTGGTTGTCCTTTTTTTCACCGGCCTCTCTGCCATATATCTCATGAAATTGTGGAGAAATACCAGAGGCGGGCCAGGCCAGGCCTCTCCTGTCAATCAAGCTGAGAAAGAACTTAAAGTCACTGAGCCAACGGGCATTCAGGGGGGCAGCGACGAGCTTCAAGAAACCACTTCAGCAGATCGCAAGCAGAAAATGATAGATGAATACCGGGCTCAGGGCATGGCGTACTTAACCAAAGGGAATCCCCTCGATGCAATAAGCGCTTTTGAAAAGGTATTGGAACTGGATCCCGGCAACCAGGAAGCAAAAGAGAAGATTGAGTTTGCCAAAGGCCAGGTCAACAAGAGACTCGAGGCGGACGAGAGTTTCCGTAAAGGTGTCGAGTTAATGGACAAGGGAAATTACGAACAGGCCGTGAGCTCATTCACTAAGGTGTTGGTACTGGATCCCGGCAACGAAGCTGCAAAGCAGAAGATCGATCTGGCCATGAAGGAGCTCAGCAGGGGACGCGCTGCAGACGAAAACTACCGCGCAGGCATCAAGTCTATGGACGATGGGGATTACTCTAAGGCAATAGCCTATTTCACCAGGGTATTGGAACTGGATCCTGGCAACCAGGATGCAAGGCAGAAGATCGAGTTGGCGAAACAGAGCCCCAGCCGAAAGAGAGACCCCTCCGGAGTGACAACCACTCCGGAGGAAGATCGCAGCATAGCGGAATACAGGGATTTAAGGCTTGTCTACAATCAAAACTGCAGCGGCAAAACCGGGCTCGGCGAAATCTTTATTGATGGCAGGTCTTATGGCATGCTTACACCTGGGAACGAAATGACCGTTCAACTTGTGGCTGGAAACCATGAAGTCTCGATGGTCGATGAGCAAGGATACAGGTGGGGACCTTACACTCAATCCGTTCTATATGGCGGTGGTACACGCAGTTTTAGTTGCGGATCGGACTAGAAGCCATCTCGAAAATACGTCTAAGGCCTCATGGCGGCGTTGCGGGGCGGCTCAAAATACTCCCATACTTCCCGTGTATGCTGCGTTATTTCGTTACCCCTCGCCTTGTCTTGAAACCTGATCCGCATTTTTGAGATGACTTCTAGTATTACGTCCCAGGAGTATCTTATACAAATCTCACTACGGCGGTGCACTGGCGAAGATGACGGTAGGAATCCAAAATCCTAATGCGTGGTTTTTACCCCTTTTGGTGGGCACACCGAAAAGCAAAATATATAAAACAGCTATGAGGTGGGTTGTATCCTCTATGGTGAGATACTGCCCTATTTTGACACCGTAACAACCAGACGCGGACCGATGATTGTGGCTGAAGATCCCTCCGACGACAAGTTTATTCGTTGCGCCCTGTCCGGTGGAGCCGGAGTCATTATTTCCGGCGACCAACATCTTCTCCGCTTGAAATCGTATCGCAAGATCAGGATTGTAACGCCGGCCCCCAGGCACGCTGTTTTTCCGCGAGACCAGCGGGCATATGACAAAGGTTGGGAGCGACGATGAGCCTGAGTCTTCCTGCCCGCGGCGGCCCGTCATGGGAAGGGTGCGATTCTCGTATTTCCAGCCAGTGATAGCCGGGCTCCGGTGCCGGTCCGGGTTCGAAAATGCATTTAACGAAATGCGCGCGGGCTTCAGGGTTTTTCTGCTCGAGTTGTGACGGCAAAAAGGTGCCCCCGTGCTGTCGCCCGTTTTCCTGGATCAACGTCCACTCAAAGGTTGAATCCAGAGACCGGATGGGCACGTGGAGAAGGATTCTGATGGCGGGTGTGTTTTCTGCGAAAACGCGGACCGGATCGACCAGCCGCTTTCCCGGTTCTTCTTCCGTCTTTGCAAGAACACGCACGGTGTCGCTTTCGCTTTCCACGGCCAGTCCCATGGCCTGCAGCAAAGCGACTATGGTTCGCCGGGAGACAACCTGCTTTTCTCCCCAGATATTCCAGTATTCCGTCTCGATCCCGCAACGGGCGGCCAGTCGATTGATTGCCGGAGCAGCCGCTTCAAGTTTTTCTTCCATCAGCTTTCCTGCAAGAGGAGTGATATCGCTTCATAGCTCGTGCCAATATGACCGATTCCGTGGGACGCTGTCAAGGTTACAAGAAGCATCGGGCTTCGTGCCCAGATTTGCCTCGGTGCCCATCCGCCGGGCTCCCGTGGGTCGATTTGACAAGGAAGGGGTGCTCGTGTAACTTGTTTCCATCCATAAATGACTGTTTTCGGCAATTCATGTGTCAATCTGCGGACTCGCTTGTGCGGCTTACCAAATGTAAATCTCCGGGTAATCCCTGATTTGCTTGACCTTGCAAAAAACGCCTCATTTCTGGATTGGAAACTTACGGTCGTGCCTACCATTAAGATCTTGATTTGTGGATGGGCACTATATTGAGAGTTTGGGCGAGAAGACAGGCAGATTGTCTTTTGCTCAAAGGGAGAGGAGGGCCAGCGCGGATGATCGTGGAAGCGGGCAGACAGCGGGTCGTGATAGAAAGCGTTTCTCCGGAAATAGACGGGGGGCGATTTCCAATAAAAAGGGTCGTGGGTGAGGACGTTGTGGTGGAAGCGGACATTTTTTCCGACAGCCATGACGTGATTTCGTGTGCCTTGCTCTATGGCAGGGACGGGGAATCGAGCCGACAGTCAGCGCCCATGTCGTTTATCGGCAATGATCGGTGGCGTGGGTCCTTTCAGGTGACCCAGATTGGACGCTACCGGTACACGGTTCAGGCTTGGGTAAACCGGTTTGGGACCTGGCGCCGGGATCTGATGAAGAAGGTGGATGCGGGCCAGGACGTGTCCATCGATCTGCTGGCGGGCGCCGACTTGATTGAGCGGGCCGCATCCACATCCGACCCTGACCGGCAAGCGCAGCTGAGAGCGTGGAGCCATCGCCTGAAATCAGCCGGTTCGCTGAGCGAGAAAGTGGAGACGGCCCTGGACGAGACATTGGCCGCACACATGGAATCTTGCGCAGATACACGTTTTGCGACAAACTATCCTAAAGACCTGGTCGTTGTCGTAGACCGTGAAAAAGCCCGATTCAGCACCTGGTATGAGATGTTTCCGCGCTCCTGCCCGGGTAAGCAGGGGGCCCACGGCACATTCAGGGACTGCGAAGCCCGCCTGCCCGACATTGCCCATATGGGATTCGACGTGCTCTATCTGCCGCCCATCCACCCCATTGGGGTGACACATCGCAAAGGGAAGAACAATTCTGCTTTGGCGGGTCCCGACGACCCGGGCAGCCCCTGGGCCATCGGTTCCGAGGAAGGGGGGCACAAGGCGGTTCATTCTCAACTGGGAACGTTGGACGATTTTGGTCGGCTGGTTTCGAAGGCTGAGCGCTACGGTATTGAGATCGCCCTGGACATGGCCTTCCAATGTTCACCGGACCACCCTTACGTGAGAAAACACCGTGATTGGTTCCGGACCCGCGCGGATGGCAGCATACAGTATGCGGAAAATCCGCCCAAGAAGTATGAGGACATTCTTCCCTTGGATTTCGAAACCGAATCCTGGCGAGAACTGTGGGAGGCACTGAAAGGCGTGGTCACTTTCTGGATAGGCCAGGGCGTGCGGATTTTTCGTGTAGACAACCCTCACACCAAGCCCTTTTTGTTTTGGGAATGGCTGATCAGCGAAGTGAAAAAAGACCACCCGGATGTACTCTTTCTCTCGGAGGCATTTACTCGGCCAAAGGTCATGTACCGGCTGGCGAAGCTGGGATTCACCCAGTCCTATACCTATTTTGCCTGGCGGAATACAAGCTGGCAGATCACACAGTATCTGACGGAGTTGACGCAGGGTGGGGTGCGAGAGTTTTTTCGTCCCAATCTCTGGCCGAATACCCCGGACATTTTGACTGAGTATCTCCAGATGGGAGGGCGGTCAGCATTTGTCATTCGGCTGGTTTTGGCTGCCACCCTCGGGGCGAATTACGGCATCTACGGCCCGGCCTTTGAATTGTGCGAAAATACACCCCTTGAAATGGGCAGTGAAGAATATGCGGATTCCGAGAAATACGAAATCAGGACCTGGCATGTGAACCGTCCGGAGAGCCTGAAAGACCTTATCGCTCGGGTCAACCGTATCCGCAGGGAGAACCCGGCACTTCAAAGTGACTGGAGTCTTCGCTTCCACCGATCGGACAACGACCAACTTCTTTGTTTCACCAAAATGACGCAGGATCTATCCAATATCCTTCTTGTGGTCGTGAACCTGGATCCGCATTACACCCACGGCGGATGGATCGATCTCCCTCTGGACGGGCTGGGGCTTGACTCGGAAGAACCGTACCAGGTCCATGACCTTCTTGGAGACGCCCGCTACTTGTGGCAGGGGCCTCGGAATTATCTCGCCGTGGATCCCCGAGTCGTTCCGGCTCATATCTTCCGGATACGACGGCGTGTGCGAACGGAGCGGGACTTCGACTATTTTATGTGAGAGGAAAGCAATCGTGGCTGACACCAAGAAGCGTCGCAGCGAGCTGGACGAAGATCCGGGGTGGCATAAGGACGCCATTGTCTACCAGCTTCATGTGAAGACATTTTGCGACAGCAACGGCGACGGCATCGGAGATTTCAAAGGCCTGACCGAGAAACTCGATTATCTGCAGGACCTGGGGGTGACGGCGATCTGGCTTTTGCCTTTTTGTCCGTCGCCACTGAAAGATGACGGATATGATATCTCCGACTACGGGAGTGTCCATCCCGCCTATGGGACCCTTCGCGACTTCAAAGTCTTTTTACGCGAGGCCCACGCCAGAGGACTCAGAGTCATCACGGAGCTGGTGGTGAATCACACCTCCGATCAGCACCCATGGTTTCAAAGGGCGCGGCGGGCCAAACCCGGCAGCTCGTGGCGCGACTTCTACGTATGGAGTGATACCCCTGACCGTTACAGGGGGACTCGAATTATTTTCCAGGATTTCGAGTCTTCCAACTGGGCATGGGACCCCGTAGCCAAGGCGTATTACTGGCATCGATTCTATTCCCACCAGCCGGACTTGAATTATGACAACCCTAAAGTCCGGAGCGCGATTCTGAAAGTGCTCGATTTCTGGTTCGACTTGGGGGTGGACGGACTCCGCTTGGACGCCGTCCCGTATCTCTACGAGCGGGAAGGCACCAATTGCGAGAACTTGCCTGAAACCCACCAGTTTCTGAAGCAAATGCGGGCCCATGTGGATTCCAGGTTCGAGAATCGAATTCTTCTCGGAGAGGCAAATCAATGGCCCGAAGACGCGGTCGACTACTTTGGCGTGGGAGACGAATGCCATATGGCCTTTCATTTTCCGCTCATGCCCCGTCTCTTTATGGCCCTTTGGATGGAGGACCGTTTTCCCATCATCGATATTTTGGAGCAGACCCCGCTTATTCCTGAGGTTTGCCAGTGGGCTGTCTTCCTGCGCAACCATGATGAATTGACCCTTGAAATGGTCACTGATGAAGAACGGGATTACATGCACCGCGTCTATGCCCATGATCCGCAAATGCGCATCAACCTCGGCATTCGGAGGCGGCTGGCGCCCCTGTTGAACAACAGCAGGCGGCGGATTGAACTCATGACCTGTCTCCTTTTTGCCATGCCCGGGACCCCGATCATGTATTATGGAGACGAGATCGGCATGGGAGACAATGTCTATTTGGGGGACCGGAACGGGGTTCGCACCCCCATGCAGTGGAGTGCCGACAGGAATGCAGGTTTTTCACGCGCAAACCCCCAGAAGCTTTACCTTCCGGTGATCATCAATCCGGAATATCATTGTGAAGTCGTCAATGTGGAAGCTCAGCGTGAGAACACGAGTTCGCTGCTGTGGTGGAACAAACGAATCGTAGCCCTGAGGAAACGGTTCAAGGCTTTCAGCCGCGGGACGATACAGTTCTTGCACCCGGAAAATCACAGGGTCCTCACCTTTGTCAGGCGTCACGAGAATGAAGACGTGCTGGTCGTCGCTAATCTGTCCCGGTTCGCACAGTTTGTCGAACTGGACCTGTCTGCCTTTCAAGGGCTGACGCCGACGGAGGTTTTCGGACAGACGGCATTTCCCGTCATTACGGATTCGCCGTATTTCCTCTCTTTGGGACCTCACTCCTTTTATTGGCTCGAGCTGAGTCCCCAGCCGGCCGACCTTGTCCAGGCCTCGCCGGAAGTCCCATCGCCTTTGCCCGTGCTTAATGTTGACGGAAACTGGCAGGATTTGATGAGCGGAAAAGCAAGATCGGCGCTGGAGAAGATTCTGCCGGGGTATCTGCGAGTAAATCGTTGGTTTGGCGGAAAAGCCAGGCGGATCAAAAGCGTTCGGCTGAGGGAAGGACTCTTCATGCCGGCCGAGGAATCAACCGAGGTCTATATGGTGCCCGCGCAGGTGGAATACGCAGACGGCGACGGGGAAACCTATGTCCTGGTTTTTTCGTTTGCCTCAGGCGTGGCCGCAGAAAAAATTATTCACGAACATCCCCTGGCCGTTGTTGCTCGATGTGAAACGAAAGCCGGAACCGGGGCGGGGATTCTGCACGATGCGTTCGTCCTCGAACGTTTCTGCAAGAAATTGCTCGAACAGATGTTGCGGCCCCAGCGCAGAAAGGGGTTCGGCGGCACGCTGGTGACTTCCATCACCAAAGGCCGGGGGTCGGTCCTGAAAAGCATTGATGGGCAACTGGAAGCAACGGTCCTCAAGGGCGAGCAAACGAATACTTCGGTGGTCTATGGAAAGCAGTTCGTTTTGAAGTTTTTCAGGCGTCTGCAACCCGGTGTGAATCCGGACCTCGAAATGGGTCGGTACCTGACCAGGAAGGGGTTTGCTCATCTTCCTCCGGTGCTCAGTGCTTTGGAATACGTCGAAGGCGGTGAGGCGCCCATGACGATGGCCACCCTTCAAGGTTTTGTGCAGAACCAGGGCGATGCCTGGGGGTACACGCTTGGTGCTCTGGACCATTATTTTGAGCACGTGCTGGTCCGACGGAGCGACTCAACGCCTGATCCTGTTTGCGAAGGATCGCCGCTGAGGCTCGTGGGGGAGGAGATCCCTCCGGAGGCTTCTGAGCGGATCGGTCCGTATTTAGAGGCCGTGCGGCTGCTCGGTCAACGCACAGGAGAGATGCATCTGCTGTTGTCGTCTGCAACCGATGAGTCATCCTTTGCACCGGAGCCTTTTTCAAAGCTGTATCAGCGGGCCCTGTACCAATCGATGCGAACGTTGACCGGCAAGGTCGTTCAACTTCTTCGCCGACAAGCGAAGAGCCTGCCGGAAGGCGCTCGGGAGGCGGCGCACAGGGTGATTGATCAAAAAGAACAGATCCTGAAAGTCTTCCAATCGATCATGCACCATAACGTGTCGGCGATGAGAACCCGGTGCCATGGAGACTACCATCTTGGACAAGTGCTTTACACAGGCAAGGATTTCGTGATGATCGATTTTGAAGGCGAACCCGCCCGTCCCATCAGTGAACGCAGAATCAAGCGCTCGCCGTTGCGGGATGTTGCCGGTATGCTTCGGTCTTTTCACTACGCGACGCATTCGGCGTTAACGACCCAGGAGGCGCGCGGTATGACGACCATGGAGGCAACCCCGTATCTGGAGAAAATGGCCCGGTTCTGGCAGATTTGGGTTTCTGTGGCCTTCCTGAAGGGATATCTGGAGGTCGCCCATCAGGGCTCATTCCTGCCCCGCGAGGAAGATGAGCTTAGGGTGCTTCTAGACATCTATGTGCTGGAAAAAGCGGTTTATGAACTCGGATATGAACTGAACAATCGGCCCGGATGGGTGAAGATCCCCCTTGAGGGCATCGAACAAATCCTCGCCTCCTTGGAATGAAACGGCAGGAACAAGGGGGTTGGGGACTGAACGAGAAAGGGGACGCTTCTTATGACAG
>Ga0307423_1001241_pt1 | contig 15641 bp, 12 predicted proteins | sample SalMarWE160310MG_FD_202154 | JGI IMG/M metagenome (GOLD analysis project Ga0307423, IMG submission 202154) | Salt marsh sediment microbial communities from the Plum Island Ecosystem LTER, Massachusetts, United States - WE1603-10 | ecosystem: Environmental > Aquatic > Marine > Intertidal zone >...
GTGCGCCAGCTGCTCGGGCACCGATCGGGCATTCCCGACTTCAATGGGGACTTCCGGTACGATGTGGACTTCCTCAACGACCCCCTGGGCTCCTACGCGTCCGACCGCCTCCTCTCCTACCTGGAGCGGCAATCGGCGCTCTGGGCACCGGGGACCGGCTATTTCTACTCCAACGCGAACTACTACATCCTGGCCCTGATCGTGGATCAGGTTGCGGGAGACCACGCTGTGGTCATCAGCGCGCGCGTGCTCGAGCCCCTTGCCCTCGTCGCCACGTACTACAGACACGAGCCGGCGTACCCTTCACCGCCGGGGCTCGTGAACGCCTATCAGGACCTCGCCGGAGACGGCAGGCTCATGAACGTGACCGACCTGGCCACGCACGACGCAGAGGTGTTCATGGGCAACGCGGGCCTCATCGCGACTTCCGCGGACTTCGCCGACTTCCTCGACGGGCTCCTCGGCGGCGACTTGCTCGAACCCGAATCCCTCTCCCAGATGAAGGCGTGGGTGGAGCCGTCCCGGTACGGTCTCGGTCTGAACTATCTCGACACACGCTACGGTCCCGCCCTCGGGCACAGCGGCGGGGATGTCGGTGCCCTGGCCCAGGTCCGCCGCTTCCCCGACGTTGATGCCACGCTCGTCCTGCTCACCAACGGGGGAGACAGCGGCGTGACCGACCGGCTGTTCGCGCTCCTCTGGGACGAGGCGATGCACGCAGCCCTGGACGGCCTGTGATGGGTGACCCGGAGTTCCCGATCTCCCGGCGCTTCTATCGCCTCCTTCTCCGCCTCTATCCCGCGGAGTTTCGGGAGGCCCGCGGTGCCGAGATGGAGGACGTCTACATCGCCTCCCTGCGGATCCACTTGGGAAAGCGCGGGGTGCCCGGCCTGCCCTTCGTCTGGATGCGCATCCTGTGGGACACGCTCTGGCACGCGTCGTCGCTTCGGCGGAGCGCCCGCGGGAGCCTCGAAGCTCGACGGAAGGAAAGGCCCGGTTGGAGCCTCCGATGGCTGGCCGAGGACGCGCGGTTCGCGGCGAAGCACCTCGGAAGGAACACCTCGTTCACGGTGACGGCCGTCGCCACGCTCGGGCTCGGGATCGGACTGAACGCCGCCGTCTTCGCAGCTGTCTACTCGTTTCTACTCCGTCCGTTGCCCGGGGTGGAGGCGCCGGACGAGTTGGTGCAGGTCTTCCGAAGCGGCGGGGTGGGTGCCGAATTCCTGCCCAGCTCCATTCCCCTGTTTCGAGACCTGCAGGCGGACACCACCGTCTTCTCCGGAGTGACAGCCTGGACGCTCACCCCCCTCAACGTGAGCGTGGACGACCGCTCCGAGCGCGTTGTCGGTCAGGTGGTCTCGTCGGCCTTCTTCGAAGTCCTGCGCGTCCGGATGGAGCGAGGTCGAGGGTTCGACGAAGGCGACGACAGGCGAAGGGTGGTGGTGCTGAGCCATGGATTTTGGCAGCGCCACTTCGGCGGCGACCCAGGAATCGTCGGCAGGACGGTCGGGATCAACGGCGCAAGGTGGCAGATCGTGGGCGTCGCACCGCGGGCCTTCCGCGGGCCGTTCCCGATCGTCGCGCCGGTTCTGTGGGCGCCGCTGTCCCGGCACGCCGAGCTCATGCGCTCGGACGACCAGTCCCAGGAGCGCGGGAACAACTTCCTGGACGTGGTCGCGCGCCTGAGGCCAGGCGTGGCGCTCGAACGGGCCACACCGTGGGCGGACCGCCTCACGACGCATCTCCGCGAGGAATACCCGGAGTACTACGCACAGAGGGAGATCCGGCTGTCCCCTCAGAAGGACGCGGGCATCCACCCCGCGATCCGCACCGCCCAGGTGGGGCTTTCCGTGATCATGATGAGTCTGGTCGTTCTCCTCTTGCTCATCGCCGGCCTGAACGTGACGATGCTCTTCCTCGCCAAGGCACAGGCCAGGCGGAGGGAGGTCGCGGTTCGGCGTAGCATAGGCGCCCCCCGCCGCCGGCTCGTGGAGCAGCTCCTGGTCGAAGGCCTGATCCTGTCGCTCCTGGCCGGAGGCGTGGGCGTCGTCCTGGCCCGTGCGATCGTGGGCGCCGCGAATCGCGTCCACGTCCATCTGGGATGGCCGATCGAGTGGAACATCGCCCTCGGACCTCCGGCGTTGGTGTTCACCCTGGGGACGATCTTCCTGGTCGGCATGCTCTTCGGCCTCGCTCCTTCCGTCATGTCCTCCAGGCTCGATGTCGTCTCTTCGCTCAGGGAGAGTCCAGGGAGAAGGAGCTCAGTACGCGCCGGCCAGGTCCTCGTGGGCCTCCAAGTCGCCATGTCGACGGTGCTCCTCGTGTGCGCCGGGCTCTTCGCGAAGAACCTCTGGCAGGCGATGGCCGTCGAAACCGGCTTCAGGACCGACAACGTCCTGCTGGCCACCCTGGATCCCGGCCTACAGGGAGATGGCCCCGTGCAAACACAGAAGGTCTTCACGGAGCTGATGTCGCGGATGCGACTGGTCCCCGGCGTGGAAGTCGTTGGCTTGGGCAAGAATGTGCCGCTCGCGGTGCCTGGATCTCAGCGCGGCGTAGAGATCCCCGGCTACCGACCCTCCAGCGGCGAGTCCATGAACGTCCAGGTCGACATCGTGGACCCCGGATACTTCGCGGTGATGGGCATTCGCGTCCTCGCGGGTCGCGGGTTCAGGGAGTCGGATGGGAACCCGGTCGCGTCGGCCGTGGTCGTGAACAGACGCTTCGCGGACCGCTTCTGGCCGGGCCGGGATCCCATCGGCAGGGCGGTCGTGGCAGAGGGTCGTACATGGCAGGTCGTGGGCCTGGTGCCGACCGGGAAGTACCGGAGTCTGGGCGAGGAGCCCACGGCGTTCATCTACTTTCCGTGGCCTGCGCTGCACAGCCCCGCGATGACGATCCACATCCGCACGACCGGTGCCCCCGCCGCGGTGGTCCCGTCGCTCCGCCGGGAGGCCGCAGCGATCGACCCGAACCTTCCCCTGTACGACGTGAGGACGATGAAGGAGCATCTCGGCTTCGCCCTCCTTCCGGCCCGGCTGGCGGCGATCGTGCTGGGAGGCTTCGGCGCCTTCTGCCTGCTGTTGCTCGGGGTCGGCCTCCACGGCGTGGTCGCCTACACGGTGTCCCAGCGCACACGGGAGGTGGGGATCCGCGTCGCGATCGGTGCCGAACCTGGCAGCGCGACGACGCGGATCATGCGCGATGAGATTCGGGTCGTGCTCGCCGGCGTGGTGGTGGGTATCGGGGGAGCACTCGCCGCCAGTCGGCTGCTGGCAGGCGTTCTGTACTCCGAGGAGGCCGTCGATCCGATGGTCATTCTCGGCGCGTCTCTCTTCCTCTTGGCCGTGGCCGCGGCCGCGTGCTACCGCCCCGCACGTCGGGCGGCCCTGGTCGATCCGGTACAGGCACTTCGCAGTGAGTAGGTGATCGCTGGAACGCGGCATCGCTTCTTTTATATACTTTTATGTATATTCGTTGACACGGCAGTACCTCTCGAGTCGAGAGCCCGCCGCCCCCCGAGGGAAGCAGACCGCATGGGCGACAGAAGAGAACGGAAATCCCTCAAAGCACGTTACTTCCACATCCTGCTCTCGCTGGCGGACCAGGATCTGCACGGCTTGCAGATCATGGAGGAGGTGAGCGCGCGGACGGGCGGCGACGTGCACCTCTGGCCGGGCATGCTGTACGGCTCGCTGAAGCAGTTGGCGGACGAGGGTCTGGTCGAGGAAACGGACCCGCCCGAGAACGCAGAGGCCGGCGGGGGGCGTCCCCGCTACTACCGAATCACCGAAGAGGGGCGCCGTGCCCTTGCCGAAGAGGTCGCACGACTCTCGAGCTACGTGGCCGTCGCCCTGGCGAAGAACGTGAGCTGACGGAAGGGTAGCCGCCCTGCGGGGCAGCGCAGCCCACTCGTCGCACCGACGCCAGCCGGTTGGGGCCGCCTTCCCACGTGCGTTCTCTCCATGTCCAGGGCGTGTCCAAAACACATAGGTACCGTCGCGGGATGAGGACGTTCGCGCCCTGCCGAAAGATGCGCATACGCAACGTAAGTAGCTGTTCCATAACGTCTTGATGCGACGCATCCGGGGCGGCACGACCAGTGCCTCTATCCTGGGCGAGGGGAGAGGACGGGCGTTTCGCCCCCGTGACGTGGGAGGTGGGTCATGAAGCGGTGGATGAGGGGACCGGGTGTGGCGGCGGCGACGCTGGCGCTTGGGGGGTGCGTGCTTCCCCTGAGCATCGCCATCGGGGACGACGCCGACGTCCGGATCAGGGGCTCGGGGCACGTGGTCACGGTGTCCCGCTCGGTCGCGGCGTTCGACGCCGTGTCGGCCGCCGGTGCCATGCGAGTGATCGTCGACCGGACCGGCTACGAGGGCGTGACCGTCACGGCGGAGGACAACCTCCTGCCCTATCTGCGCACCGAGGTACGGGACGGCGTGCTCCTTCTCGGCCCGAAGCCCGGATACCGTATCGATCCACGCCGCGAGATCGTCGTCCACGTCGAGTCGTACGAGGTCGTGGAGGTGTCGGCGTCGGGCGCGGTGGCGATGGAGGTCGAGCTGGGGTGGGTGCCGGAGCTGTGGGTCACGCTCAGCGGCGCCTCCGAGCTCGTGGTGTGGGGCTCGACCGACCGGGAGAACGTGACCGTGTCCGGCGCGAGTCGATACGACGCCCTCGACCTGGAGGCCGACCGTTGCTTCCTGAGCGTGTCGGGGGCTTCGGAAGCGCTGGTCTGGGTGCACGACCGACTCGAGGCGGACGCCAGCGGGGCCTCGCACGTGCGCTTCAGCGGCGATCCTCTGGTCGTGGCGCACACGTCGGGCGCCTCGACGGTGACGAGATACTGACAACCCGAGCTACGGGAGGGGACGATGAACAGGATGACGAGGAAGGTGGGGCTGCTGCCGATCAGCATCGCCCTGATGCTCGCGATGGGGGGGTGCTACGAGCACACCTTCACCGTGGGAGGCGGAGCCCCACACGGGCCGGTGGTCTACGACCACTGGCAGAACTACTGGCTTGGCGGGCTCATCGGCCACACCCGCATGGACATCGAGGATCTGTGTCCGTCGGGCAGGGCGACGATCGAAGCCGAGCAGACGTTCCTCAACGGCCTCGTATCGGCGCTCACCAGCGGCATCTACACACCGACGACGCTGAAGGTGCGGTGCGCCGAGGGCCGTCGCGCCGACGTGAACCTCGATGCGGCGGACGTCGAAGCGATCGTCAGCGACGCGAGCTTTCGTGACTGGGTCGGTCGGGAGATGCCCGAGCGGCTGGACGAGGTGGCCGCCGCACAGGCGGCGCTCCAGGAACGCTGACATCGATCCGGGGAGGCGGCCACGGCCCCCGGCGGAGGTCTATCCGCCGGGGGCCGTGTCGTCGTCCAGGTTCTCGGCCTTCCACCGCATGGCCGAGAAGATGCGCGTCCGGCCGCTGGGATGGTCGAAGAACAGGATCTCTTCCAGTTGGCCGGGATCGAGCTTGCGGTACTCGCCCAGCTTGAGCGACACCAGCGCCATCCCGTCGGGTTGCCGCGCCGCGTTCAGGCCGAAGATGTCCGCCTCGTACTCCTGCACACGGATGTAGCTGTTGAGCACTGGCGTCAGCGCGAAGAAGAGCACCGTGACCACGAGGGCCAGGAGCGGCAGCCCGGCCGGGTCGTCCACGCCGCGCACGCCCCACGCCGTTCCCCAGCGGGCCAGCGCCCACGCGGACACGCGGTAGAGCAACGAGAACACGATCACGAGCAACACGCCGAAGAAGAAGATCATCTTGTAGACGTGATTGAGGACGTAGTGTCCCATCTCGTGGCCCATGACCGCTTCGATCTCGGGCAGCGACGTGCGGTTCAGCAGGTTGTCGTTGAGCGTGATCCGTTCCGTGCCCAGGAAGCCGCTGACGTTGGCGCTCACCCGCGTGGTCTGACGCGACGCGTCCACCACCCACACGTCCGAAGCCGGGATCCCGTTGGCGCGGGCCATGCTCAGGATCGGATCCACGACGCGCGGGTCGTCCAGCTTGGTGTACGTGTTGAAGAGCGGCGCGATGAAGACCGGCGTGATCAGGGCGCCGATCATGAGGAACACCACCGTCACCGCGCTTCCCCAGATCCACCACGTCCGGGGGGCGCTGCGCAGCGCGCGATAGATCGCCATCGCGAAGAGCGCCCCGAGCACCACCCCCAGCACCAGGCCCTTCACCTGGTCCCCCATCCAGGCCCCGAAGGTCTGCGTGGCCAGACCGTACCGGTGCTCGCGGAAGAAGCCCTGGTACACGGTGAGCGGGAAGGACAGCACTGCGGTCACCACCACGAACTGGGCCCAGTACGCCGCTACGTGGAGCCCCCGGAAGCGCGTGAAGCGCTGGCCCAGGTCGCGCATGCGGGCCGACAGGCCCGTCGCGAGCAGAAGCAGGTAGATGGCCGCCGACACCAGGAAGTTCCAGAGCAGCAGCCAGTAGCCGCCTTCGAAGTAGGCGTCCGAGCGGGCCTTGTCGGCGGGGGGCACGGACGCCAGATAGGCCTGCGTGGCCGCCTCGGCATCGAAGTGGTTGGAGGCCTGCGCCGCCGTCGGGATGTGCACGGCGGTATCGGGAACCTGCGCTCGCAATGCCCCCGGGAAACCCCACAGGAACAGCGAGAACAACACACACGCCAGTCGGGTTCGGCTCATGGGGGGAAGCTGGCGTCCACCGGTGACCCGCGCCAGGGCGCACGCTCGTGCGCGCTGGATGGCCCCGCAGGTGCTCCGCCGGGCCTCCGACGCCATCTTTGGTCGGACATCCCGACGATATGTTTCCACACCGCGTACCAACACCGAACGAACCCGCATGAACGCTACGGGCTCCGACCGATCCATACGCCGCATCACCCCCCTCCGGGCCGTGGTGGCCGCGACGGCCCTCCTGGTCGTCGCCTTCGCCGTGCGCGCCGCGCTGCCGGACGGGGTGCACACCGTGTCCCTCGAGAACCGTGACATCGTGCGCACCCTGGTCCTGGTCGGCCGTGTCCGTCCACCGTCCCGTGCGGGGCTGGGCGCGGCCGTGGCCGGCACGATGCGCGAGGTCTCGGTGCGCGAGGGCGATCACGTGCGGCGCGGTCAGGTGCTGGCCGCGCTGGACGACCGGGAGGCCGGCGCGGCCGTGGCGCAGGCCGAGGCCGGGGTGGCCGAGGCCGCCGCCTCGTCGCGCTCGGCCGTCGAGGTCGCCGAGAACGAGGTGACCCAGGCGGACCGTGACCTCGAGCGGGCCCGGGCGATGCTCCAGGAAGGGGCCCGCACGCAGCAGCAGGTGGAGCAGGCGGAGCAGCGCGCCGCGGATGCCCGAAGCCACCTCGAGGCGGCCCGCGCGGCCGAGGGAGACGGTCCCCCCGCCGCCGTGGCCCGCGCTCGCGCCGAGCTCGCGGCGGCGCGCGCGCGCCTGGCGCTCACCCGCATCGAGGCCCCCGCCGATGGCGTGATCCTCACGCGCTCGGTCGAGCCGGGCGACGCGGTGCAACCCGGCGCCGTCCTCCTCGAGATGGCCTTCGACGGGCCGTGGGAGCTGGTGGTCTTTCCCGCCGAGGAGAACCTGGGCCAGATCCGCGTGGGCGCGGAGGCCACCGCCTCGGCCGACGCGTATCCCGACCGGACCTTCCCCGCCGTCGTGTCCCTCGTCGCCCCGGCGGTGGACCCGGCCCAAGGCACCGTGGAGGTGCGTCTGGCGGTGCCCGACGCCCCGGACTACCTCCGCCCGTCCATGACGGTATCCGTAAACATCGAGGCGGGACGGCGCGCCGGCGCGCCGGTCCTTCCGGAGGATGCCGTCCGCGGCCTGGGCACGCCCGACCCGTGGGTGGCCGTGGTCGAGGACGGCCGGCTGGTCCGCCGCCCCGTGGAGGTGGGCCTGCGAGCGGAGCGCTGGGTCGAGATCCGCTCGGGGCTCGCGCCCGGCGACGCCGTGGTGCCCCCCGAGGGCTCGCCCGACCTGGGCGCCCGCGTTCGGATCTCGTCGGAGGGCTGAGCCTTGCCGTTCGAGCTCTTCGTGGCCCTCCGCTACCTGCGGGACGGGCGCCTGCAGACGTGGCTCATCCTCACCGGGATCGGCGTGGGCGTGGGCGTCATCATCTTCCTGTCCGCCCTCATCACGGGCCTGCAGCAGAGCATCGTCGACCGCACGCTCGGGAGCCAGGCGCACGTCGTGGTGCGCCCGCCGGAGGAGATGCCCCGCGTGCTTCCCCTCCCCGACAGCGTCGGCGACGACGGCACCGTGCGATCGGTGGAGACCCAGCGACCTCCGCAGCGCATCCGCTCGATCGTGGGATGGAAGCAGGTGGAGGCGCTCCTGAGGCGCACCCCGGGCGTGGTGGCAGTGGCGCCCACGGTGACGGGCCCGGCGCTCGCCGTCCGGGGGCCCGGCACCAACTCGGTGACCATCCGTGGCATCGAGCCCGACACGTACTTCACCATCGTCGACGTGGAGAGCCGCCTCGTGGCCGGGACGTTCAACCTGGACGGCTTCCACGCGGTGATCGGCACCGAGCTGGCGCGCAGGCTGGGGGTCGGCGTCGGCGGGCGGCTCCGCGTCCAGGTCGCCGACGACCGTGGGGGCGTGTACACCGTCTCCGGGATCTTCGACTACGGGAGCCGGAGCCTGAACGAAGGGCTCGTCTTCATCTCGCTCCGGGGTGCGCAGACGCTCTTCGACCTCGACGGGGGCGTGTCCACCCTGGAGATCCTGGGCGCCGACATCTTCCAGGCGGACGCCGTCGCCGCCCGCATCCAGGACCGGACGGGCCTGGTGGCCGACTCGTGGATGGCCCAGAACCGGGACCTCATGACCGGCCTCCGCTCGCAGAGCGCCTCCAGCATCATGATCCAGGTGTTCGTGATCCTGGCGGTGGCCCTCGGCATCGCGTCGGTGCTGGCCGTGTCGGTGGTACAGAAGGCCAAGGAGATCGGGATCCTGCGCGCCACCGGGACCAAGGCGCCGGCCGTGACGCGGATCTTCCTGCTCCAGGGAGCGATCCTCGGCACGGTGGGCTCGCTGCTCGGGATCGCGCTGGGCACCATCCTCGCCGTCTTCTTCCAATCCCTGGCAAGGAACCCCGACGGTTCGGCCACCTTCCCCGTCGCGCTCACGCCCTTCCTGTATGGACGCTCGGTGGCGGTGGCACTGGTGGTGGGCCTGGTCGCGGCGATCGTGCCGGCCCGCGACGCCGCGCGCATGGACCCCGCCGATCCTGAAAACGGAGGCGCTGACCAAGACGTACGGCGAGCGGGTCGTCACCCCGGTCCTGAAGGGGATCGACCTGACCCTCGAGGCCGGCGAGTTCTGCGCCCTTACCGGACCGTCCGGCTCGGGAAAGACCACGCTCCTGAACCTGGTCGGCCTCCTGGACCGGGTCACCCAGGGGCGCATCCTCATCCAGGGCCGGGACACCGTTCCCCTCGACGACGGCGAGCGCACCGAGCTCAGGGGCCTCACGCTGGGCTTCATCTTCCAGTTCCATCACCTGCTCTCCGCGTTCTCGGCGCTGGAGAACGTCATGCTGCCGCTCCTGTCCCAGCACGGGCGACCGCAGCCGTGGATGAGGGAGCGGGCCGCGGAGCTCCTGGAGCAGGTCGGTCTCGCGGACCGCGCCGGCTACAGGGTCACCGACCTCTCGGGCGGCCAGCAGCAGCGCGTTGCCGTGGCGCGGGCTCTGGTCATGGATCCGCTCCTCGTGCTCGCCGACGAGCCCACGGGGAACCTGGACACCCAAGCGGGCGCCCAGGTGCTCGACCTCATGCGTCGGTTCAACCGCGAGCGCGGCACCGCCTTCTTCATCGTCACCCACGACCTGGCGGTGGCCGACCACTGCGACCGCGTGGTCCACATGGTGGACGGGGTGGTGGACTCGGACACGCGCGGGTAGCGCTTCGGCGGATCTGTGTCTCCCTCTCTTGTCCTCTGGAGATATGGAGTCCATATTCCACCAGATGAAATATCATCTGGCGTAATACAGGAACCGATCCGCACATGCACCTCCGGAGCCCACGGATGTACAGCACCGACCTGAGGCGGGGCAGCATGGAGCTCCTCATCCTCTCCGTCCTGGAGAAGAGGACCCGTCACGGTTACGAGATCGGCAAGTTGCTCGAGCAGCGCTCCGGGGGCCGGCTCGAGTTCCGCGTATCCACCCTCTATTCGGCGCTCTACCGGATGGAGGACAGGGGGTGGATCGAGGGGCGCTGGGTGGAGAAGGAAGGGGAGCGGAGGCGGTGCTTCTATGCGCTCACGCCCGACGGACGCGAGGCGCTGGATGCCCAACGGCGGGAGTGGAGCGCCTTCGCGGCCATGGTGAACGAGGTGATCGGGGTGAGCCCGGCCTGACGAGGGCCGGAGGGGAGGGGCGGCCATGCCTGACTGGAAGCGGTACCTGAGGGAGCACGTCCACCTTCCCGTCATGAGGAAGCACCGGGACGAGCGTGCGCTCCAGGAGATGGCGGACCATCTGGAGGACCTCTATCGGGAAGCCCGGTCCCGGGGCCTGTCCGAGGAGGACGCCGAGGCGTTGGTCCTTCGATGGATCGGGGATCCCGAACGGGCGGCCGACGAGCTGATGGGCGCCGAGCCGGAGCGATTCCGGGCCCATCTGGATCGCTGGTTCGAGCGGCGGGAAGAGGAGCTCGCTTCCGGAGGGCGTTCCCGGTCGGCGCTGGGCGATGCCGTGCGCGACCTGCACGTGGGCCTTCGCGGACTCGCGCGGCGCCCCCTCTTCACGGGGGTGGTGATCCTGGTGCTGGCCCTGGGGATCGGAGCCACCTCGGCGATCTTCACGCTGGTCGACGCGATCGTTTTGACGCCTCTTCCCTTCGACGACGCGGATCGGTTGGTGTCGGTGCATCACCTGGCGCCCGGGTCGGGGATCGCCGATGCCGGGCAGTGCGCGGCCTGGCACTTCACGTACGAGGACGAGAGCCGGGTCTTCGACGCCCTGGGCATGTACGCGGGAGACAACGCCTCCGTGACCGGCACCGGCGACCCCGAAGCCGTCCCGGTGCTGCAGGTGACGCACGGAGTCTTCGACGCGATCCGGTTGACGCCCGCCCTGGGGAGGATCTTCACCGCCGCCGACGACGACCCCGACGCGCCCGCGACCGTCATGCTGGGATACGGCTACTGGGAGACCCGGTACGGCGGCAACCCGGACGTGATCGGGCGGACGCTGCAGGTGGACGGCGTGGCTCGCGAGATCATCGGCGTCGCTCCGCTGGAGGTGAGGACCCTGGGTCTGGATCCGTCCCTCGTCGTTCCTCTCCGGTTCCGCAGGTCCTCGCTCTTCGTCGGCAACATCGGCTACGCGTCGGTGGGGAGGCTGCGGGATGGCGTGAGCCTGGAGGAGGCCGCCGCCGATCTGAATCGGGCCCTCCCCCTGGCGTGGGAGAAGTTCCCCGGCGGTCCCGTCGCGAGCTCCGACGATCCGAGCCTGTACGTCGCCGAGGTCCGGCCCCTGAAGGACGACCTGGTCGGATCGGTGGCCGATCTTCTCTGGATCCTCCTGGGCGGGGTGGGCATCGTGCTCCTCATCGCCTGCGCGAACGTTGCCGGGCTCTACCTGGTACGCGCCGAGGGGAAGGAGGGGGAGATGGCCGTGCGCACGGCGATGGGCGCCTCCGGACGGCGCATCGCGTGGGAGTACCTCAAGGAGAGCCTGCTCCTAGGGCTCATGGGGGGAATCGCGGGTCTTCTGCTCGCGCAGATCGGGCTCGGCAGCATCCTCTCCATGGCGCCCACGAACCTCCCCCGCCTCGAGGAGGTCCGCCTCGACGCGAGCGTGCTCCTCTTCACGCTCGCGGTGTCCCTCGGCACCGGCCTCCTGTTCGGGCTGATCCCCGCCCTGCGCCAGGGGCGCGGAGGCCTGGTGGATGCCTTGAAGGAGGGCGGCAGGGACGGGACGCGCAGCCGCGGTACGCACCGGGTCCAGAACCTGCTCGCGATCGCGCAGATAGCCTTGGCGGTGGTGCTGCTCGTCGCGTCGGGCCTCATGCTTCGCAGCGGCCGGCATCTTCGGAGCCTCGACCCCGGTTTCGGGCACCCGGAGAGCGTCCTCGCACTCCGCCTCTACATCCCGGGCCGCGAGGAGCCGGATCCGGCGCGCGTGGCCATCACCTACGAGGCCATCGTCCACCGCATCGCGGAGATCCCCGGCGTGTCCTCGGTGGGCGTCGCCACGGCCGTGCCGATGGACGGGTCCAACAACGTCAACCCCTTCCACGTGCGCGGGCGGGAGACGGACGCCGCCGAGCGCACCATGTCGAGACGCCACAAGTGGATCGGTCCCGGCTACCTGGAGACGCTGGAGATCCCCCTCGTCGCAGGACGGTCCTTCACCTGGGACGACATTCACGATCGCACCCCGGTCGCCATGCTCTCGGAGCGCCTTGCGCGGGAGGTGTTCGGATCGCCCGAGGCGGCGATGGGCCAGTACGTGGCCGCCCGCCCCGATCCGCCGGCCTGGAAGGAGGTCGTGGGCGTGGTGCGGGACGTCCGTGAGGACGGGATGGACCGGGATCCGCCAGCGCTGGTCTACTGGCCCCAGGTCACGCTGGGGTTCTGGGAGGGCAACGCCGCGGACCAGGTGCAGACCTGGCGGGGGGAGGGCATCGCCGTTCGCAGCCGCCGGGTCGGAACGCCCGGCTTCCGCGAGGAGCTCGAGAAAGCCATCTGGGAGGTGAGCCCGAATCTCCCGCTCCAGCGGGTACGAACCCTTCCGGAACTGATGTCGGCCTCCGTGGCGCGCACCTCGTTCACCATGATCCTGCTGGGCATCGCCGGTGCGGCGGCGCTGGTCCTCGGCCTGGTGGGCGTGTACGGCGTGATCGCCTACGCGGTGAGCCGACGCACCCGAGAGCTGGGGATGCGCATGGCCCTCGGAGCCGCCCGCGGTCGCGTGCTGACGATGGTCGTCCGACAGGGCGCGGTCCTGGCGGGAACGGGCGTGATCCTCGGCCTGGCGCTGGCGTTCGCCGTCACGCGCTCCATGTCCTCGATCCTCGTCGGTGTGGACCCGGCCGACCCCGTCACCTTCGCCGCGGTGGGGGGAGGCCTGCTGGTCGTGGCTCTCCTGGCCAGTTATCTGCCGGCTCGTCGGGCGGCACGGGTGGATCCGGCGGTGGCTCTGCGGACGGAGTGAGCCCTCGAGGGGTCATTCCGCCCGAAACGCCTCCACGGGATCCACTCTGAGGGCCTTCCAGGCCGGCAGAAGACAAGCGCCCAGCGCCACGACGAGGAAGAAGCCGGTCACCCCTGCGAAGGTGAAGGGGTCGGTGGCGCTGGTCTGGAAGAGCATTCCTTCCACCAGCCGCGTGGCCCCGACGGCCCCCACGATTCCGAGGACGGCGCCCACCGCCACGAGCGTGAGCCCCCGCCCGACGACCAGGCGCAACACATTCCCGGCGGTGGCCCCCAGCGCGACCCGAATGCCGATCTCGTGCACCCTCCGGGAGACGAAGTAGGCCAGCACGCCGTAGAGACCCAACGCCGCCAGGGCGATGGCCACGGCCGCGAACAAGCCCAGAACTGTGGTGACGGAGCGAGCGCCGGAGATCGAGCCGGACACGGCGTCTTGCATGGTCCGCGCATCGCTGAGCAGGACGTTCCGGTCCAGCTCCCAGAGCCGTGACTGAATGGGCCGAACCAGGCTCAGGGGATCGGACGCGGCCACGGCGAGTCGCATGGTGCTCCCAGGCAGCTGGGCATACGGGAAGAACATGGCGGGCCTCACTCCCCCCGAAAGGGACGTGCCCCGGTGATCCGCCACCACCCCCACGACCTCGAACAGGCCCGGCTCATCCCGTCCCATGTCCACGGCCACCTGACGGCCCAGTGGACTCTGCTCCGGGAACAGCGCGTCCGCGGTCGTCTTCGAGAGAACGATGACGGGGGAGGACCCTGCGACGTCGGTCTCCTCCAGGCCCCGCCCCTCGATCAGGGGGATCTCCATCGTCTCGAGGTACCCGGGCAGGATCACACGACGGTCTGCCCACGGAGGACGGGCATCCCCTTCCGGGGGTCGCTCCGGGTTCCAGACCGCGTAGTTCCCCGCCGGCTGGAGGAGGGGCAGCCGGCTCACCAGCCCCACCGACTCCACGCCGGGGAGGGCTTCGATGCCCGCCTTCAACTCCTCGAAGAACTGGATCCTCCGCTCCGGTTCCGAATACTGGTCGGAAGGAAGCGAGACCGTCGCGGTGAGGAGGTGCTCGATCCGGAAGCCCGGGTCCACACCCCTGAGCTTCGCAAAGCTCCTGAGGAGGAGTCCGGATCCCACCAGAAGGACCAGGGACACGGCCACCTGGAGGACGACCAGTCCGCTCCGGAACCGGATGCCGCCCCTCGAGCCGGCCTGTCGGCTACCCTCCTTCAGGTCCTCCGCGGGATTCGCCCGCGCCGCGGACAAGGACGGGATGACGCCGAACAGGAGGACCGTGCCCACGGACAGGGTCAGCGCGATGGTGAGCATCGTGATGGACGGCCCCCCCTCACGAATCCCGAGGAGATCCATGGACATGAACCTCAGGATGAGGCCTTGCAGCGTGACGGCAATCGCTACGCCGACCGCCCCGGCCGCGAGGGCCAGGATCACGCACTCCACCAGGAGCTGACGGGTCAGGCGGGCGCGGCCGGCTCCCATGGCGGCCCGGACCGCCAGCTCCGAGGTGCGTGCCGACCCTCTGGCCATGAGAAGGCTCGCCACGTTCCCGCAGGCGATGAGCAGGACCAGGACGATGGCCCCCGTCAGGACGAGGAGGCTCTGCCGGTGCCCCTCCACCATCGCCCCGTGAAGGTTGTCGAGCTGCAGCGCCTTGTTCCGGTTGGATTCGGGATAGGCCTCCTGCAGGCGGGCCGAGACGACATCGGCGTCCGACCGCGCCGCCTCCAGGGAGGCGTCCGGCCGCAGGCGGCCCACCAGCAGCCAGTTGTGGAATCGCCGAGTGCTGGGGTCGGAGTTACCGGGCCACGGGGGGACCCAGAGGTCCGTGTCATACAGGAAGCGGAAGCCGGCGGGCATCACGCCCACCACCGTGAGCGGGCCCCCGTCCACGACCAGGGTCCGGCCCACCACCTCGGGGGAGCCTCCGAACCACTGCTGCCAGAAGGCGTGGCTGAGGACGACCTCACCGCCTCCTCCTTGGGGGAGCTCCTCCATGGAGAAGGACCGGCCCAACTGCGGACGCACGCCCAGGGTCTCGAAGAGGTTGGCGGTGATGAACGTGAGCGCGGCCTGCCGAGGTTCACCCGTCCCGGTCACCGTGACCGTCGATGATCCCCCTCCCACGGTGGCCAGGCTCTCCAGCGACCCGACCTGGTCCCGGTAGTCCATGTAGTCGGGAAACGACACCCAGGGATTCACGTTTCCGTTGAACGTGGCGCGGCCGAGCACGAGCCGATCCGGGTCGCGGAAGGGAAGCGCCCGCCCCAACGCCGCGTCCAACACGGAGAACATGGCGGTGGTGGCCCCGATCCCCAGGGCGAGGGTGAGCAACACCGCCAGCGAGAACCCCGGCGTGCGGCTAATCGCCCGCACCGCGAATCGGACGTCCAGCCCGAGGTCGAATCCCCGCCCACCCGCCCTAGCCCCTCCCATGGATCCTCGCATGGCTCGTTCCTCCCTT
>Ga0307423_1001242_pt1 | contig 15637 bp, 16 predicted proteins | sample SalMarWE160310MG_FD_202154 | JGI IMG/M metagenome (GOLD analysis project Ga0307423, IMG submission 202154) | Salt marsh sediment microbial communities from the Plum Island Ecosystem LTER, Massachusetts, United States - WE1603-10 | ecosystem: Environmental > Aquatic > Marine > Intertidal zone >...
TCTCGGCTCACAACCGCTCGCCAATCGCCTCCAACGCCTCGAGTGCATCCAGCGCCAGGCCGATATGCCTATGCCGCACCTGCGGTTCACGCGGGTTGATGCGGATGAGGATGGCGCCGGATCGGGACGCGACGCGCTCAGAGGTCATTCGCACTGTCGGCACCGCCGAGCCGGCGCCGATCTCGACGATGACGAGTCTGGGGCCTGCGGCTTTCCCGAGCCAATCCGAAAAACGTCGCTCCTGATCGGCGGTCCTTCCCGGGATCCAGTGCCAGTCGCCGAACATGAGGACGTTCGGCCTCGCAAGAGCTCCGCAGTGCGGGCACTCCGGCAGATCAGACACGGCACGAAAGCTCTCCATGTCGACTTCCACCTCGAGCCCATCGGCACTCCAGATTTCGTTGCTGCACGGCTCGGTGCATTGGAGATGGCCGATGGAGCCGTGGCATTCGATCACCCGATCGCGGCTGAATCCCGCCTGTTGGAAATGGCCGTCCACGTTCGAAGTGAAGACAAAACTGCCGTGCTCGAGGCCCCGGGCCCAGCTCTGCAAAATGTTGAATCCGCCGTGTGGCGTGGTTCCACGGTAGAGCTCGAGCCGGTGGCCGTAGAATCCCCATGCGAGCTCGGGATCGCGAACAAACCAGGTCGGGTTGGCCATGTCGACGAACGAGACCCCGAGCCGCTCGAAGGGTGGGTAGGCCTTCCAGAAACCCTTGTCGCCGCGGAAATCCGGCAACCCGGAATCCACCCCCATCCCCGCTCCGGCGGTCACCAACAACGCGTCCGCTTTCGAGATCACGGCCGCCGCAACCTCGATTCTGTCTCTGTCATCAACGTCCATGGAGTGATCTTATCGTGTCCTCTCGGTGGGCTCCTGGTTGAACTTTGGTGGTGTTTCACGAACAATTGGATGGTACCAATTCGTCAAGATTGGTGGTTGACGGCACCAATGGAGGGTATATCTTGTTGAATGGATGGTGCCAATTCTCAAGGAGGGATTGGAAGTCGGAACCATGAGAATACGCCAAACAGATCTCCAGGAGCTCGAGAGATCCGACGGCGGGACACGGCGATCGTGGCTCGAAGCGGCCTGTATTCGCCTCCAGAGCTTGCCGAACCATCGCTCCAGCCGATTCCTCGTCGCCGAGGAGGATGGACAGATACGGGCGGTGCTCGGGTTGCGACTGCACTGGGGCGCGAACGGGCGTCTCGGCAAGGCGATCATCTGTGTGCTCGTGGTCGATCCCGAACACAACGACCGCGGCATCGGCTCGCGGCTGGTTCGGTTTGCAGAAGGCATCGCGCGAGTCCACGGTTGCACCCGGGTCGACGTGGGCTCGGATCTCGAAAGCTGGGGAGAAGGTTGCTGGTTGGGCCTCGGCTACGACGATCCCGGTGCAGGTCTGCACAAGGTGCTCAGGCCCTCGGGGCACTGGAAGTGCGGGTGAGGCTTCAATTGGAGCGGAAAACGCAGCGGTGCGGCGGGAACCGGAGGTCCTGAGTGGAAATCTCGATTGACCGAGACAGCAGCGAACCGATTTTCCGACAGGTCGTGCGGGAGATCCAGGGCCTCATCCGTTCGGGATCTCTGCCGGAGGGTTTTCGACTGCCACCCGAACGGCGGCTGGCGGACGCGCTCGGGGTGAATCGGAGCACGATCTTCAACGCCTATCGAGAGCTCAAGGCGCTCGGCCTGGTCGACGCTCACGTCGGTCGCGGGACGGCGGTTCTCAGGGCGCCGGCGCCGATTCCCCACGCGATCGGCGTACCCTGGCGGCAGCTCTTCCGCGAAAGCGTGGCGCGGTCCCACGACCCGATCATCGCCGACCTCCTCGCCCTGAGTGAACGTGAGGACGTCATCTCCTTCGCCATCGGGCTGCCGGCGCCGGAGTTGTTGCCGCTCGACACCCTCGCTGAGTTCACGGCCGAGCTGATCCGCGAGGTCGGCGCACCAGCGATTTTGCACTGCCCGACCGAGGGCCACAGCCCGTTGCGCGAGACCATTGCCCAATGGGTGGCGGCTCGAGGCATCCGCGCGCGAGCGTCCGACGTGCTGGTGGTGTCCGGATCGCAGCAGGGTCTCGATCTCGTGGCGAGGGTTTTTATCGACCCGGGTGATGTCATCGTGGTCGAAGAACCAACCTATATCGGCGCCCTGCAGTCGTTCCGAGTCTCCGGGGCGAAGATCATCGGCATCCCGGTCGACGAGGACGGGATGCGCACCGACATTCTCGCCTCAATCCTCGAGCGCGAACGCCCGAAGCTCATCTATACCCTGCCCACCTACCAGAACCCATCCGGTGTCGTGATGAGCATCGAGCGGCGTCGCCATCTTCTCGAGCTCGCCTCGAGGTGGCACGTACCGATCCTCGAGGACGATCCGTACTCGGAGCTGCGCTACGAGGGCGCACCCCTGCCGTCGCTCAAGGCGCTCGACGAGAACGACCTGGTGCTCTACCAGAGCACGTTTTCGAAAGCACTTTTCCCCGGCCTTCGGATCGGCTATCTGGTGGTGCCGCCGGTGGTTCTTCGCCAGCTCGCGCTGGCCAAACAGGGAGCGGACCTCCACTCCAGTAGCTTCTCCCAGTATTTGCTGGAGCGATTCGTGCGCGAAGGCCACTTTGCGACGCACATCGAGAAGGTAAAAACAGCCTACCGGCGGCGCCGTGACCGAATGGCTGCGGCTTTGCTGAAGGACGATGCGATCGGCCTCGAATTCGCCGTGCCGACGGGAGGCTTCTATATCTGGTGCCATCTGCCGGAGGGGGTGGAGCAGTCCGCTCTGCTGGCCAACGCCGCCGCGCGCGGGGTCGTCTTTCTCCCCGGGCGCGCCTGCTACCCGACCGAGCCGCCTGAAAACTGTCTCCGCCTCAATTTTTCGCACGCGTCGGAGCAGGCCATCGACATCGGCATCGCGAGATTCCTCGAATCCGTGCGTGAGGCGACCGTACGTGGACCGGCGAAACGGATGGACGGCGCCGCCACGTCACCGGTCGTGTGATCTCCGGGAGGGAATGAATGAAACTGTCTCGTATACGCTTCGCCTCTCGCATGCAGGATCTGCGAGCTTCGGATATTCGCGAGATTCTCAAGGTCACGCAGAAACCCGAGGTCATTTCCTTTGCCGGCGGCCTTCCGGCGTCGGAGCTTCTGCCCGCCCGGCAGATGGCGGAGCTGGCGCGGAATCTCCTGCTGGACGATGGCGTCAGGGCGCTGCAGTACGCGCCGACCGAGGGGCTCGAGGTGCTTCGAGAGATCATCGCCCGACGTCTCGGAGAGCGATTGGGCCTGCAGCGCCAACCGGACGAAGTGTTGATTGTGACGGGCTCACAGCAGGCCCTCGACCTCACGGGCAAGGTCTTTGTCGACGAGAGAGACGCTGTGCTGTGTGAGAGCCCCACCTACCTGGGCGCCATCAACGCGCTGCGCGCCTATCAACCGCGCTTCGTGGAGGTTCCGACCGACGACGACGGCATGGTCCCGGAGGAGTTGGAGCGCCGGTTAGAGTCGGTTGATCGCGTCAAGCTGATCTACGTGGTGCCCGATTTTCAGAACCCGAGTGGCCGGCGATGGTCCGTCGAGCGTCGCCGGCGTCTCGCCGAAATGGCGGCCCGGTTCGGGGTGCCGGTCATCGAGGACTCCCCCTACGGCGAGCTCTACTTCGAAGGCGAGCCGCTGCCGCCCGTGGCCTCGTTCGACGATGCAGATGTGGTGGTGTATCTGGGGACCTTGTCGAAGATCCTGTCGCCCGGGATGCGGCTCGGGTGGGTGACCGCCGAGCGCTCGCTGCTGCGGCGCTATGTGCTCGCGAAACAAGGTGTTGACCTTCACACCCCGAGCCTGACGCAACTGCTCGCGGCGCGATTCATGCTCGAGCACGACCTCGACGCCCACATTGCCGGCATTCGTGATGTCTACCGCCGCCGCCGTGACGCCATGGTGGCGGCGCTCGAAACGCTTGTGCCGCTCGGCGTCCGCTTCACCCGCCCGGCCGGAGGGTTGTTTCTGTGGGTTGAGCTTCCCGAAGGTATAAATGCACGTGAGCTTCTCGAACGCTGTCTCGAGCTCGACGTCGCCTTTGTTCCCGGCGGTGCGTTCTTTGCCAACGGCGGCCACGAAAACACACTGCGCCTCAACTTTTCGGCGATGCCGGAGGAACGCATCACCGAGGGCATCCGCCGCCTCGGCACGGTCCTGTCATCGGTCGCGATGGCGGCCGGTTAGCCCGGTTTTTGCGCCCTTCCCCGCCGATCGCGTCTATGATTGTCGCCGGGTCAAACATGGTTCGAATCAATCGGGATCGAGATCTGCCGCTACACTATGAAGCGTCACCGCTCAGGGTGGCGGTCAGCGCTATCGGGTGGCCGGTCGGGATCATCGCGATCGTGGCCGGCATCGCGGCTTACGTGGGGGCCGCGTCGTATCTCTCAGAGGCGGTCGGTGCCCTCTTCGTTTTGATCGGCTGCGCTCTGGTGGTCGTCCTTGTCCGTTGCCGGCGATACGAAGTGACGGTCGGCCGGCGGATGACCGAGCTCCGATCGGGACCGTTTCGAAGGACGCTCCCAACCGCCTGCGTCGAGAGGGTGTCCGAGCGGCCAGCCTCCTCCTGGCGTCGTTTTTTCGCGCCGCGGGAGCTGGTGCTGAGCCTGAGCGTCGACACGCGGCCTCTGATCGTGCCCACGCACGACCCGGACGAGCTCCACGTGGCACTCATTGGCGACCGGTACGAGGACGAAACTCCCACCCGGGTGGGAGGGGGGAAATCCGAAATTCGAAATCCGAAATTCGAAATCTGAGCCTATTCTTCTCCCATAAACGGGTACGCGAAGTGCTTCGGCGGAACGAAGTTCTCCTTGATGGTGCGCTGTGAGGTCCAGCGGACGAGGTTAAGATAGGAGCCCGCCTTGTCGTTGGTGCCGGAGGCCCGGGAGCCGCCGAACGGCTGCTGGCCGACAACGGCGCCGGTCGGCTTGTCGTTGATGTAGAAGTTGCCGGCGGCGTGGCGGAGCCGGTCGGCCATCCTGACGATCGTCGCTCGGTCGTGGGCGAAGATGGCTCCGGTCAACGCGTACGGTGACGTCGTGTCGCAGAGCTCGAGGGTCGCATCGAGGTTCTTGTCGTCGAAGACGTAGACCGTCATCACCGGCCCGAAAATCTCCTCCTCCATGAGCTTGAAGCGCGGATTGGTGGTCTCGACCATGGTGGGTTGGATGTAGTAGCCCCTGGAGTCGTCCCACTCCCCGCCGCACAGGATCTCGGCCTCGGAGGAGTCCTTGGCGTGCTGGATGTAAGCGGTGATGTCGCGGAACGCGCCGCCGTCGATAACCGCGTTGAAGAAGTTCCTGAAGTCGGTCGGCGGGCCCATCTTGATCTCGGAGATCTGAGCCAGAGCGAGCTTTTTGATCTCGGGCCAGATCGACTTCGGGATGTAGGCGCGCGAGGCGGCCGAGCACTTCTGGCCCTGGTACTCGAAGGCGCCGCGCACCATCGCGGTGGCCAGCGCCTCGGGGTCGGCCGAGCTATGGGCGAAGATGAAGTCCTTGCCGCCGGTCTCACCGACGATGCGCGGATAGGTGCGATAGTTGGCGATGTTGTCGCCGATCGATTTCCACATCCCCTGAAAGACCGCGGTCGAGCCGGTGAAGTGGATACCGGCCAGGTGCGGGCTCGCCATCACCGGGTTGCCGACCTGGCCGCCCGAGCCGGGCATGAAGTTGATGACGCCGGGCGGGAAACCGGCGGCCTCCATGAGCTTCATGAGATGCCAGGCGGTAAAGACCGCCGATGAGGCCGGTTTCCACAGTACGGTGTTGCCCATCAGGGCCGGCGCGGTCGGGAGATTGCCGGCGATCGAGGCGAAGTTGAAAGGTGTCACAGCGAAAACGAAGCCCTCGAGAGCCCGGTACTCGACCTGGTCCCAGTGGCCGAGCATCGACTCGGGCTGCTGTTCGTAAATGAAGCGCATGTAATGAGGGTTGAAGCGCCAGAAGTCGACCAGCTCGCAGGCGGCGTCGATCTCGGCCTGGAAGACGCTCTTCGACTGGTTGAGCATGCAGGCGGCGTTGAGCCGATCACGCCACGGCCCCGCGAGCAGCTCGGCCGCCTTGAGCATCACCGCGGCGCGGTGCTCCCAGGGCGTCTCCGACCACGCTTTCCACGCCTCGGCGGCAGCCTCGATCGCCATCTGGACCTCGGCCTCGCCGGCCTTGTGGTAGGTCCCCAGAACGTGGTTGTGGTCGTGCGGACAGACCGCCGTGGCGGTGTTGCCGGTCCGCACCTCCTGGCCGCCGATGATGAGCGGAATCTCGATCTCCTCGCTCAGCATTTCCTTGATCTTTGCCTTGAGGGACACCTTTTCCGGCGAGCCGGGCGCGTAGGACCGGGTCGGGTCATTGATCGGCGGCGAGACGGAAACGATGCCATTGGCCATGACGGACCTCCACGGGGGCTCGATGGTGTGGTGTGCGGAGCGACGGGCGCGCCGCTTCGGCATGGTAGCGATGTTGGCTGTTATCTGCAACGACCCAATTGCATTACGGCGTGAATTTCGCCCCCTATCCCTATCCCGATGAGCCTCTATTCTTCGGGATCGGGAACGGGATCGGGTTTCAGAGCTTGATTCTGCGGCAGGGTACACTCCAACTGTGAGCTTCATCTACCTCGATTACAACGCGACGACACAGATCGATCCGCGGGTTGCGGGGGCAATGCAACCGTTCCTGAGCGGCGGTTTCGGCAATCCTTCGTCGGCCCACGCCGAGGGGCGGAAGGCGAAAGCGGCTCTCGAGGACGCTCGCCTACGGGTGGCGAGCTGTCTCGGCTGCGCGCCCTACGAGGTGGTCTTCACCTCCGGCGGCTCGGAGTCGAACAACCTGGCCATCCGCGGTCTGGTTGAAGCCCGCAGCGGCGGCCACGTGATCACCTCCGCGGTGGAGCATCCGGCGGTGCTCGAGGTGGCCCTCGCCCTCGAGATCGAGGGTCGCATTGAGCTGACCATTGTTGGGGTCGACACATTCGGCCGCGTCGACCCGGCTGAGGTCGACGCTTCGCTGCGCGACGATACGGTACTGGTGTCACTCATGCTCGCCAACAACGAGGTGGGCACCCTGCAGCCGGTGAGGGAGGTGGCAGCTATCTGTCGCCAACGCGGGGTCGCGATCCACACCGATGCGGCGCAGGCGGTGGGCAAGGTGCCGGTGGACGTCAACGATCTCGGCGTCGACCTGTTGTCGGTGGCGGGGCACAAGCTCTATGCGCCCAAGGGCATCGGCGCGCTGTTCATTCGCGACGGGTTGCGAATCGAGCCGCAAATCCGCGGCGCCGGCCACGAGAGGGGACGCCGCGCTGGCACCGAAAATGTGCTCCTCGCCGTGGGTCTGGGCACCGCGTGCGAGCTGGCGGCGCGGGAGGTCGTGGCGGAACGGGCAAAGCTCGGTGGTCTCAGGGATCTCCTGGCCGCGAAGCTGCGAGAGGGGAGAGGCGATATTGTCGTGCACGGACACCCCGAGCACCGCCTTCCCAATACCCTCAGCGTGGCGTTTCCCGGCTGCGTCGCCGATGAGCTGCTCGAGAGTCTCGCCGACGAGCTGGCGGCGTCGGCCGGCGCGGCGTGCCACGCGGGTGCCGCAACGGTGTCCCACGTGTTGCTGGCGATGCAGGTCGATCCGGAGATCGCCGCCGCGACCGTGCGCCTGTCGGTCGGTCGATTCACGACCGAGGAGGAGATCGATCGAGGCGCGGCATTGATCCTCGAAGCAGTTCGTCGCTGACCGATGCCTACCTACCTGAACGATGCGCTTGTCTTCAACGGTTCCTTCTCCCAGTGCGCTTCCGAAGAGTACCCCCTCCAACGATGTTTGGCCCCGTGGCTCTGCTCGGTTGAAGATCGTTTGCATCCAAAATCGTTGGAGACGGTACGTTTTGTGGCGCGCGTTTGCCGCCAGTGATTCAGCGCCACGCGGGTTGAAGATTGCGGCACGGGCGGGTGCGTAGGAAATCCGAAATTCGAAATCCGAAATCCGAAATTCAGGGGGCGGAAATTCCGAACTCCGAACTCCGAACTCCGAATTCAAATATAGCTGGTGCGTATACTTATGCGGTGATGAAAACGTGTCCCTGGTGTCTGGAGCCGCTGCCGGTTCGTCGAATTCCCGCCGAGTGTCCCCACTGTAGGCGCGAGCTCGGCGAGGATGCGGAACCGAAGGCGCTCGAGCTCCGTTATGCCAGGGTGGAGGCGAGACAATCTGCGGCTTATCGGAAGCTCCTGACGTATGGCGTGCCGCTTGCGGCGGTGATCGCCCTCGTGATGCCGTTCGTGCACATCGGGGCGCTGGCGGTGGTGCCGCTCTTGCTCGCCGTTCACCTGGTGACTGTGCGGGTGCTCCTGGTTCGCGATGCGCAGCGTCTGCTGCGTCCGGTGAGGAGGCTGCTCAACCGTTGGCTGGCTCGATTTTCGTTTCTCTGGATCGGAATCCCCGGCTACGGGGCGATGACGGTCCCAGTGGTCGGAGTGCTGGTGGGAGTCGGGACATTTGCCCTTCTCACCTCGATCGTGCAGGTGTCGACGGCGGTGAGCCTGGAAAGGGAACGCGCGGGCAAGGAGCTCGCGCGGTGGGAGAAAGTGGTCCCGGTCGTGCTGGCCGTGATCAGCATCGGGCTGATTCTGCTGGCGATAGCCGTCGCGGCGCTTTTCGGGTGGTCGGTGATGGCGATTATGGAGAGGATGCAAGTTCCGTCGGGCTGAGAGGAACGGTAAGGAGATCGATATGGAGTCGTTGATGACCTACATGGCGGCCTTCGGGCTCGCGGCCGGCGCCGGTGCCAAGGCCGTTATCCCGGTGCTTGCTCTCGGCGCATTCAGTTACACGCCATATTTTGAGCTCTCACAACGGTTCGCGTGGATTGCCGACCCCGCGGTGATGATCGTCCTCGGTGTACTGGTGTTCGTCGAGATCGTGATCGACGCCCATCCGGACCTTGGCCGGTTTTCGGATGTCGCGGCCTACCTGCCGAAGGTGGTTGCGGGTTTTTTGGGCTTCGCCGCCGTGACCGGCACCCTCGACGACAGTCTCGTCCAACTAGGTGCATCTGGAATACTCGGTGGCGGCACCGCGGCCGGTGTTCATTGGCTGCGCAACCAGGTCCGACGTCCCTTCCGCGATCTCGCCGAGGACACCCACGAGAGCGCCGGCAAGCTCGCCTCGGTCGGCGAGGCGGGGGCTTCGGCGGCCCTCTCCGGTACCGCACTCGTAGCGCCGCCCCTGTCGGCGCTCGTGCTGGCCGGGTTTGTGGCCGTTTCGGTGGTGACAATGCGCACCTTTGAAGGGCGCAGGGTGCCGTGCGGCCAATGTGGTGGGCCGATACGCTCCGGAGCCCTGGTGTGCCCTCACTGCAGAGCTGATTTGACCTGAGCATATTGCGGTGGCCGTGGTACCCTGAAGCGATCACGAAAGGGGCGCGAGTGCAATTCAAGGTCGGCGACAAGGTTGTCTACCCGAGCCAGGGCGTTTCGGTGGTTGAGGAAATCTCAAAAGAGGTCTTTGCCGGCACCGAAATGAAGTGTTATCACCTTCGCCTGGTCGGTTCCGACTCCAAGGTGATGGTTCCGGTCGACAACTCCGAACGCGTCGGCCTCCGTCCATTGTCGGAAAAGAAGCAGGTCAAAACGGTCATGAAACGTCTCAAGGCCGCCGAGGGCGAGAACGCCGAGGATTGGAAGGACCGCTATCGCGCCAACCTCGACCGCATCAAGACCGGAGACCTCGATGAAATCGTCGACGTGCTTTTATGTCTTGCAGAGGTCGCCGGCCGAAAGACCCTCAGTTTCCGTGAGAGGAAGATGTACGACCACGCGCGCCAGTTGCTGGTCAACGAGGTCGCCGAGGTCGAGCGCCGAGATGTCGACAAGGTGGAGCAGCAGGTCGAAGATGCGCTCGGACATGTCGTCAAGCAGGACGAAGAGGAAGAGTAGGTTCTGGCTCGGATTGAGTGCCGGTCCCGCGCGGCGATGAAGGTGCCACTGCTGACTATCATTCCGCCGGCACCAGTGTGAGCGACCGTGTGGTGTTTGCAGGTAGACACTCGTCACCAGGAGCGCCGCGGCACCTGCCGCAGGTGCGCGAACCATTCGGGTTGCGGGTGGTATCCTCAGCCTCGGCGCAATGCGGAGGCTGAATGACCGAGATCAACAGCGCGAACTCGAAACCCTGGTATCTCAAGCTCCACTGGCAGGTGCTCCTGGCCCTGGTGTTCGGTGTCGCCTTCGGTTGGCTGGCTCCGTCGGCCGCCGAGGGCATCGGCTTTGTCGGTGATCTCTTCCTCAGGCTTCTGAAGATGATCATCATTCCTCTTATCTTTACCTCGCTCGTGAGTGGCGTTTCCAGCCTCGGCAGCGCCCGCTCGGTGGGTCGCGTCGGTATTCGCACCGTCCTTTACTACACGGTGTCAACGACCCTCGCGATCGCCGTCGGCCTTGCCCTCGTCAATATCATCAAACCGGGGACCCACCTCAATCTCGCCAGCGCCGGACAGCTCCCGGAGGGCTTTTCGACGACATCTTCGACACTGCCGGAATTCCTGCTGCGGATGGTGCCGGACAACATCGTTGCGGCGATGGCCGCGGGCGAGGTCTTGCCGGTGATCGTCTTTGCCCTTCTCTTCGGGCTCTTCCTGACTCGCCTCAACGGACCCAACGTGGACGCCGTACAACGGTTGGTGGATGGCGTGCTCGAAGTAATCCAGGCGCTGACCCTGGCCATCGTCAAGCTGGCACCGGTCGGAATCTTTGCGCTTCTGGCGCGCGAGGTGGCGCGCAGCGGCCCCGGAATCATCTGGGATCTGCGCTACTACTTCGTGACGGTGGGTGCCGGTTTGCTGATCCACGCGGCGGTAACTCTGCCGATGATCCTGTTCGCGCTGGGGGGCCGCAGTCCGCTGCAATACGGGCGTCGGATGGCGCCGGCTCTTGCCACCGCCTTTTCCACCGCCTCCTCGTCGGCGACCCTGCCTCTGAGCATGGACTGCTCGGAAAAGGCGGGCAACCGGCGTGGGGTGACGAGCTTCGTGCTACCCCTCGGGGCCACGGTCAACATGGATGGTACCGCTCTCTACGAGGCCGTCGCGGCGTTGACGATCGCCCAGATGTACGGTGTCGGGCTCGAGCTGCCGCAGCAGGGCCTGGTGCTGCTGACTGCGTTGCTGGCGTCGGTGGGCGCCGCCGGTATCCCGATGGCGGGACTGGTCATGCTGGTTGTGGTTCTGCAGGCCGTGGGGCTGCCGATCGAGGGCATCGGTACGATTATCGCGGTGGATCGTGTCCTGGATATGATGCGCACCGCGACCAACGTGTGGAGTGACCTCGTTGGAACCGCAGTTGTCAATCGGTTTGAAGGGAGCGACTGATGCGCCGAGTTGTTCTCATTTTGATGGCGTTCGCGTGTTTGCAGCCCGCGTTGGCCGCCGGCCAGGTGGCCGAAAGTCTGCGCGAGCAGGCCAGGGTCCGCGAGAGCCTGTTGGCCAAACAGGTTCAGGACCTGGGCGACATGCGCGAAGAGCTGCGCGAAATCTGGACCCGACTGGAGCAGCAGACGGGTGGGCTGCTCCGAGCCCAGGAGGAGGGCGAAAGTGTCGAGAGCCTGCGGCTCCGTGATACCGATCTCCGAAGGGCGGAGACGGAGCTGCTGGCAGCGTTGCTCGAAGCGCAGCAAAAGAGGAACTCGATGCTCGAAAACCGGATCATGATCGCGTCGATCGAGCTTGAGGCACAGCGCCTGGCGGCCGAAATCGGTGGCGCTGAAGCCCCTCTCACTGGAGCCTGGCAGTTGATGGTCGAGCCCGGGCAGGAAGGTGTCGCACACCTGCAACAACTAGGTACCCTGGTGACAGGAACCTATGCACTCTCCGGCGGGTTCACCGGCTCCTTCCGGGGCACCTTTGTCGCCGGCAAAGTGCGGCTCGAACGAATCGACTCCCAGTATGGATTTGCGGCGATTTTTTACGGTCGTCTGGTAGGTCGAGGTCAAAACGCACGGTTGCAGGGCAACTGGGAGGCGACCCAACTTGCCAGTGGGCTCCCGGCGATGGGAAGTTGGACGGCGACACGGGTCGTCGACGAGGAGTAGGCTACCCGGTTTTCGTGTTATGGTTCCCGTTCCCGGGCGGCTGAGTCCGGGCTCGTACGGAGGACTCCACGCATGCATCGAAACGCCTGGTTCACTCTCATTCTGGGTCTCATGGCGGGTCTCATCATCGGCTATGTGCTGGCTGAGCGTCAGCCGGTGCCGCCCGCAAAGGCCATCAGGTTGGGTCTCAACCCCCAGGCCGTTGCTCAACAGGGAGAAGAGCTGCCCGAAAGACATCCGCCCATCAACGGCGCGTCGGGAGCCGACGCCCAACGCCTTCGCCAGCAGGTGGCCGAGCTCGAGGGGCTGCTGGCCGCAAACCCAAACGACGCTGGTTTGATGGCTGCCATGGGTAATGTCTATTTCGACGCCAGCCGGTGGTCGGATGCTCGCGTCTGGTATGAGAAAGCACTCCAAACCTCGTCCGGCGACCCCAACATCCTCACCGACCTCGCGGTGGTCTGCCGGAATCTCGGTGAATTCGATCGGAGCATCGAGCTCCTCGACCAGGCCATCGCCATCGAATCCGATCACTGGCAGGCCTGGTACAACAAGGTTGTGGTTTACCAGTTTGATCTCCACCGGCACGATGATGCCGCTGCCGCCTTGAAAACTCTGCAGGAGCTCAAAAAGAGCAACTCTTCCATCCCCGACCTCTCGGGCCTGGAGAAAGAGGTTCTCGGAGGCTGATTCCGCTTCGCGAATGAGGAATGAGGAATGAGGAATGCCGCCCACCCGCCCGGAGGCCATTCCGTGAAGTGGGGGGGTGGAGGGGAATTCCTGATTCCCAACTCCTAATTCCGAATTCTCATGGTGGCGTATACTCGTCCCCTCCGCCCGAGCGGGAAGGTCATGATGCAGAGAATCTTGCTGGTCGTCGTCGTGCTGCTCATAGTGTGGCGGATCCTCGCCTCGATCGGGCGTCGTTTGTCGGAGAAGGCTCCGGGAGCTGACAGTTTCAGCCGCTTTTCTCCGGAGGCCCGCCGCCGCCGCCAGCAGGCTGGGGGCGAAGCGCGCCGGATGGAAGAGCTGGTGGAGTGTTGCGCCTGCGGGACTTTCGTGCCTTCCGGCAGAGCGTTGACCGACGGCTCGAGCCGCATATTCTGCAGCGAGGACTGCCGTCATCGGGTGGCTGTCTCGTCAGAGCATGGGCGCGACTGATCCGCGCACCCAGCTGATCGCGGTCGGCGAGCGCCTCGCCGCAGCCGGTCTGGTGCGTGAGAGCGAAGGGAATCTTTCAATCCGGCTCGGCGACTCGCACTGCATGGTGACGGCCACCGGTTCGGATCTCGGGAGCCTCGATCCCTCGGAGCTCGTGGAGGTCCCGATCGAAGCGTCCACGATCCCCTCCGGTGCGAGCTCGGAGACCAGGCTCCACCTCGAGCTCTATCGGATCCGGCCGGACATCGGAGCGATCGTCCACGCCCATCCACCGCGTTTGCTGCAGTTGGACGCGGAGGGCAAGCTGCCGGTGTGGAGGCGCCTCGAGGACCGCGGATTGATGCTCGGCTCAGTGGTTGCAGTGCCGTATCATGCGGAGGGAACCCTGGCTCTCGCCCAGGCGACGGCAGGTGCGCTGAGGTCAGCGAAGGCGTGCGTGCTTCAACAACACGGAGCGGTGACTGTCGGACCGCGGTTGATGGCGGCCTTCGTCCGCATGCTGGATCTCGAACGCGCCGCTTCGCTGACCGGGACGCGGGGCTGAGAAATGGGCCAATCGCCGCTCTTTCCCGATGACCCCTCGATCGGCCCTCTCGCCGAAAGGATGCGGCCGCGGTCCCTCGATGAGGTCGTTGGCCAGCAGGCGTTGGTCGGCGAGGGAGGGGTTATCCGGTCGCTGCTGGCCGACGGCGAGCTGCCGTCGCTGGTCTTCTGGGGCCCGCCGGGGAGCGGCAAGACTACCATCGCCCGACTTCTCGCCGACGCCGCCGGCGCGGAGATGGTGACCTTCTCCGCGGTCCTCTCGGGCGTCAAGGAGGCGCGTTCGGTGATGGCCGCCGCGCGCAGCCTGCGCCGTTCGGACGGCCGTCGCACGGTGCTCTTTGTCGACGAGATCCATCGCTTCAACCGGGCCCAGCAGGATGCGTTCTTGCCCTACGTCGAGACCGGCGACATCGTGCTCGTCGGCGCCACTACCGAAAACCCGTCCTTCGAGCTCAACCGCGCGTTGTTGTCGAGAGTCAAGGTCTACATCCTCGATCCCCTGACACCGGAGCAAATCCTCGGGATCCTTCGCCAGGCCCTGGAAAACGAGGAGACCGGTCTCGGCGCCGTGGCGCCGAAGGTCGAGCTCGAGGCCCTCGAGCTGATCGCCACGGTCGCCGCCGGCGACGCCCGCCAGGCCCTCAACCACCTCGAGTTGGCCGTGGCTGTGGCGCGTTCGGAGGACCTGCAGGAAATCGACGCCGAGCTCATCGAGAGGGTGGCGCAAAATGTGGTCGCGGTTTACGACAAGGGGGGAGAGGAGCATTACAACCTCATTTCTGCCCTCCACAAGGCGGTGCGAAACTCCGACGTCGACGCGACGCTCTACTGGCTGGCGCGGATGCTCGAAGGGGGTGCGGATCCACGGTATGTGGTGCGGCGAATGCTGCGCATGGCCTCGGAGGATGTTGGAATGGCCGACCCGAGAGCTCTGCAACAGGTGGCGGCTGCGGCCCATGCGGTGGAGCACGTCGGCATGCCGGAGTGCGAGCTCGCGCTGGCCCAGGCAGCCGTCTATCTGTGCCTCGCGGCCAAGTCGAACGCTCTTTACAAGGCCTATGGAGAGGTCAAGCGAGAGGTGGCGAAGCGGCCGGGCTTGTCGATACCGATGGCGATCCGCAACGCCCCCACCGACCTGATGAAGGACGCTGGTTATGGCGATGGCTACCGATACGCTCACGATGAGGAGGGCGCGGTCGCCGACCTCGAGTGTTTGCCCGACCAGCTCGTCGGCACCAGGTTTTATCACCCCACCGAGTATGGGTGGGAGGCGCGGATCGCGGAACGGATGGAAGAAATCCGCAGGCTGAGGGCGGGGAAACGATCCAAGAAGTGACGTTTTGACCGCTTTCGTGCCCATCGAAAGTGCAAAGACGCAAAGACGCAAAGAAGTCGCAAAGTTCATGATTTGAGTGAGCGCGTCCGGCGTCTACGCGGTCGCCATCTCGATCGATCGCTATCTGCATCAATCTGAGAGATTCGCAGGCAGAATTGATCGGATTGATGGGAGGGCGACGTGTGCTACCTTTCAATCGTGAAAACCACGCTTCGGATCATCGTTGTGCTGCTTCTGCTGGCAGAAGTGTCGGGCTGCGGCTACCACCTGGTGGGAACCACCTCCTTCCTTCCGGAGGACATCAAAACACTCTACGTCGAAAAGTTCGTCAATCAGACCAAATGGGTCGACATGGACCAGCGGCTGATGGAGGCGCTGACGTTGGAGTGGGTGCGTCGGCGCAGGTTGCAGCTGGTCGACACTCCCGGCCAGGCGGACGTGGTGTTGTCTGGAACCATTCAACGTCTGGCTGTAA
>Ga0307423_1001243_pt1 | contig 15637 bp, 14 predicted proteins | sample SalMarWE160310MG_FD_202154 | JGI IMG/M metagenome (GOLD analysis project Ga0307423, IMG submission 202154) | Salt marsh sediment microbial communities from the Plum Island Ecosystem LTER, Massachusetts, United States - WE1603-10 | ecosystem: Environmental > Aquatic > Marine > Intertidal zone >...
TCGCGAGGCTAGACTACGTACAACACAATCAGGGGACGTCCTCGACATTTCCGCTTCTCTTGAAATCCATCGGAGGTTCGAAAGCAGAGAACATCCCCCTCTTGGACACCCACTGAGAAAGGAGAGATCACATGGCATTATGGCAGCGGCTGTTGATCGTTCTCGCGGCCATCGTCGCGGCCAGCATCATTGCTGGTTTGATATCGCACGCCCTGTTCAGCATCACCCTGCCAAGCTACGCCGGCGGGGTCATCGGCGGACTGACGGCTGTACCGGTATGGGAGTTCCTGAAGCGCGTGGGGCCCAAGCGCAGCTGAAAAGGGTCGAGTCCCTCACCCGCGTCGACCTGGGGCTTGATCCAACAGAGCTCGAAGGGAGCTTACCACCATGTCAGGGCATGTCCGGATCGAGGAGAACGAGAGCGGTGAGCTCGTGTATCGCGTCACCTCTCACCGACGAACCATCACGGAGACCGACATCGTCAACTTCGTGAACCTGGTTGGACTTCACGAGCCGCCGTTCATCGACATGGAGTGGGTGGAGAAGATGCCAGGCATCCACAACAAGCGATTTGCGCCCGCGCCTCTCCTGATCTCCATGGGAATGGGATTGGTCGCGACTTCGATCATGGAGGTGGTAGACGCCATCACCGCGAGGGAGGCGCTCGGACGCTTCCACGGCATGGTGGGCGTCGAGGCGGCCGTGAAGAGTCCCGCGTTCCCCGGTGACACTTTGGCCGTGGAGCTGGAGGCTCGTGTCGATCGGAGGACGAAGCGCGGGCAGACTCTGGTCGCTCTGCAGCACGTCGTCAGCAACCAGCGGGACGAGGTGGTCGTGATCTTCACGGAGAGGGTCGTCTTCGACCCCGCGGAGCAGTAGCCGCAACCCAGGGGCACGAGTGGTGAATGAACACCGTACGCGGATTCAGATCTTCGGAGCGGAGCATCGCCAGGACGCCTTGGCGTTGGCCGACCTGGGTGTCGACCATCTCGGCTTCTGCCCGGCGGAGGACCGGATTCTGGCCGCTCAGCAGGCGAGCCTCTCCGTTGAAGAGGCGAAGGCGCTGCTTTCGGAGCTCCCCGAGCACGTGCAATCCGTTCTGCTCTTCGCCTCGCCCGACCCGGATCTGGTTCGCAAGGTCGCACGATCGGTGCGACCGGACTACGTCCAGATCTGTTGGGAGGTAGACGCCATTGGACCCGCGACGGAAGCGCGCCTGAGGGCGGACCTCGGCGGAATCAAGGTCATCAAGGAAATCGGCGTTTCCGGACCGGACAGTCGTGAAGCAGCGCTCTCGGCCACTCGCAGATACGAGCAGGCTGCAGACATTCTGATTCTCGATTCGCAGGGCGATGGTGCGTACATTGGCGCCACCGGCCGAACGCACGACTGGTCGTTCAGCCGGGAGATCTCGGGTACGACGCGGCTTCCCTGCATCCTCGCGGGCGGGTTGGCTTCCGACAACGTCGAGGCCGCCCTCCAGGCCGTCGATCCTTGGGGCGTCGACAGCTACTCCCGCACCAATCGGCCCGATGGACGAAAGGACCTTGGCGAGACCAGGGCCTTCGTCGAGGCCGTCCGACGGTTCGACGAAGCGCGAAGGCGGTGAGAATCGCTACCCTTCCGTCCAGTCGGTCCACGAGGGTCTGCCATCGTCATGGGGCGTCGCCCAGGGCCGGCACCGGCCCGAACTCGATTCGACGGAGGCACCATGAAGCGCGCCCTGCTAGGACTCCTCGGCGCTCTTCTCGCGCTGCTGCTGGTCGCATTCTTCTTTCGCACGGCCATTGCGCTACGCGTGATGGAGCGGGTCGTAGTCACGAACCTCAGTAGCGACTGGGTGAGTGAGCTTCCCGACGGGCTTCACGTCGTGCTATGCGGGGCGGGCTCGCCGCTACCCGACCCGAAGCGCTCTGGGCCCTGCGTCGCCGTGATCGCCGGGCAGCAGGTCTTCATCGTCGACGCGGGGTCGGGTGCCTCGCGCCGGCTCGGTGAGCTCCGCGTTCCCCAGGGGCGGATCGACGCGATCCTGCTTACGCACTTCCACTCGGATCACATCGACGGGCTCGGCGAGCTTCTTCTGCAACGCTGGGTCAATCGGGGGGCGCGGGTGCCCGTGCCGATCCATGGCCCCACCGGTGTCGAAGAGGTGGTGGATGGCATCAACGCGGCCTATCGCCTCGACCGCGGCTATCGGGTGGCTCATCACGGCGAGGCGATCGTGCCCCCGTCAGGCGCCGGTGGGGCGGCGCGCCCGTTTCCTGCGCCCGCAGAGGGGCGGGGAGAAGTCGTCATCGACGAGCGTGGTGTGAAGGTGACGGCCTTCCGGGTCGATCACACGCCAGTCGACCCCGCCGTCGGCTATCGCTTCGACTACGGGGAGCGGTCGCTCGTCCTCAGTGGGGACACCATCAAATCCGAAAACCTCCAGCGGTTCGCGGACGGCGTGGATCTCCTGGTTCACGAGGCACTCGCGCCGCACCTGGTGGCCGTATTGACCAGTGGCGCGCAGGCGGCGGGTCGGGAGAGGATCGCAAAGATCACGCGGGACATCCTAACCTACCACGCGTCACCGGTGGACGCGGCCGAGGTGGCGCGCGACGCTGGAGTCGGATTCCTTCTCTACTACCACATCGTTCCCCCGCTCCCCCTCGCTCCACTCGAGAACGCGTTTCTCGAGGGGGTGGACGCCGTCTACGACGGTCCTCTCGCGGTCGGCCGCGACGGCACCACCGTTCATCTCCCGGTCGGCAGCGATGCGATCGAGGTCGAGCAGCGCCTCTGAGGGAGGCACCAGATGGCCCCGCCTCCTCCGTGGGCCGAGCGCCACCGCCCTTCCCTTCGGCGGCCGCGCTAAGATCCGAGCCGATGTCGAAGAACGAAGGACCGGGGCACTGCGGCGTGCTGGTTCCAGTGGGCATGCTTGGCGGCGGCTTTCCCGAGGAGACGATCCGCCGAGGCGCTCGGCTGGGACCCGATGTCATTGCCGTGGACGCCGGCTCGACCGACTCCGGCCCCTACTATCTCGGTGCGTCGACGCCGAAGACCACGCGAGAGGCCTGTCGTCGAGACCTCGGGATCCTGATGCGAGCGCGCGAAGATCTCGGGATCCCACTGATCGTGGGCTCCTGCGGCACCAGCGGCACCGACGACGGAGTCGACTGGATGGCGGCGATCTGTCGGGAGCTTGCGCACGAAGCGGGGCAGAAGCTCCGAATCGCCCTCATCAAGAGCGAGCAGGACAAAGCCTACCTCAAGAAGCGTCTGCGCGAACGCCGGGTCCTTCCACTCGAGCCGGTCCTCCCCATCGATGAGGCGCGGATCGACGCGTGCACGCACATCGTCGGCGTGATGGGCCACGAGCCGATCGCCCGCGCTCTCGAGTCGGGAGCGCACATCGTGCTCGCCGGTCGCGCAACGGACACCGCGGTCATGTCGGCCGTGCCGCTCCTGCACGGCTGCCCACCGGGCCCCGTCTGGCACGCGGCGAAGACCATCGAGTGCGGCGCGCTCTGCACGACTGACCCGCGTCAGGGCGGAGTCTTCGCCCGCATGGACCCCGCGGGCTTCGAGGTCGAGCCACTGGCGGAGACCAGTGCCTGTACACCGCATACCGTAGCCGCCCACATGCTCTATGAGAATGCCGATCCATTCCGCATGCGCGAGCCTTCCGGAACGCTCGATACATCGGACGCCGTCTACAACCCGATCGACGCGCGGAAGGTGCGGGTCACGGGGTCCCGTTTCGAGGAAGCCGAAGCCTACACGGCCAAGATCGAGGGGGCGGCGCCGGCGGGATTCCAGGCGCTGCTGATGGCCGGCATCCGCGATCCCGAGGTTCTCGCCCGGCTCGATGAGTGGACGAAGACGCTGATGGGTTTTCTGCGGGCCCGTATTCCCGACGTGCTCGACCTCCCGAGCGAGGACTTCGAACTCGAGCTCCGCTGCTTCGGCCGGGACGCAGTCCTGGGTCCGCTCGAGCCTTCCTGCGACGTGCCTCCCCGAGAGGTGGGGGTGATGCTCATTGCCACCGCGGGCGACCGGGCGACGGCGAACCGAATCGCGAAGCTCTGCAACCCGTACCTGCTGCACATGCCCCTGCCGGGCCAGTTGCACCTGCCGAGCTTCGCCTTCCCCTTCTCACCCGCCGAGATCGAGCGAGGTGCGATCTATCGGTTCGCGCTCCACCACGTGGCCGTGCCGGATGATCCGTACGAAATGAACCGATTCAGCTTTGTGGAGACCTAGGGAGCGCATCTTGACCACGACGCTCGGAGAGCTCGCCGACCTGATCCGCGCCAAGAACGCGGGGCCCTTCTGGATCACGCTCGACCTCTTCTTCCGGACCCAGGAGGACTACGAGCGCGTGCTGCGATCCGGCGTGCTGGACGCGCACCACATCGGGTCGCTCTTCCGCGTCGGGCCCGAGTCCGTACGAACCTTCGCGCTTCCGACCCTTCGGACCATCAAGATCTCCTTCCCCCGACAGGAGGTAGGGCGCGGTATCACGGATCGAGACATGCACGCTGGCCAGCAGCACGTTCCGCTTCTGGCCGTGGAGCTGCCAGACTGAAAGTGATCGCCCGAACACTTCGAGCTCTGACCTTACTCTGCACGCAAGCTCTTGGAAGAGGAAGCAATGGCGGATCACGAAGACCTCGGTAGGCTGGCCGATGCCACGACTCTGACGGGGCTGCAGCTCCTGACGCTGCTGGAATTGGCCGATCGGATCGTCCCCGAAGACGACGACCCCTCGGCCACCCAGGCGGGCTTCGCCACCTTCTTGGCGCGCAATTGGAGCGACTTCGGAGAGGGTGTGCACGGGCTTTTCGAGCGGGGCCTCGATTCCCTCCAGGCCGAGGCCAAGCAGCGGCACGCGGGACGGGGATTCGCCGAGCTCTCGGAAGAAGAGGCCGACGCACTCGCGCGCGCGATCTACGGCGGCAGCGTCGAGTCCGAGTGGCCGGTCGACGCGACCTGGTTTCTGCATCAGGTCGTCGCAATCGTGACGCAGAGCTACTACGGGGATCCCGAGAACGGCGGGAACCGCGACGGCCGCTCCTGGGATCGGATCGGATTCCGGCCCGGCCCCAAGCGGCCCTTCGTCGAGCCAAATCTGCCACCGCTCCGGGTGACCGATCCCGGGGACCTGGATCGACATTACGAGGCCGTGGTGGTGGGCGCGGGCGCCGGCGGCGGCATCGTCGCGTGCATGCTGGCCGAGGCCGGACGCCGTGTCCTGCTGCTGGAGCGGGGCGAGGCGCTTACCTCCAAGCAGGTGAGCACGGACCACCTGCGCAATCACCGGCTGGCCTTGTACGGGCACAACACCGGGCCTCCCCTCGAAGGTCACCCGAGGGTGCTCGAGAATCGGGGAGAGGCTCGCGTCGTGCGGCCCTTCGAGATGGGCTACCACAACAACGCCATGACGGTGGGGGGTGGCACGCGGGTCTACGAGGGCCAGGCATGGCGCTTCGCGCCCCAGGACTTCCGCATGGCCTCGATCTACGGCGTACCGGAAGGCAGCTCGCTGGCCGACTGGCCCATCGACTACGAGACCCTCGCTCCCTTCTACGAGCTGGCCGAGAACGAGATCGGCGTGTCCGGCGAGCTCGGCCACAGCCACGCGGGTCCGCGCAGCGACTACCCGATGCCCCCCGTCGATTCCGATCTCGATGGCCCCGTCCTGAGGGCGGCTGCCAAGAGGCTCGGGTGGAACGTGCGCGCCGTCCCTCTCGCGATCAACACGGAGCCGCGTCACGGCCGCCCCGCCTGCGTGGCGATGGGCACCTGCGTGGGCTTCGCCTGCCCGTCGGAGGCCCGGGGCACCACCGCCAACACCATGATCCCGCGGGCCCTCGCCAGCGGGAACTGCCAGCTGGTGACCGGTGCGCAGGCGTCGCGCATCGAGGTGGACCAGGGCGGGCGGGCTCGCGCCGTACACTTCTTCCACGAAGCGGGAGGCGAGCCGATCGAGAGGCGAATCGAGGCGGACATCGTCGTCGCATCCGCGGGCGCGATCGAGACGGCGCGCCTGCTCCTGCTCTCACGCGACGAACGCCAGCCGAACGGCCTCGGCAACCGCTTCGATCAGGTGGGACGCCACTTCCAGGGTCACGTCTACTGCGGCGCTTTCGGGCTGCATCCGGAGACGATCCGTGCCTCGATCGGACCAGGCAACGTGCTGGCCACCTGCGATTTCAACCACGGCAACCCGGGCATCATCGGAGGCGGGCTGCTGGCGAACGAATCTCCCTTTCCGCTGGAACTCTGGTTGCACTATTACCCGGACCTCCCGCGCTGGGGCCAGGCCGGCAAGGACGCGATGGCGAGGGCCTACCGGAAGACCCTGCTTGTCCACGGACCCATCCAGGAGATCCCGAACCCGGAGGCCCGTGTCCTGCTCGACCCTCAGGTGCGGGATCGCTGGGGGCTGCCGGTCATACGCCTGCGCGGCCACATCCACCCCGCGTGCTTCGAGCCCGCAAACATGTTGCGCGGGCGGGCCGAGGAGTGGGTGAAGGCGACGGGCGCCGAGGGCGTGCGCTCGTACGTAGCCGCCGACCCGAAGGGACTCACGGGCGGCCAGCACCAGGCGGGCACCTGCCGAATGGGGGACGACCCGAGGAGCTCGGTCACCGACTCCTGGGGGCGCGTTCACGACCACGAGAACCTCTACATCGCAGACGCCTCGTTGCACGTGACCAACGGCGGCTTCAATCCCATGCTCACCGTGATGGCGAACGCGTTTCGCGTGGCCGGCGGGATCCTGTACGAGTCGTAGGGACGCTGGACGGGTTCTGTCGAGCTCGGTAGATGGTCCTACCTTCCTTGATTGTCTCGAGGACCTGGATGTCCTTGATGGCGTCGGGATCTACGGTCAACGGGTTGGCGATCGCCACGGCCACGGCAGCCGGCACGGCCACGCCCGGCGTGACCTTCGGCGGCGCGGACCTCGACGACTCGAGACCGCTACCGCGAGACGGGGACGGTCAGGACCGGCGTGGACTTCCGGTGGTCCACTGTGTCCGCGATCCGGACCGAGATGAGCGATTGCAGGATCCGGAAGGTCAGCTTGCTCGCCGCGTCGGTGCCATCGATGGAATACCACCATCCGTGATGACGGACCTCCGCAACCGCCCCATCGGGACGATCCTTGGAACGGCGGATCTGGATGCTCCGGCCCACGGGTCCTGGCGGGGGGAGCCGGCGGGCCACCCCGGACTCGACATGCTCCTCCGGCACTTCGACGGATGCCGCGGCGATCTGGAAGAGGTCGAAGAGCGATCGCGTCTCGAGGCGAATCGCGGGCTCAGCGGGCTTCCCGATCCCAAGCTGCACCGGCAGGGTGATGACTCCGCCCCGATCCTCTGGCGCGGCGAAGCCGAGAAGGCCGAAGAACTCGGCGAGCTGCGGGTCGGGTGCACCCTCTCCGCCCGTGATCACCAGTGCGAAGGAAGAATCCGAGCCCGACTCCTGCCCCCAGGTGACGCGGCCGTGACGGTTCATCTCGGCCAGCAGCTCGATCAGGCGCGGGAAGCGAGGGTCCACTTCGACCGAAGGATCCCACAGGAAGTCCGGATTCCGCACCTCGTTGATGCTTCGCAGCAGAAGACTCATCCCCTGCGGCGAGTCGCGCAGCGAGCCCAGTAGCAGCATCGTCAGGTCCAGCGGCACCGGCGCGAGAAACTGCCGCATGTACTTCTCGCCCTCGACCGGCGTGTACGAGATGGTCGGAGTCTCCTCGTAGGCGAAGCCGGCGGCCAGAGGAACCAGGTTGCCCTGGTAGTTGCTTTCCGTCCCGATGCCGAACTCGGCGCCTGCATTGGCCCGGATCTGCATGTTGGCCGTGATGCTGGAGACCGCCAGCAGGCCGAACGGCTCGCCGTAGCGAATCCGGACGATCGCGGCCAGAATCTGCTGGTTGCCGGTGGCGACGATCGCTTCGTTGTAGGCTGTGCGGCCACCCCGGATGGAGGTTGGCCCGATCAGCCCGCACCCCGCGCTGCACAGGACCGAGACCAGCGCGCACGCCAGTGTCACCAGAGTCCGTCGCCCGACCATCGTTGGTCCCTCACGCCTGAGGAGCCGCGGTGTGCGTCGGCCTGCGCCCTTCCAGCGGCTTCGCGACGCCTGCACCGGCGCTCCAGTTTCCTTTTGACCCCTCCGTCAACCGCGGCAAAGTATCGTACGCCGGGGGCAGGGGGGCGACAAGGTGGACGGTCAAAAGCGATTGAAAGAACGGCTTCCCGCGAGCATCTGCCTCGCGCTCTGCATCCAGCGCACCTCGATGCCGACGCTGAACGCCCATCGCTTCGCGGTCGGCGCGGACGTGATCAGCGATCACCGCTCTGCCCGCAGACCTCGCGCTGAGGCTTCCCTCAGTCGAGCTCGATCACGACCAGCGTGCCCATCCAGCGCGGCGCGGTGGGGCGGAGCCGGGCGAAGACGGATTCGCGTAGCTCCGGATCGTCCTCGACGACGCGGATCTGGCCGTGAAGCGTCTCACCGCGAATCAGCACGCTGCCTCGGCCACCTTCGCCACGCAGCTCGCGCCACCAGGGAAAGTCGGCCGCGGCGTACACGGTGTCGCCCTCGCGCAGGTAGTTCACCGGGAGAGCCTTGCTCGAAGGCAGGGTCAGGAGCATCACTTTCCGCGCCCGCTCGCCCTGCGGCTCTTCGCGCAGCTCCCGGATCACCCTGGGGTTCATCCACCAGGAGTACACGAAGGCACTGCCCACGAGCAGCGCCACACCGCCGGCGAGAACGATGCCTAGCCACTTCATCGCGATACTCCTTGGATCGGGCCTAGCGCCCGTCAGACCACGCTCCTGTGGCCGTGCGGCCGGAAGTCCACCGCGATCGCCCGGTCGTAGTAGCGCACCGCCACGCTGTGGGGCGGCATCAGAGCGTCGATCCGCTCGAAATCCGCGGGGTCGAGGCGGACGTTCACCGCGCCCAGGTTGTCGGCGACCTGCTCGAAAGTCCTCGGGCCGATGATGGGTGCCGTGACCCCCGGCTGCGCAGCGCACCAGGCCAGGGCCAGCTGGGATACCGAGCAGCCCTTCTCGTCGGCCAGGGTTCGCAGCAGGTCGATGACGTCCCAGGCCAGCGGCGTGGCTTCCCGGTTGTTGTTGTCCTTCCCGGCCTGCCAGCGCCCGTCGGGGTCCCCCTGGTCGCGGCTGTATTTGCCGGTGAGCAGACCGCCGCACAGCGGCCCCCATGGAATGATGGCCAGACCGAAGGACCGCGCCGCGGGAATCACCTCCCGCTCCGCGGTGCGGTCGAGCATGTGGTAGGCGGGCTGCTCGCAGACGAAACGATTGAGTCCCAGCTCCTTGGCAACCCACAGAGACTCCACCATCTGCCAGCTCGGAAACATGCTGCAGCCGATGTAGCGGACCTTGCCGGCGTGGATCAGGTCGTCCAGCGCCCGCAGGGTTTCGTCGATGGGCACGTCGGCATTGCAGCGGTGCAGCTGATACAGATCGATCCAGTCGGTCCGCAGCCGTTTCAGCGAGGCGTCACAGGCCTCGAGCAGGTGTCGGCGGCTCAACCCCCGCGCATTGACGTCCTCGCCCTGTGGAAAATGGAACTTGGTGGCGAGGATGGTCTTCTGCCGTTTGTCCGCCGTGGCCAGCGCCTCGCCCACGATGCGCTCGCTCTCGTTGCCGGCGTAGACGTTGGCGGTATCCACGAAGTTGACGCCATTGTCCAGCGCATGGTCGATGATGCGGATGGACTCCACCCTGTCCGTCTTGCCGCCGAACATCATGGTGCCGAGGCAGATCTGGCTGACCTGCACTCCCGTTCTGCCCAGTGATCTGTATTCCATGCCAATCAGTCTCCCTGTGATCACCGCATTGCATCAGCGCCCGGCGTGCCGGGCGTCAGTCTCGGCCCTGAGAACCCGGATCTACAGGCGGCTCCACCTGCAGGTATGCACACGCTGAGCGAAGCGCCTCGCGCACGAATTCCTCGTCCGAGCGGGTCGCGAGCTGCGTCGGCATCAAGGTCTCGTCCAGCCGGGTCCGGAGCATCGAGCCGAGCTGATCCAACACGAATCCCGTGGCCAGAGCCGGATCCGGGTGGCCGATCTCGTCGCGACGCGCGAGCACGAGCTCGGTCAGCCCCCGGTCGAGCTCCAGATGCAGCTCCGCGAGGTGCTCGCGGAGCGCCGGGTCGCTGCGTGCTGCTTCCTGGCCCGCGCGCTTGACGACCGGACGGTCGCGCCCGATCTCGAGAGAGAACTCGAGGTAGCTGCGGAAGATGTCCGCGATCGATGCCCCCTCCCAACGAGCCGGATCCACCGCGTCTCGGGTGGTCGCGCCGAGCTCCTCGCTCATGCGATCGAAGACCGCGTAGAGCAGGGTCTTCTTGTCGCGGAAGTGGTGATACAGGGAGCCCACGGAGCACCCGGCGCGCGCCGCGACATCGGCGACGGAGGTCGCGTCGACGCCTTTCTCGGAGAAGAGAACCGCGGCCGCATCCAGCAGCGACTCCTGGGTCTTCTTGCTCCGGGACTGCTGCCCTGTGCGCACCCAGTGGAGATCGGAGATCCAGCGACTTCTGGACAAGAAAGGATTCCCCTATATGGATCGGCTCACAGCGGGAAGCTCTGGCCCACCATCTCTTCCGAAGTCGACCAGAGCCGCTTTGCGGCGTCGGGGTCGAGAGCGTACGACCGCACCCCGCCGGCTGAGTCCTCGGCGTCGTCCACGTTCGCAACGCCGCAGTCCTCGAGGTAGAGACCACCGCGCCCCTCCAGCTCCGGCGCCGTGGCGGCGTACACGGAGGTGGCCGCCCCGGCCTCGAGCGATTTGAGTCGCATCCGTCCGCCGGGCTGACGCTTCCGCACCAGCTCGAAGTCCTCTCGCTCCATGTGGCGGGCGAGATCCGTGGCGATCGTCCCGGGATGGACGGCGTTGGCGTGCACGCCGCGCGAGCCGAGGCGCCGCTCCAGCTCGACGGCCAGAAGGATGTTGGCGGTCTTGGACTGCCCGTACGCCGACCACTTGTCGTACGGGCGCCGCTCGAAGTGAATGTCGTCGAAGACGACAGGAGACGTGTGGTGGCCGCGCGAGCTGACGGAGACGACGCGCGCGGGAGCTCCGCGCAGGAGCGAGGGCGCGATCAGGCCGGTCATCAGAAAGTGGCCGAGGTGGTTGGTGCCGAACTGCAGCTCGAACCCGTCGGTCGTCTTTCCAAGAGGGCAGGCCATCACGCCGGCGTTGTTCACCAGGATCTGCACGGCGTCGTGGCGCGCCAGCAAGCGGTCGGCAAAGGCCCGGATGCTCGCCAGCGATCCGAGCTCCAGCTCCTCGACCTCGATGGCGTCGTTGCCCGTCGATGCCCGGCTCCCCCTCGCGACCTCCTCGCCCTTGGCGACGTCCCGGGCGGTGATCACGACCCGCGCGCCCTTCGAGGCCAGCGCCCGCGCCGTCTCGGCCCCCAGTCCCCCCGAGGCGCCGGTCACGAGCGCCAGTTTCCCGTCGAGGTCGATCCCCTCGAGCACCTCGACCGTGGTCGTATCGTGGCCAAAGCCGCTGCGTGAAGATTTTCTCACCGTATCCATATCCTATTCATAAGATATTGTATTGATTAATAAAATATTAGAAGCCAAATTATTGTTCGGATTCTAGTTCATGGCTGGCGGCTGTCAATGGAGCCCGCGCCGCGGGCTCCATGCGCGCTCGAAGGAGAGCCGTCCTAGTCTCCGACCCGATGCGCCGCGATGTGCTCGAGGCCGTCTATCAAGAGGCGAGTGACGCGGTCGATAGCATGACCTCCCTCACTCCGCCTCGAACCTAGAGGCCCACCAGATCAGACATGTTCTGACCCAAGATCCGTCGTCGCGCTCCCGAATCCGTGATCGTGGATTCGATTCGGTTCTTGATCTCCGAGTACTCGTAGGGCGGCAACAGTCCGTATGGACCGTCGGTTCCGTAGAGACACCTGTCCGGCCCCAGTGCGTCAACAACGTCCCGAAGTATGCGACGTCCGACGTAGCTCGTCTGGGACAGATCCACGAACACATTGGGGCTGTCTCGAATCACACGCCACTTGTCCTTGTACTCCGGGAATCCGGCATGAGCGAGAATCAGCTCGAGCCCGGGGACTTCCGCGAGAAGCGAGCGAAAGTCGCCGTCCTCATCGAACCCGCAGTGAATCAGCATGGGCTTTCCGAGCTTCACGAGCCGCTCCGCGACGGGTGCGAGCTCGAGCGGCATGTGCCGATTCCAGAACGGATGCGCCTTGACTCCGACGAAGCCCGGAGAACCTGCCCACCGCTGCAGCTCCTCCACCGGGTCGAGTTCACCATGCGGATTCACGAATACCCAGCCCATGAATCGGTCCGGATGTTCTCGAACCGCGTCGAAGACGGGCTGGTTGGGCGGATCCGGGTCGATTGGATGGACCCCGCCCGGAACTCTGATCGCGCCATCTTCCGTGAAGTTTGCGACGAGCGGCTTGATCATCCTTCGCAGCGGCCTGTGGCAAAGGCAGAACTGCATCGTGGCCACAACGAGTCGGCTCGGGTCGGGCATCGGTTCGATCTGCTTTCCCATAAGGGCGACGCGATCGACTCCGTTCGAATCCATCTCGGCCAGGAGCTCGTCCACAGTCTTCAGCTTCGGATCGAGGTGGTAGTGGCAGTCGATAATCACTCGAGGACTCCCCGCGAACCCTCACCCTAGCCTGTCCATCCCGAAGACTCATGCCTGTAAGGCTGGAGCGTCGGGGCCAAGGCAGACAAGCGAACAGGAGATGCCCCGCGATCACGCGCTTTCGCTCAGCTTGGCCAGCAACCGGCGACGCGTTCGCACCCTCCGCCGCTCTCGGATGGGGCCGGAGAAGAACTTGGCGCGCCCGACACGACTCGATTGCGGCCTCCGTGTCCGCAACCAAGTGGCCCACCCGCGAATTTGCTCATCTTTTCCGAAAAAGTCCCGGCAGGAGCCGCCAGAGGCGACACCGGGGAACTCGAGGGATCCCCATGGGCTCCCGCTCTTTGGCGCGGAGAGGCACCGCCGGGAGTTGCAGATCCGATTGGTCGTCACCAGGCGGGCGAAGCGGCGGCGGAGAGAAAGTGGGGCCCTGCCGGAAGTAGCACGCAACCAGTGCCTGCACCGCAAGTAGGCCGACCGATTGTCACGGACTGGTTTGCGTAGCCTTGATCCCTGCCAGGTATGAGTTCATCGTGAATTTCCTGCCTCCGGGACCCGGAACCGCCGTCTACGTGCTGGGGGACCTCCCCGAGCTCGGGAGCGACGACATCACCCGGGCCGTCCAGCTCGTCTCCGCCGACGGCGTCACCTGGCGCGTCACCGTGAGCCTCCCGCTCAACCGGACCTACACCTACCGCTACTACGAGCGCCTCTGGTTCGCCCCCTCCGACCCCACCAACGGAACGGCGATCGGCGACCCTTTCGTGGGGCAGACGGATCCGATCGTCGTCCGGCCGGTGGCCAAGATCGTCTACGTCCACTCGAGCCTCGCACCGCCCGTCTTGCACTGGCGTCAGGACGACGGCGCCTACGCCGACCTTCCCATGGAGGACGCCGGCCCCGGCCAGACCGCAGACGAGAGGCGTTGGATCGCCGGTCCCCTGGGCGCAGCCCGCACGCTGATCGAGTTCTACGTCACGGCGGACGACGGCTCCCAGCGCGACCCCGCGGGCACGGACACCTACCGGACGCCCCTCGACGCCCTGCTGCTCCAGGACGAGCACCTCTTCGGCTATGTCCCGTCCGCGAGCGTGAGCCCGCAGCGGCGCGACTACACCGTGCTCCCGAGCAGCCTCTCCGACGTGAGCTTCGACTCCGCCGTTCTCGGCGAGCCCTACGACGTGCGCGTCCTCCTGCCGCGGGGGTACGACGAGCACCGCCACCGTTCGTATCCGGTCCTCTACCACATGGACGGCAGCTATCTCTGGGAGGATCCGTTCTTTTCCGATCCCTACGATCAGGATGGAGCCATCACCGCAGGGCTGGTGCGGCTCGGGGAGGCCGCCGAGTCGATCCACGTCGGGGTCGACAACTCCCGCTTCGCCGCGGGGAGCTACGACTGCACCTGGTGGGAGACGCGAGCCCGCGATCACACGCCGCCCGGCGACACGACTCCGGCCGGCGTCGGGCCCGGTTGCGTCGCCGTTGCCGGCGAGGCGGATCGCTTTGCCGTCTTCCTGCGAGACGAACTCAAGCCGTGGATCGACGCCCGCTACCGTACGAAGCCTGGCGCCGAACACACCGCCGTGTCGGGTCAGAGCCAGACGGCTCTGGGCGCCTTCTACTTGGGCTGGGACTTTTCCGAGACCTTCGGCGGCGTGGGCGCCCAGTCCGTCTACCTCGGCGCCGCCACCAACTTCATGACGCACGTGTCCGGCGAACCGAAGCGCGACATTCGCGTCTACGTCGATGCGGGCTCCGCCGAGTTCCAGAACCTCTCCTGGGCGCTCGAGCTCCGGGACGTGCTGGCCGGAATGACGCCGGTGCCCTTCGCGGTGGAGGGCGACCTCCGCTTCGTCGTGGGGCCGGGGCAGGGCCACAGCGTGGGTGCCGCGGCAAGCCGCTGGCCGAGGATGCTCCCCTTCCTGCAGTCGGCGACGTCTCCACCCCAGTGCTGGGACGGCATCGACAACGATGGCGACGGGCTCGTCGACTTTGGTGAAGACTCCGGCTGCGACAGTGCGATTGACGAATCGGAGCTCTTCGCCTGCGAAGACGGCATCGACAACGACGGCGACGATCTTATCGACTATCCGTCAGACCCCGGATGCATTCAGGCCGCTTCCAACATCGAAGAACCCGACTGCCAGGACGGCCTCAACAACGACCCCGCCCAGGACGACCTGATCGACTTTGACGGTGGGCTGTCGGCGCTGGGCCACGTCGCAACGGCCCCAGACCCGCAGTGCACGTATGCATGGCAGATGGATGAAGCGCCGAGCAAATGGCGCTGCGGTCTCGGCGCCGAGCTGGCCCTGCTTCTGCCGACGCTGATGTTGCTCCGCGGGCGCAGGGGAAGCAGCTAGGCCAATCGAATCAGCGAGTGGGATGCTCACGCCCCGCCGCAAGGCCATTCAGTCGCGGGAAACGAAGGGGGCCCCGGCGCAGCTGACCGGCACCGCTCTCGTTTGGTTCCCGCCCGACATTTCTACTTGGCGGAGAACCCGACACATCTACTTCGTGTGACCCGTCAGAGTGATTTGGACCACTTGGACTCTTGCTATAGGAGACACTTCTGCCACCAGGCGAGGGAGAGCAAAGCCGCGGCGGAGTAATCATCTACCCTGCCGACCTTGATGCAGATGATTGGGCGGACACGCACGGCTAAACAGTCACCAGGCTTTGCAGAAGCTACTCGTGGTTCACCCCGACGCAGTGTAACCCAACGCGCAGGCACGGGCTGGAGCGCGGGACCGCCTATCTACCCAGGATGATGAGACCACGCCCGTACGCTTATCCCCTCCTGGCGGCGCAACCCGAAGGCCGACCTGCGACGATGCGCCGCCCGTCGAACCGGGCTAGCATCGCGGCCTCCCGAGAGGCCGCCGCGATTCGAATGGACCGTCAGACCGCCGCCCGATTCCGCCGCCGTGCGCGCGCCGCGGCGGCTGCGAGCGGGCTGGCCCTTG
>Ga0307423_1001244_pt1 | contig 15630 bp, 14 predicted proteins | sample SalMarWE160310MG_FD_202154 | JGI IMG/M metagenome (GOLD analysis project Ga0307423, IMG submission 202154) | Salt marsh sediment microbial communities from the Plum Island Ecosystem LTER, Massachusetts, United States - WE1603-10 | ecosystem: Environmental > Aquatic > Marine > Intertidal zone >...
CTGACAAAGAGATTAAAGATAAAACCCAAAGAATAGAAAAACGGCTCTTTGAATTTGCCAATTTTCTGGAAGCCAACATTGTTTTGCTTTACATTAACAGTAACTGTGAAGTGAATAGCCTGGAGATTATAAAAAGATGTTTAAACTACAAAAAAATAGTCATTCTTCCTGCTTTTGTTCCAACAAAATATGAAATGAAATTGTTGAAAATCGATAACCTTGATACAGACTTGACACTCGGACCCAGAAATATATTGGAGCCGGATCCAAATCAATGCAACGTGGTACCCATCGAATGCATCGACATAGCCATCATTCCCGGTGTTGCTTTCGACGAAAAGGGTGGAAGGATAGGATCCGGTGATGGATACTATGACCGGCTTATTCCAAAACTGCCGATTACCACAAGAAAGGTTGCTCTGACATTTGAAGACCAGATCGTCTCTCAAATACAAATGGAAGCCCATGATAGGCATGTGGATATTATTATTACAGAAAAACGAATCATATATAAAATATAGACGTGAAACTTGAGTGATAACCATCAAACCCTTATCTGGCGGATGGATTCAATATTTTTTCCAGTTTCTTAAGATTCTCTTCTTCCCCTACTGCAATAACGGTATCACCGCTTTCGATAACTGCCTCAAAAGACGGGTTAAACAGCATACTTTCGTCTGATTTTTTTATGGCAATGATAATCAAATTAAAGCGCTGTCGGATACCTGAATCTTTAAGCATAACGGTGACAAGTTCCGAAGAAGGGCTCACCGGTATCTCTTCCATTTGAATATCTTTACGTTTTTGAGCAAAAGCAAGATTCAAAAAATTTGTCACTGTTGGACGGATAATCCGCTGGGCCATACTCACTGCACCCATATCATAGGGCAATTCCACCCGGTTGGCACCTGCAGCGATGAGTTTGGGTTTTGACTCGTTGTGAGATGCATTTGCCATAATATAAATATCAGGGTTAAGCTGCCTGGCGGTCAACACCAGGAAAACATTATCCGTATCTGTAGCCAGAACGGCTATTAGACCCTTAGCATGCCGTATTCCGGCTTTAATCAGATTGGTTTCATCCCCGGCGTCACCCGATATATAGAAAACTTTATTCTCAACCATGACCGGTATGAGGTCTTTATCTTTCTCAATAACAACCAGATCAACCGCCTTTCTTTTTAGCATGGTGCAAAGGGTTTTTCCGATACGCCCATATCCACATACAATATAATGATTTTTCAATCGATCGATCTTTTTATCCAAGCTTCTCCTCCCTAATATGGTTCTGATTTGACCTTCGACCATGAACTGTACGACAGCGCCGGCCATATACAAAAAATAGACCACACCGATGATGATAAAGAAAATCGTGAATATCCGCCCCGGATTGGTTAATTCGTGCACCTCGCTGTACCCTACAGTGGTGAGCGTTGTAACAGCCATATACAGGGCATCTAAAAAATCCCAATGTTCGATGCTCATATATCCACTAACACCAAGCAATATAACGAGGATCAATAGTAAAATACAAAATTTGAGATGTCTAATACTCTTCATGGGGTTGGCTGATTCGATCCGGTTCAGAAATTATTCAACATGAAAAGATACCCTGTTACCCCGTGGAGCCGAAATCTTAGGTTTTGTTTTGACAAACAGCGAGAAATTCGCTTGATAACTCCAGATTAAGGGTGCAGAATATAATTTTTCCGGCTTTTTGTGCATTTTGTACCGATCTCCAAAAATCTTGTGATAGATTATGTAATATTTTAATAAAAAATCAAGAGCTTTATTCATTTTTGATTTCAGACTCTAAATGCTTGACGCAATTCCTCTGATTTGATAGGAAATTTTTGCACCACAACTCAGCTATCAATGCAAAAAGACCTGACAAACATTAATACCAGACTCAAATTCGCACCCGAATATTGATAGAAGCCATCTCAAAATAAAGATTTTGGTTCAAGATCCCCCGCTAAAATCCAGCGGGATAAAAAGGCGGAGTCGAGTTTTAGCCCGCCCCGTCTGTTTACGGGATCTTCAACACGCATACTCAAGTATGTCGAGGACTTAAAACGAGGCTTCAACGCCGAGGTTGGGCCAAAAGATTATTTTGAGATAGCTTCTAATAAGCCTTTGGAACAGTAGGGCGAAATAAATTCATTCTTGTCCGCCTCAGATGGGAAGGTAAACTATTTCTTTGGTGCGCTATCGTACAGCACCAAAACACAAAATGACGCCTATGCTAAACCGTCTATGTACCGAACAGGGTTCCATGTGGTTTTTTTGTTTAACCGTTACATCTTTTTGATTTTACTTAAATTTTTTCTATCTGACGGGCTGTGTTGGCGTTTTTGAACATGAAGCGTGCAACGCTTGAGCAGGATAATTGGATAAAAATAAAGGTTTTATATTTTGGATGAAAAAGCAATAAAATACGAGCGCCAGCGCCAAGATATGGTCAGGCGGCAGATTGAAGCTCGAGGTGTCACCGACCCAAAAGTCCTGGCTGCCATGCATAAGGTACCTCGGCACCTTTTTGTTAGTGATGCTTTAAGAGATCAGGCCTATGGTGATTTTCCACTCCCCATTGGAGAACAGCAGACCATTTCACAACCCTATATCGTCGCCGAGATGACCCAGGCACTGCAACCCGGAAAAGACGACAGGATTCTTGAAATCGGAACAGGATCAGGATATCAGGCTGCAATTTTAGCTGAGATTGTGTTTCGCGTTTATACCATTGAAAAAATTCACTCACTCTACACTAAATCTCGCAAGGTTTTCGATAAACTTCATTATCACAATATTGTCACCAAGTATTCTGACGGCACTTCGGGCTGGGAAGACGAAAGCCCCTTTGACGGAATTATTGTTACAGCCGGTTCACCCAGCATTCCAAAACCCCTCATCAGCCAGCTTGCTGCAGGTGGCCGTATGGTCATCCCCGTAGGAGATCTGTATTCCCAGGAGCTCATTAAAATATACAAGGATGAACATGGCATTCACAAGACGAATTTGGGGGGCTGCAGATTTGTCAAACTTGTGGGTGAATATGGATGGAGGGTGTAATCAATGCTTCGTCGCTTATATGACTGGGTTCTTCACTGGGCGGAAACACCCTATGGATCCTGGGCTCTATTTTTGCTGGCCTTTAGCGAATCATCTTTTTTTCCCATACCTCCGGATATTCTCCTTATCGCGCTGGCTGTTGCCATACCTAAAAAATCACTGAAATATGCATTGATTTGCTCAGCAGGATCCGTTCTTGGAGGATGCTTCGGTTATCTTATCGGGTGGCAGTTTATGGCGTCAATCGGGACCCGTATCGTAGATTTTTACGGTCTCACCGCAAAAGTTGAATATATTGAAGTTCTTTACAATAAATACGATGCATGGGCTGTCGCAATAGCAGGATTTACGCCCATACCCTACAAGGTCTTTACCATTGCCGCCGGTGCATTTAAAATTAATTTTTCTGTATTCGTTGTGGCCTCTTTGGTATCTCGATCCGCACGTTTTTTCCTTGTGGGAGGGCTTATTTACATTTTCGGCCCAAGCATTCAGTCTTTTATCGATAAATATTTCAACGTTCTTGCGACAGCATTCACGGTACTTTTAATCGCAGGATTTTTAATCATTAAATATCTATTATAACTTTATTTTATCACATTAAAATATTGAGCATCATTGCGTTTCCAATCCAGAAATGAGAATTTTTTCGCAAGATCAAGGAAATCAAGGGATTACGCGGAGACGTACTGTAGTACGTCCTACAAGGAATCCCGCAGATTGACGCTGAGATTGCGGAAAAAGTCCATTTATGGATGGAAACTATTTAAGCCGGCGGACTTGATCCAGCGTTCGGATTCCGAAGCTGTTTGAAAAAAGAGAGGCTGAAGATACGTAAGCAAGATGATTTAGAAGTTCACTCATTAAAAAATTAATTTTTTCAAAACGCCTTTTGTCAGAGAATATCGCCGAAGGTGACTGAATAAAAGGACCTTCTGTAATGTCATCCTCACAATTGGCGATTAAATCCTTTGCACTTTGTTCCATTGTTTCAAGGTGAAACTGTAATGCCACAACATGATCATCATAGATAAAACCTTGATTTTCACAAGCTGCGCTTTTGGCAATGTGGATTGCGCCGGTGGGGATATCGAACGTATCTCCATGCCAGTGGAAAGCATCGATTTCTTCTGGAAGGAAATCAGCAAGCCGAGTTTGAGCTGTTTCACGGGTTTTTTGAATAGGAAACCATCCAATTTCTTTACATTTGTTGGGATAAATTTTTGCACCCAAAACATCCGCTATCAATTGAGCACCCAGGCAAATTCCCAGAACGATTTTTTCTTGTACTACGGCCTGTTCAATGTAATTTTTTTCTGCACAAAGCCACGGGTATTTATCCTCTTCGTAAATGCCCATTGGGCCGCCCATAACGATAAGCCAATCGATATCATCGAGATTCGGAAACGGGTCTTTGGCAAAAACCCGTGTTGATGTAATGTCATACGCCATTTTTTTTGCCCACGGCTCGATACTGCCAAGCCCTTCAAATGAAACATGCTGGAAATAATGTAAACGCATGACGGTTTCCTTTAAGACATAAAAAGATCTGACTAAAAAATCAAAACTTTTTATAATAATATATTGTATTGTCAAGTCTTTTGTTAAATTAGAACAGACCCATGAAAACAAAGTTTAGGCGAACGGCGGGATTGTTTTATATTGACAATCAATACCACATCGTAGTAAAAAATAAACATTGTTAATGGATACAGAAACTTGGAGACATATCAATGAAAAAGGCTATTAAAAAAGATGACCCTTCCTGCCGAATCGATGCGGAATCTTTGAGCAGATTCAAACAACAACTTCCCGATGTTACTGAAAGCATTATCGACAGCTGCTACGACAAAGAAAGCTTTACCCATATCGACTACGAGCCGATTCCTTCTGAAGGGTACGTCGTTGATATCATACATAAATTAAGAGAAATCCTCTTTCCGGGATATTTTTCACGGGAAAAAATCGATCCCGTCAACCTGAAGTACTACATGGGTCAAGCGGTTTCGGTTTTATTTGACATGCTGTCGGTTCAGATCGCACATAGCATCCGGCACGATTGTTTCAGATACGATCTTCCTTGCACCGAATGTGATGAGCAAGGACAAAAAATAGCCCTTGCTCTTTTGGATTCGATTCCATCCATCAGAAAAATACTGGCGACGGATGTTCTGGCGGTATATGAAGGGGATCCCGCAGCCAAAAGCCATGATGAAATTATTTTCAGCTATCCCGGCATCTTTGCCATGACCGTATTTCGGGTGGCCCATAAACTTTTTGAACTTCAGGTCCCGCTTCTGCCCCGCATTATGACGGAACATGCGCACAGTTTAACCGGTATCGATATTCATCCCGGCGCTGATATCGGAGAAAGTTTTGTGATCGATCATGGAACCGGAGTGGTCATCGGAGAAACCACCGTTATCGGTAAAAATGTTCGAATCTATCAAGGCGTCACCCTTGGCGCCCTTTCACTGCCAAAAGATGCCGGAGAACGACTGCGGGGTAAAAAACGCCATCCAACCATTGAAGACGATGTCATTGTGTATTCGGGCGCAACCATTCTGGGTGGTGACACCGTTATCGGCGAACGTTCCGTCATTGGGGGAAATGTCTGGATTACCACATCGGTGCCTCCGAATACCAAGGTGATTTTGGAAACACCAAAGCTGGTTTACCGATAGTTTGAGGTGAATAGGCAGTAGATGATCGTGCCATTAAGCAGCGGGAGGAGGGTTGGCTTGTCCGCCTGTTTTGAACCCATGCAGTAAAGCCCTTCGTGTCTCAAGGCGTGCCTTGATTTTGGGGAACTGATCCATGTCGGTATGCGGCAGAAACAGAGCAGCCACATAATTGTCCATAAAAGACGGGGTCTCCGACAGTTCGAAATTTGTCATCCGCTTGGTAACTTCAACAACGTCCTTTCTGATACGGTTGGTCAGACAGCTCATCTTTGCACCCAACAAAGATCCATTGCCGACAAACCGAATCCGATCCGGATCAATCTCCGGCAACAGTCCGATAACCATCGCCTTTTCAAGATCCACATAACTGCCAAACCCGCCTGCCAGATAAATGCGATCAATGTCTTTAATCTTGAGGCCCACTTCCTCGAGAAGGGTCATGCAACCACTGTATATAGCCCCCTTTGCCCGGATGAGATTATCAAGGTCCGGTTCTGTGAGCGTAATATCCCGGTCGATCTGGGTTTCATGTTTCCATGCAAGCACATACTCATAAATCCCGTCGGTTTCCCGTATACGGGATGTATTGAGGTCTCGATTGAATTTACCCCGGTTATCGATAACGCCCATTTCAAACATAGTGGCTGCAATGATAATGAGTCCGGAACCGCAGATACCTTTGGGTCTGATATTGCCGATGGTGATATTCATCGGCTCAAATGATATAGGATCCATGGAAAAATCCTCAATAGCGCCTTTGGCGGCCCGCATGCCAAATTTAACCCCACCCCCTTCAAATGCCGGACCAGCGGAACAGGAAGCACAGGCCAGCCAATCTTTATTTCCGATGACAATTTCGGCATTGGTTCCGATATCCATAAACAACGTCAGTTCTTCAGTGCGATACATTCCTGATCCCATGACACCCGCCACGATATCACCTCCCACATAACTCGAAATCGCCGGGTACACCAAAGCCGTTACATGATCTCCCAAGGCAATCCCCAGCTCGATGGCCTTGAGGGGCGGATAGAGGGTCGATGAGGGCACATAGGGTGAAAGCCGGATGTACTTGGGATTAACCTTCAGCATGAGTTGCGTCATTGTTGTATTTCCTGCCATGGTAATCGTTGAAATTTCGTCCGGATCGATATGTGCTTTTTTTACCATTTTTTTAATTAATTTGTTGATGTTGGCGATGACCACTCCACAAAGCTTATCAAGGCCGCCCGGTTTTCCCGCATAAATAATTCTGCTGATAATATCTTCGCCGTAGCTGATCTGTCCGTTGTAGTCACCAAATTGAGCCAGGACATCGCCTGTTATAAGATCAACCAACTGCGTATATACGGTTGTAGTGCCGACATCCACGGCAATGGCATAGTTTCGGTCGGTGGTATCTCCGGGCTGAACATTTATGATATTCGTCTTTCTTCCGGATTGCACCGGTCGGGCGAGGGTGGTCGTGACTTTGAAATCGCCTTGTCTTAATATATCGGATATCTTCCGGATCACCGGAAGTTGAACCACCAGACGATGTTCATCATGTTTTGCTTTTAAAAAAGAAATCAGTCTTGTGACATCCGGAAGGTTATCCTGGGGGGTCGGTTCTGGAAGTTCGAGATATTTTTTTTCTACCGGAGGCATGAAAAGGCCTTTGTCCTTCAATTCTTCGAGATTCATTTCCCAAATTCCGGCTGTCTTTCGAGGCGTTTTTTGTAAGTTGAGCACGCCGGCATCAACGTCAGATTCTATGGGAATGCGAACCACAAGATCACTTAAAACATGGGACAGACATGCCTGCCGGTACCCCTTTTCAATATCTTTTTGATCTAATTTTTCGGTGATGCCGCCGTCAACATGTCCATCTTCGATAATAACGCGGCACTTCCCGCAAACGCCTTCTCCACCACAGGATGCATTAATATGAACCCCGGCTTCCATGGCGGCGCGGATTAGATTTTCTCCTTTAATAACGGCAAGTTTAATATTATGTGGCAAAAATAATATGTTACATTTATCCATTGTTATGAATCCAGCCTTTCAAGAATGGGTTAACAGATAACGTCAAAGGGACTAAATCTTCTCCATCGCCCCGTATGCGGCCTGTATTCTATCTCGAAGTAAAAAACAGAGTCTTTCCATTAGATTAAATCCAAGTTCTGCGTTGCCGATCATCATCCGCCTTAACTCAGCCCCTTTTATGGCGACAACCTTTGTCGGTTGTTTACAAACCGCCGAAGACATGAGGATGTGGGGCATATCCAAGAGTGTTGACCAGCATCCCAAGACCCTTCCTTTTCCAAGGATTTCGATGACGACATTACCTTTGTGGGCACCCAAATCCACGGTTCTTTCCAGATATACTTGTCCATCAACAACAATATAAATATGCTCTCCGTAATCCCCTTGACGAAAAACATATTCTCCATCTTGATATGTCATCATCTTGCCGAGATTCGAAATCTCAGACAATTCATGTGTTTCCATCAACTCGAAAAACTCGCAACTTCTCAACGTATGTTCCACTTCCATAAGGACCACCTCATTCTTCTTTTACATTTTCATGTAATATAGCCTATTCTGACAGTCTGTATGGATTTGTCAAGCGTGCAGAATGGATCACTATGAATTGTCTTAGGCGTCTTGTGCTTTAAGCACGGACAGTCCTTTTGTCAGCTCCAGCAGAACCCCCAAACCATCCTTGATTTCAGGATTTCCCATGGCCCAGAGCAACCCCCATGCACCCGCAGGTTTTGCACGGGAAAGATCCACGCATGACGGAACCTCGGCTGCTCTGTCCAGCAATTCCAATGCTTCAGGTGTGGTCGGTTTCTTGAAAATGCCAAGAAGCTTTACCAGCCCCTCTCCGATTTGCGCCATGTCTTCAGCCGTGTATGTTTCAGCTGTTTTCTTAATGATTTCCAAAGAAGATCTTAAAAAGGTAAATACACCTTTCTTCTCTAGGTCATCCATATAAAAAATCATTTGTGGAACCGTGGATTTGAGTAAAGGCTCTGCTATCAAAACAAAATCAATAATATTTTTTAATTGATCGATAGAATAGGTCAGATTTCGGACATTTCTCAAGGCCTTTTTAATGAGAAACAGCATGTCTTCCAACTGAAAATCGGCCTCAATGTCGGCAAGTTCAACAATAAGAGCCTTGACCGCTTCATTGATCCGGGGGGCCAATTCTTCTCTGAGTTCACTGATGGATCTGGCAGAATCGGAAAGCGGTGCAATCTCCTTTTCCAGCTGTTCGAGTCGATTTAAGATGATTTCTTCATGATTCATGGCCGTCACCTCCTTTATGCCACTTTGCGTAATTTTCCGGCAATGTTCATTTGCGGTTCCAGGGGCAGATCAAGACCTTTCATCATCAGGTTCCAGTACACCCACCGAAACATCATTTTTCCCCAGTGGTTGTTTAAGCTCTCCTGCAGCAAGGAAAAAGGCCCCATTCCGGGAAATGGAAACTTGCCGGGCAACGGCTCCACATCGTAATTAAAATCAAGAAGAATGGCCTTTTCGAAACCAGATGCCAGAAAACAGGTGGCATGACCGTCAAAGGTGGGCTTGGCTTCGTGGCCGTCGATCTCACGAACCAGGTTTTCAACCAATGTATAGGCCTGGTAATGGGCGACGGACCCGGCTTTTGACGTCGGCACATTGGTGGTGTCTCCAACCACAAATACCCGATCGAGTTTTTCAGCCTTTAGGGTATGGTTGTCCGTAGGCACAAACCCCACTGCATCTGAAATACCCGAATCGATCAGCGCTTTATCCCCCACATTGGGGGGAATGGCCACCAGAAGATCGTATCCAACCTTATCCCCTTTACCGGATTCAATGGTTTTTTCATTGGCGTTGACCTGGGCCAGGTCAAAATACGGCGTCACCTTGATATTCTTCTTGGCGGCAAACGCTGCCAAAATCCCGGCGGCCACGGGTTTGGTAAACACATTGTCCAGCGGTGTGACAAATTCGATGTCCACCTTGTCTCGGACGCCATTGACCGTAAAAAACCAATCCGCCATAAACACAAACTCCAGCGGTGCAATCGGGCATTTAAATGGAAACTCGGCAATGTTTAAAACCACCTTGCCGGAATCAAAGTATTTCAACTTCTTATAAAGTTCCAGCGAGCCTTCCAACGTGTAAAAATCGAAAATATCTTTACCCCACCCATCCATCATGCCGTCGATTTCCCCAGGGGCAATATCGCATCCCGTGGCGATCACCAGCCAGTCGTAATCATATTGACCCCCTGTTTCGGTCTCTACCCGCCGATCGTCGGTGTTAATTTTGATCACGTTGTCCAGAACAAAATCAACCCCCTTGGGGATGAATTCCTTTTTGGGTTTGATGACGTCGTGTTCCGCGTAAACACCGAACGGTATGAATAGATAACCGGCCTGGTAGTGGTGCCGCTCTTTCCGGTCAATAATGGTGATTTCCCATTCGGACTCAACCAGCTCTTTCCGAAGCATGTTGGCCACAATGGTGCCTCCTGCGCCCGAGCCCAATATCAATAATTTTCTCATAATGCCTCCATCATTTTATTATAGGTTAACTCATATTTAAAATCATGCGTGTTTAAGGTGAGCTACGGTATAACCAATTAAAATTTTATGTCACCTAACGGTGCTAAAAGTAAAATATCTGACAGGTTGAGTGAATTAGTAAGTGTATTTCAGTATTATCTTCACAGAGAAATTTAGCACCAATGTTAACTTAAAAGGTGCCTTAAGGCGCGGGGGAAGTTCAGAATTCTTACAGCGTTGACCTCCGCTCAAACAAAAGAGCGGAGGTCAGTTCTGTAAGTTGACAGATAATTATTTGTTGCCGAAGATTTTCGGTGGCTTTTGTGTGTCTCCTGTAGCATTGGGAAAGTCTTTAGCGACATAAGCCTTTTTACCGGTTTCGATCAGGTGATTGGCGTCTTCCATAAAGTTTGCAAAGTGCATTTTGCACTCATAGAATCCATGCCACCAGGCGTAGTCCGGAGCCATCATCATGGTTCCCATTCGGGCACGCCGGCCCTCGTGATGCCACAGTTCATAGAAAGCCACTTCGAGACGCTCGTCGAAAAATTTGGTCTTGTCCAACAGTCCTTTTTTATAAAGTTCTCCCAGTTTTGCCTTGGCCGGTTTGAAATAGACCTCATTGTAGTCTTCCACGACTTTGTCGAACCCGTTATAAAAATCGTTGATCCAAGAATCACCATGGCAGGCACGGCAAACATTCTTCATTTTTTCCCTCTCCACTTTCCAGTCGCTTCCCGAAGGAAAGGGTTTGAAATCTTGGGGTCGAACTGTCAACGGTGCCTGAGTCTCCCAGGAGAGGCGTTCGGTCACATCATGGGTTCCCATGACCTTTCCGGAACCGGACATGTGGCAGGCGGCACAGGTCGGTGCACGATAATCCGTACCCGGTGTCCAGGTGCCGGGTGCTGCATTAAAATTGTATTCGTCTTTATAGGCATGGTACATCGTTCCGTGCTTGGACTCTTCATAAATCTCGATTTGCGGATGATCAGGTCCCAAGTGGCACTGGTCGCAAGCCTCGGGCATTCTTGCTTCAGCCACAGAAAAGCGGTGTCGGGTATGACATGAAGTGCACGACCCTTTACTCCCGTCAATATTCAGTCTTCCAACACCGACATTGGGCCAGGTAGCAGGATCCATGGTACCGTTTTTGTCAAGCTTAATTACGGTTCCATGGCAGTTCAAGCAACCGGTCTTCCGCTCGATGTCCGAGTTCATGCCGTTGTTCAGCCAGGGATCCAGCTTCCATATGATCTCGATGGTGTTGGCATGCTTACTCTTGCTGTATTGAGTCACCTCGTCGGGATGGCAGCGGGAGCAGTCCTTCGGTGTAACGATTGCGGCGATGGGCACCTTGTACTTCTGCTCTCCGTATGGAAGGTCCTTTTGGCTGTAGTACTTCTCGTGTGCTTTGGCCACATCGGTATCGCCGGGTTGGGCCAGATGGCAGTCCAGGCAGGTGATGCCGGCACTGGCGTGGCGGCTGCGGGCCCAGTCGTCAAAAATTCCGGGATTGGTGGCCTTGTGGCATTCGATGCATGCCACCGCCTCAGGCGGTATGCTACGTTCGATTCGGAACTCCTTCACCTTGGGGAAGTTCTGCTGTGCATTGACCGTCGTTAAAGCTCCGGACAGTACCAGAACGACCGTCAGCAAACCAGCTGAGATGAAAAAAAATCTTTGCCTCATGGTCTTTCTCCTTTCAGTTAAAAAGGGACGAAACATTATTTGTATATTGGTTTAAGACAATTTTCGCAGGCCTTTGGCCTGATAGGGAAGTCGTCGATACTGCTTGTACATGATGGACATACTCTCATTGTGAACCAGATCGTAATGACAATCCACGCACTTTTTTTCATAGCCCGGACGAGGATAGATCACCGACCGATGTGCCAGCATGGCACCTCGCTTGCCAGGCATGGCCAGCAGATTTCTATGGCATTTCTGGCACTGGGCATTGTCAAAGGAGTCGTAAGCCGCCTCCCTATTTTTTTTTCGATCGTATTCTTTTATTAAGAAATGCTTAACCACGTCCTTGGCACCGTGATAGGTTTTGGCAAAGAAGAAGTCAAACGTCTTGTGGGGAGCCGGCAGGTGACAATCCATGCAGTCCGCCACGAATCCCTGGGCATTGTTGACATGGGTGGAGGATCGCCAAGCAATCACTGCCGGTTTGATCTCATGGCACGTGGCACAAAAATCGGGAGTGGAGGTACGTACCATGGTATAGTAAGTCATACTAAACAGCGGAAAAGCGATGATAACCCCCAATAAAACGAGAGACACCCATATGAAGTGTTTTTTCATGATGCTGCTTTAAAGTTTGGCTTGTAATAATGATTAATAGACCGGTTTGGACACAAAGAATCTCTGCTAGATTTCTATAATTATATATATCAAGTATAATATTATAACCGTCAAGCAACAAAATTGTAAAAGTTGTAACAGTAAAAATCGTAGCCTAAAAGAGGATTACTGGATGGTGTAATCAAGATTGAAATGTTTGATCAAAAAATCAGCGACCTGTTTAACAGCCCCCAGGGAAAACGTCGGCACATCAAGATTGATATCTGAGTCGGTGATAAGGGCAAGCAAAGACATATCGTTTTTACACAATGGTTCGTTGATGATCTGTGTTCTAAATATCTCCATTTTAGGGTGATTTCCCCGTTTGTAGCCTTCGGTCAATATGATGTCCATTCCGTTGAATATCGGCAACAACTCCTCCGGCTTGTGATCATGCTCTACATCCATCACCATCCCGATTTGATACGGTGATGAAATAACGGTGGCCGATGCACCGGCATGCTTATGTCGCCAGCTGTCTTTTCCGGGTTTGTCCATTTCAAAACCATGCACATCGTGTTTAATGGTGCCAACCTTGAGACCTCGAGAAATGAGTTCAGGAATCAATTTTTCCAAAAAAGTCGTCTTTCCCGATCCTGAATTGCCGACAACGGCAACAAAAGGGGGGGATGTTTTTTTCTTTAGTTTTGTTATCATGTTAATATTTACAGGCTATCCTTTCTTCAATGATTTTGATTTAAAAATATCATTGAACACTCTGTCATCAGCCATCGTACATTCTTTTTTCAAAATCCGGTATTTTTCCAAAAGCGCTTTACCTTCTTTGGTCAATCGACTTCCCGTTTTCTTATCCGAATGAAGAATTTTGGCATTTAAATGTTTTTCCGTATACTTAATTTTACTCCAAACCGCTTTGTAAGACATTTTCATTATTTTGGCAGCTTGATTAATAGACCCCGTATTTTCAACATGCTCCAGAATTTTCATTCTTCCTTCGCCGATAACGATATTGTCATTTTTATCGACAATCCAGTGGCTCGATTTTAGTTTTAATTTTACCATGATTCTTTATCGAATAAATATGGGTTTCTAATCAGGCAACATGATTAACGGCAGAATAATTGTCCGCTAGTCTTATTTTTTCTACAAGCTATCTCAAAAATACATTTAACGCCCAATTACGGTGTTGCGAGCCTCTTCAAAATGCTCACATACTCACATGTATGCTCCGCTTTTTCATCGTCTCGCGCCTTGTTCTTGAACGTAATCTGCATTTTTGAGATGGCTTGTAATTGTTTTGTCATAAAAAGTAAAACTTTTCCCCAGGCACCTAACGGGTCTGAAACTTATACCCCACTCCGGCCACTGTAACAATATATTTCGGTGTTTCGACTTCAGATTCTATTTTTTTTCTAAGTCGCTGAACATGAACATCAACTGCACGGCTGGTCTGATACAGCTGGGAATCACGCCATATCTGCTTTTGAATGAATTCTCTGGAGAGGACTTCATCAGGATAAGAAACAAAGAGTTCCAGCAATTCATATTCAGTTTTGGTCAATTTAACAGGCTTTCCGAAGATGGTAACACTTCTCGATTTAAAATTTATGGATAGATTATTATACTCGTATAAATTCTTTACCAGGCTTCTTTCCATTCTTTTAAATATAGACTTAATTCTGGCCGAAAGTTCTAAAAAATTAAATGGCTTGACCATATAATCATCCGCACCGCATTCAAGCCCCAGCACCTTGTCCGCAACGCCGTCTCGAGCGGTGAGCATGATAATTGGAAAATCGAATTCTCTTCGCATGATCTCACAGGCCTTGATCCCGTCGATATCCGGTAAATTCAAATCGAGAATTACAAGGTCCGGCCGGCTTGTTTTTGCAATATGAAGACCGATTTTTCCGTTAAATGCGGTCCGCACCTCATAACCGTCAAGTTCCAGATTCCCTTTAATGGTCTGAACAATATCTTTGTCATCATCCACGACCAGAATACGGTATCTGTTTTTTGGGATCCCATCTGCCATGGAACTTAGCCTGTCCCTATTCTTCGGGGGGAAACAACACTGAACGTCTACCCCAAAGAATCCTTGTATTTCATAAATAACATATAATTGACATCCATTTTCTTGGTGTGCAAGAATTTTCTTGCCGGCCCAAAAAATCGTAACACTTTTGACATGAAACGTACATCATTTTACATTATCTGTAAAACAATGCCAAACAAGACAACACCTTATCTTTATATAAACCCGATGAATTTGACTCTGTGTATCAAATAAAGTAAGATTGTTTTGCAATTTGGATGTTTACGTTCTCCATGTTTCTTGCCTCCATAAAAACACAAACAACCGCAACGATTAACCCGATATGCGAGGTCTAAATAGTGAAAAAAAGACACCTTTCGCTTCAGATTAAATTTCTTTTGAGTATCATTCTGATTATTGTTCCGGTCCTTGGTATTATTTTTACCTGGGCTGGTATCCAGAATGAACAACAGGCCAAAGAACAAGTCTTGACTCAAGCGAGGGTACTGTCCAGGCAGGTTATTTTAACACGGCAGTGGGTCACCGACTGCGGCGGTGTCATGGTACCTTTAGAGAGCAAAGGCGCAAAGAATACAACTTTTTTTATCGATGACAGACTTCAAACTTCCAGAGGATGGTATCAGCGATTTACCCCTGCAATGGTAACAAGAAAGCTGTCCCAGTATTCCTTGCAGCAGGATCTGTATGGATTTCGCCTTGCCAGCTTGACGCCGTTGAATCCGTCGAACACACCGGATAGCTTTGAAAAAAAGGCATTGAATAGCTTTAAACAACAAAAGTTAGATGAATTGTTCCGCTTTGAAAAACGCGACGGGAAACACTATTTTCAATATATGGTGCCACTCTATATGGAAAAAGGGTGTCTTAACTGCCACAAAGCAAAAGAAAACTCCCCAAATGCCGTAAGGGGGGGGTTGAGCATTGTTTTGCCGATAGACCAGATGAGCCTGTCCATTAAAAA
>Ga0307423_1001245_pt1 | contig 15615 bp, 17 predicted proteins | sample SalMarWE160310MG_FD_202154 | JGI IMG/M metagenome (GOLD analysis project Ga0307423, IMG submission 202154) | Salt marsh sediment microbial communities from the Plum Island Ecosystem LTER, Massachusetts, United States - WE1603-10 | ecosystem: Environmental > Aquatic > Marine > Intertidal zone >...
CGCCCATGGTAGGGGCGGAGTCCTGCTCGGTGCCAATCATCGCGCCGCCGACTTTGATCCCACTTCTCCCTACGCCTTCCCTGACCCCGCTGCGACTGGCCCCATTGTCGACCGCAACGATCCGTCGGCAGCGTACACTGGGTGAATAAAAAAAGAAGCAGGCCTGCGTCGTCGCAGGCCTGCTTGATCATTGGACTACAGCTTACTTCCCGCTGACGGTGATGGTGTAGGTTGAGCTGGTGCCGGCCACCGCAGCGGCGACGTCGATGTAGTACGGACCAGGATCCGGGCTCTCGATCGTCACTGAACGGGCATCGCCCTGGCGGTCCCGGTCCATCCACTCTGCCGCGATGTCGTGGCGCACGAAGATTTCCAGGAACCCAGACAATCCCGAGAGGTCGACCGTCACGCTGCTCAGGCCATCCGGCAGCTGGACGCAGTAGTAGTCGCGTGAGCGAGGTCCGGTTCCCCCCCGGTCGGTGAGCTCTCCCTGCGCCGCTTCACCCAACCCGAGCTCCTGTGCCGGCCGTTCACAACGGTCGTGGCCGGGGAGCGGGGCGCCGGTCACATCTGCTGTTGTCTCAGGTTCGGTCGTCACACTGACCGAGAAGGGCGAGGGATCCTTCGGACCGGCTGTGCCAACCTTGATGTAGTACGGCCCGGCCACGGGGTTCTCGATCATAATCGCCTCGGGCGTCGTGCCGCTCTCGCCCGAACGCCAGTACTCGCCGAAGGCATATTGCAGCACTTCTACATATCCATAGCCCAGGGTCAGGTCCAGGTCTGCGCTCAGTCCGTCGAGATGAAATGTAGCGCTCGAGAGGCCTGCGGGCAGTTCAATCCAATAGCACCACTCCCAGTGCGGATCGTCGATCTCAGATTGGACAGGAGCCCCGACACCGATCTCCTCCGGTGGCGGGTTTTCGCAGATCAAATTCGAAGTGAGAGCGGCTTTTTCGGTAGCCTTCTGAACGGCGTCGGTTGGTTTCTCGGTTGGCGATTCAAGCATCGCCTGCGGCTCTGGTGAACCGCAAGCCGACAGGCTCAGGAGGAATAAAACCATCGTGATCCATTTCCATCGCATGCCGCAACCTCCTCGTGAATTCTGAAGCTTCTTCTAAAAGCCGCTGACGAAATCCTGCGTAAAATCGGACAACTATTGTAATATTAATCCCAGAGAATGAAAGGAGGCATGTTGAAAATGCCACAGCAGCTGATCTTCGTCGGAACGTATGCAATCCCGGCCGACCGGCTCAAGGAATTCAAGGACGTTAATGTCGCGATGGGAGATTTCGTGCACGCGAACGAACCAAGGATCCTCAGCTGGCATACCTACCTGAATGATCAAGGTGACGAAGCGACGACGATCATGGTCTTTCCTGATTCGGCCGCGCTTGAAGATCATCTCCAGGTCGCGGCTTCCCGGGTGCAGCAGGGAACGCAGATCGTCCATACAAAGCAGGTAGATCTCTACGGAGAGGTAAGCGAGACGGTGATCGCAGCGCTGCGTCGAATATCTGCTGCCTCGGGTGGGTGGCCGCTCAAGACGAAACCCCACTTCTATGGATTTCCCGATTGAAGCCGCAGACCTGCGGTTAAGGCATGCCTGATCGAATGCTTCCGGAGTCGCTCAGGCGTCGCTTCAAGGTCGATACCGTCGATGAGATGTGGAAGAAGAACCTCACCGAGGGCAACCTGCGCATGCGGCACTACCGCCACCTCTACGGTATGCTCCCCGCCAACCCGCGCTGCGTCAACTGTCACCGGCCCTTTGCTGGCTTAGGGGGTTTTCTGCTGCGACAATTGCAGGGGGTGAGAAAATCTCCTAAGAACCCACGCTACTGCGTAGGATGCCACAGCTTTACTACCCGCTTCCCAGGTGGCGCAGAGATCGAGCTGACGATGCTCTTTGTCGACGTACGCGGCTCAACGGCGATCGCAGAGAACATGAACCCGCATCAGTTCAGCATCCTGATGAACCGGTTTTACGAAGCAGCGATACGCATCCTGGTCCAGGCGGATGCTTTCATTGACAAGCTGGTCGGCGACGAGGTGACGGCGCTCTTCATTCCGGGTTTTGCCGGGAAGGAACATGCCCGGCGCGCGGTCGAAGCCGGCCGAGCCTTGCTGCGCGCCACCGGGCACGGACAGTTAGCAGGACCGTGGGTCCCGGTTGGGGTCGGGGTCCACACCGGACCGGCCTGGGTGGGATCGATCGCCGGCGCAAGCGGTCAGGCCGCCGATTTCACTGCACTGGGCGACAACGTGAACATCGCCGCACGGCTCGCTTCCAGAGCTGGAGCCGGCGAGGTTGTGTTCAGCGAGGCGACCTACGCGGCCGCGCGTCTTGATCTGCCGAATCTCGAAAGGCGCCGGCTTGAGTTGAAAGGTAAGAGCGGCCTCATCCCGGTGAGAGTCCTTAGCTTGAGCACACCGCCCGCCTGAAATGCCTTGCAGACGCCGGGAGTCATCGTATACTCGTCTCAAGCTAGGATGCGGTCGAGGAGAGGTCGATGAACGAGCAGAGCAAGGTAGCCCAGGTAAAGTCGCAAGCCCTACCGGCGTTGATGAAGAAGCCGAACGTGATCGGGGTCGGGACCGGCTTCAAGACCCGCGACGGGCGCCGGACGGGTGACCTGTGCATCGTAGCGATGGTGACGCAGAAGATCCCGCGCGCCGGGCTCGAGCAGGAGTCGCTCGTGCCGCGCGAGATCGACGGTATCTCGACCGACGTAGTGCAGGTCGGCTTTCTGCGCGCGCAACAGGCGCGCACCGACCGCTGGCGTCCAGCCCTGGGCGGCGTGTCGATCGGTCACTACCAGGTGACGGCTGGGACGCTCGGCTGCACGGTCCGCGAACGTTCGAGCGGGGTGCGCCTGATCCTCTCCAACAACCACGTGCTCGCCAACGGGAATGAGGCGACGGCCGGAGATCCGGTCCTGCAGCCCGGCACGGCCGACGGCGGCCGCGCCCCGGGCGACACCTTCGCCCACCTGGAGCGCTTCTGCCCGCTCAACTTCAGCGACGCGCCCGCCAGCTGTGGGATAGCCCGCTTCTACGCCGACGTGGGCAACGCGTTCGCCCGCCTGCTGGGTTCGAAGCACCGGGTGCAGGTCTCCTACTCCGACCCGCAGGCCGTGAACCAGGTGGATGCCGCGCTGGCCCGGCCGGTCACCGACTCCGACCTGCTGGACGAGATTCTTGAGATCGGCGCCCCGACCGGCACGACCGAGCCTGTGCTCGGGATGGGCGTGCGCAAATCGGGCCGCACAACCGGATTGACGACCGGCCAGATCATCGTGATCGATGCCACGCTCGAGATTAGCTACGGCGAGCGCAAGGCGACCTTCGAACGCCAGCTGGTGAGCACGCCGATGTCGCAGCCGGGCGATTCGGGCTCGCTGCTCGTGGCCGGCGAATCGCTGGCCGCGGTCGGGCTGCTCTTCGCCGGCTCGGACCAGGCGACGATCTACAATCCGATCCAGGCTGTGCTTGACTGCCTGGATGTGACGCTGGGGTAGGGGTCATGGCGGGCGAGGATCAGGAGGCGCTCATCGAGCGCATTCAAGCTGTGAAGAAGGCGCGCGAGGCGGAACTGCTGGCGAAGGCGAACGTAATCGGCGTCGGTGTCGGCCTGCGGCGGCGAGGCGGCGAGCTGCTCGATGAACCGGCGCTGGTGGTGCTCGTCTCGCAAAAGGTGCCGCGGGCCCAGCTCGCCGAGCAGGACTTCATTCCGAATCAGATCGATGGCGTCCCGGTCGACGTACAGGAGATCGGCTTCATCCGCAGTCAGGCTACGGCCTTCAAACCATCCGAGCCCGGCTGAGGGCTCCAGTTATTCCCGTTCCAGAACCCAGAAGTGAGATAAGCCGAGCCGCTGCAGCGGCGTGTGTTCGAGCGCCTGCAGGGTGCCGCGCAGGGCCCGCCCGGCAGCCGGCCAGCGGGCGATCAGGTTGTCGTAGGCGCCGAAGATCTGCGCCCTGGAGACAACCCGCAGCGGGAGACCGTGGAACAGGCGCTCGAGATCACGGCGGGTGTAGGCGCGCACATGCGGCGCCAGGCGGTCACGCAGCCGGCGCGGCAGGTAGTTGACGAGCGGGATGTTGCCGAAGCGGTAGCGCCCGCGCCAGTAGATGCCGTGAGTCTCGAAGGGATAGCCGCGGTTGGGAACGAACAGCACCACCCGCCCCCCTGGTACGCCTGCTGCCGGCCGGTGCAGCACACGGGCAATCTCGACCACGGCCGTGCGATCGTCAGCGACATGCTCAAGCACTTCGTGTGAAAGCACGAGGTCAAACGACCCGTCAGGGAAGGGCAGCGCCTCGCCGGCGCCGCGCACGACGTTTGGCAGCCATCCGCCGGCCGTGCGAGCGTGCTCCGGGTCGAACTCGAGCCCGTAGGCAGCGGACGCCCGCTCCCTTAACCGGCTCAGGTACTGGCCCACCCCGCAGCCGTCGTCGAGCACGCAACCTGCTGCACGCGGACCAACCGCGGCCAGGATCATCGCCATCCGCCGCTCCTGCCCAGCACGCCAGATATAGGATGGCTCACCGCGCTGGGCGGCGCGCTCGAGGTCCCGTTCCTCGCTCATGAAGTGATTTTACCTTCCAACCGGCGCAGCTTCTCAAGTGCCAGGCCAAGCGCAGCGGCCGTGCCCAGCTGTTGAAAAACGCCGGCAGACCAGGCTTCCCGCACGGTCTCGACTTCGACCCACAAGACCTGCTGCTCTTCCAGGTCGCCCGATTCGGGTGCGGTAATAACCTTACAGCCGGTTGCGAGAAATAAATGCGCCAGGCCGGCGCCGTAGTTGCCGCTCATGATGTAGCTTCCCAGCGGGTGCCAGGACTGTGCCTCACAGCCCAGCTCTTCCAGCAGCTCGCGCCGGGCCGTTTCGACTGGGGCTTCGTCGTCGTCGAGCACACCGGCCGGCGGCTGCACATCGATCCCGTCCAGCCCGCGCTTGTAGGATCGCACCAGGCCGATCCGCCCTTCCGTATCGACGGGGACAATCAGCGCGTAGCCAGGTGTCTCGAGATGCAGGTAGCCCTCTACCAACTGTCCGTCGGGCAGACGCACCTCGTCCTGGAACAACCGCATCCAAGGTCGATGCTCGAAGACCAGCTCTCGCCTGACCGTTTCCCAGCCAGCGAGCGGTTCACCGTTTAACTCCGGAAAGTGATCCAAATTTCGCCTCGTCCTTCCCACGAACCGAACTATTATAATCGGGGGTTGGGGAGAACCCGCAACCGGGACATCATGGAGCAGTAGAGATACAGGACGGGATGAACACAGAGAACGCGGGGGCCGTGCCCTCGAGAATGCAGATCTGGCTGATGGCCAGCCGGCCGAAAACACTTTATGCCGCGCTGGCGCCGGTGCTGGCAGGGGCGGTGATCGGTTTCGTTGAGGGCGGATTCTGGATTCTGCCGGTTCTGGGGGCGCTGTACTGCGCGGTCGCGATTCAAATCGGCACGAACCTGTATAACGACGCGGCCGATTTCGAACGCGGGGCTGACACGCACGAGCGCATGGGCCCGCCGCGCGTCACGCACGCCGGCTACCTGACCCCGCGCCAGGTCAAGCTCGGTTCGCTGTTGGTCTTCGCCTCAGCCGGGGTCATCGGGCTGTGGCTGGTCGTGTTGGGCGGGCCGGTCGTGCTCGTCATCGGCCTGGCTTCGATCGTGGCCGGCCTGGCCTACACCGCCGGACCATTCCCGCTGGCCTACAACGGGTTGGGGGATCTCTTTGTCTTCCTCTTCTTCGGCTTCGTCGCCGTGTGCGGCACGGTCTACCTGCAGCTGCGGCAGGTCACCCCGCTGGCGTGGTTCAGCGGAGCGATGATGGGTGCGCTGATCACGGCACTGCTGGTGGTGAACAATGTGCGTGACTTCGAGACTGATCACGCCGCCGGGCGCCGTACGCTGCCAGCCGTCCTCGGTCGCCGAGCAGGAGTCGTAGAGTACGGGCTGATGCTGGCGCTGGCCTACCTGCTGCCGGTCTTGATGGTGATGCTGGCCGATGCCAGCTTATGGGTGCTGCTGACGCTCCTCAGCGCCCCGTATGCCCTGAGGCAATTGCAGGCGCTCGAGCATCAGCGCGGACGGGCGCTGAACCGCACGCTTGAAGCGACCGCACGCCTGGCGCTGCTTCAAGCCATCTTGCTTTCTCTGGGTTTGCTGATCGCTGGCTGAATACCGCCCGAACTAAATCCAACCTCGGACGGCGTAATAGAGCAAGCCCATCCACTCCCGCAGCGCGGTGCGGCTTTCGTTGAGCGCGCTCTGGCTCGGCAGGACGGGAAATCCTGGCGGTTGGGTATCCGATCGCTCACTGGCCAGGACCGGGAGCGGATCGAGCCCGGCTTTTTCGAAGCTGCGCAGAGCCCGTAGCATATGCGTCGGTGAGGTAACGAGCACAAAGCTTTTAATGCCGTGCGCGTCAAGCAGAGCCGGGACCTTGAGCGCCTGGTCGTGGGTGTCCTGCGAGCCTGATTCGACCAGGATCCTTTCGGACGGCACGCCGTTATCGATCAACAGATCCCGCATCGCTTCGCTCTCGGCCGTAACCAGGCCGGCCTTCTCGTTCGCCCCACCGGAGACGATCACCCATGGATCGTCGAGCATCCGGTACAGCCGCACCCCTTCCAGTGCCCGCAGCGTGCTCGAATCGCTCAGCACCTGGGTTGAGACCCCGCCACTCTCGATCGATACCCCCCCTCCGCCAAGCACGACGATCGCTTCGGTCGACTCCGGGATCGGACCGAGTTCAAGCGGCAGCACACCGGCATCCAGCGGAGCGGCCAGGGCATGGGCGGTAAAGGGCAGGCTGAGCAGAAAGTAGAGGATGGCAAGCGCCGTCAGCCAGCGTGTACCCCAGCGCGCCGCCCTGCGCCCGGCGTAAAGCAAAATCACGCCCAGGGCCAGCCCGATCAGCAGGAACGATATCGAGCCTGGTATCAGGTTGGACTTGACGAATTCAACCAGTGGGTCCATCGATCTCCCGTGTTACCTCCATTTTTTGTCCCCAGTGGATGGCGATGGTGCCCAGCATGCGCCTGGTGAACCCCACCGCTTCCAATCCGGCGGACCGCAGTCGTTCCGCCAGCCGTTCAGCCGCAGTGAAGGCTTCGGTTGAAGCCGGGAGATAGCGGTAGGCAGCGGCATCGCCGGCCACCAGCCGGCCAAGCAGGGGTATGACACGCCGCAAGTAAAAGCGGATTAACGGCGAGAGCACACCGCTGCCAGGTGGCGTGGTATCGAGCGACGCGAACCTTCCGCCGGGTTTCAAGACCCGAACCTGTTCGCACAGGGCGCGGTCGAGATCGACGACATTGCGCAGCAGGAAGCCCGAAACCACGCCGTCAAAGATCTCGCTCGCAAAGGGCAGCCGCTCCGCATCGGCCAGCACCCAGGCGATTCTACCCGCTCCTGGGCGAGATTTACCGAGTTCCAGCATCTCGCGAGTGAAATCGCAGGCCACGATAAGAGCATCACTGTTCGCTTCCAGGCAGGCTTTGGAAAGATCGCCTGTGCCCGCGCCCACATCGAGCGCACGCCCGCCGCCTCTCAGCTCAAGCCGGTCAACCGCTTCGCGCCGCCAGGCACGGTCCCGGCCGAAGGTCATCAACCGGTTGAGCAGGTCGTAGCGCCAGGCGATGCGCGCGAACATGGCGCGCACGTTTTCCGCCCGCTCTTCAGAATCTAAATCCTTCATTTGCTGCCGAGAGGGATCACCGCCCGCGGGATGAAGGGCGTGTCATCCTCGGTCGAACCGAGGTAGAGATGCAGCTTATCAACGGTGAAGGTGAAGGATGGGACGGGTGGCAGTTCGATTTTGAATGCCTCCGCCTCGCTCTCGGCCTGCGCCAGCGTCAGGTGCGGATGCAGCTCAGAGCCATGCTCTCCGCCGTAGACCGGGTACTCGGGGAAGGTTTCCGCCAGGCGGTGGTAAAGCTTGAGGATCGGCTCCGGATTCGATGGCTCGAGGAAAAGCGTGCCCTCGAACTGGCCGTATCGGTCGAGCGTGACCTCAAATGGCGGGATGGAGGAGCATACTACCTTCAGCTCGACGACCGTTGCCTCGATCAGATCCGGCGGGACGAACGGATAGAGCAGGGTCAGGTGAGCCGGGACGCTGTTATCGAAAGCCTCGGTGTCGTAGCGCTCACGCAGCGGGAAGCTGAAGACCTGCACCGGTTTGGGCGGCACGATCAACAGAGCGGTTTCAAGTGCCATCGTTCATCTCACCCCTTGCCATGGGTAGAGCCTGCGCTCGAGGCTGTCGACGCCGAAATACAGCCCGAGCCCGAGCAGGCTCATCGCGACCACGCCGGCGTACATCTTAGGATAATTGAAGAGTGTACTGCCCTGTAAATAGATATAGTAGCCTAATCCACGCTGGGTGGCGAAGAGCTCGGTAATGTAGAGCACGGCGACGGCGGTGCCGATCGATTGCCGCAGCGCGGTCAAAATTGCCGGACCGCTGGCCGGAAGATAAACGTAGCGGAAGAGCGCCCGGCGGCCGGCGCCCAGGCTCTGCACGGAGTAGATCAGCTCCGGGCGCAGCCCGGCAGCCTGGTCACGCACCAGCACCAGGATCTGGAAAAACAGGATCAACGCGATGATCACAATTTTCGACGTGTCGCCCACGCCGAGGAAGAGCAGCACGATCGGCACGAAGACCACCTTTGGAATCGGGAAGAGCAGGTAGATCACCGGCGCAAAGACGCGGTTCAGGCGTTCGGATTGCCCGAGTACAAGGCCGGCCGGCACGGCGAGCATGATGGCGAGCGTGATCGAGGCCAGCACGCGCCACAGGCTGGCGAGGGCGTCGAGCCCGAGCTGGCCGCCCAGCTCGCGCAGGAAGGTAAGCAGCACGACCGAGGCCGGCGGCAGGATCGGCCGGCCGAGCACTCGAGCTGCCAGTTCCCAAAGCGCGCCCAGCGCCAGCGCAGCGATCAGCACCCGGCCGCGCTTCATCTTCCACCATCCAGCACCTGCCGCAGTGCAGTAATCATCGCAGGATAAGCGGGGCTTGCACGGAAGCCTGGCGTCCCGCCACCAGGATTATCGAATATCAGGGCTTCACGTATGGGCGGCTGGCGCAGCACCAGGATTCGGCGGCCGATCAAGGCCGCCTCCTCCACCGCGTGCGTGACGAGCACGACCGTTAGATCACGTTCGCTGTGCAGACCCAGCACCAGATCCTGCAGGCCTTCGCGTGTCGGTGCATCGAGCGAGGCGAAGGGCTCATCCATCAGCAGCAGGTCCGGCTCGAGCGCAAGCGTGCGGGCGATGGCCGTGCGCTGGCGCTGGCCGCCGGATATCTGGGAGGGATAGCTGTCGCGGACGGTGGAAAGTCCCAGGCGATCGAGCCAGGGCTCGACGCGCGGGCCCACTTCCGTCACGCGTTCATCGGGCGGTGCATGCAGCCCATCTGGCCCGTAAAAGCGACGCAGCCGCAGGCCGAGGGCGGCGTTCTCAGCGACCGTCGCCCACGGCAGCAGGCCATAATCCTGCAGGATCAACCCGGTGCGAGGGCGTGGCCGTTCGAGCACCTTTCCATCGATCAGGATTCGTCCGGCACGCGGCTGCCGCAGCCCGGCCAGCAGGTAGAGCAGCGTGCTCTTGCCGCAGCCGGAGGGACCGAGCACCGCCCAGAGATCGCCAGGTTCAGCGGTCCAGTTGAAGTGCTTAAAAACAGGCTCGCCCCCGGGGTAGCTGAACTCGATCCCCTGCAGTGCGATCATGTCGGCTGGTGTTCGTTCGTCCACGGTTCGGCCTGTCGGGATTGTTCTACGGTAAAAAGGAAGCGTCAACAGAGCCGGTGTAGGGCACCGGACCCATGAGGAGGCCTTTATCGAGTGCCCAACTCATCGCATCGTTGAACTGCGCTTCGTCCGGCACGGAGGCGGCCGGGTACGACGGCAGCTGGTAGGTGCCGAGCAGAGGCGCCGGGACCAGGTTCTGCTCGCCCAGCAGGTTCTCCCAGGCGTTACGGTCGGCGTTGATGGCATCGACAGCACGCTCGACCGCCCGCAGAAATGCCCGGGCGGCCTCGGGATTGGAGTCAAGGTAAGCCTTTGAGAACGAAATTACGCTGCTGCTGATTTCCGGGTAGCTGGTGTCGTCGATCACGTCCACCCCGCCATTAAGGATCGCTAGCGAAGCGGCCGGGTCTGGCAGGTTGGCGGCATCCAGCTGGCCGGAATCGAGCAGGTTCATGCGGTCGGCGATCTTCGGTACAGCAAGTGCCACGATCTCATCCGGCGCCAGGCCTGCCTTTTCGAGCATACGGTCGGTGGTGTATTCGATCACCGTGCCTTCCGATAACCCGATCGGCACCCCTTTCAATCCAGCGACATCGGTGATCCCGCTGGACGCGGAAGCGACGATGCGGAAGACCGGGGCGTCCGGTGTAGCGGTGCGGGCGAAGCGCACGGCCACGACCTGGATGCCGTCCTTGTTGTAGAACAGCACCGAAACGATTTCATTAATCATGGCATCGATCTGGCGTGACTGCATCAGCTGGTCGCGTTCGGGCGCCGAGCCGACCGGGATGATCTCAACCACGACCCCCTCCTCGGAGAAATAGCCCTCGGCTTGGGCAACGTAGATCGGTAGCCCGTCTAAGACGGGCAGCATGCCGACTCGCACGACGGGAGTTTCTGTCGCTGTTGAAGCGCAGGCGCCGAGGCCCAGCGCGAGGACGAGTGTGAGCAGGAGCTTCTTCATCCGTTGATTCCTTTATATTCCGGCCAGATTGTAAGCGCCTGGATGGGTTTGGATCCGGCCTTATTCTATTCGATTTTGATGTTTAGCTTCAGCTACGGGGTGGTTAGTGAGTCAACACTCGGTGGATGTTGTAGGGGGGCGGCGCCCCCCTACGAAAGAGGATTGTTTTATTCGGCGGGATGTCGTCAAGAATAGCGAAGCATGGGAGCACGCTCAGGTCACAGCAGCGGGGACAGGTCAGCGCCATCCCTTTTTACTGCAGCGGGACACCGTAGGGGCATGATATATCGTGCCCCTACAGGTAGGGAGAATCATTTGCCCGTGAGGGCGAAATAAAGCCATCGTCTTAACGGCGTAGGGGCGGGGTTACCCCGCCCCTACGGAATTAGCCTGCGTGATGCTCGTTCAGCTTACGCTGAAGCTGAGCTGGTCGATGCCCGTTGCCCCTGAAGGTCGTGCACCGCGCGCTTCGACATGCTGTAAGCTGCCGCTGCCATCATAGGCTCGCACGCGGGCCGTGTGCTGGCCGGGTGTTGACGCCCAATCATATCGCCACTGGACCCAGGTCAGCGGGCTGAGGGGCGGGCGGATCAATTCCGCCTCAACCCAATCGCCCTCATCGATCTGCACCTCGACTTTGCTGATGCCGCGTGCCCCTGCATAAGCGATGCCGCCGATCGGCAGGCTGCCGCCGTTGGAGCTTGATCCATCGGCTTTGACGTTGTCGACCACGGAGGTCGTGTTGACGACCGCCGTCGCGCTCCAGCCGCGGTCGACCCAATAACCGTCGCCCTCGTAGTCAATGACCTCCATGCGCTCGATCCACTTCGGCTGTTTCATGCCGTAATGATCCGGGATGTAGATCCGCAGTGGGAAGCCGTGTGCAAACGGGTGCGGTCGTCCATTGCTTCAGCCAGGGGGACGCTCTCGTAGAAGCCATCGGCGGACTGGATGGCGATCTCCTTCGCCCCAGCCTGCAGCCCAGCCTCAGCAAGCAGGTCTTTCAGGCGGATGCCCGTCCATACAGCGGTGCTGATGAGATCGCCACCGATCGGGTTCGAGATACAGGAAAGCGTGATCACCTGGCTGAATGATGGCCGCGATTGGATATCATCAATCGTGAGCGTCATCGGGTTGTCAACCAGGCCTTCCAGCTGCAGGCTCCAGCTATCGGCGTTCAAACGAGGCGGAACGGCGTTGATGTCAACGCTGTAGAAATTCTCAGTGGATGTCAATTCTGGCCGGGTGCCGGGTGCCGGGTCTGGCCGGCCCTTGAGAATCTCCATCGGGGGTGAAGCGGCCGGGCCGGAGGTTTTGCTCAGATCGGGTGCTCCGGCTCCCGTTGCGGTCTCGCTGGCCGACGGGGTTGCTCCACTTCCCCCAAGCTGGCCCAGCGCCAGTGAACCCAGACCGACTGTGACAACGCCGCCACCGACCAGATATAGGAACTGACGGCGGGTGAGCGGGGATTCAGGTTCCTGGCGCATCGCCGCTGGACCAACATGCAGCAGGTAGTTCATCGAGTAAGTCCAGGCGAGCAGCAGCACGCCGAGCCAGAGCGCGCTTATGGCCAGGCTGGTCCCGGGCTTATCGAGCGCAACAAGCACGAGCAGCAGCAGGACAGTGGCGCCCAATCCGATCCCCAGGCTCCAGACAAGTGACGCCTGGCTGGTCCGGCGTACGATCCAGCTCAGCAGTGCCCCGAAAAGCGCGCTGATGACGATGAAGATCAGGATCGCCATTGTTCGCTCGCCGGCCTTGGCCAGATCCGATATCTGGCCCAATTTGAGGCCGCGAATAATAGCCACCATGCTGTCGATGCCGAAGGTGATCACCGGGCCAGGCAGCAAGCGCGCCATCAAATCAAAAATGTCAAACGGCGGGAACGGCAGGCTCAATGTACGCTGCCCGAGATAGGCAAGTGCCATCACGGGCAAGCTGGTGACTGCGCCAATCACCGCGCCGAAGAGCGTCGAAGGTCGTCTCATGCAGAATATCCTTTGGTTGCCTCGGTATGTCCTCATTATAGGTGTAAAGATGAACAGAATCTTACAAACTGTACGATAAGGCAGGCCGAGAATGGACCTGGTGATGGTTGATATAATGAATAAATGCGGACTCGCATTGTCTGGTTTTGCACCGGTGTCCTGATCATGGCTGGGCTGCTGCTCAGCATGTACCAGATTCCGTGGATAAAGTTCCGTCTGGAATGGCGCCTGGATGCAGCGGCTGGGATCCTGCGCAGTATGTTGCATCCCGAACAGCAGCTGCCGGCCTTCGGCCCATCCGTCCAGGCCGTTCCACCCACAATTTTGCCAACGCATACTCCCCGGCCGAGCCCGACTGGAATCCCCCCCACGTCTACCCCCACACCGACGCCGCTCCCACCGGTGGTCGGTCTGCAGGCGCCGGACTGGGAGAAGCAGGACTGGAACAACTGCGGGCCGGCCACGCTGGCTCTGGCGCTGCGTTTCTTCGGCTGGGAGGGTGACCAGTTTGATATTTCCGATGTGGTGAAACCGGACCGCGGCGACAAGAACGTTAACATCGACGAGCTCGCCTTCTATGTCCGCAACTATGCGGGCTGGTTGGCGGCTGATTACCGGGTCGGGGGCACGATCGAGATCTTAAAACGCTTCCTGGCGGCGGGGCTCCCGGTGATTGTCGAGAAGGGCTATGTCATTGAAAGCGATGGGCCGGATAACGGCTGGGCCGGCCACTACATGCTGCTGACAGGCTATGACGACGCAAACGGCACCTTCACCGGACAGGACACATTTATCGGGCCTGACCGTACTATCAGCTACTCTGACCTGGACCACGGCTGGCAGGCTTTCAACCGGGTCTATATGTATCTCTACCCATTGAATGCGGCCCCCGATCTGCAATCGCTGATCGGCGACAATCTCAACCCGGACACAAACCGTGAGAATGCCATCGAGCAGGCGCACTCCGAGCTGGCGGTCGATCCAGCGAATGCGTACGCCTGGTTCAACCTGGGGACGAACCTGGTTTACTTCGAGCGCTATGAGCAAGCGGCCGAGGCTTTCGACAGCGCTCTCAACCTGGGGCTGCCGTGGCGCTTCACGCGCTACCAATTTGGTCCCTATCTCACGTATTTCAACGCCGGCCGGACGGAGGATGTGATTAAGTTGGCTGATGCCACGCTGGCAAAAACGGCCAAGGCGGAGGAGTCTCTGCTCTGGCGGGGCTGGGCCCGCTACCGTCTGGGTGACACGGCCGGTGCGGTGGGGGATTTCAGGGCGGCGCTGAAGATCAACCCGAACTACATCGATGCCCTGTACGCGCTCGATTATCTCGGGGTGGTTCCTTGAGCTCCAGGATGTAACGAATGCGGGTATATACGTATCTAATACTTGTACGAGATAATGATCTTACCGGTAGTGCACTTGAACGCATTTGCCGGGAGAAAAACCGTCAAAGTAGAAATGGAGACAAACATGCTTATCAGTAAGGAACTCAACGAGGCAATGAACAAACAGATTGGCAGCGAGCTGGGAGCGTCGAACCAATACATCAAAATCGCCTCCTTCTTCGAGAATGAGAATTTACCGGAGCTGTCAGGCTTTTTCTTCCGCCAGTCGGATGAAGAACGGGTGCACGCGATGAAATTCGTTCACTACATCCTTGAAGCTGGTGGCGAGGTCAACATTCCGCAGATCGCGGCTGCCCCGGCTGGTATCAAGTCGGCCGAGGAAGCGCTGCAGATGGCGCTCGATTGGGAGATGGAAGTCACCAAGCAGATCAACGGCTTGATGGACCTGGCGATTAAGCAGGGCGATCACATCGCACAGAACTTCCTGCGCTGGTTTGTGGATGAACAGCTGGAAGAGGTCTCGACAATGGACCAGATGCTGGGCGTTGTGAAGCGCGCCGGTGATCAACTGCTCTTCGTCGAGCAGTACGTTCAACGGCTGGGTGATCCGCATGCCGGCGGTGAAGCGGCCGCCTGAACCTGCGTGTTGCGGGAATCAGCGGGCTGCTCAACCACGGCAGCCCGCTTTTGATTCCTGCCGCTGCGCTCCCGTCCATTCGAAGAGCCGATGGACTCTAGATCCAAGGCTTCGGACACATGGTAGGGGCGCGACATCGTCGTGCCTTTACAGAACATTTGAAGTCCTAATCAGCCCGCGATAGCCTTCTCTACCGCAAATAGAGGAAGCTGTCTGGCTGGCGTCCGGCCGTCGAGCAGGATGTAGGGCGCGGCCCGCTCGGCGAGTATGCCCATCCGCCGCAGCTGGCTTAAGTCGACCAGTTTACGATCTCGCCGGGCGCGCAGGATGTGCTCACATCCAGTCGCCCCGATTCCGGGGACGCGCAGCAGCAGAGCGGGATCGGCCTGGTTGAGTTCAACCGGTGTGGTGCGCAAATGATCATCGGCGTAGCACTGCTTCGGATCGCGATCCAGCGGCAGCCTGCCATCCGCTTCAAAGTGGAGTTCTTCCAGATCGAACCCGTAATCGCGCAGCAAGTAGGAAGCCTCGTACAGCCGCTGCTGGCGAGTAACGTTTTCGGGGGGATGGTTCTCGAGCGGTGTGTCCGGCACCGGGTTGAAGGCTTCGAAATATGTGCGCCGAAGTTTCAACTCCCGGAAGAGCCACGCGGCTGTGCTCAACAGTTCGAGGTCGCTCTCGCCGGCTGCCCCGACGACAAACTGGGTCGTGGTGGATGCCCAGCGCCCTTTGAAAGCCCGTGCCGGCGAGGCCTCGCGCCGGATCTCCTCCGCCCAGCGCAGCGGTGCGAGGAGTTCCCGGGTGAACTCCTTCTCCGGAGCCAGGGTGACCAGGCGCTCTGGATTGGGCGCTTCAAGATTGACCGACACCCGGTCAGCGAGCTCCATCGCCCGCTGAACCTGCCCCCG
>Ga0307423_1001246_pt1 | contig 15615 bp, 9 predicted proteins | sample SalMarWE160310MG_FD_202154 | JGI IMG/M metagenome (GOLD analysis project Ga0307423, IMG submission 202154) | Salt marsh sediment microbial communities from the Plum Island Ecosystem LTER, Massachusetts, United States - WE1603-10 | ecosystem: Environmental > Aquatic > Marine > Intertidal zone >...
CCGCGAATGGCCTCCTCGCCTCGTCCAATATGGGCCAGCGCCCTGGATTTCTCGAACATGGCGCGCATGACGCTTTCAGGCGGCAGACCGGGCAAATCCAGGTACTCGTTCCAGATGCTCACAACCCGCTCATAGTCCTTCATGGAGGCGTACAGCTCCGCCGCGCGCTCGTAAATGCCGGGAATAACCTGGGGATCAAAGGAATAATCAAGGATCATGGCTTCCATGATGTTTGAAGCCTTGTCGTTGTCCCGCAGTATATTGCGGGAGATGTCGAAAAGCCTGTTCCAGGCCTCCAACCTTTCCGCGCCCTCGGGGTAGGTTTGCAGGTAGTTCTGGTAGAGTCCCTCTGATGTGAAAAATTCCCCGGTCAGGAAGGCTTCCCTGGCCTTGGCGAGAAGCGCGGCCTCGGGGTTTTCCCCCTCGGCCGCGCACCCGGTGAAAAGCGCCATCATGGCGAAAAGACAGATACTTCGGAATAGGGACATGTGGGCCTATTCGTCCGGTTCACCCGAATCATCCGAACCGGTCAATTCGTCCTGTTCAGCCCCGACAATGTCGAAGCCGATGACATGGGCGTCCTCGCCCAGCCTGACCAGCATGACGCCCTGGGTGGCCCGGCCCACGGAACTGATCTCGCCAACGGACATGCGGATAATCTTGTTGCCCGAGGTCAGAAGCAGCAACTCGTCGTCAGGCCTGACCATGACCGCGCCGATGACCTGTCCGGTCTTGGGAGTGACCTTCATGTTGATGACCCCGAGGCCGCCTCTATTTCTCAAGGGATAGTGCTCAATGCTCGTCCGCTTGCCGTACCCGTTGGAGGAGATGGTCAGAAGCTCGTCGCGATCCTGGCCGGAGACCACCACGCCCGCAGCCACCTGGTCCCCGCCGCGAAGGGCCACGCCCCTCACCCCGGCCGTGGCCCGGCCCATGGGCCGCAGATCCCCGGCCCTGAATCGAATGGAGAAGCCCTGTTTCGTGGTCAGGAATATTTCGGAATCCTGATCCACTTCCTTAACCACCAGAAGCTCGTCCCCGTCCTTCAGGTTCACGGCGATGATGCCCGTGCTGCGACAGTTGCGGTAGTATTCCGTGGCCGTACGCTTGACCATGCCCTTGCGGGTGACGAACATGAAATAACGGTCCTCGGAGAAATCGCGCAGGGTCATGGCCGCCGCGATAAATTCTTCCTTGTTCATGGGCAAAAGGTTGGCGATATGCGCCCCCTTGGCCGTGCGGCTTCCCTCGGGCACCTGATGCACCGGCAGCATGAACATGCGGCCCTGGTTGGTGAAAAGCAACAGCGTCTGGTGATTGGTGGTCACGCAAAAGGATTGGATGAAATCTTCGGCCGAGGTATGCACGCCGGCGATGCCTTTTCCGCCCCGTCGCTGCTGCTGGTAGTTGTCCATGCGGGTACGCTTGATGTAACCGCGCCGGGACAGGGTGATGACCACGTCCTCGTCGGGAATGAGGTCGAGGATATCGATGCCTTCAAGGTCCGCCAGGATCTCCGTACGCCGGGGCGTGGCGAACTTCTCTTTGAGGTCGGTGATCTCGTCGCGGATGACCCCGCGAAGAACCTCCTCGTTCTCGAGGATGCTCTTCAGATACTCGATGAGCTTCAAAAGGGCGGCGTATTCCTCGAGGAGCTTTTCCCGCTCCAGGTTGGTCAGGCGCTGCAGGCGCATGTCCAGGATGGCCTGGGCTTGGCGGTCCGAGAGGTCGAAGCGATCGGACAGGGCGATTTTGGCGTCGGGCGCGTTCTTGGATGCCCGGATGATTTTCACCACCTCGTCGATATTGTCCAGGGCGATGCGCAGGCCTTCCAGGATATGGGCCCGCTCCTCGGACTTACGCAGGTCAAAGCGGGTGCGCCGGGTGATGATCTCGCGGCGGTGATTGAGGAAATGCTCCAGGATTTCCTTGAGATTGAGCGTCGCCGGGCGGTTTCCGGCCACAACCAGCATGTTGAGGCCGAAGGAGGTCTCAAGCTGGGTGAACTTGTACAGGGAATTGACCACGATATCCGGGATGGCGCCCTTTTTCAGGTCGATGACGATGCGGATGCCCTTGCGGTCGGATTCGTCGCGCAGGTCGGACACGCCGTCGATCTTGTGGTCATTGACCAGGGCGGCGATTTTTTCCACCAAGGTGGACTTGTTGAGCGCGTAGGGAATTTCCTTGATGACGATGGACTCGTAGCCCTTTTTGCGCTCCTCGATAATGACCTTGCCCCGGATCTTGATGCTTCCCCGGCCGGTCTTGTAGGCCTCGATGATGCCCTGACCGCCGTAGATGGAGGCGCCAGTCGGGAAATCCGGCCCGGGAATGCGGGCGATGATTTCATCTATGACGCAGCGCGGGTTGTCCAGCAGGTGCAAAAGGCCGTCGCAAAGCTCCCCAAGATTGTGGGGAGGGATGTTGGTGGCCATGCCCACGGCGATGCCCGAGGAGCCGTTCAAGAGCAAATTCGGGGCCTTGGTGGGCAGAACCTCAGGTTCTTGCAGCGTGTTGTCGTAGTTGGGTTTGAAGTTGACGGTCTCTTTTTCAATGTCCGCCAAAAACTCGCCGGCCAGGCGCGACATGCGCGCTTCGGTATACCGCATGGCCGCTGCTGCGTCGCCGTCGATGGAGCCGAAGTTGCCCTGCCCGTCGACCAGCGGGTCGCGCATGGAGAATTCCTGGGCCATGCGCACCAGGGCGTCGTATACGGCCGTGTCGCCATGGGGATGGTATTTGCCGATGACGTCGCCGACCACGCGGGCGGATTTCTTGTAGGCCCGGTTGTGGTAGTTGCCGAGGTCGTGCATGGCGAAAAGGATGCGCCGATGCACAGGTTTGAGTCCATCGCGCACATCCGGGATGGCCCGGCCGATGATGACGCTCATGGAGTACTCAAGATAGGATTTCTTGAGCTCCTCTTCTATGCTTATGCTGCTTTCGTTCACGTTTCTCTCCGGACAAAAGGCTCGCGGCGCGCCGCTGCCGTGGGTTAGATATCAAGTTCCCTGACGGACAGGGCGTTGCGCTCGATGAATTCGCGCCTGGGTTCGACTTTCTCCCCCATGAGATCGGAAAAGATATCGCTGGCGTCGTCCCAGTCATCGACCTTGACTTGCAGAAAGGTGCGCTTGTCCGGGTCCATGGTGGTCTCCCAGAGCTGGTCCGGATTCATTTCGCCCAAACCCTTGTAGCGCTGGATGTTGATGCCTTTCTGGGCCTCTTCCAAGACCAGGGCCAGCATGCCGAAAAGCCCTGTGATTTCTTGCAGGTTTTCCTTTCTGGTCACAGTAAAGGCGTAGGGAGCGCATTTACTCCTGAGTTGGGCGGCAACCTCATAGGCCCGGCGGTAGATGCGCGAATTGAAAAATTCCACGCCCAGCCGGAAGCGGGCTTTGTTTCTGTTTTCGAAGATGACGTAGAGCCGTTTTTCGTCCTCATCCTCTTCGGCGTCCAAAAAGACCTGATAATCGTTTTCATGCATGTAGGCGGTCAGCGCCTCGGGGGGGGCGCCGTTTGGGAAATCCTCCGGCGCGAGCATGGGCTCGTAATCCAGAAGCTTGACCATGAGATCGTCGGGAATGCCGTAGGCGGCCGCCTCGGTCAGTCGGGTTTCCAAAAAGCGGATTTTCTCCAGAAGATCCAGAAGAGCTTCTCCGGAAAAAGTATCCTCGCCGCAGGACACGCTGATGTCCGTTCCAATACGGCTCATGAGAAACTCGGAAAGCTCCCCCTCGTCCTTGATGAAGCGCTCGAAGGTTCCCTTATGTACCCTGAAAAGCGGCGGCTGGGCAATGTACAGGTAGCCGTTTTCAATAAGCTTCTGGTACTGGCGGTAGAAAAAGGTCAGCAAAAGGGTGCGGATGTGCGCCCCGTCCACGTCGGCGTCAGTCATGATGACGATTTTGTGGTAGCGCAGCTTTTCCAGATCAAGAGGGTCCTCCCCGCCGGGCATGCCTGCGCCCATGGCGGTGATAAGCGCCCGGATTTCCTTGTTGCCGAGCATCTTGTCAATTCGGGTCTTCTCCACGTTCAGGATCTTGCCGCGAAGGGGTAAAATGGCCTGAAACTTGGGGTCGCGGCCCTGTTTGGCCGAACCGCCCGCCGAATCTCCCTCAACGATGTAGAGTTCCGACTCTTCGGGTTTCTTGCTCTGGCAGTCGGCCAGCTTGCCGGGCAGGGCGTTGTCAGAGAGCGCCCCTTTGCGTCGGACCAGATCCTTGGCCTTTCTGGCGGCTTCGCGGGCGCGCGCCGCATCAACGGCCTTCTCCACGATGGCTTTGGCGTCTTTGGGGTTTTCCTCGAAATAGGTGTTCAGGGTTTCGAAGACGACCTTGGAAACCACGCCCGCCGCCTCGCTGTTGCCCAGCTTGGTCTTGGTCTGGCCTTCGAACTGCGGTCCGGGCAGTTTGATGCTGACCACGGCCGTCAGGCCCTCGCGCACGTCGTCACCGGAAAGCTTCTGCTTGAATTTCTTGGGCAGATCGGATTTCTCAATGTAGACGTTGATGGCTCTGGTGAGCGCCGTCTTGAATCCGGCCAGGTGGGTGCCGCCTTCGCGGGTCCTGATGTTGTTGGCGAACGTCAGAACTTCTTCCTTGTACTTTGCGTTGTACTGGAGAGCGAATTCCACCAGCATGCTATCAATTTCGCCGCTTCCGGCGATTATTTCGTGAACCGTGGTCTCGCCGCTGTTCAAGTCCTTGACGAACCTGCCCAGCCCCCCCTCGACCTTGAAAATGTCGCGTTCCTGGGTGCGCTCGTCACGAAAATCAATCTCCAGGCCGCTATTTAGGTAGGCCACTTCCTCGAAACGCTTTTTAAGCGTGTCGTGGTTGAACTGGACTGTTTCGAAGATTTCCTCGTCCGGACGGAAGCGGATGGTGGTGCCCCGGCGGTTGGTATCGCCGATAATGGTCAATTCCGTGACCGGGACCCCGCGCTCGTAGCGCTGATGATACTTGTTGCCATTGCGATGCACGGTGACTTCGAGATATTCGGCCAGGGCGTTGACCACGGACACGCCCACGCCGTGCAGGCCGCCGGAAACCTTGTAGGCGTCGTTGTCGAATTTTCCGCCCGCATGCAGCACGGTCATGACCACTTCCACGGCCGGACGCTTTTCCTTGGGGTGCATGTCCACCGGAATGCCGCGGCCGTTGTCGATGATGGTCACGGAGTTATCCAGATGAATGATGACGCCGATGCGGTCGCAGACTCCGGCCATGGATTCGTCGATGGAGTTGTCCATGACCTCGTAGACCAGATGGTGCAGCCCGCGCACATCGGTGCTGCCGATATACATGGCCGGGCGTTTCCTGACGGCGGAAAGCCCTTCCAACACGGTAATGCTGGCCGCGTCGTACAACTTCTGTTCGGGTTGCTGGTTCATGTTAGATGTCTTCCTCGCTGTAGTACGTCTCTTCGACGATTTTCATGGGCATGATGATGACCAGATAGTCCTGGTCCTCCTCTCCGGTGACGCCGCAGGGTCCCTCGGCGCCGGTCAGGGTCATCCTGACCTTTCCGGAGTTGAACCGCCCGAGTATTTCAAGAATATCCCTGGTGGGAAACGCTATTTTTCCCAGATCGCCGGTAAACCCGGCCTCCATGGATTCGCTGGCCTCGCCCGCCTCCTGCCCCTGGCTTTGCAGGGACAAAAGCCCCGGAGCGTCGAACATGAAATAGGCGCAACGGTTGTTGTCGGTGTTGAAAATGGCCACGCGCTCCAAGGCGTCGCCAAGCTCCATCCTGTCCACGGTCAATTCGGAAACGTCTTCCCCGCCGAGTTTCGAGACGAAATTTTTGTAATCCGGATACTGGTAGTAACTGAGCGGCAGACTGAATATTTCAAGGCTTTTCTTGGCTTGGTCTCCGGCGCCAGAGGTTCCGGCCGTGCGGAAAAACAGGCGTTTCTGGCTTATGGACATCTCGATTTCGTCCGAGGTCAGCCATTTTTTCAACTCCATGACATATTTCTTCTGAATGAGGATGCCCTCGGCCGGAAGCAGGCCATGGACGTCGTCGTTAAGAAATCCGGAAAGGGCGAACTGGTGTCCGTTCAGGCCGCAGACCTCGACCCGGCTGTCTTCAGGCTCGGGCTTGATGAACATGCAGGCCATGGCCTCCATGGTGTCCTCGTCGCTGATGCAAAAGGAGACCCTGTCAATAAGCTCTTGCAGGTAATCCCCGGACCACAGGACAAGACCTTCCTCGGGAAAGGGAGAAAAATTCTGGAACCAGGTCTTGTCGCTGACAGGCAACTTGTAGCGGCGCGAGCCCTGGGTGATGAGCAGGTTGCCGGACTCCTCGTCGAGCTTGATGCCTATTTCGCCGGGAGGCAGCTTCCTGACCAGCTCGTAAAAGCTCTTGCCCTGTACGCCCGCCAGTCCGGGTTTGTCCACCTGGGCGGCATATTGCCCGACGAACTCAAGACTTGAGTCCGTGGATAAAATTTGGAGGCTCTCCCCGTCCGCCCGAAGCCAGATGGTGCGTAAAAACGCCGCCCCGGTTTTGGCCGGAATGATGCCGGATGATTTTTGAAGTCCATCGATGATGTCGTTCCGGTAGACCTTGATCTGCATTGCCTTCTCCTTGAGCTTTTCCCGCACGTCGTCCTCCCGGCTTGTTTTGTCCGGGAGATATTCTATTAAAGAATTTAAATTTCTTTCGTTGTAATAGTAGGGGAGCGCCTTATGTTCAGAATTAAGTTAACACGTTGAAATAGAATAAAAATGTTCGAACATCACAAGCGACGGATAAGGGCGCCTTGGAACAATGGGAACGCTTTTGGTCAAGCTTGGCTCCCTTGGCGACACTTTTTCGACAAGTCGGCGAGCATATTTTTCGTATCTCTATCATCCGTCTGTAATTTATTGATTTTTCTAATGGAATACAAGACAGTGCTGTGATCCTTGCCGCCGAAAAGATTGCCCAAAGCCGGATAGGATATGCCGAGGAGTTGGCGGCACAGGGTCATGGCCACCTGCCGGGCGAAGGCTACGTTCTTGTGGCGCTTGTTGCCGAGGAGATCCTTGACCGGGATTTGGAAATGTGCGGAAACCGCAGTCAGAATCTGGTCCGAGGTGATCTCCGGGATTTTTTTCTCGTCGCTTAAAAGGATCAGGCGTTTGAAATCCTTTTCTGAAATGTCGCCGTGGACGTGCTCGCGGAAGGCGTCGAAGCGCAAGAGCATGCCGGAGAGGCTTCTTAAGCTCTCAAAGCGTCTGGCCAGCGTCAGGATTTGATCCTTGGTCAGGGAAAGTTTTTTGCGGCGGCAATGGTTTTCGACAAAGCGCACGCGCACGTCCAGGTCCGGCATCTTGAGGTTGACCATCAACCCCCATTCCAGACGGGATTTTAGGGTGGGGTCCAGGAAGTTGCAGTTGGAAACCTTGTCGGCGCTGCAAAAAATCATCTGTTTGGCGTTGTCGTGAAAGACATTGAACAGAATGATAAGATCTTGTTCCAGCTCTTTGTATTTTTTGATGTTCTGAAAATCATCAACAAAGAGCCATTTGAAGGATTCCAGGTATTTTCTGGCCTTGTAGCGGTCCCCGGGGAATTTTACCGTGAAGATGTTGTTGAGGTCGTCCACGCCGCCAAGAAAACTCCGCTCCTTGGCGTTTTGCCGAGCGATTTCGTTGGCCATGCTGCGCAGAAGATGGGTCTTGCCCGAGCCGGAAGGGCCGCAGATGATGAAGGGGTTGTATTTGATTTCCCCATTTTTGGAGATTTCTTTGGCCAGGGCCAGGGGAAAATAGTTTTTTTCGTTGACGAAAAAGGATTCGAAGGTGAACTGGTGGCCGAAGGGAAAATCTATGCTGGCGGTGCTTTCGGCGAAAGCGCGCAGCCCCTTGGCCCGTTGTCCGGCGTTTCTGCAATTGTATTGGAGAATGTAGCCCTGGCCGATGAACCGGCCGACCTGCTCTTCGAAAAAATTCTGGACGTTGTCGGTGAACCACTGGGCGAAATAAACGTGGGGAAAGGCCACGGAAAAAACCTGAATCGGTTCGATGATCTCCATGTCCAGGGGATCGAACCACCGTTTCAGATCTTCTTCAGGGCAGGCGCGCAATAAATGGCGTCGCAGATCGTCTTTCAACACGAACATTCCAGTGGGCGCAGGACGAAAGGGCGTACTCGCCGAGAATAGCGCTGATATTTTAGATGGTTAGTTTAAAAAATACAAGAGTTCCGCATCTTTCCTTCAACGTCAGGAACCATAGCAAACAAGCGTTCCGAAGCCAAGGGAGAACCTTGGCCGCAGGGAGAAAGAAATTGCCTTTGAGGACGAAATCAGCCAAGAGTTTTTGCTTTGAGGGAGAAAATACCCCCGTTTTATTCGAGGATGGAAGGTTATGAGCAAGGTATTCGAAGTAAAGAAAAGCATTGCGGAAATCAACAAGCGTATCGCCAAGGGAAAGGCCGTGGTGGTCAACGCTTCGGAAATGGCCGAGGCCGTCAGGCGTCTGGGCAAGGTCAAGGCGGCCCGGGAAGTGGACGTGGTCACCACCGGAACCTTTTCGCCCATGTGCTCCTCGGGCATGCTTTTCAATATCGGCCAGGAGCCGCCGTCCATGCGGGCCTCCAAGATCCGCTTGAACAATATTCCCTGCCACGCCGGCCTGGCCGCCGTGGACGGCTATCTCGGCTGTACGGAGTTGGACAAGAACGACCCCTTGAACAAGGTTTACCCCGGAAAATTCAAATACGGCGGCGGCCACGTCATCGAGGATCTTCTGCGCGGCAAGACCGTCAGGCTCTGGGGAGAATCCTACGGCACGGACTGCTACCCCAGGTTGAGTATCGAAAAGGACGTCACCCTGGCGGACCTGAAATACGCCATGCTTTTAAACCCGAGGAACTGCTACCAGAATTACAATGTGGCCGTGAACCTGACATCAAGGATCATCTACACCTATATGGGGCCCTTGAAGCCCAACTGCCGCAACGCCAATTTCGCCACAGCCGGGGAACTTTCCCCGCTTTTCAACGACCCGTACTTCAAAACCATCGGCCTTGGGACGAAGATATTTCTTGGCGGCGGCGAGGGCTGGGTTCTTGGCGCCGGCACCCAGCACGACCCCAAACCCAAACGCAACGAGCGGGGACTGCCCCTTACTCCGGCCGGGACGCTCATGGTCAGGGGCGATATGAAGAAAATGAACGCCCGGTACGTGCGCGGGGTGAGCATTCTTGGCTACGGCGCTTCCCTGGCCGTGGGCGTGGGCATTCCCATCCCCGTCCTCAATGAGGAAATAGCCTGGTTCACCGGGGTTTCCGACGCGGACATTCAGATGCCCATCAAGGACTACGGTCACGATTATCCCAACGGCATCCCCAAAATACTCGGCCATGCCGCCTATGCGGATCTTCTTTCCGGCGAGATCGAAGTGAACGGCAAGGCCACGGCCAGCGTGCCCCTGACCAGCCGGACCATGTCCCTTGAGGTCGCGGACACGCTCAAGGACTGGATCGAGAAGGGCGAGTTCCTGCTGACCGAGCCGCAGGAAGCCATCTTGTCGGAATAGTCTGATTCACGTGATTGTATTGACGGCCGTCCGGGCGATTCCGGGCGGCCGTTTTTTTTAATGGCCTATCCTCTTTTTATTACATGAGAAAAGAATGCTTCACAGGCCGCTCCAGCAACATTCGCCGCAGGTCCCGTTACGCGTGGGCGTTTTAAAACTTCGAGCAGCAAAAGGTTAATCATTTTGCGCTCTCAGTTATAAGAATCTTGCCTGGACATGGAGGGATAGAGTGGTATAAATGCTTTATGGCTTGAAAACCCTCTCAACGCTCTCTGACTGGCTGCACCATGAAAGTATGCGCCCCAAGCAAAATTGCCCTGTGCGCAAAAGCCGCACTGTGCATCACGGCGACGCTTATCCTGACGACGGCGTTCCTTTCCCGCGCCCATGGCGACGAAGGAATGATCAAGAGCGTCAGCCAGTTCGCGCCGCTTCCCTCCATTGCCTCCACCGGGGCGGGCGACCGGTTTTTTTCCGCCACCGCCATGAAGAGCGAGGAGAGCGTCCACGGTCAGGGGCGAGACGACGCAAGAGAGGGGCTTTTCCAAAAATTCGACGCCCCCCCCTGGAAAAGCTGGACCCTGGCCGGTCTGGCCGCCGCCTGTCTTTTCCTTTTGGCTTTAACTTCTATTTTCAGAAAGCTGGCGCATAGACGAACCAGGGAACTGGCGGCCGAAGAGAAACGATTTCGGTCCACCTTCGAGCAGGCGGCCGTGGGCATGGCCCATATGGGTACGGACGGGAGATGGCTTCGGGTCAACGAGCGCCTCTGCGAGATCGTCGGTTATACCCGCGAGGAAATGCTCGGCCTGACTTCCCAGAGGATCACGTTTCCCGGCGATCTTGAAGCCGATTTCGCCAATATCCGGGAAATCATCGAGGGGAAGCGGCTGTCCTGCTCCATGGAGAAACGCTATATCCGCAAAGACGGATCGCCCGTATGGATCAACCTCACGGTTACCCTCCTGAGAGACGACGCCGGGGCTCCTGAGTATTTCATCTGCGTCATGAAGGACATATCCGACCGAAAGCGGATCGAGGAGGACTTGGTCAGGCAGCGCATCCTTTTGACCTCGGTCGTTAATGGAACCTCGGACGCCGTCTACGTGAAGGATACGTCCGGTCGCTACCTCTTGGCCAATTCCGAAGTGGCGCGGGTGCTCGGCAAGCCTGTGGAGGAGATTCTTGGCCGGGACGACAGCGCTCATTTTCCCAAGAGCGAGGCCGAGTGGATTATGAATCAGGACCGTCGGATCATGCTGGAAGGCGCGGTCAGAACCTACGAGGAGCGCATCACCACCGTCGAGGGCGCGCGGATTTACCTGGCGGCCAAGGGACCGGTTTTTGATGATCGTGGAGAAGTCGTCGGCTTATTCGGCATTGCGCGCGACATCACAGAGCGCAAGAAGATGGAGGAGGCCCTGCGAAGGGAAGAGGGCCGCCTCCAAAAGGCCCAGGAAATAGCGCATGTCGGCAGTTGGGAATTCGATGTTGCCACAGGGAAAATATGGGGTTCCGACGAAGGTTTCAGAATTTATGGCATGACGCCGCCGGAGGATCATCTCTTCCCCATCGAAGGGATCGAGGCCTGCATTCCCGAAAAGGAGATGGTCCATCAGGCCATCGTTGATTTGATCGCCGACGACGCGCCCTACGACCTGGAGTTTGAGATTCGGCCGGCCGACGGCTCGCCGCCAAGAATCATCATTTCAAAGGCCGAGTGTGAAAGAGACGAAAAAGGCCAGCCCGTTCGCGTAACCGGCGTGATTCAGGACGTCACCGAGCGCAACAAAATGCAGGAAATGCTGATCCGCTCCAAGGAGGAGGCCGAAAAAGCGAACCGGGCCAAATCCGAATTCCTGGCCAACATGTCCCACGAGATCCGCACGCCGCTCAATGGCGTCATGGGCATGCTCCAGCTTCTGAAAACCACGGATCTAGGCCCCGAGCAGGCGAAGTACGCGGAATTCGCCTGCCTGTCCTCAAAGCGACTGACAGCCCTTCTCTCGGACATTCTCGATCTCTCCAGGATCGAGGCGGGTAAACTGCCCGTCATTTCGGAAATTTTCGCCTTCACGGAACTGCGCGAGGCCATTCTTGGTCTCTTTTCCCTTTCCGCCGAGGAAAAAGGGCTATCCCTGGAATTCGTCCTTGATGACGGCCTGCCCCTGGTTGTCCGGGGCGACGGGGTGCGCCTCAGGCAGATACTCTTCAATCTCGTCGGCAACGCGATCAAATTCACCGACCGGGGAGGCGTCCGGATCGAGGCCGCTCTTTTGCCGTGTGGCGGGGATAAGGGCGTGCGCGCGCTTTTTACCGTGTCCGATTCGGGCATAGGCATCGACGACGAGCTGCTGCGCGTCATCTTCGAGCCCTTCAGCCAGGGCGAGGGGAATTATACGCGCCGTTTCCAGGGTGCGGGTCTCGGGCTGTCCATCGTCCGGCGCCTGGTCCAACTTCTGGACGGCGAACTCGCTATTGAAAGCATTCCGGGAAGAGGAACGACCGCGTATCTCTCCCTGCCTTTTATCCTTGCCGAGCCCGGAGAGAAGCTCGCCGCCCGCGATGTTTCGCCGCCTCTCGCCAAAGCCAAGGGGGTCAGGGAAAGGGCGCTTGTGGCCGAGGACGACGAGATCAGTCTGCTCGCCGCCCGTCGCATGCTGGAAAGCTTCGGCTACGACGCTTCCGGGGTCGGGGACGGCCGTGAGGCGCTCCGGCTTCTGGAAGAGCAGAATTTCGATCTCATCCTCATGGACGTCCAGATGCCCGTGATGGACGGGGTGGAAACGACCAGGAGAATCAGAAAATCCGCGCGCCTCGGGGCGAAATCACGCATCCCCATCATCGCCATGACCGCTTATGCCATGACCGGCGACAGGGAAAAATTCCTGGCCGCGGGAATGGACGGATACGTGTCCAAGCCCGTGGAAAAGCAGGCGCTTAGGGACGCGCTGGATAAGGTCCTGAGCGCCGGGCGACGGGAATCATTCCGGCCTTAAGGCCGCGCGACGTTCCGATCCGCTGCGCCGGTGGGCGTTCTTGGAAATCACGCCGGAACGCTTCCGCGTAAATCGAAGACCACTTTCATGCTTTTGTACGCGCCCTTGTCAAAGGCGGCGGCGAATGCTTTCTTGTATTCGGGCAATCTGAAGGAATGGGTTATGAGCCCTTGTGTGGCATAGCTTTTCGAGGCCAGAAGCTCTACGCATTTTCGATAAACGTTGATGTATTGTTGGGGATTGTCGGGGTTCGGAGCCTGGCTGTATGCGGCGGAACCCGCCAGACGAAGCTCGCGGAACCAGATGCTCGAGGCGTCCACCTTGGATAGGGTCGAAGCCGTGCCCACCATGACGTAACGCCCCCTGGCCCGAAGCGCCAAAAGCCCTTCCTGGACCGAGCGGGAATTGCCTACGCAGTCGATGAACACGTCCGCCCCGCCCTCGATATTGCCGCCGCCAAGGGTGGTCTTGATAAAATGTCCGCCCACGGCCTCGGCCAGAGCTTTGCGGTCCGGGGAGCGAAGGACCATGTCCGCGCCGCCCGCCTCGCACAGTTCAGCCTGAAAGCGGTGGCGGGCCACGGCGATGATCCTGGCCTTGGAACCCAGGGCGCGCAAGAGGCGCGTCACGTGCTGCCCGAGGATGCCCGCCCCGTAGACCACCACGTTCTGTCCGTTTTCGGGATAGCTCCACAACAGCGGGTGCAGGGCCGAGGCCATGGAGTCGATGAGGGCGGCGTCCTCGTCGCTTATGGAATCCGGCAGGCGGACCATACGCGAGGGATGGGCGGCGGTCCGTTCCGCCATGCCGCCCGAGGCCGCGCTGTTGTAGCCCAAAAAGGACCCCGGCGGCAGGTCGCCGGAGAGGAAATTCGAGCACAGGTTGTAGTTTCCGGCGGCGCATTGGGGACAGGGGGGCAGGTTCCTGGTTTCACAGGGCAGGACCGGCTCCACGGCCACCCGGTCGCCCGTGGAAAATCCCGAGCCCTCGGGCGCCTCGTCCACTTTGGCCACGATCTCGTGGCCGAGCACGGCCGGAAGCGAGGCGTAGGGTTCGAGCAGAAAGGATTCGTGTCCCTTCAAAAGATTCACGTCCGAGCCGCATATGCCGCAAAGAAGCGGCGTGAGCGTTGCCCAGCCCTTTGGCGGAGAAAAGGGCCAGTCCTCCAAAGCGAGGGGCGAGACCTTTGGGAAGAATTTTTTACGGTTGAACCGGGAAACAAGCTGGCTCAAGAGATAGCGCGGGACGCTGCGATGGTAGACGAGGGCTTTCATGTGGGGCGCCTTGATTTTGCGGGGCTTTGGGCTTTGCGCCCTTGAACTGGCCGCATGATATATTGTACTGATGGGATGTGGCGGGCCGATTGTTTCAGAAAAGGCCCGCGTAAACGAACGTGATTCGTGGGGTCAGACGGACGCTTCTCCGCCTGCAACGCCTGCCTTATACTGGAAACGCCTTGCGGCGCCAAGCAGCCTTCCCAAGGAGAAAATTCATGTTGATCAAGGACTGGATGACCAAGGACCCCGTTGTTGTTCTGCCGACCACCTCCATCATGAAGGCCGCCAAGAAGATGAAGGAAAATAAGGTCAGGCGGCTGCCCGTGGTGGACGAAGAGGGAATACTGGTCGGAATCGTTTCGGACAGGGACATCAAGGAAGCCTCTCCTTCCAAGGCCACCACGCTCGACATGCACGAATTGTATTACCTTCTTTCCGAAATTCGCGTGGCCGACATCATGACCAAGAATCCTTTGACGGTATTGCCTGGAGATACCGTGGAAAAGGCGGCCGTGATCCTCATGCGCAACCGCATCGGCGGCCTGCCGGTGGTGGACGAGGATAAAAAGGCGGTCGGGGTGATCACCGACAGCGACATCTTCAAGGTGCTCATCAAAATCACCGGCGTCATGTCCGGCGGTTTGCAATTCGCCTTTGACCTGCCCGACGTCCAGGGAAGCCTCAAGAGCGTGATCGACGACCTCAAGGCGGCCCATGCCCGGATCATGAGCATCCTGACCTCCTACGAGTCGGTGGAGGCGGGCCGGCGCACCGTCTACATCCGGGTCCAGCCCATGGAGGACGAACCGTTCCAGACGCTTCTGGCCAAGCTCAAGGACAAGTACGAGTTGCTGTATTACGCGCGCGACGACACATAGATCCTTACTTTGGCGCGTCCTGAATCCCTCGGCGGGACCTGGGCCCCGTTGTTTTTTCAGGCGTCGGATGGAACTCTTGGAATTGAGAGGGCCTTTCAGTGTGTTCTGACTGAGAGCGCAAAAGAGTTAACATTGTGTTGCTCGAAGTTTTTAAGAACGGCCGCGCTCCCCAAAATGCTGAGGGCCCCTTTTTTTGCGGGAAACCCTGTTTCGTCCGGTTTAAGCCGTTTGGCCGGTTAGTTCTTGACGAACAGGCATGGGCGCCTACATTGTATGCGACCCGGGCCATTTGGGACCGGGGAGACGCTTTGAGGAGAGAAAGACATGAGCGAGGAACGCTTTTGCCCCCATTGCGGGAGCAAGCTTGAAAGCTGGGCGGCCCCGCCCGAGACCGGCTGGGATCAAATACTGGTCTGCAACAACAACGAGTGCTCCTTTTTCCGGAATTCCAAGTGCGACATCATGTACAAGGATGAGGACCAGAACCTCGGGTGCCGCTATGCCGAGAATCCGGACAACGGGTTCAAGCCCTTCAACCTTTTGGCTTGGCACCGTTAGAATTTCACCCCCTTTTCGAAATCTGCCCGAGAGCGGCGCAAAGGCGCGTGAAGAAACCGGCCCGGTATTGGCCGGTTTCTTCGTTTTAAGCTTGCAGCGTTAACTGGTTCAATTATTTCAAAGTAACAAGAAATATTTCTTTGCTCTTCCCCTGTTTCTCTTCCCCGAAAACCGGTTGCGCCGCCATGGGAGGCATTCGCTACGGGCGCGAGGCGATTTCGTAGCTCAGAATCAGACTGTGGATTTTTGGGGCGTTTCCATGTACCTTAACCCCCGTTGCGATATCGCCCGCCAGGGTTGTTTCTGTTATGCAACCACTTGTTTTTTCTAAGCTTCTTCTTGTTCTCCAAAAGCGTGAGGGAGC
>Ga0307423_1001248_pt1 | contig 15590 bp, 14 predicted proteins | sample SalMarWE160310MG_FD_202154 | JGI IMG/M metagenome (GOLD analysis project Ga0307423, IMG submission 202154) | Salt marsh sediment microbial communities from the Plum Island Ecosystem LTER, Massachusetts, United States - WE1603-10 | ecosystem: Environmental > Aquatic > Marine > Intertidal zone >...
TATGTTGGACCTTTTGTATAGAAATAAACACCTTCTTTAAGCTTTATCTTTTCTGTTTTTGCTGCGGATTTTATAAGATTATTAAAATCAGCATTAGGTAGATTTAAAAAATTATTTTTAGCAGTATAATTTGTTAATCCAATTAAATCTGTAAGCTCTTTTTTAATTAATATTCCATTTAAAGAAGTCACTAACATTAAATCGCCAGGGATAAAATTTTTGTTTATTCCACCTGCCGCATTTGTTAATAAAAGATATTTTGCTCCAAGTTTATGCGATATTAAAACCGGTAAAATGCATTCATTAATATTATAACCCTCATAAAAATGAATTCTTCCCTGGAAGAGAATAATCTTTTTGTTTTGATATTCTGCAAAATGAATTTTGCCTTTATGCCCAACAACCGTTGAAGCAGGATAATCAGGAATATCTGAAGTGGAAATAGATTTATGAACCTGAAGTTCGTCAGCAAAATCCCCTAGTCCGCTACCAAGAATTATAGATACTTCCGGTTTAAATGGAGCTTGCTTTTTTAGAAATTCTAGAAGAGTTTGGTATTTAAAAGTTAAATCAACCATTAGAATGAGAAGAATAATCCAGCTAATGTTGCAGTAAGCAAAGTAGTTAAAACTCCACCAATCACAGCTTTAATTCCAAGTGCAGCAATATCTGATTTTCTGTTTGGTGCTAGCGGGCCAAGACCACCAATCTGAATTGCAATGGAGCTGAAATTTGCAAATCCACATAATGCGTAAGTTGCCATAAGTATTGATTTTTCGTTTACAAGTTTGCCGAGCTCCACCAGTTTGCCCATATCAGAATATGCCACAAATTCATTCAAAACTATTTTTGTTCCGAGTAAACCCCCGAAGGTTAATGAATCATGCCATGGAACGCCAATGCCAAATGCAACAAATTGTAAAACCAATCCGATAATTAATTGAAAACTTAATGGTTGTCCAAATTTCGCCATCAAAAAGGAATTAAAACCCAGCCAATCACCCAAACCACCCAGGAGATAATTGATCAAGGCAATTAGTGCAATAAAAGCGATAAGCATTGCACCAACATTTAGTGCTAACGTTAAACCGTCACTTGCTCCATTAGCTGCTGCTTCAATAATATTGCTGGAATTTTTTTCAACTGAAACTTTTACTTTGCCCTTTGTCTCAGATTCGGAAACTTCAGGAATCAAAATCTTTCCAATCATCATCGCGCCGGGAGCTGCCATAAAACTTGCACCGAGTAATTGTGTGGCAAACATTTGCTGTGCTTGAAGTAACGGAACTCCGTGTGCTGCAGCATAAGCGGTGCCAAGCATTTGAATATATGCTGCCATAACGCCACCTGCAATCGTTGCCATTCCGCCAATCATAATTGTAAGCAATTCGCTTTGCGTCATTCCTTTGATAAATGGTTTTATCATTAACGGAGCTTCTGTTTGTCCAACAAAAATATTTGCTGTACAGGAAAGTGATTCAGCTCCGCTTGTTCCCATAACTTTTGCCATAACCCAAGCCATTCCCTGAACGATTTTTTGCATCACGCCGAGGTAATATAGAACAGACATTAAACTTGCAAAGAAAATAATTGTTGGCAGCACCTGGAAAGCAAAAAAGAAACCTAAACTTCCTTCATTGCCAAGTGAGATTGCTAGATTTCCAAAAACAAATTTTGCACCTTCGGTAGTGAAGTTTAATATCAAAACAAAAACATATCCTACGGAATTAAAAAAATCTTTCGGCCAAGAAAACGGTGCAAAGAATGAACGAAGCGAATCACCTTTGAGAATAAGAATTGCAAATATTATTTGAAGCCCAAATCCTGATACAACTAAACGCCAATTGATTTTCTTTTTGTTGTTAGATAGGACAAAAGCAATTCCAATTAGTAAAGCTAATCCAAAGATTCCGCGGAGGAAAGATTCAAAATCCATTAGTGTTTCTCTTCAATTGGAATGTAATGACATTTACGGCAACGAGCTTCATACATATCGGCTGCGCCAACTATAACTCTTTCTGGTGATGCAGTTTTTCTTTGAGTTCTGTCTGCAGGATTTTCACAAACGACACAAATAGCCAACGATTTTGTTATGTACTCAGCGATAGACAATAATTGTGGTATTGGTTCAAAAGGAATTCCACGATAATCCATATCTAATCCTGCTATGATTACTCTTTTTCCTTCATCAGCAAGTTGGTTAGCGATTTCAACTAAATCATTTGAAAAAAATTGTGCTTCATCGATACCAATTACCTGCGCATCTTCAACTAAATCCAAAATCTCTTTTGCATCTTTGATTAGAATAGAGGGAAGCGATTGTTCGCTGTGTGACACTATTGAATTATCTGAATATCTTTTATCAATAATAGGTTTAAAAATTACAACTTTTTGTTTTGCAATTTTTGCTCTGCGTAATCTTCTAATAAGCTCCTCAGTCTTACCGCTGAACATACAGCCCGTTATTACCTCTATCCAGCCGGTTTCTTTTGGTACTGCGTGTGGAGTTGGTTCCATATTTATTTATTTAAATCCTCATCTCCAAAAGCATAGGGTAATAGTTCCGATGTTTTAAAAACTTTGTATTCGTTTTTGCCGTTTGTACAGATTATATCAATCTCACCGCAGTGATCAAAAATTATTTGTCTGCATGCGCCGCAAGGTGTTATGTAATCCGGTGAATCACTTGCGATTGCAATAGCTCTGAATTTTCTTTCACCTTCAGAAATAGCTTTAAAAATTGCTGTACGTTCTGCACAAATAGTCAAGCTATAAGAACTGTTTTCAACATTACATCCTAGATAAATTTTATCATCTTCTGTGAGAAGAGCAGCACCAACGTGAAAGTGGGAATAGGGGGGAAGCGCGTTTTTCTTTGCTTCAACTGCTTTATTTACGAGTGTTTTATTATCCATAATTCTGTATGGAAAAATATTCTTTAAATGCTTTAATTCAAATAAAATTAAAAGTCATTTCGAACTCGATTTTAATCGTGTGAGAAATCTGATAAATCATAGTGTGAAAGATTTCTCCCTCCGGTCGGAATGACATTCATTTTCTAGTTAATACAAAGTAAAATGTTGGAGTAAAGTATTTATTTAATATTCCCAAATTGTCGTTCGATAATCTTTTTATTAGTCGATCTAATTTTAAGGTCTTGGCAAAACTAATTATTTTTAGATGAAAGTCACTCCAGATAATTCCTTTGTTTCCCTTTAGTAATTCTTGAACAGCAAACTTAGTATATAAATTTATTTCAAAGTCTTTATTAAATAAAATTGTTATTTCTTTTAGCGATAAAAGCTGAGCAATATCTTTTCGGCCATAATCATCGTTCCGAAAATATTTTAAAAAGTATCTTTTTATTGATTCACGATTCAATATAGATAAAAATGGCAATCCAAAATGTGGATCACTAAGAAAATTAATGAGAGAATATTTGTTAGGTGTACTTAAATAAATAACTCCATTTTTTTTAAGCACTCTTTTTACTTCTGAATAAAAAAATTGTACATCCAGCATGTGTTCAATCACATCCTGAATAATAATTAAATCAAATGAATTACTTATAAAAGGTATCTGTAATGCATTTCCATTTACCTTTGGTATGTTTTGAGTGGTATTATCATCTGTCATTTCGAACGAAGTGAGAAATCTATCTTTATGTTGTGTTAAAGATTTCTCAGTCGAAGACTCCTTCGAAATGACATTAGCTTTTTGCCTTTGCAGGCGATTCAAATTCAAATCGAAACTTACTACAAAATTGTTTTCAGAAAAAACTTTTGAAGTTCCACCTTCTCCAGAACCTAAATCTAAAATAGATAAATTATTAACCCTGTTTTTTTTACTTAAAATAGTGTTTGCAAATTTGCCGCGTTCAATTGATAATTCACGTGCACGCTGCCATCTTGTAAAATTTGGGTGAGATTTATCAAACCAGACCGGTGAATCAGTTTTCATTTCCACTCTGGCTTACCAGAAAATGAATTGAAAAAATTTACAATGACAGAAATTTCAAATAAGGTTTGCAAATAAAAAATTTCATAAAATTTGAATGAATGTCCGAGCTCAGTTTGGTATTTAAGTGAAATAAAAAAATCATAAATGATTTTAACAAAAAATGGTAAAGCTAAAATGGGTGAAAAGAAAGCTAACAGAATAGAAAAAAGACAAATCAAATTTAATATATGCCAGGAACCAAGAAAGATTTTATGTTTTAATAGATAATGAAATGATGTTTGGAGATGCCGTTTCTTTTGATTTAGGTATTCAGCAAAACTTTCTGGTGCAGATGAAAAAACAAATGCTTCGGGATCAACTAAAGTTCCAATTAGCATTTTGATTTTTACTGCTTCACGTAGCAACAAATCATCATCGCCGGAAATTGTCTCCGTTGTATTTGAATATCCACCAATTCTTTCAAATGACTTTTTTCGGAAAGCAAAACTTCTGGCAGCGGCTGAATATGGAATGTTTAATCCAACTGAAGCGATTGTTAAAAATGTGTTTCTGAAGTTTTCAAATGCGGATAATTTTTGTACTAATTTTGAGCCTGATTCAATCGGTGCGACACCAAAAACAAAATCAAAACCAGTATCAAGTTTACTGGCTAATGCTTTTAACCAATCAATTTCAGGTTTACAATCAGCATCTGTAATTACAATGAAATTATTTTGAGCATTTTTAATCCCAACTGTTAGTGCTCCTTTTTTACCTGCAAATTCTTTTTGATTTGCATTTATCAATTTTAAATTACTGTTATTGGCAATTCGTGAATTGATAATTGAATAAGTGTTGTCAGTGGAATTATCATCAACAATAATAACTTCGAAATTATCTTTGGGATAATCTAATTTCTCAAGCGAATCGATAAGTAAATTAATATTTTTCTCTTCATTCTTTGCTGCAATGATTACGGATAAATTATTTGAGGATTTATATAATGGCTGCTTTCTTATTTCAAGTTTAAAACCATTATAAAGGTAAATTGCCAGAAGAAGAAATAAAAAAGTTATTAAGTATGTTAGATAAATGAACTCCATCTTAAAATAAATTAAAAATCCTCACCCAACAGCCAGCCTTCAGCTAAATCAGGAGTAATTTCTGAAATGAAGCGTGATGGTTTTGAAAGTGTTATTCCAGCCTCACGATCGTAAAGATTCATTGGATAGGTTACAAATAAATTATTCTTAGCACGAGTAGAAGCAACGTACATCAATCTTCGTTCTTCTTCTAATGTTTCCAGACTCTCTACAGAACGTGAAGAAGGGAAGTAGCCTTCCACAGCGTGAATTATAAAAACGGAATGCCATTCCAAACCTTTTGCAGAATGAATAGTGGAAAGGGTTACATATTCCTCTTCTTTGTCAGTTGCCTCAACATCAACAACACTTTCTATAATTGGTTCTATTGCCATGTCAGAAAGTAAATTATCAACTGAGGAATAATTCTCGACTATATTTTGAAAAATTTCTAGATCTTTCTTACGCTTATTCCAGTCATCGTAATTTGCTTTAAAGAGATCGTAATAATAATCATAAACTCTCTGCACCATTTCTGACGGAAGTTTATTCTTTTTCTGAAGTTCATACAAAAGATAAAAGAGCGGACCAAGTTTGTGATGCTTGAACTCAGGCTGCTGATCGGGTTCCGCTTTAATTGTAATTCTTGCTGTTGCAAGTTCATCCAGAATCCTTTGAGCAGTCTTTGGTCCAACACCTTCGTGTAAAAGTAAAACTCTGTACCAGCTTACAACATCTTTTGGATTAACTGCAATTCTTAAAAATGCCATCACATCTTTAATGTGAGCAGTTTCGACAAACTTCATTCCGCCAAACTTTTGAAAAGGAATATTTACTTTTGCCAATTCAAGCTCAAGATCAAATGAAAAAAAAGAAGATCGAAATAAAACTGCAATATCTTGTAAAGGGACACCTTCTTCTCTAAGATCAAGAATTTTTTCTGCAATAAATTTTGATTGAAGATTGTCAGTCGAAGCCGCAACAATGTTTGGCAATTGTCCGCTGCCACGTCTTGTGTAAAGATCCTTTTTGTACATTTCAATTGCGGCTTCATTTATTCGATTTGCGAAATCCAGAATAGATTGAACACTTCTGTAATTTTCTTCAAGCTTAATTATTTTAACATTTTCAAAAAGCTTTGGGAACTGCATTATGTTATGAAAATCCGCACCACGAAAGGAATAGATTGACTGTGAATCATCGCCAACAACCATTACGTTTTTGCTGTACTGCGATAATCCTTGCACAATCTCAGACTGCAAATGATTTGTATCTTGATATTCATCAACCATCACAAATTTAATTTCCGAAAGAAGCGCTTTTACAGCTGGTCCGCCCTTAAAAAGAAACTCACGCAAGTAAACCAATAGATCGTCGTAATCAAGTAAATTATTTTTTCGTTTATAATCAGTAAATATTTTTTGAATCTTTAAAATCTTATCAAGTAGCGGAATGAAATGTGGATAATCGTTTTCAATTATCTCTTCGACTTTCTTTCCTGTGTTAACGCTTAAACTGAAAACCTTATTAAGTGTTTGTTTATTTGGGAATCTCTTTTCTTTTGTAATAAATCCATCCTGAGAACGTATAAGATTTATAACATCTGCACCATCCCCTTGATCAAGAATTGTAAAAGAAGAGTCCAGGCCAATTGCTTTTGCATATTTTCTTAATGTAAGATTTGCAAAGGAGTGAAAAGTTCCGCCACGAATCTTGGAACATCTATCATCAAGCAGCATTGATGCACGTTTCATCATCTCGTTCGCTGCTTTACGTGTAAATGTTAATAGTAAAATTGAGTTTGGATCGTGACCTAGTTCGATAAGACGAGCGACACGGTAGACTAATGTGCGGGTTTTCCCAGTTCCAGCACCAGCAATAATTAAATAACATCCGTTAACAGCAGAAGCAGCTTCAAGCTGGCTTGAGTTTAATTCTTCACGGTAATTAATTGTAAAACGGGCCTCATCAATTTCTTGAACAAAGCCCGTTTGAGACATTCTTTTTAGCTTATATTTTTTTTGATTCATCTATGCAGTGCTTTTGGCTTTCCTATAATTTCAGAAAAAATAATATATTCTCTGATAGACTTTGGATTTTTCATTTTTCTTATAAACTCTGTTTGCCCAGCTGATTTTTTATGAAGCCCAGCAAGAACTTTTTCAAATTTTTGTGCTTCCGCTTCCGTTTGAGCATCAACTACTCTTTTTTGCTCTCGCTGAGGTGAAAGGGTTCTTTTGTCATAAGTTTTTCTGTAACCAATAGGTTTTTGGTCTTCTACTTCACGCTGCATCCGTGGATCATTAACTAAATTCAGATCTTTATCTTTTATTTCATTAGGTTCATATATATCATATGGGTCAACTTGCTTTGGTTTTTGTTGTTCAGGGATTTTCAAATCACTCTTAAACATATTTTGAATCTCGTTAAGAATATCATACTCATCTTTACTATTGGAAATAGCAGCGGGTGCAGATTCTTTTGCAGATAAATCACCATAAGTTTCAGAATCGATTCCGGGTTTTGGCACAGTATTCTTTTTCTCAGGTGCTTTTTTCTTAAAAAGAGGTTTTAAGAAAAAGAAAATTATCAACCCCCAAATAAGAATTTTAAAAAGATCATCCATCAGTTTTCTTCTTTTCTTCAGGTTGTGCTATTGATGTTCTCATTTCAGTATCCGCCTGTATGTTGCGAATATTATAGTAATCCATTACGCCAAGCTTGCCATTTCTAAACGCATCTGCAATTGCTTTGGGTACTTCGGCCTCGGCTTCAACAACTTTAGCTTTCATCTTTGCAACTTCGGCAATGTTCTCCTGCTCGCTTGCAACAGCGGCGGCACGGCGCTCTTCTGCTTTTGCGCGGGCAACTTTAAGATCTGCTTCCGCTTGATCTGTTTGTAATATTGCACCAATGTTTTGTCCTATATCAACATCTGCAATATCGATTGATAGAATTTCGAATGCGGTTCCACTGTCTAAACCTTTTGCCAAAACTGATTTAGAAATTTTGTCTGGATTTTCCAATACTTCTTTATGCGAATGACTTGAGCCGATTGTTGAAACTATACCCTCACCGACTCTTGCAAGAATTGTAGCTTCACCCGCGCCGCCAACTAATCTTTCTATGTTAGCACGAACGGTTACTCTTGCTATTGCCTTAAGCTGAATACCATCTTTAGCAACTGCCGAAACCATTGGCGTTTCAATTACTTTGGGAACTACAGACATTTTAACTGCTTCCAGCACGTCTCTTCCCGCAAGATCAATTGCGGTAGCACGCTCGAATGTTAGACCAAGATTTGCTTTATCTGCTGAGATAAGAGCATTAATTACTTTTGTAACATTTCCACCGGCAAGATAGTGAGCCTCAAGTTTTCCTTGATCAATTGTTAATCCGGCTTTTGTTGCGGTGATCATACTCCTAACAATTAAAACTGGTGGGACTTTTCTCAATCTCATTCCAATAAGATCTCTTACAATTTTTACTTTTACGCCTGAAAAGTAGGCTGTAATGAATAATCCTAGCGGAACGAAATAAAGAAATAGGATTAAGAAAAGTACTACAGCTATTATTATCACAATGGATAATCCTGTCAATGCTTCCATTTTTACTCCGAAAATTTTTCTGATTTATAATTTAACTAATCGAAAATACTCAAATTAAAATTGAATTTCCTGGAATTGAGAAAATTAGCGTGAATATTTGGCGTTGATTATAAGACTTTATGGTAGATAACAAGATATTATGACGTAAAGATGACAAAGACTTATGTTTTAGAATTTCTTTTACTCGGGTATTTTGATTAAAATATCGGTATTTTTAGTGGCATCTGATTTGAAAGTTCTTATAGTTAAAACTTAAGCTATCAAGCATAAGAAACGATTTTATAGTAAATAAGCTTGCTTGAGGAATCAGGTTGTTTTATATTTCATTTGTGAAACGAATCTGAGCAAAGATTTGTTTACTTAATTAGTTAAAAACAAGGATTAATTTTATGGATGGTAATTTTTCAGATAGATTGCAGGATGTAATTAGGCTGAGCAGAGAAGAAGCGCTGCGACTTGGTCATGATTATATTGGAACAGAACATCTGCTGTTAGGAATTATTCGTGAAGGGCAGGGCGTTGCTGTCAGAATACTGCGCAATCTGGATTGTGATTTGATGAAATTGAAAAAAGCAATTGAAGATACAGTCAGAACTTCTGGTGGAACACTTACGATTGGAAATATTCCTTTAACAAAACAAGCTGAAAAAGTTTTAAAGATAACTCAGATTGAATCAAAAATTTATAAAGCTGATGTAATCGGAACAGAACATCTTCTTCTTTCTTTGTTAAGAGATGAAGATAATATTGCTACACAAATACTTCATCAATTTAATATAACTTATGATTCTGCACGCTCAGAACTTAATGCAATGCTAAGTGCAAAGAATCCAAAAGATGCTAATCAAAAAGTTCCGCCTTCAATGGATAGAAAAGCAGATAAAACTAAAACTCCTGTTTTAGATAATTTTGGCCGTGATCTTACAAAACTTGCAAATGAAGATAAGCTTGATCCGGTTGTTGGAAGAGAAAAAGAAATTGAGCGGGTTGCACAAATTCTTAGCAGAAGGAAAAAAAATAACCCTGTTCTTATTGGCGAACCTGGCGTTGGAAAGACAGCAATTGCTGAAGGTTTAGCTCTCAGAATCATTCAGAAAAAAGTTCCGAGAACATTGCAGGATAAAAGAGTTGTTACTTTAGATCTTGCTGGACTTGTTGCCGGGACAAAATATCGCGGACAGTTTGAAGAAAGAATGAAAGCATTAATGAATGAGCTAGAAAAAGCTGAAGATGTAATTCTATTTATTGATGAACTTCATACAATAGTTGGTGCAGGAGGTGCCTCTGGATCTTTAGATGCTTCAAATATGTTTAAACCTGCTTTGGCACGTGGAGATATTCAATGTATTGGTGCTACAACTTTGGATGAGTACAGAAAATTTATTGAAACCGATGGCGCACTCGATCGTAGATTTCAAAAAGTTATGATTGATCCTCCTAACTACGATGAGACACTTCAGATACTTGAAAACATAAAATTCAAATATGAAGAACATCATCGCGTTAGATATTCTAAAGATGCGATTGAAACAGCGGTAAAACTAAGTAATCGTTATATAACAGATCGTCATCTACCTGATAAAGCTATTGATGTAATTGATGAGGCTGGTTCACGAGTTCATATGGGCAACTTTGAAGTACCTCAGGAAATTTTGGTTCTTGAAGAAGAAATTGAAGGTGTAAAAAAAGACAAAGCCCGCGTTGTTAAAATGCAGGATTATGAAGAGGCTGCACGGTTGCGTGATAAGGAAAGAAATTTACTTTCTGATCTAGAAACTGCAAAAAGAGAATGGGATCTGAAAACAAAAGATATAGTTCACGATGTTACTGAAGATGATATAGCAACTGTGGTAGCTATGATGACGGGAATTCCTGTTAACAGAATTGCACAAACTGAATCAGAAAAATTGTTGAAGATGGAAGATGCATTAAAGAAATCCATTGTGGGACAAGATGAAGCAGTAATAAAGCTTACAAAAGCAATTCGTAGAACCCGGGCGGGATTGAAAAATCCTAATCGGCCAATAGGCAGTTTTATATTTCTTGGACCAACAGGTGTTGGTAAGACAGAATTGTGTAAAGTTCTTGCGAAATATTTATTTGATAATGAAGATGCTCTTGTAAGAATGGATATGAGCGAGTACATGGAAAAATTTTCTGTATCAAGATTAGTTGGAGCGCCTCCCGGATATGTCGGTTATGAAGAAGGTGGACAGTTAACTGAAAAAGTAAGACGTAAACCTTACTCAGTAGTATTATTTGATGAAATAGAAAAAGCTCATCCGGATATTTTTAGTGTTCTGCTTCAGGTGCTGGACGATGGTGTTCTTACCGATAGTCTCGGTAGAAAAGTTGATTTTAAGAATACGATTATTATTATGACATCCAATGTTGGAACTAGAGATGTAAAAAACATTGGTTCATTCGGATTTGGTGGAGATGAAGAAAAAGATCGCCACACAACTCTTAAAAATACCCTTGAAGATGCGATGAAAAGATTGTTCAATCCTGAGTTTTTAAATAGGATTGATGAAACAATTGTATTTAGAAGTCTTAATAAAGAAGATATCTATCAAATTATTGAGATTGAGATAAAAGATCTGTTATCCAACATAAAAGAAAATAAACTGAGTTTGGTATTGGATGAGTCTGCCAAAGAATTTTTAGTTGAAAAAGGATTCGATGAAAAATTTGGAGCAAGACCTTTACGCAGAGCAATACAAAAATATATTGAAGATCCGCTTGCCGAAGAAATTCTACGAGGTTCATTTAAGGAAGGAACAACAATACTTGCAAAGCATGTTGAAAATACCGAAGACATGGTTTTTATTGATGAATCCTTCGAGACACCAAATGTAAATGAACAACCAGAAAAATCTGATACCAGTGGTGGTTAGTTGCTTTATTAACTATATCATTTATAAGCGCATTCTTTAGGATGCGCTTTTTTTTATGTATTTTTAGATGCATTTAAGAATAAAATTAGGCAGAAAATGAGTGTATTAAATAAGGAACAAATCAAGTCGAATCTTTCGAAAATATCAGGTTGGGTTTTTGAAAATAACTCAATTCAAAAACAATTTCAGTTCAAAGATTTTATTGAAGCTTCATCTTTTGTTAATTCTGTTGGAATGGAAGCAGAAAAAATGGATCATCACCCTGATATTTTAATGTTTGCCTGGAATAAAGTTAAAATCACACTCTCAACTCATAGTGCAGGGGGAGTAACAGAAAAAGATTTTGAATTAGCACAAAAAATAGAGGACAGATTAAAATGAAAACCCGGCTTGATGATCTCTTTGATAAATACGATGAAAATCCTTTAGACCCAGAAGTTATCTTCAGTATTGTTAAAGAGTACCTGAAAACTAATATGGATGAAGAAGCTGAGGTCTATTTAAAAGACCTGTTAAAAAAAGATCCAAAATATGTTCAAGCGTATATCACATACGGCAACCTTAAAGAAAATCTTAATGAGATTGAAGATGCACGATACTATTATCAGCAAGGATTAAAGATAGCCAAAGAGTTGAATGACACTAATGCTTTAAATGTGTTGGAGGACTATCTCGATGGGCTTGAATGAGCAGGAAGTTTTAGAAGTTTTTAAAACTACTGGTGCGTTACTCGAAGGGCATTTTCTTTTAACTTCAGGAAGGCACAGTAATAAGTATTTTCAATGTGCACAGGTTTTGCAATATCCTGATCAAACTACAAAAATTTGTGCGATTATTTCAGAGCACTTTAAAGATACTGAAATTAGTACAGTAATCGCTCCGGCTATGGGAGGAATGATTGTTGGATATGAAGTTGCCAGGCAACTTAATAAAAGATCGATCTTCACCGAACGAGAAAATAAAGAAATGACATTACGTCGCGGATTTTCTTTTTCTAAAGATGAAAAAGTTTTAGTTTGCGAAGATGTAATTACAACAGGTGGATCTGTTAAAGAAGTGATTGACATCGTTCATAAGTCCGGTGCTGAAGTTGTCGGAATTGCAAGTATTGTTGATAGAAGCAATGGCAAAGTTGATTTTGGCTATCCACTTTTCAGTACTTTGAAACTAGAAGTTATTTCTTATGAGGCAAATGATTGTCCGCTTTGTAAAAATGATAAAATTGAATTAGTAAAACCCGGATCAAAGAAAGTTTTTTAAGCACAAAATCCATAATATTCTCCATATAATTTATAATGTCGTACCGAGTCTGTCGAAGTACGACCAATAAATAATCGTCAGTTTTCGACGGGCTCAGACTGACAAAATTTGGTATTACAAATTATGAAAATCATACTTATCACTGTCTTATTATTTTCAATCAACATTTTTTCTCAAATAAATTTTGATGATTATTTTCAAAATAAGACCTTAAGATTAGATTACTATCATACAGGTGATTCTACTCACGATAGCTATTCATTTGATGAGCTAGTTGAGGAACCTTTTTGGGGCGGCTCAAAGGTAAACTTATTAGACAAGTTTGATTATGGCAAATATAAAATTATCGTAAGAGATGAAAAATCGGGCAATGAAATTTATTCCCACACATACTCAACGTTATTTAGTGAGTGGCAGACTACAGAGGAATCTAAAAAAACTGAAAGAACTTTTAGTGAAACAGTTATATTTCCTTATCCGAAAAGACTGGTTGTTGTGGAGTTTTATTCGCGAGATAGAAAAAATATATTGCATAAAAAATTTGAATATAAAGTTGATCCAAAAAATTACTTTATAAAAAAAGAACGACCATTACAATTTGATAATTTCAGAGTCTACTATAGTGGAGATCCATCAGTTAAAGTTGATATAGTAATTATTCCAGATGGTTACACAAAGGATGAAATGGATAAATTTAAAAAAGACTGTGATAAGTTTTCTGATTTTTTATTTGACACAAATCCATATAAACAAAACAAAGATAAATTCAATATTTGGGCAGTTGAATCTCCGTCTAAGGAATCCGGTACCGATGTTCCTGCTGATGATATCTGGAAAAACACCATTGTAAATTCCTCATTCTACACCTTCGATCTTGAAAGATATTTGATGATTGTAGATAATAAAACTCTTCGTAACCTGGCTTCTAATGCACCTTATGATCAAATATTTGTTTTAGTTAATACAAAAAAATATGGTGGTGGTGCTATTTATAATCATTATTCTGTTTGCAGCACTGGAAATGATAACAGCGAATACGTTTTTACTCACGAATTTGGTCACGGGTTTGCCGGATTAGCTGATGAATATTACACATCTGATGTTGCCTATCAGGATTTTTATCCACTTGATGTTGAGCCACTGGAGCCAAACCTAACAACTCTTGTTAATTTTGATTCGAAGTGGAAAGATATGATCGAACCAAATATTCCGATTCCAACTCCTGAGACTGGAATCTATAAGGATAAAGTTGGAGTATATGAAGGCGGTGGATATGTTGCTAAAGGTGTTTACAGACCGATGCAGGATTGTTCAATGAAATCTATATCCGTGGATAATTTTTGTCCAGTTTGTAGAAGAGCTATAAAAAGAATGATTGATTTTTATACAGAATAAAAAAGGAAAAACTTGGATCAGAGAAAATTACATAAGACGATTGAAACAATAGCATCGCAAAAATTTGCTTCAGAGCAGGAGATGCTTGTTACTGTTCTAAATGAAATTGTTGGTGACAAATCAATGGATATCATTGGCGGTAGAGTTTGGAATTTGGAACCAGAAATTTCCGGTTACAGAATTCTTTATCAAACAGGTAAAATTGATAAAATTGCTCAGAATTTTGTGATTAAGATTAATGACTATCCCTCATTTGAAAAGATAGCACAAGCTAGGACAATTTTAGGACACGAATCCAATGAGGAATTAAGAAAAAAAGGAATATTTAAATATTCCGCATCTGGTGTTGGATATAAAATTAAAATACAAAATAAACCATACTACGAATATGTTCTTGCACTAAACAGCAGCCATATTGATGAAGAATTAAGGCTTAAATTGAATATTATCGCAACCGCTCTCACATCTCAAATTAAACAAAGACGTTTATCAGTAAGTGCAAGTTATTTAAAAGCAGATATTGATAAAGCTCGTGAACTTCAAAAAAGTATTTTACCTGAGCACGAGTATAAGTTTCATTATTTTGATATTTACGGTGTCACAGTACCGGCAGATATTGTTGGCGGCGACTTTTTTGATTACCTTGAAGTTGGCGATGATAAAGATAGAGTAGGAGTTGCTTTAGGTGATGCCGCAAGTAAAGGCGTTGCTGCAGCTGCAGAGGCAATGTACATTTCCGGTGCTTTACGTATGGCGAGTAATTTTGAGATAAAAATCTCTCCCTTAATGAAAAGAATGAATCAGCTTGTTAATAAAATTTTTGAAGATGATAAATTTGCTTCAATGTTTTATGGTGAACTTTCAACTGATCGCAAAGGACTATTTTTATATGCTAATGCCGGTCATAATCCGCCGATATTTTATAAAGCATTAAAAAATAAAACAGAAATGCTAAACCCAACAGGTCCCGTTCTTGGCCCCTCATCCGAAGCAAGCTATTATATTGAGAGTATTAATATTCGTTTGAATGATATTTTAGTAATCTATTCTGACGGAGTTGTTGAAGCATCAAATAATAAAGAAGATTTTTATGGTGAGCAACGATTAATAAATCTTATTAAAAAAGTAAAAGATAAAAATCCTAAAGAAATTGTTTACTCCATTATTGATGATGTGACTAAATTTGCAAAAAATGGAATTTATCAAGACGATAAGACACTCGTGGTCATTAAACGAACATCATAGGTTAGTAGTGTGAAAATAATAATTTGTCGTCCTGAGTTTGTCGAAGGATAGCAGTTTAATTTATAAGTCACTCTTCGACAGGCTCAGAGTAACAATTGAATTATGGAAGCATAAATTAATCTTAACCTAAAAACAAATTAATTTAAGAGTAATATGTTAAATTC
>Ga0307423_1001249_pt1 | contig 15583 bp, 10 predicted proteins | sample SalMarWE160310MG_FD_202154 | JGI IMG/M metagenome (GOLD analysis project Ga0307423, IMG submission 202154) | Salt marsh sediment microbial communities from the Plum Island Ecosystem LTER, Massachusetts, United States - WE1603-10 | ecosystem: Environmental > Aquatic > Marine > Intertidal zone >...
ACTATTCGGGACATTAGAATACGACTTGAAACAGAGGACAAATTGACTAGTTCTGAGAATATCTTTAAAGCGATTTGGGAAAATTCTAAAGATGGTATGAGGCTTACTGATCAGGATGGTATAATCGTTTTGTGTAATCAGGCATTTGCTCTTTTATTCTCTAAAACTCAGGAAGAAATTATTGGAGAACCCATCTCCGAATTGTATGACACAAAATTCAAGGAACAAGTATTAAAAAATTATCGAAGTAATTTTATACAGGGGGAGATACAAGAATTTTTTGAAGACACTTCTATTCTATGGAGTGGGACACAATTATTTTTAGAAATTTCTAACTCCATTATAGAAGACAGTAAAGGGAAAAGATATTTACTAAGTATTTTTAGAGATATTAGCGAGAGAAAGATAAGTGAAGAATTACTTTTAAAAAAAACAAGACTCTTACAAGGAATTGCAAAAGCGACAAATGCTCTTATAACCGACACTGATTATTTTGGCGGATTTAATTCTGCTTTAGGAATATTGGGTGAATCGGCTGATATAGATAGAGTATATATCTATAAACATATGGAAGATAATAAAACAGGTGAACTTTACTTTGCTCCAGTCTACGAATGGGTTGCTGAAGGTGTTCCATCGCAGCTTGGTAATGAAAGTTTTCAAAAGTTATCTTATTCTCGATTTGCATCTCTAAAATTTTACGAATCATTTCTTAATGGTGAATCTCTAAAATTTATTGTCCACGATCTTCCTAAAGAATCCCAAAATGTTTTTTTAGATAGAAATATTAAATCAATAATATTGGTCCCAATCCTAATAGATGATGCTTATTGGGGATTTATTGGTCTCGACGAGTGTCAATCGGATAGAGTTTGGAGCAGCGATGAAGAATCCATATTAACTGCATTGGCCGGAACTCTTGGAGAAGTTCTTAAAAGAAATATATTCCGTGAAGAAATTATTAAAAAAAATCTAGAGCTGGATATTGCAGTTAAAGAAGCTGAGAAGGCTGCAAGAGCGAGAAGTGAATTTCTTGCTTTGATGAGTCATGAGATAAGAACGCCAATGAATGGTGTAATTGGAATGACTGGTCTTTTATTAGAATCAATGTTAACAGAATCACAAAAAGAATATGTTAATACAATAAGGTTAAGTGGTGAACAGCTTCTAGTTATCATTAATGATATACTTGATTTTTCAAAAATTGAATCCGAGAAACTTGAACTTGAAAATCAACCTTTTGATTTGAGAGAATGCATAGAGGATTCCATGGACTTGATTTCTTCTAAAGTTGCAGAAAAGGATATAGAATTATTTTATAACATTGAAGATGACACTCCCTACGCTATAAATGGTGATGTAACTAGACTAAGACAAGTTTTGACTAATCTTTTAAGTAATGCCGTTAAGTTTACCAGTAAAGGAGAAGTTGAAATCTTAGTTACTTCTGAGCATTTAGATTTTAAAGATTATATTTTGAATTTTACTATTAGAGATACTGGATTAGGAATACCGACTGACAAGATGGATAAACTATTTAAACCGTTTAGCCAGGTGGATTCATCTACGACAAGAAGCTTTGGCGGTACTGGATTAGGGTTGGTAATAAGTAAAAATATTGTAGAATTGATGGGTGGTGAAATTGGTTTTACAAGTAAAGCAGGTGAGGGGAGTAAATTTTATTTTTCGATAAAAGCCGAATCAGTCACCTCTGATAAAAAAGTATATTCTTTTGATGCTTCGCCACGTTTTATTGCGAAAAAAGTTTTAATTATAGACCAGAATAAATCAAATGGGATGATGTTAAATCATCTGGCGGAAAGATGGCGGATGAATCCTGATTTAATTACTGATATCTCAAATTTAAAACATAAGCTAAATTTTTCACCGGATTTGGAACTATTTGTAATAAATGCTTCAGGACTTTACGATAAATTAATGATGACAATTGATATGATCAGATCAACTATGATTAAAAACGATATTGGCATAATTATTTTAAAAGCTCACGGTAAACATATTGAGATTAATGAGTCTGATAAAAATCCATTCATCAGAATTATTTCAAAACCTATTCGAAGGAAACATTTCCATCAAGCAATTTTAAGTTTTATAGATGTCAGGACTCGCTATTTAACTGAGACTCAAGTAAAATCTCCTTCCGTAGAAAAATTGCGTTCGCCTGAGAAAATAAAAATACTATTAGCTGAGGATAATAATGTAAACCAAATGGTGGCAATAAGAATGTTTGAAAGACTTGGCTATCGTGCAGATATTGTTTCGAATGGCAAAGAAGCTGTTGAGGCTGTGGAATCAATAAGATATGATTTAATTTTTATGGATATTCTTATGCCAGAAATGGATGGGCTTGAAGCTTGTAAACTAATTAAATCAAACACCAAACTTCAACCAGGACCAATTATTATTGCAATGACAGCTAATGCAATGTCTGGTGATCAGGAAAATTATTTGAAAGCTGGAATGGATGATTATATAAGCAAACCAGTTAATTTAGATGAGCTAAAGAATATTCTTGAAAAATGGATGGATAGGATACTTAAGGATAAATTAGAAGAGGTTGAAGAGTCTGATCAAAAAGAAATAGAATTATTGCTGATTGATGAAAAGAAAATATCATTTCTGCAGGATATTAAAACTGATGCTGATTTGGAGTTCTTTAAAGAAATGCTTGATATTTATATAAGAGAAATTCCTAAAAATGTTGGATTTATTCGTGAGGCAATTTTTCAAAATAATCCTGATCATCTTCGTTTTTATGTCCATAAACTTAAAGGTTCATCTTTGACCTTGGGAATTGAAAGTGTGATTGTGGGCTTAAGAATTTTGGAAGATATGGCACTTGAAAATCAGATTAATGAAGACTCATTAAAAGAGTTTAAGAAAATCTCTGAGCAATATGATTTGATAATAGAAGAAATTGTGTTGTTAAAAAATAAATATTCAAATCGTAGAATAGAATAGATTTCCCATATGATCTCATCATCAAAAAAAAGAGCGCCACTGAACCGCACATTAAGTATAAGTAAGGAAGAAGTTATTAAGTACAAATCAAAACTATTAATACTAAATAAAAATATTGATAAAAATAAAATAAAAAATAGCGTAATCAACCAGAACATTTTCGATGTGCTTGAATATCTTCCCGAGAAATTTGTTGATCTCTTAATTATCGATCCCCCCTATAATTTAAACAAAAAATTTTCGTCTCTTAATTTTAAAGAAATGATAAACAGCGAATACGAAGTTTGGATTGAATCATGGTTATCAAAACTTGTTAAGATATTAAAGCCATCAGCTTCAATTTATTTTTGTTGTGATTGGAAAACTTCTATACCAGCTTATAATATTTTAAAAAAATATTTTACTATTCGAAATAGAATAACCTGGGAGCGAGAAAAAGGAAGAGGTGCTAAAAATAACTGGAAAAATAGCTATGAAGATATTTGGTATTGCACTTTATCAGATAAATATACTTTTAATACCGAAGCTGTAAAACTAAAAAGAATTGTCCGAGCTCCATATAAAACACAGGATGGGAAACCAAAGGATTGGAAATCTGAAAATGGTTTAAATTATCGCATAACTCATCCATCAAATTTATGGACTGACCTTACTATTCCATTTTGGTCAATGCCTGAAAACACTGATCATCCAACACAAAAGCCTGAAAAACTTATAGCAAAAATAATTTTGGCAAGTTCGAGCGAAAAGGATTTGGTATTTGATCCATTTCTTGGGTCAGGTACAACTGTGGTTACTGCAAAAAAACTTAATAGAAAATTTTGCGGTATTGAAATGGATGAATTATTCTGTGCTTATGCACTTAAACGATTGGAACTTGCCGATAGTGATAAAGTGATACAAGGATATGCAGATGGTATATTCTGGGAAAGAAATACTTTAACACAACAAATAAAAGGGAAATAAGTTTAATGTTGGATGTCTTGTTTAGATGAAAAAAAATCTACATTTTTACAGCCCGAGAGTTTAATATTAGGGCACCGGTTAACAAGTTAATACCCAACTCCGTCAGGTCCGGAAGGAAGCAGCGGTTAGTATCTAATTTGTGTAACTGTGTGCCCCTTATTATATATGAATAAAAGGGGGAATGAAAAATGCTAATCTTCCTGAACCATATTTAATTCGATTTTCAAATTCAATTTTTATAATGGTAGCAGGTGGTAAGGATAGATTTAATCTGCCATTACCGCAAAGATTAAAAATATGAATTGAAAGATCGGGTTGATGTCCAACTATTGCAATTTCATTTTTATTAGTCGAATTTAATATTTCAATTAAGTCCGATGTTCTGCTCCCAGATCCCAAATTATTTTCAACAATAATATTGCTTATTGATTGCATAACTGAACTAACAATTTCTGCTGTTTGTAAAGCACGTGTAAGAGGGGATGAAAAAATAATTTCAAACTGTTCAATATACTTTTTCCAAGCCTCTGCTGATTTTTGAATTACAAATTTGCCTTCTTTAGTTAATTCTCGTTCAAAATCTTTTTTACTAAAGGAGCTTTTTTCTGAAATGCTGTGTCTGATGAGGTATAAATTCATTAATGATTATAGTTTACCGAAATTACTGTAACAAGCTTATGGTAATCCATCAAATCTTTTGCTAATTGTTTACCCATTTTTGAATTCATTACCTCATTCATTTTGTCCTCTGATTCAAATTCTACTTCACAGTAGTAAGAATATTTTTGATCCAGTAATAGATTATTTCCTACTTTTGCCAGCTTAATATCTTTACCTGATAAACCTGAAAGAGAAGTTAAAATTGCTTCTTTAAAATGAGCTAAAGCTTTGTCATCTTCAGTTTTATGTAAAAAGAATAAATTTTTGTACATCAGCATTTAATTTTAAATGTTTCAAATATTTTGTCATAAACATTACGATAATTTTCATAAGTGGATTTTGGAGATTCAAGAATTAAGATTAGTTTTTTTGTCGGGCAGCTAAACTCAAACAATTTGTATTTATTTTTTGTGTCTTCAAATTCTGCGGAAATCCTTTGGTTGCTATTCTTTTTTGAGGGACTAATTAAAGATTTATCAAAGTAATTTTCTGCAGAATCTTTAACTGAAATTCTAAATATTGAAATTTCTGAACCGATTTTAGTATTGATAAACTTAAATCCTTTCGCTTCCTTTTTTAATGGAACACTTATAGTATAATTGCGCAATTTTTTCCATTGATTATCAAGCTTAATCTCAAAATCATTATCATTAATCAAGAGTGAACTATCAACTTTTAGTGAATCGTCTTTAATTCCTAGCAATCTTCGGATTGATTCTTCATCAGCAATTTGTAATCCTTTTGTCTGAATATTTAGACTATTTATCTCCGTTATTACCAAAGTATCAAATTTATTTTGAGCACTTAAATATTGATTTTTTGAAAAATTAAAATGGAAATAATCTTTATCTTTTTTAGAAGATGCATCTTTTATAATTTCGGTCTGAATTGTTGTATCTGAAACAAAAACAATATTTTGTTCTGCTTCAGATTGAGGAGTTTTTATTTTTGTGAATTGCCGGAAAACCAGATCATTTACGAGTGAATCGATTGAATAATAAGAAATTCTGTTTAACGTAATTACATCTTTTGATTTGAAAGATTCATTAACAACTGCTAAAATCATTGATCCGGATTTTTCCCAATTAGAACTTAAATATCCATTCAGTGATTCATCCTTCAATAAAATATTCATTTTTCCATCAATGATTGCAAATAAATTATAAATAGGATTTTGATTCTCAATTAAAACAGAGTAAAAAGTTTTATTATCAATCAGTATACTATCAATCAATAGCTTATTGTAGGTATTAAAATCCTGAGAAACGAAAGTAAATAAGCCTATTAATTTATCGCTACTATTCTCATCCTCATGTAATGTTTGCTCAATTAGCGTTTTTAATTCAGCTCCATTAAATGAAGACGGGTTCTGTTTTACTTCAGGTTTGCATGAAACAAAAAATAGAACAATTATTATTGAAAAAATGTATAGTGCTCGATTCATAATGTTAGTGTATTTATTAGTGCAAAGTTAAAAAATATATAGTCTAAATAAGTGTCATTTATCTTTAAAAAAACCGTCTAATAATTCAGCTTTTTTCTTCCCAATAACTTTGGAGATTTCATCAATTGATAATTTTTTTATGGTATCAACACTACCAAAATTTTGTAATAAACGATTTGCTGTTTCTTTCCCTATTCCTGAAATTTCAGTTAATTCAGTATTAATTATTCTTTTAGACCTTCTTTTTCTATGGAAAGTAATTGCGAATCTGTGCGCTTCATCCCTTATTTGTTGAAGCAATTTTAACCCAGAAGAGGTTTTGGGAATCAATTCAGGATCTGAATTTCCAGGAAAAAACACTTCCTCCAATCTTTTTGCAAGACCAATGATGTTGTATCCCTTAAGCCCTAAATTATTTAATATTTCAACTGCACTTGAAAGTTGCCCTTTACCGCCATCAACCATAATAAGATCTGGTAAAGTTTGATTTTCTTCCTTAAGACGAGAATATCTTCGTTCCACAACTTCTCGCATACTGGAAAAATCATCAGGACCTTCCACAGTTTTGATAATAAATTTTCTATATAAACTCTTTTTAGGTTTTCCTTCTTCAAACACAACCATGCTGGCTACAGAGTCAGTCCCTTGCAGGTTAGAAATGTCAAAACATTCTATTTTTCTTGGAAGCACTTTTAACCTTAAATCTCTCTGCAAAGCAGCAAGTGTATAAGGAACATTACCCAGATTCTTCATTTTCTGTAACTGAATTTCTTTAAGTTGAAGAGATGCATTTTCTTTACACATTTTAACTAATGATTTCAAATCTCCTCGTTGCGGTACAAAAATCTTTATCTTCTTATTTGATTTTGTCCTGAGCCAATCGGTTAGTGCGTCCAAATCAGTTGGCTGGGATTCCAGAACTATCTCTCTCGGTATTTCAACAAAATCGTCGTAATAAAATTTAATTGCTGCAGAATAAATTTCAGGTAATTCTTCTCCCTCTTCTATAGAAAGTTTTAATTGCTTTTTGCCTATTAGTTTTCCTGATCTAATATTAAAAACAGCACAGGTTGAATCTTTACCCTCAAACGCAATCGCCAAAATATCACGATCTTCAAAGTCATCACTCACAATTTTTTGCCTAGCAGAAATACTGTCAAGTTGATTTATTTTATCTCGAAGATCAGCAGCTTTCTCAAATTCTAAATTTGTAACGGAAGTTTCCATTTTATTTTTTAGATCTTTAATCAGATCATCGGTTTTGCCTTTTAATAACTTAACTACCTCATCAACCATATCGTTATATTCATTTACGCTCACAAGATTTTCACAAGGGCCATCACATTTTTTTATATGATAATCCAAACAAATTTTGAATTTTTTATCAGCAATATTTTTTTCAGTTAAATCAAGTTTACAGCTTCTTATTCTAAAGATCTGATTAATCATTCTAAGCGAAGAACGCATACTTCTCACATCTGTATATGGACCGAAATATTTTGCTCCATCATTTTGAACTCTTCTGGTAGGATAAATTCTTGGAAATAATTCGTTTGTTACTTTTATGAAGGGGAAGGACTTATCATCTTTAAGATTTACGTTATATTTTGGCTTTAATTCCTTGATCAGGTTATTTTCAAGAATTAATGCCTCGAGTTCACTATCCGTAACTAATACCTGAAGGTCATCGATTTTGCTAACCATAGCGGCAGTTTTAGCAGAATTGATACTTTCGTAGAAATAACTTTTTACACGACTCCGTAAATTCTTCGCTTTCCCAACGTAAATAACTTTTTCATTTTTATTGAAAAACTGATATACACCAGATGCTGCAGGTAAGTTTTTTAAATTTAATTCTAACTTTGATTTCATATTCTCAGATTAACAAAATTAATCAATTTAAATAAACCTAAAACAGGTTAAATTAAAAGATAAAATCGGTATGCATAAAAATTATTCTGGCAGTATCATATTTTTTGAAATTACAACGATACCCGTTTCAGTTACTGTAAACTTTTTTCTATCTCCGTCTAAATCAAAACCGATTTCATATCCTTCAGGTATTTTTACATTTTTATCAATTATTGCACGACGAATTCTTGCATGCCTGCCTACTACAACATTATTCATTAAAATAGAATCAGTTATATACGAGTAACTATTTATTTTAACATTTGGTCCCAGAAGAGATCTTTCGACCAAACCTCCAGAAACAATCGTTCCATCACAAACAAGTGAATTTAGAGTCCTTCCAACTCTTTCACCTTCGTGAGAAACAGTTTTTGCAGGAGGAAATTGAAACTGATATGTTCTTAAAGGCCAGTCAGGATCGTAAAGATTAAATTCCGGATTAACACTTATCAAATCCATATTTGCAGCGTAGTAACTATCAAGTGTCCCTATGTCTTTCCAGTAAGGTTGATTCTTTTTATTTTCATCTTGGAATTTATAGGCAACAACTTTTAATCCCGCTTCGATCATATACGGTATTATGTGTTCACCAAAATCGTGATTCTTAATTTTCTTTTCATCCATCTCTGCAAAAACTTCTTTTAATACTTTTGCATTAAAAACATAAATATTCATGTTAACAAATGAGTAACCTGGATTATCAGGAATTTCTGGTGGCTTTGCAGGTTTTTCTATGAATGAGTTAACGACATAATTTTCATCCACTCCAACAATTCCAAATCTTGTAGCCTCATCTTTAGGAACGACTAATGCTGAAATGGAAAGATCAGCATCCTTATTTATATGATTATCTAACAATTTTAGATAATCCATTTTATATATATGGTCTCCCCCTAAAATCAAAACCCAGTTTGCTTTTTTATCAGAAAGTAAATTAAGGTTTTGATGGATTGCATTTGCTGTTCCAAGATACCAGTCTTTATTTAATTTTCTCTGAGGTGGAACAGAATATATAAATTCCCCAAGCTCCGGATTAAAAATACTCCAAGCTTCGTAAAGGTGCATGTTTAGGGAATCAGACTTATATTGCGTGAGTACGTACGTTCTTCTAAAGCCAGAATTTAAGCAGTTAGAAAGAGCGAAGTCTATGATTCTATATTTTCCTCCAAATGGAACGGCGGGTTTGCTTCTTAGTTTTGTGAGCGGGGAGAGTCTCTCCCCTTGACCGCCGGCTAAAATTACAGTGATTGTATCTCTTAGCACTGAAGAACCGGGTGATACCATATTCTCTCCAAAATTTACACTAAAATATATTGAATTATGATTTGTTTGGCAATTAAACAAATCATTAAATTATTTTTATGTTATATAAATCATTTACAATTGTTAATTAATTTTTACTATGCAAAATAACTTAAAATCTGGACTATTTTTTCCCATCTCAATAATTTGTTTTATTTGGATTATTAATCCACTTTTTGCTTATGCGTTTTCCGGAAGCAATAATGACGAAGTATCTGCACTTCAAATGCAAGTGGATATATTACATTACAATTTTAAAATTCAATTGAATTCAGAGGAAAAGAGTATTAATTGTGAAAGTGAAATTACCGCTTTATCAATCAACCCTGATCTTAACGAAATTGAACTGAATCTTTATGATAATTTAGAAGTAACAAATGTATTAATGGACGGTAGAAAAGTTGAATTTTTTAGGAGGAAGAACAGAATTTTCATTAAATCATACAAAAATTTAACTGATACCTTCAAAATATTCATTAAATACAATGGTAAACCCCAGAGAGCTGGATTTGATGGATTTGTTTTTGGAGAAGTTAATGGTACAACTTTAATTTATAACATTAGCGAGCCAACTTATGCGGCAACTTGGTTTGTTTGTGATGATGATCCGGCAGATAAAGCTTTGCTTGATATTGAAATAACAAATGATTCACAATTTGTATCAGTATCAAACGGAAAATTAGAATCAATTAAAAATTATGATGGTCAAAAGATATATCATTATAAAACTATCTATCCCATCTCAACTTATTTAATTGCAGTATATTCAGCCCCATACTTAAACTACCATGATGATTACGCAGGATTAGACGGCAAAGACTCTATGAAAATTGAGTATTACGTTTTACCAGAACATCTTAAAAAATCAAAAGTAGATTTTGCTAAACATACCGAAATGATTAAAGTATTTTCAGAATTATTTGGTGAGTATCCGTTTATTAAAGAAAAATATGGTGTTGCAGAATTCCTTTGGAATTTCGGTGCAATGGAAAATCAAACTAATACAGGAATTGGTTATAATTTTTTAAGTGGCAATGATTTTTTCAAAGATACTTACGTGCACGAACTAGCACATCACTGGTGGGGAAATTCCGTGTCTCCAAAATCGTGGGATGATATTTGGTTGAATGAAGGATTTGCGACTTACTGCGAAGCACTTTATGCAGAAGCTAAATATGGAAAATCTGCATTGATCTCGAAGATGATGAGTAAATTTAGCAAGCACTTTAGTGGGACTCTTTACGCACCAAAAAATCTTTTTGGATCAACAGTTTATGACAAAGGTGCCTGGATTTTACATATGCTAAGATTTGAAATAGGTGACAGTTGTTTTTTCAGAACTTTACGGGACTATTACACATTATATAAATATTCCAATGCATCAGTGGAAGATTTCAAAAATGTTTGCGAAAGAACATCGGGTAAAAATCTTGATAAATTTTTTGATCAGTGGATTTATATTGGAGAAGACATACCAGAGTGTGATTACAGCTATTCAATAGAAAAAAAAGATGGGAAAATATTCTGCAGTTTTAAAATAATTCAGGTACAAGAACAATATGCTGAATTTCATTTTCCGCTGGAAATAAGATTTAAATTTGATGACGGTAACTCATTTATAAAAAAAATGGAAATTGAATCCAGGGAACAAACAAATCTATTTGAACTACCCAACGAGACCTTTGAAATGACATTGGATCCGGACAATAATCTGCTCGCAGTATTTAATAATCGCGGGACTAACTAATTGAAGAGTATTTTTTTTCTATAAGCATATCCGTAAATTTCGTATCATTAAAAACGATTCAGTGTGAATAAAACTTATCTGTTTATCTCTGATATTCATCTTGGTCTTCAATCCAAAGAGATTGAAGACAAAAAAGAAAGGCTGCTTGTAAAGTTTTTAAATTTTGCAAAAGATAATTGTGATGAACTTTTTATTGTAGGAGACCTTTTTGATTATTGGTTTGAATATAAAAGAGTTTATCAAAAAGGATTTTTTAGAACATTAACAACTTTGCAGGATCTAACAGAAAATGGGATTAAAGTCCATTACTTTATTGGTAACCACGATTTCTTTCATAAAGATTTTTTTGAAAAAGAAATTGGAGTCATACTTTATCATCAAGGGAGAGAATTTATTCTTAACGGTAAAAAATTTTTTATAGGTCACGGAGATGGGCTTGTTAAAAACGATTTAGGTTATAATATTTTAAAAATGATTTTACGAAATAAATTCATTCAGTTTCTCTATGGACTGATTCACCCTGATTTAGGTGTTAGACTAGCAAGATTTACGAGCAAATACAGCAGAGATTATACAACAAAAAAAGATTATGGCGAGGAAGACGGTTTGTTTGAAGCAGCCAGAAAAAAAATTGATGAAGGTAATGAAATCGTAATTTTTGGTCATCTGCACAAAAAATGTTTTGAAAAGTACAAAAATGGTGATTACATTAACCTGGGTTCCTGGATTGATTCTCCATGTTATGGTGAATTCAAAGAAAATTTTGAAATTAAGGAATTATAAAAAATAATTTGATACAATGGCTAAAAGTAAAAACAAAAAAAATAATAGTAATAACAAAAAGACCAAATTAATTATTATTGGTTCTATTATCTTTATTTTTATAGCAGTAGCGGTATATACAATAAGTGGTCTGCCTTCATTGGATGAATTGGAAAATCCTAAACCGGTTCTTGCAAGTAGGGTATTTTCCGCTGATGGCGAATTGATTGGACAATTTTTTATTGAGAATAGAATAGAAACTCATATCGATAGCTTACCCCCGTATGTGTTAAAAGCTTTAATATCAACTGAGGATAGGAATTTCTATAATCATTGGGGTGTCGATATTCCGCGCTTTTTTAAAGCAATGGTAAAAAACCTTTTCTCACTTTCTCTCCGCGAGGGCGCAAGTACAATTACGCAGCAACTTGCAAAGAATTTGTACTCTCTTAAAGAGGGGAGGGAAAATGTACTTGATAAAGTTGTTAGAAAAATAAGAGAATGGATATCAGCAGTTCAGATTGAAAAAACATTTACTAAAAATGAAATAGCCGAACTTTATTTAAATGTTTCCTACTTCGGTAAAAGCGCTTATGGAATTGAGTCCGCTTCGAAAATATATTTTAATAAACGAGCAAAAGATCTTACACTACCGGAAGCAGCACTTTTTGTTGCTCTTCTAAAATCTTCTGAAAATTATGATCCTGTGAAAAAATATGAAAATGCTTTGCAAAGAAGAAACCTCGTTATGAAAAGTATGGTTGATACTGATATGTTGAGTGAAAGTGAATATGAAAAACTGAAGCAGGAGCCAATTATACTTGCATCCGAAAGTTTGAATCACGTAAATTCAGAAGCACCACATTTTCTGGAATATATTCGCCTGCAAATGGTAGCTTTAGCAGATAAATATGGTTATGATCTTTACAGGGATGGATTAAATATTTATACTTCTTTGGATATGAAAATGCAGAGGATTGCAAATCGCTCTGTTGCAAATCATATTAAAGAGTACCAAATTTTATTTGATAAGAATTGGAATTGGAATAGAAATAAAAGTTTGCTTACTGATCTTTTAGATAGGGCAATAAAAAATGAACCCAGTTATAAATCTGAATCATTAGCTGAAAACAGAGCAGATATTTATAATAAGCTAAAATACGATGTTGATTTTATTAATTATGTTAAAAAATTAGCCACAAAGGTTGAAGTAGGTTTTACGGTTATTGATCCCAAGACAGGACAAATAAAAGCCCTTGTTGGAGGAGAGAATCAAAATTTTGGCAGAGGACTTAACCACGTAACAGGAATTAGAAGACAGCCCGGCTCAGCATTTAAACCTTTTGTTTATGCCACTGCACTGGAAAATGGATACTTTCCTGCATACACCGTATTAAATCAAAAATTTGATTACAATGGCTGGTCTCCATCAAATTCCGATAATGAGTATTCTGGATATGAAACATTAAGATGGGGTTTAGCAAATTCAGTAAATGTAATTGCTGGTAGGTTAACTATTAGTGATATGGCTCCGCCTTATCAAGTTGTTAGACTGGCTCAGCGAATGGGCATAAAATCTTATATGGATGCTTATCCTTCAATAGCTTTAGGCACAGTTGAGGTTAGTCCACTTGAAATGGTCTCAGCTTTTGGAACATTTATTAATGATGGAGTTCATGTAGATCCTATTTCGATTTTAAAGATTGAGGATAGAAATGGAATAGTAATTGATGAATTCAGACCCGAATCTGTTCAATCGATTTCACCACAAACTTCATCAATTATGGTAGATATGATGTCCGATGTTGTTAATTATGGCACGGGTGCTGGAGTCAGAAAATATTTTCAGTTTCCTGCTGCAGGAAAAACGGGAACAACACAAAAATTTTCCGATGCTTGGTTTGTAGGGTTTACTCCAGATTTAGTTGCTGGCGCCTGGGTGGGATTTGATGATCATCGTGTTAAGTTTACAAACTGGTATGGTCAAGGTGCAAGAGCTGCTTTACCTATATGGGCAATGTTTATGGAAGGCGCGTATAAAGAATTGAACCTTCCAGTAAAATATTTTACACTTGCTGATGGAGTAGAGATGGAAGCATTTTGTAAAAAAACAATGGAACTTGGCGATTCAAGATTAGCTACAAATGCATGCCCGGAAACCGTTAACGACATTGTTAATACAAGTCACTTGCCTCCGTACTGCGAAATACACACTGGAAATGGTGGAAAAATTATACACGAAAATAAACAAGGTGATACTGGGTGGTAGGCTCCAATTTACAATGCACAATTTAGAATATAAAATTAGGATTCTAGGAAAAAGAAATAATTTTAATTTAGAATAATTATTGATTAAGCCCGGATGGCGGAATTGGTATACGCGCTAGTTTCAGGAGCTAGTGAGAGCAATCTCTTAGGGGTTCGAGTCCCCTTTCGGGCACCACATTTTCCTTTGTACACAAAAAGTAAAAATGCCATTATAATTTCTGTTTCAATGAAGACTAAATCAATGGCTGAAATGAACAGAAGTTGACCGGTGGCACTAAAAAGCACTTAAAAAATATCTAATAAAAAACCCCCACCTAATTTATTAAGTCGGGGTTCTATGATAGAAAAAGACTTATGTCGGTTCTTAACGGGGTCTTTTGCCGGCTCTAATATCTACACAAGCTTTACAAAGTTTTTTGTTGCCTTTCCCTGCAACTTTCTTGCCTCTCTTTATAGCACTGCCTGAAGCACAGACTCCATAGATATGATACACTTCCCCTGTTTTGGAGTGATACGGTGAAATTTGTTTCGGCATAACTGTTTCTCCTTGATTAGTTATTGTTTATTATTAAGATGCCGCCACTTAAGTGACAACATCTTTTTAGTTTTAACAAATTATTCTGTCATCATTTAATGAATGTAATTTCTGCTTGATAAATGTTTGTTATTAACTCGATACGCTGACATAAGTTGAAAATCATATTTGTAAGTTCGGTTATTATTTTGGCAATGTCAAGAAGATTAAACTCAATACCTAATAAAAAAAATTGCTATGTTTAGTCTACTTGTGAAGATTAAAAATATATAGCAATAGAGATGGTTTCATAATAAAAGATTTATTACGTTTAAAAGTCAGCAAACTATTTTGATTTTTTTAACGTGTATCGTTTAATCAGAAGGATAATAAAATGTACTCTGCACTAATTTTAGTATTACTTGCATTAGCGGTAATGCTTTTTTTAAATGGTTTAAAAGCAAGAAATAGAGTAAAAATGTTTTTGGGAGTTATTATTGCACTTTTATCTCTTGGATTTTTCTGGTTTATGGGATTCTGGGGCGAAGCTTTGTGGTTTGGAGCTTTAGGCTATAGCCACAGGTTCTGGCTTGAAATTATTTATAGTATAGTATTTGGGATTTTAGGGGCAGTGATTGCTTTTGGCGGTCTTTATCTGTTAACTATTTACCTGCCGTCATCTGCGAAATATGTAAGATGGGCATCTGTTTTAATCGGAACTTTTTCCGGTGGAGTATGGGGCTATTCAAATTGGGATACAATTATGAAGTATTGGGATAAGATCCCCACAAATTTAGTTGACCCGATTTTTGGAAGGACTCTCGGATTTTATCTTTTTACATTACCAATGCTGGATAGTCTTAATACTCTGTTATTTACCATCTCCTTCTTTGGTTTTGTTGCCTCATTTATTGCAGCGTTTGTGCGTATAAGCCCCCAGGGAATGTTCTTTTATTTGCCCCCTTCGGTATCAGAATCAACTAAGAAACTTCATTCGTCACTGTACTTAAATGCTTCAGTTTTTCTT
>Ga0307423_1001250_pt1 | contig 15577 bp, 14 predicted proteins | sample SalMarWE160310MG_FD_202154 | JGI IMG/M metagenome (GOLD analysis project Ga0307423, IMG submission 202154) | Salt marsh sediment microbial communities from the Plum Island Ecosystem LTER, Massachusetts, United States - WE1603-10 | ecosystem: Environmental > Aquatic > Marine > Intertidal zone >...
ATCTCCAGGAGCTTATCAAAAGCCGGACGGTCATAGTCCCTGAGAAGGAGTAAGGCGAGTCCGAAGCACGGCCGCTCAACCTCATCGATCGACTTAGCCTCCTTAACCTTCTCCGCAATCGTACACATAAAGGTCTTGATACCCTTAATAACCTCAGCGCTCAGCCGAATCGACTCCACCGCAGTTGCAAACTTCTTTCCTCTCCAATCGAGTTGCTGTCTTGTCGCCTCGGCTTCTTCCTTACGCCTTTCCTGCTCAAGGAGCTTTTCAACCCGCCGCTTCAGCAAGTCGATGGGTTCTTTGCTATCGTCTGTCATTCTCTGGCTCCTTCCACGTTATTGACCCAGGGAAATGTACCTATGCTCACGCCCCCGTGCCCTGGCTAAAGTTCTTGTCCAGAAACGCAAGGAGTTCTTCGTGCCACAGGTCGGGTTGATCCAAATAACAAGGATGCCCCGCGTCTTCAAAGATCTTAAGTTCCGCTCCGCTGATTCTCTCTTCAAGGAGCCTTCCCGAGTCCAGCGGGGCCACACGATCCTTGCTCCCCCACAGAACGAGACAAGGAACCTGGATCGTATGTAACTGTTCCATTTTTTCGCGAACCCCGACAGCCCCGATCAACACCAGCCCGCCGACCAACTCGGGCTGTTCTAGGACGAAGTCCAAACTGATCTTGCCACTCATGGACGGCCCCACGAGAACCGGGCGGGACAGCGATTCCTGCTGGATGAAGGCTTGCAGAATTCTTTCATAGGGCAAAGCACACCCCGGGGACCTGCCAAATCCTGGAAGATCGATGGCATATGCCCTGTAACCGCCATCACCTAACCGATCCAGTGTATCGAGTTCCTTCCAGGTGGCAGACTGAAATCTGGCGCCATGCAGGAGCAAAACGGGGTATCCCTCAGGGTTGCTGGTTCGCAGGCAGTGAACCTGACACGGTCCCAGACTCACATCCCCGGAAACGATTTCTGCCATTTTCACCTCCCCAGTCTATTGATTGTTGGATTACGGGAGCCATCGGTCTAAACCCTGACGTTGCATCATCAAGGTAAAGTACACCCTAATGTTGCAAAAGTTGAGGATGCCGCAGATGCAAGGCGTCAAGGTTTTGGCTGTAGTCGTCTACGCCGAATCCTTGACAACAAAGCAGATGCGGTATCATCGGCTTTCCCGAAGGGTAAACAACAGGGCGATTATCACATGGTCCAAAGACGTCACCAGAAGAGGCTTCCACGAACTACATGTCAGCGCCGCCGAAGCGCGTGTTAACAAATAGTTATTACCTCTGAGCCCTGTTGTATATGCAACATTAGGGTACATTGAGGGGACAGGGGTGTCAACAATATCCACTCCCAAAAACACCTCTAAGGCCACGTGGCCCCGCTATCGCCGGATTCCGGGCCCGCTCAAAATACTCATGGGTGAGCCGCCATCTTTTATCGAAATGCGCCGGCATCTCTTCGGTGTGGAAATGATCGTAAAGCCCCCTCGACCCACATTTTAATGGTATTGCGACAAATCCAGAGTCCCTTGTGGGGGCATCCGGTTAACCCAAAATATCTTAAGGTTCGGTCAAGAAGCTTGATGTATTTTCGACTTCCGATAGGCCGGATATTGTAAAGAAACCAAGACTGGCGTCCCCACCAAAAACCATTTTTCGTTGAAATCTCGATTCCGTTAAGATAAGAGTTGAATATCTTGGTATTTCGTAGTGTTACGATTTTTGGAAGGGAGTTTCAGAATCTCCAGCCCCAAATATCTCAAGGTTCAGCGAGTCATCTTAAATCAATTAACAGCGTTTTGATCTGGTGATTAGAGATGCAGGGGCACGGCGTGCCGTTCCCGTGCTGCTCGCGCCCGTGCCTATTTTGTCACGGTATGCGTACGGAGACGGCTATGTTTGTTCGGCAACGTGTTGCATGGGGAAATGGTGTTGAACGAATCCGGAACGATTGTTCGCGATGAATGGCTGAAGACGGCCGAAATTCGAGACAACATCAAAATGGATGGTTTTGTCGTCATGCCCAATCATGTCCATGGGATCTTCTTGATCACAGGTTTTGCGGGCACGGCGCGCCGTGCCCCTACAACCTGGAATACCCTGACCGACCCCGGGGCTGGATTCTCATCAATGTTTGATTTTAAGGAAATAGGGGACGCTGGTGAAATATTGACATTTGTCCATCCAACGCCCTGATTGCTTTCCCCGGTAGAAGAAAGGGGAGGTCTATGATTTTACCCTTTTCGCCTTCACATAAGCTTAAGCTTGTTGTTTTCCGCTATGTTCTAACCTCGCAATAAAGATCTGCTCACAGCCGACCGGGAAATCTTTAATCGCTTGGCTATATCTACTGTGGTCATCCTCTGTTCTGACCATGGTCATCAGACCATGATTCTTATTCTTTGCACAAGCATATACCCACGAGCCCAGCGGAGTAACTTGATTGGCTGTTCGGAATATCTCATTTTTTCCCATATGAGTCTCAATAAGTCAGTGTTCGCAGATATGGTCCGGGAAGAGGCCTTAATGCCAAGCCGCTTCAAGCGATGTGAAAGATGCGGAAATTTCTTCTATCACCGCACGGCGCAAGAGAAAAAATATTGTAGCCTGACTTGTTCCAGCTACGTGCAACAACAAAAGTATAGGAGCAGGGCTAAATAGAGCATTATACAGTCGGATTTGTTCGCATGCGATAAACTCCGGCAATGGAAAGGGCGGGCTATAATTCTCAACCGTATGAACAAATCCTGCCTGAAACAATGGGACCCAGAAAAACACACTTGGAGTCGGTTGTGCGGCCTGACCATGATAGGGTATAGAGTCAGGGTAGCTCCTCAATCTACAGGTTTCGAAAAGAAATGTTTATTATGATGCCCATTCTCCAGACAGGACGGATGGATGATATCTTTAATGATTCCAGCACGTAAAACGTAGAATAGTTGGCAAGAGATCGCAACTAATCTTTGACAAAATTCGTCCATTAGCGGAAGTCAGTTTTGGCAAGGTGGGGAAGCGCTTTAAATCAAAAATCTTGCTCTAATCGTTAAATTTTGGTATAAAATCATGTGAAAGACGTTTGTCTCGTCTGTTATCCTTGTTAAAGAACTCGGAGGTGAATGCGATGGAAGACCAATATGGTTGGGTTATGAATCGGAAGATCATGGTTCTCATAATCCTTTTGGTATTTTCTCCGGCGATCGCCAAGATCATTCTGAGTATTATTGGAATATTCTGGCCCCTCAATTGAGCCTCAAGCCTAGTCCGGATTCCAAGACGGCAATTCGAACTCATTGCCCCTGCACCCTTCTTGTACCTGCTAGTATTTGCCAAGCTCGGCCCCATTGTTAACCTAACAACTGACAATAGGTAGTTGAAGATGGCCGGACGCTGCTGTGACAACTGAAAGGTGATGAACTCATTAACCGCATGGGCCTCAGTGTGGGGGGACGAGTTCCATAGATGCTGGATTCATGGAATGGTTTTACCAGGGCCCTGCTATCCTCTATCTGCTTAGGACGTGAAAAGAAGCACCCCCATGAGAAGTGACCTACCTTGAAACCGGGCGGAGACAGGGAATAACGTCAAATATGGTTACCATAAGACTAGGATGTGAGACCAAAGAAGAAGTCTACCGGAGCCCAAGGCTGGGTCCGATTACAGTGCTTCGACGTAGAACATGGGTAGAAACGATTGCCATTCCGGAGAAAAGATACAACAAAACAAATCTCGTTTGTCCGATATGCCACAGCGTTTTTAGACTGAAAGTCTATAGTAAGGCAAGGGCCCGTCTTAGAAAGTTTTATTTTGCCTCTTGTTTCTTCACGATTGCAGCGAGTGGGATCGTTTTTGGAGTGTTTGCCGGTAGTGAAAGAGGCTTTTTGGGTTATAGTATAGCGGCCCCTTTCATGTTTTTCACTGTATGGCAGTTGTCAAATGGTATTCGCGGAAGATTTGACCCCAGTGATCTTATGTCTCACGCAGGAGGGAAGATCCACAGGATTTATGATGAGAAAAAAGTCATCTTTCCCGATTAATGGGGACAACCGACTGCATCCTGATTCTCCATAGAAGTTCCGTATACGTGCTATTCTTCCTGACTCCATCCCAAGCAGTGTTTAAATTTGGCTTTGAAAGCTCGAGTCATGGAGCCTGCTTCGAATCAAGGACCTGTCGAGTATAGACTACAAGAAAAAGTCTTAAAACGACCCCATTTCATGATTAGCCAATGAGTCATTGCAACCCGGGGCGGAGTAGGGTTCCAGTCCCAAGATCGCCCCTCCCAATCACGACTCCGAACCTCTGTACGGCCTCCCCTCCTCATCCCAGCCCCGTAGACGATAGTAGTCCGTGAGCATCGCCTCGAGCTCGGCCTCGGTGATCCTGTGACCGCCCCCGAGCGCCTCTTTGTAAAGCCGCCCGGGAAGTCGGTCGTCCTCCCGTCTGAGGCCTTCCCGGATATTGAAGGTTCGAACGGTATCCGAAATGCCGGCGCTGATCGTCTTAAGTTTCTTCGTATCCGCGTCGATCCCGGTGACGGCCTCAACCACTTCACACAGGGCTTTCCATGGATAAAGGTCGCGATAAAACCGACAAAGAATCAGCGTATCAAAGAGGGTGAGACGGTCCTCAAAGTCCACGAACATGGCTGCTTTGCCTTCGATGGTCTTCGGATCGATCATACCCGTGAGTTCCGGTTTGTAAAAGGTCGCCCGCAGATGACAAGCCCCTCGATCTGAGGTGGCATACCCGAGCCCGACCCCCTTCAGGACCCTCGGATCGTAGCCGGCCGGCTCGAGGCCTTTCACATGGACAGCAATATCCTCGAGCTTCCATTCGCTGGCCGCCGCCTTGATGCCCCGGGCCAGAAGCGCCCCGATCCCTTCGCCAAAGGCGATCTTCTTCAACAATCCGGCCATGGCATCCACGTCGCCGTAATCGACGGGATAATCAGTCTTTCCCCTGCGGGCGGCCTCAATGGTGAACCCGCAAAGGTTTCCGGCGGTGATCGTATCCATCCCGAGGCGATCACAGATATCGTTGAGATAGGCAATTTCCTCGATGCTGTCGATGAGACAAAGGCCCCCAAACGCATAAATGGTCTCGTATTCAGGGCCTTCAAGGCGCAGGCCCGCGTGCCGTCCGGACTTGATCCTTGTCATGCGACCGCAAGCCATAAAACACTTCAAGCAGGCCCGTGGGGTGACCTCGCACTGCTCGTGAAGGGCATCGGCGCTGATCCGGGGCCATTTTTCATAGGTTCCTTCGGACCAGTACCGGGTGGGAAAGCCCCCTGCTTCATTCATCACCTTGACCATCATAGGCGTCCCCTTGGACTTATAAGCCGCCACCTGGGGATGCTCCTTGGCCTCCACGGCCAATTGCTTGGCAAGGCTCGCCACGGCCTTTCTGTCTGCCAACGGCCTGTGGCAATCACCCTGGAACACGATCGCCTTCAGCTTTTTGCTTCCCATGACCGCACCGGCGCCTGTCCGGCCGGCCGATCGCCAGTAATCGTTCTCTATGACTGAGAAACAAACCCCGTTCTCTCCTGCCGGTCCTATCACCACGGCACCGGCCCGCCACCTGCTGAGCCTCTTCTCCCCAAACCGTTGGACAGCGTTCTTCTCCGTCTCATGGGTGTCCTTTCCCCACAGGTCGCCCGCTTCGTGAAAAGCTGCGCCCTCGGGGTCAACCACTAAAACCGTAGGGCCCCGGCTCCGACCCTTGATCACCACCGCATCATATCCCGCAGCATCCATGGCCTCCGGAACCCTGCCTCCTGCGTACGATTCGGAATAGATGCCGGTCTGGGGGGACTTGGTGAAAACACCATACCTGGAAGAGCCCCAAATCAGGGTTCCACACACCGGGCCCGTGGCAAAGATGAGGTGATTGTCCGGACTGAACGGATCCACGCCGGGCAGGTTCAAGGATAGAAGGAGGTGGGATCCAAGGCCTTTTCCGCCAAGGGTCGTTCGGAGCACGTTCTCTTCAGCGGCTTGAACGTGAAAGCGTCTTTCCGTTAAGTCAACAAAGAGAATTCGCCCGTAGAATCCGTGCATGGGTGCCGCCTTCACTTTGTGGAAATTCTTTTGAATATGTTCTTAGATAAATCGAACGCCTGAGGAGGGAACTCTTTTTTGTTTTTGACGCTTCGCTTCACCAAGCGCTTTGGACAAAAGTCCGCAAAATGGGCTCGACCGGGGTTTTGGAATGGCTTCTACTCTCCCTCAATATCAATGATCTCAAGCTCCTTGCCGGATATAAGGGATAGCGTCATTTCCTGACAGTGGGGACAGATGAAGTACATGTCTTTGACTTCAAAATCAAGCTTACAAACATTGCAGTGGGCCATAATAGGCGCTATCTCCGCAATTAGTTTGGCCCCTTCGGCAAGGGTCCCCTGTGCGATCACGTCAAAAGAAAAACTGAGCGCCTCAAGCACGATCGTAGAAAGTTCTCCGATGCGGAGGCGTACCTGAGTGACTGTTGTCAGGCCGCTCTTCTCCCCCTCTTCCACCACAATTTTGAGCAAGCTCTCAGCCACAGCCAGTTCATGCATCAGTCAAGAAATCCCTCCTGAACGGTAATCTGGCTGCGGTTGCGCAACTCAGTCACGAACGCCTCCATGGCCCTCTGCCTTTTCTGAAGGAGAAGGCTGGCGGTAATTTCCGACTTCCTCGCCTCAAATCCTTTCGGGTCGGGTTCTTCCCGGGCCTTGAACCGAATCACGTAATAGCCCTGTCGGCCTTTGATGACACCATCCGGCAAAGGATCCGACTCACTCAGGGAAAAAGCGGCATGCTGGACTTCCTGCTCGAACCCGAGGCCTGAAATGGCTCCGGAACGGCCGAAAAAATCCGTGCTTTCCGGTTTCAGTTTTCGGCCCGCCGCCACCGCTTGAAAGTCAGCACCGCCTTTCAAGTCATTGAAGAAGGCCTCGGCATCTTCTTTGGCCTTTTCATCTTTTCTGGCCTCGATCAGGTCTTTCTTCACCTTGTCTTCGACGGTTTTCAGTTCCGGAATGCTCGCAGGCTGCCGGCCCACAGTTTGCAGGATATAGTATCCGTCAGAGAGTTCAAGGGGCTCACTCACTTCATCCTCTCCCAGGTCGAAAGCAACTTCAGCAAATTTGCGCCCCTCCTTGATGTCTTTAATGGACTCGTTTTCGGAAAAGAAACCGGTCTCATGAACTTCCAGATTCTGGCCTTCGGCCACGCCCCCCAGACTTCTGGCCCTGTAGCAGGCATCGTAGAGCTGCTCTGCCCGATCAAAGGCAAGGGTTCTGGCTGCATCCTTCTTGAGCTTGTCGCGGATCTGCTCAGCCGCCTCTTCTAAAACCGGCTCCTTGGCTTCCTGAATGTCTTCCACCTTGATAATGTGCCATCCAAAAGGCGTCTTCACCGGTTCGCTGATTTCGCCTTTTTTCATGGCAAAAGCTGCATCTGAAAAAGGCTTTACCATCCTTTCCCTGGCAAAAAAACCGAGGTCACCTCCCTTTTCGCGGCTCCCCGGATCTTCCGAATACTTCTTGGCCAGCTCGGCAAAATCCTTGCCTGACCTCGCTTCTTTCAGCACCTCCAGAGTTTTTTTTCTTGCCGCCTCAATGGCTTCTTGATCGGCATTCGGTCCCAGCCTGAAAAGGATATGGCGAGCCCTCACCTGCTTGGGCGTGCCGTAGTCTTTCTTATTGAGGTCAAAATGGCTCTGGACCATCTCTTCGGTGACTTCGGCCTCGGCCTCAAAACGGCGGAAATCGACACGAAGGTATTTGACATTGATCTTGGGGGGTATCTCGTATGCCGCCTTGTGTCCGGCAAAATAGGCTTCGATCTCCTGCGGGGTCACCTCAATATCCCCATAGGCCGACGGTTTGAAAACCACATAGTCGATGCTCACTTTCTCTTCGAGCCACTGATACATTTCGTGAGCGTCACCCTCCGACACCTTGATACTCCCCAAAATGAAACTTTGAACCTTTTCAACGAGCAGTTCATTTTTCTTGCTCTCTTCGTACATTTCAGGGGTCATCCCGTTCAGGGATAGAATTCGCTGGTACAACTGCGGATTAAAGCGGCCCTCACTTTGGAAAGCCGGTACCTGTTGAATGGCTCTGAGCAAGTCCTGGTCGGTCACGCGAAAATTGAGGCGGTTTGCCTCCGCCAAAAGGATCCGTTGATTAATGATTTGATCCAGAGCCTGCTTCCTGAGATTAAGGCTTTTAATCAGCTCATCATCGAATGCATTGCCGAACTGCCTGCGGTAGGTCTCAAGAAGCTGATCATAGGCATGACGGAACTGCTGGACGACGATGGGCGCCCCGTTCACAACGGCCACGCGATTGCTTCTCTGGGCACTACGGTTGTACCCATACCAGAACACGAACACGATGATAATGGCGCCCAAGGCGACCTTGATCAGCCATGACTGGGCATGTTTTCTCATTACGTTAAGCATAAAGACCTCACGTCAGGGGAGTTCCCCCTCTCCGATTTTCAACGGGAACAAAAAAGAACCCATCCCGGATGGATGGGCATTTTTGTTTTTAGCACTAAAGCATACCTTAGTCAACCAGGCTGATCCCCCCCGCGAGAACTTCTGGCGGGTTTTTTGCATAGTGGTTCTCATAATAATGTTCCGTTATGAAAGAGGTGTTGGGCCAATGGTGGAAGAGGGCAAGGCAGCAAGGGAATCGCTTCAATTCGGCCCACAATGCCTTCAGTAGCCTTGCGGATAGTGCTGCAGGAAATGGCTGTGGGCCTGCGTTCACCGAATCCCTCTGCCGCCCCGCGGCTTGTGCCAATCGGAACGTATTTATGAGAACCGCTATAACTGTAGCTGAGACAAAATGAGCCAGACCATACCCCGGGGGAGGAGACAGGATGAAAACTGCTAAGTATGCCATTTTGGCAACAGCCTTGATGATTACCCTGCTTGGGTGCTCGAGTCCACAAGCAAGGAGGGACGTCCTTTTTCAAACATCCACGATCGATGCGCTGCTCGTTGGCGTCTACGATGGAGAGATGACTTTTAAGGAGCTGAAGCACCACGGGGATCTGGGCCTGGGCACATTTAACGGCCTGGATGGAGAGATGATCGCCCTTGACGGCCAATTCTATCAAATCAAAATGGACGGCGTGGCTTATCCGGTGGCGGATTCCATGAAGACCCCGTTTTCGGTGGTCACATTTTTTGAAGCGGACGACGCCCGTCAGTTGAACAAGAAAGTGAATTATGAACAGCTGACTCAGTACCTGGATAGCGTTATCCCCACTGAAAATATCTTTTATGCCATTAGGATTGATGGGGTCTTCAGCTATATCAAGACCAGAAGCGTACCCGAGCAGCATAAGCCCTATCCGCCTCTTGTGGATGTGGTGAAGCATCAGGCCGTTTTCGAGTTTCATGACACGGAGGGCACGATTCTGGGATTCCGAACACCGGGGTATGTGAAGGGGATTAACGTCCCGGGCTATCACCTGCATTTCATCACGGCGGACAAGAAAGCAGGCGGCCACTTGCTCGCATGTGAAATGGAAGATGTTGAAATAGAACTCGACTCGACTTCAATGTTCACCCTTGTTTTGCCCGAAGATAAGGATTTCGCCCAGGCGGATTTGGCCAAGGAGAGACACAAAGAACTGGAGAAGGTCGAGAAACAATGAGGCAGGGAAAGCTCCCTATTCCTTTAGCCTGAATCTCAGACTTCCTTCTTCTACTTTGATTTCCTCGACACCGGCCGCAAAAGCACGCCAAAATCCTTCCTCCCCCCCAAATTCTTTCACCAGGTCCACGTTCTTCAGGTTACCCAGCCAGGCATTGGGGAGAGGAACGCCCCAGACACTGATCCCTTTAAGGGCCACGACCGGTCTGCCGTCGACATAGGCAAGGCGCAGGCCTGCGGTGACCTTAAGCGTCTTGCCACCCACAACGGGAAGATCCTCATCCAGGGGCAGGAGCAGCTTCATACTGGCCAGATCATCGGACAAATCAATCGCCAGCTTCTTTGCAAGGTCCGTATTCTTCGCCAACAGGGCGTTGACCTCTCTTTCGCTCAGGACAATATCCCGTCCGGCCGCTTCTTCATCATAGCGCTCGGGTTCCAGGGGCATCTCCTCAGTCGACTGCGAGCGCTGCTTGCTTGAACGTGAGGGTTGTTGAAAGGCGTTCAGTCTCTCTATCTTGGCTTCGAGGGCCGTCTCTTCCTTCGCGCTCAACGTCACCGGCTTTAATTCTTTGGGAAACATGTAAGATGTAACGGCCCATACCGCGATCACCGTTGAGATGATGGTTGCGGCCAACACGATACCGAGGACCTTCAACCACCCAAAACGCGATGCGGTTTCCGGGGACACTTGATCGGATGTGTCGTTGTTCAAAGGTTCGGACCCATTCAGATCCCTTTGATTGCCCTTCTCAGGCACATTGATGTCGACCATAATTTTGCCCCCACTTTCGTCACACGCAAAAAGAACCAGATTTGGAGGACCTGGCTTTGTCAGGCCCCCCAACGAAGTAATCTCCGACCCCGCCCATCGAAGATCCCGCCATGCCGGGCAGGACGTGGCTTCCATTCATAGAAGCCTTGATTGTCCGGTGAGCCAAAAACCTACGGCGCTATCAATCTCACCGTTGGGAAATATGATTGATATCTGGAGACATCTCTTGTGATCAAATCCAGATTTAGGACGGCGGCTTGCGCGCCAATATAAAAAACGGGCAAGGGCGTTGTTTTGACGCCCTTTCTCTTCTTGTACGCGAGGTAGACTTTGCCTGCCAGGAACAATGCTTCTCTGGGGATTTCCAACATCTGTAAACCAGCTCTGGCTATTGCAGATTCGAGGGCCTCTATCCGATCAAAACCGACGGAGATTTCAGAATAAACGATCGGGTTGATATACAAGGCCCCAAATTCATCATACTCGTCCAGTTTTGATTCTGACCAGCCGGCCCATTTCGGATCATCCAGAAAAACATCCAGAAGAATATTCGAATCGACCAGAACCCCTTTCATCGGCTTTCTCTGGTTAAGGCCATAATTTCATCCGTGGTCATCTTGACCGTGGCTATTCCCCTAAGTTTCCGAAACTTACGGGCTGCGGCATCTTTTCCTTTTGTCTTCACAAGATAGACGCGGCCCTTTTCTTCAACAAAATCGACCTCGGCCGCCGGCGTGATTCCCAGTTTTTGACGAATGTCCAGAGGAATCGTGACTTGTCCCTTTGTGGTGACCCGCATTATTGCACCTCCAATGGTGTGTAATACCGGTAATAGTATTACTTCGGCCGGGCCGTGTCAAGCATGATCTTATGGCATCTATAAAGGCATTGTAGGCCGAATTGAAGCGATTCCTCTTGCCACCTGACGCAGGTTGCACTCTTGGCCAAACACCTCTCCCATAACGGAACATTATTATGAGAACGACCTCCAATAAAACACTTTGTGATGCCCCGGCGTCTGGTTTAACGCGTTTTGTGCTGCCTGCGTAATGGATGCTAGCGGTCAGACCGAAAAATAATCAAATTCCGGACCAGAGCCCCGAGGCCTATAACCAGGGGAAGTATGAAAGAGGAATAAAGCACAGAAATCGGGCGGATGGTCGACAGGATGTGACGGGTCAGGCCGCGGCCTGCTTTTTGATGCGGTTGGGCCCCAGTTGCTTCAGTTTTTCTTCCAGTGCCCGGGTGATACGCAGAAATTCCACCGGCATGTTCGAGGCAATCGTGGAGAATTGAAGACGCTCCCTCTCAAGGCCGATTTCCTCAAGCATCCTCCCGGCATCCTCCACACGCCACTCGGCAAAGGTGTTTCCCCTCTCTGATTTGCAGTTATCCTTGTGGCAGGCGAAGACCAAAACCCCGTCTGCGCCGGCCTGGAACGCCGTCAGAATATAGTCCACATCCACTTTGCCGGCACAGGGGACCCTGATCATCCGCAGCCCTTCAGGAAGCACACTGCCGAAAGTGCGAGCCATCTCACCCGCTTCATAGGCGGAATTCTGACAGCAGAAAGCCACGATTTGCGGTGAGTCTGGCCGGGTCTCCCCGGCAAGCACGATTTGATCTTTAATCCGATCGTCCTCGTAATCCACCAGCTGGATCGCGTCCATGGGACACTCACTCGCGCAGATCCCACACCCCTGGCAGGCGACCGGTGAAATAATTGCCCGGTTGTCCCACGAGATGGCACCGTGAGGACAAACCCTGTAACAAGTCAGACATATGGTGCATTTGCCCCGGTGAATCTTTGCCTTTTCCTTGGGCACCAACCTCTCGCCGGTTCCCAGCAACCGGCTGATTTCCAGCACGGCATTTTGGGCATCCGTCCATCCCTGCCTCAAGCTGGCAGGTTGACGGGCGGAACCGATCACGTAGATCCCCTCCCGATTGGAGCGAACGGGATAGAAATGCACGTTGTCGGGTTGAAAAAACCCCGGGGGATCTCGGTCAATCCGTAGCACCCTTCCCAACGCCTCGGTCTCCGGATGGGGCAGAATCGCCTCTTCAACGATCACCACATCCGGGGTGAGTTCCACATGGTCATGCAAAACGTTATCATAAAGGGTGGCTGAAAAACTCGCGCCGTTCTGTTTCACGAGAGGTGCTTCCCTGACCTTGAAGTAGAGAACACCTTTTGCCCGGCTTTCTTTATAAAGGGTCTCAAGGCCCTCAGCGGCGAGTTTCACATTTCCCACAAGGATTGTGGTCTGTAATCCCGCGGAATCCTGAATTTCCACGGCGCTCCGAATGGCCCTCTCCATAACGACGGGATGCCCTTCCTGCTTAAGTCCAACAAGAAAAAGGACTTCCCTGGAGCCGTCGCCCGTGAGACGCGCTTTCTCTTCAGCAGAGACAAGCACGCGCTCAAGCTCGGACTGACTCAAAACATTTTCATGACCGTCGAGCCCGTATGACTGGTCCATGGACACTTTCTGGGCCTCCAAGGCGACGACCACGGCCCCAACATTCCTTTCGAGAAAGTTATCGCCCTGTACCAATCGGATATGGAAATCACCCGGGGCGCCGTTCACCGAGACGACCCTCGACGAAGTCAGGACTTCAATCCCCCCATCCTGCCTGGCGGCCTCCAACAGGTCAGACAGTTCCCCCTCGCTCGCCGCAATGAGCTGTTGAGACGGACCCTGGGCGCCGATGCTCTCACCACCCTCCACAAGTAAAACCGAGAACCCGGCATGGGACAGTTCAGAAGCTACCTTGATCCCGTTCCAGCCTCCACCAATCACAAGAACGGTGGTGTTCATGGGTATTCTATTCACTTCGGCCATGAATCACCCTCAAATACCGCGCCGCCCGTTGAGCCGCCTGGCCTGCCTGGGCGATGGAATCAGCAATATCCTTCGGACCCTGAACCGTACCCGCCAGGAAAATTCCCTTGCGGCCCGTGGTAGTACTGTCGAGCGGATCGGTCGAGGCCAGAAATCCGTGCGGGTCCACGGCCAGATTCAACGTCTCAGCAAGGGCCGGATTACTCAGTCCCGGCATAATGCCTACCGAGAGAACCACGAGGTCAAAAGATTCTCTGCTCGCCCGACCGGTCTTTTCGTCGCCGTAGCAAACGATGAGCCGGTCTTCATCCCCCTGAAAGATGTCTCCGGGCATATGGCGCACAAAGCGGATATGATCCTTGGCCCGCTCGTAGAACCGGGCAAAATCCTTCCCACAGTTCTGAATATCCATGTAAAAAACGGTTGCCTCCATCCCGGGAAAGCGATGGCTGATGGCCTCGGCCATCCGTATTGCGTAAGCACAGCAGACCTGGGAACAGAAACCATGGCCCAGCTGGTGATCGCGGCTTCCTACACATTGTATGAAGGCGATCTTTTCAGGGGCTCTGTTGTCCGAAGGGCGCAGAACCTCGGCCTTTTCCCTCAACATCCGCTCCAGATCCAATGCCGTGATCACGTTCTTGTTGATCCCGTATCCGTATCGAGGTCGCGCCACGGGATCAAACGCATGAAATCCGGTGGCCACAATGATGGCATCGGCAACCCCTTCAAGCGCTTCAGCCCCACGGTCCAGGTCGATGGCCTTTTCCGGGCAAATCGCCTCGCAGAGCCGGCAACTTCCATCCTTGAAGTAGAGGCAACAACGCTCCTCAACCGCGTATAGGGGAACGTCATTTTTGGAAAACCCCCGCAGAATAGCCCCTGGGGCGGGGCACTTTTCAAAACAAATGCCACAATCGGTACATCTTTTCGGATCAATATAGAGGGGGCGACGGGAAAGGACATAGGAGAAGGCGCCGTTGTGGTCAACGCCGCTTAACTGGGATCTGAGACGGACTTTGATCCGGGGTTCCTGAATGACTTCTAACAGCCTTTTCTCTACAGAACATGCCCCGCACTTCTGACACGCTTCAGCTGCCTTGCAGCAAAATTGAATGGCGTGGCCTCCCAGGAAAGAGCTCTGCTCTGCCAGTTCGATGTCAAAATTGAGCTGAGCCAGTTCCCAGGCTGCCGTGAGCCCGGCAATCCCCCCGCCAAGAACCAGGATTCTTCTCGACGCCTGAGCCTGCAACTTATCCTTTGAACCCGCGTTCAACAGAGGCTCCTGATTTCATTTAAACGTCTCTTGGCTTCAACGGCGCTCATAGCAGGTCCTCGATCATCTCCTCATGACCCGGAGCCGAGATGTGCACCCCCCGACACAGATTGGCGGCTTTAATGTCTTTAAGAAGACGCCCTGCGATCTCAACGCATGTTGTCATGTCGCCCCCTTCAATCTCCCCAAGGAGGCTCTCGGGCACAAACAGCCCCGGATAGCTCCCATCCCGGTACTTGGCCACCTCTTCCGGGACGAGCAGGCGAACCCCTGCCAAGACGCTGATGTTGCTCCCCCTCACATGCTCCATGAACCTTGAAAGGTATTGAATGTCAAATACCGGGTGTGTCACCAGAAAGGCGGCACCGGCGGCAATCTTCTTTTGCACCTTCAACAACTGGGGCTCTATGGGATCGGCCTGGGGATTGGCCACGGCTCCGGGACAAAATTCGGGGCTGCCGGCCAGGGGATGGCCCGCCATGTCGTATCCTTCGTTCAGGGCGTTAGCCGCTTGCAGAAGATGAACCGAATCGATGTCATGGACCGGCTTGGCGTCCGCATGGTCCCCGAACTTGATATGATCGCCGCTGACGCAGAGAATATTCTTGATCCCTGAAGAGGCTGCCGCCAGGAGATCCGACTGCAGGGCTAATCGGTTTCGATCCCGGCAGGTCACATGCATGATCGGCTCCACGTCCTTCTCAAGGGCGAGCCTGCAGACAGCCCATGGACTCATGTGCATTAAACCATGATGGTTATCCGAGACCCCCACAGCGTCAACCATCCCTTTCAGTCTGACGATGAGCTCGCTCGGGGCGCTGAGGTCCGTTCCCTTGGGAGGATAAACGCTGGCCGTCACCAAGAAATCGCCTGAGGCCAGCGCTTCTTTAAAAGGTCGTGCCATAGTTATTCGTATCTCCTCTTATAGGCTTCGTGAATGATTTTCGCCGGATGTTGCTGCACGCCGAACTTCTTGGGGGGCAAGATTTGCTCCATTCTGTCCAGCCTTCCC
>Ga0307423_1001251_pt1 | contig 15577 bp, 13 predicted proteins | sample SalMarWE160310MG_FD_202154 | JGI IMG/M metagenome (GOLD analysis project Ga0307423, IMG submission 202154) | Salt marsh sediment microbial communities from the Plum Island Ecosystem LTER, Massachusetts, United States - WE1603-10 | ecosystem: Environmental > Aquatic > Marine > Intertidal zone >...
CGGGATCGCCAATGTCATGGTTATCTCAGTCCTCGAACGTAGGTCGGAGATCGGATTACGCCGTGCCCTGGGCGCCAAGCGAATTCACATCGCCGGACAGTTCATCACCGAGAGTGTCCTCCTATCGGCATTGGGCGGAGTCACCGGGGTGACCCTCGGCGCCACCATCACCTACGTATACGCCAACCAGCAGCAGTGGGTCGTCGACATCCCGGTGCGGTTTCTGGCCGCGGGAGTAGCAGCCGCATTGCTGGTAGGCACCCTGGCGGGCCTATACCCGGCCGCACGCGCTGCCCGCATGGACCCGGCGGAAGCCGTTCATCCCGCTGGATAGGCGTCGGCCATCCTCCATCTCGAGGAAGACCCCGTTCCGGCCGAGGACGCCCCGCAGGGCCGCCGCGGGCCTGCCCCCTTGACTCTGTGGAAGAAGTCATCACGGCCAGCGTCACCCCTCAGATCCGGGCGGCCTGCCGTGGAAGTCCGATCTGGGCCGTCCCCGGCGTAGGTGGGTCGTGTCCGTTGCAGATCTAATGCGGCAACCTCCGATGTTGTGTTCACGGTGCGGGGAGCCCGGCCAACGACGTACAGCTGATCACCTATCTGTGCCATGCCGAGGGGATAGATCACAGTTCCTACCCGGTACGCATCCGACACGCGCCGGTGATCCGCTAGATGCCGATACGGGCAGGTCTTCTATCCTCCGTCGCGTGGATTTGGTGGATGTTGATCTTCGAAAGTGGCCTGATATCGCCCATTGGCGCTACTCCGGCTATCTGCTCGGTGATGACGGTCACGGGTCTTGGTTGTACATACCTTCGACCATGACTGCACAGAGGGGGTCGGAGGAACCGAGGCGGGTCAGGTCCGCGTTTGTGACGGTTGTGGACACGTCGAGGTGGTGGACAGCCAACTTCTACATCCGGCATCCGTTCTTGTCCACCTACGTCAACATCAGCACTCCCCCGACGTAGGACGGCAACCGGCTATGTGCTGTGGATCTTGATCTTGACGTGGCACAAGAACTCGACGGGAGAGTTGAGGTTCTCGACGAGGACGAGTTCGCACTGCACCGGCACGCACTCTCCTACCCGGCCGTCCTGATCGCACATGCAAGACAGGCGACTGACCTTGCGGTGCGACTCGTAGTAGACGGCGTGGAACCGTTCGGCACCTCCGCCGAAACGTGGCTCAGTAAGGCTGAGGAGCTGGAAGAGCGAATCCGTCGACAACCGCCCGGTGGCAGCCACCACTGACGCCGCCTCGAACGTTAATGGGCCGGACCGGGCGGTTGGAGTTCCAGGTAGGCGTTGATTGAGAGACTGTCTATCGGATCAAGGTTGTCGGGTAACGCCGAGAGGTGGAATCGGCACACTTCGGTTGCTTCGATACCGCAAGGCTGTTCAACTCCTGTCACTTCATCGGCAACGAAGAGGGCAATGACGTTGTGAACCTCATCGCCGTTGGGGTACCGGTAGAAAAAATCAGGTCCCGACAGCACTGTGAGCAGCTCGAGCCCGCCAGCGGATAGGCCGGTTTCTTCGGTGAGTTCCCTGCGTGCTGTGTCTTCTAGTGTTTCGCCTGGTTCGAGTGCTCCGCCGGGGAGTCCCCAACAGCCGTTGTCTGTGCGGAGAATCATCAGGACCCGGCCATCCTCGTCGATGTTGATGACTCCTGCCCCGACCATGATCAGCGGTTGGGAGCCGACGTGGCGGCGTAGCTGTTGGATGTAACCCATCGACGAAACCCTACCGATTCTATCGACCGTCACCATTGCCGACCGCCGCTCGACAGACAGCTCCTGCCCCGCTGCACGCGCCTCATGTCGGCGGCTGATAAGAAGGCGTCGTTGGGTATCGTGCCAAGATGATCGACCCCCTCACTGGCTATGTCCGCGCCAAGGCCATCTGCCTGTTCCTCAACGAGGATCGGCTGCTGGCCATCGACGGTTACGACCCGACCAAACAACAGCGCTTCTGGGTGCCTGTAGGGGGTCGCGTCGAGTTCGGTGAACTCAGCAGCGACGCCGTCGTCCGCGAGGTGAGAGAGGAACTCTCCACCGAAATCGCGGACCTGGAACTGTTGGGTGTGCTCGAGAGCATCTTCACCTTCGATGGAGGCAAAGGCCACGAAATCGTGTTTGTCTACGACGCCAAGTTCGTCGACGGCTCGATGTACCAACGCATCGAAATCAACGGCGTCGAAGGAGACGACCAGTTCACAGCTCACTGGATCAACCCCAACTCTCCGAAGCATGATTGGCCCCTCTACCCAGAAGGTCTCGCAGGCTTGCTCAGCAACTAGCCGCTCTGGCGCGACCCGATACCGAGGTCGCTCGCCACATACGCGTTGCGATCGACCTGTCGCCTAGCCTGTCACTCATGGGTGAAGCCCGATCTAAGTACACAGGTGGCGACCAGACGTATCTGCGTGATGTGCAATACCGGGACGGGAGCCGTCTCGCCCAGCGCGCCAACCTGCACATCAAATACCGAACGGCGCCGACGCCGTTCTTCGACTGGGTCGGCGAGCGGTTCGAACTGTTTGACGGAGCCGATGTCCTCGAAGCGGGCTGCGGCACCGGCTGGTTGTGGGCGGAGTCGACGTTTGCGATCCCTACCGGCGTGACTCTGACACTCAGCGATCTGTCACCGGGAATGGTCAACGAAGCCGTAGCCAACGTCGAAGCATCTCACCGGGTAGACAACGTCACAGGGCAGGTTGCGGATCTCCAGGCATTGCCGTTCGAGTCGGCGTCTTTCGACCGGGCCATCGCCAACCACATGCTCTACCACCTACCCGACCCCGCACAGGGTATCGCCGAACTAGCGCGGGTGCTCCGCCCGGACGGCATCGTCATTGCGGCCACCAACGGACCGGCGCATCTTCGCGAGTTGTGGGAGATCCGGGCTCGCGTCTTCGGCACCGAACCAATCGACGAAACAGCCACCGTATTCGGCCCCGAAATCGGCTTCCAAATCCTCCGCGGCTACTTCAGCGAAGTCCACTGGTACGAATACCCCGACCAGCTCATCTGCACCGACCCCACCGACGTCATCGCTCACATCTGCTCCGCCCCACCAGCCGAAACCGCAACCACCGAACAGCTCTCCCGGCTCACCGACGAGGTAGAACAAGCATTCAACAAGGCAGGGGGAAGACTGACGGTCACCAAAGAAGTGGGCTGCTTCGTCACCCAAGGCCAACGGAGTTGACCCAGCGTGACGGGAACCGTGGATCAGACCGCATCGATCTCAGCTCTGTCGGGTACGAGCTTGAAGAAGATGAAGCCGGGCTGAGCAGTCAGCTGGCGGTAGGCGTCGGGACAGACTTCTGCCATATGTGGATCGGGCAACGGTTCCACCAGCTTCTCGATTAGGAAGCAGGGGCCGCTGAAGTCGCTGGCTCTCCACCGGCTTGAGACGTCGAGAGTTCCTGCGGTGAAACCTCCCGAGCCAGAGGGCCACTATCGTGACCGAGGGCAAGGGAGGAGTGGATTTGGGTGACCCGGATTGTGTGTTCTGCAGGATCGTCGACGGCGAGGCCGAAGCGACTTTCGTCTACGACGATGACGATGTGGTGGTGTTCTTGACCACAGGTCCTGTGACCCCGGGTCACTTGATGGTTGTTCCCCGTGCGCACCTTCCTTATCTCGCTGACATCGATACTCGCCTCGGTGGTCACATGTTCAACGTGGCGAAACAGATGGCCCAAGCGTTGCGGGCAAGCACTCTCCGGTGCGAAGCGGTCAATCTCTTCTACGCCGATGGTGAGGCGGCGTTCCAGGAGATCTTCCACTCCCACCTGCACGTCTTCCCCCGCTACCAAGGTGACGGTTTCCGCCTCGACGCCGACTGGGACAACGTGCCCTCCCGTGACGAACTCGACCAAGTCGGCGAACAGGTACGGGCCGCTCTGGCAGCCATTGCACAAGCCTGATGGGAAGGACCGGTTCTGTGATCTCGAGCCGACATGCCTTGCGTGTCGCCGCTCGAGTATGTGGCAAGGAACCGGTCCGGGCCACCCGCTTCCCAACAGGGTTCCACCACTGGGTCTACGAAGTCACATTCCAGGACGGATCCCGCGTTGTGGTGCGTCTCGGCGGACCCGACGCCACGCGGCATTTCGCCGGTGCTCTCTACTGGCACGAGGTATTGACCCCGCTTGGAATACCGCTGCCACGGCTCCATGTCGGATCGTCGAGCAGAGACGAATTCGGGTTCCCCTACATGGTGATGGACCGGCTTGACGGTACCGATCTCGGCCACGTCTACCGCCAGCTCACCACCAAGCAGCTCCAAGCCCTCGCCGTTGAAGTCGCAGCTATCCAACAGGCAGTCGCTTCGCTACCGCCCGCTTCCGGTTACGGATACGCAACCAGCTACAGCGATCCCGCGCTACTGCCGGCATGGACCGATGTGCTCGAAGCGAACCTGAACTGCTCTGAGCATCGAGGCACCGGGTTGGGAGCGCTGTGCCGATCGGTACGAACCCAAGTCAGGAAACGGGCAGCCCTACTGGACGTGATACCGCCTCGAGCGTTCCTCCACGACATCACCACCAAGAACCTCATCATCGCCGACGGGACACTCTCTGGGATCGTCGACATCGACACAATGGCATTCGGCGACGACCTATACACAGCGGCGCTCACCAATGCAGCCCTGCTCAAGAACGGTCACCACACCACCTACATGGACGCCTGGTTAGCCGCGCGCCACACGGACACTGACGACCTGGAGCGGTTCACCGTCTACACCGCAGTGTTCGCTGTTGACCTCCTCAGCGAGATCGGCAACACCTTCAACAGAGACAACCAGATCACCATGCAGGCAGACGCAAGGCTACGGCTCGAAGCCCTTGCCTCCATCCTCGCCTAGCGAGAAACCGGACACGAACGAGACCCTCGTCGCCGGCAGGTTGGAATAGCGTACCGCAACAGGGTGTTGACGATTTTTGATGACCAGCGACCGAATCGACGCCTCACAGAACAGCGGCCGGATCGAATCGGTCAATGTGGGCGGTCGACAGGCCATCGAATGGGCCGGACGTGTGGTGGAAACCGCCATATGGAAGCATCCTGTGACGGGCCGTGTTTCGGCAACCGGCGTCAATCTCGATGGCGACGACCAGGCCGACCGCAGGGTCCACGGCGGCCCGGACAAAGCTATCTACGCCTACGCAACGCGTGACTGCGACTGGTGGTCACAACAGTTAGGTACGGACGTCGAACCAGGGACGTTTGGGGAGAACCTGACGGTGTCGGGCATCGATCTCACCCGTGCCGTCATCGGTGAGCAATGGCGGATCGGGACCACCGTGCTTCAGGTCACCGAACCCCGGATGCCGTGCTACAAGCTCGGAATTCGCATGGGCGACGCCACCTTTGTCGACAGGTTTGAGCAGGCACGGCGATACGGCGCCTACCTCCGAATCGTCGCAGAAGGCACAGTGGCGGCGGGTGACACGATCGAGGTCATCGCCCGTCCCGGGCACGGTCTCACCGTCACCGATCTCGGAGCAGCACTCCCTCGACCGGGAGATGACCTGATCGCACGGATACTCGCCATCCCCGACGTTCCCGCCTCCTGGCGGGATTGGGCAGAGAGGGCACGATCTCGTCGGGCACGGCGGTCCGGCGACTCGACTCCAGCCGCGGACGTGTGACCGAGACAAGGCCCAACCTGTCATCGACTACTTCGGGCGGGTGACGATCCTCGTAAACGTCAACGAGGCAACCAGGACCTCGATCGATGCTGCGGACCTACGAACGCTCGAGCACCGTAAGCGCCGCGCTCGCCGGGTACGGTCCCCAGCGGCCGGGGATTTCAGCACGTAGCACAGCGCTCAGTGGTGGATACTCCGTAGTCAGACGCGCCAATTGAGCTATGGGCGCATGTTTTTGCCAGAATCAGTCGCGGGTGGTGCCGCAACTGTTCTGGCGTCCGGCATAGTAGTAGATGATCGTCGTGGCCAGGCGAGGAACGTGTCAGCGGGCGACGAGAGCAAGCTGGCGAGACAGCGCCACCAGATTCCCGGCTTCGTCCCAGATCTCCCCGTCTTCTTCGAACAGCCCACCCGTGACGAACCGGGTGGCGAAGGTGCAGGCCAACCAACCGGTCGGCACCGGATTGCGGACCTGCACCGTCAATTCGACGGTCGGTATCCACCCGAGGGTGAGCTCAGAGTTGAAGACGGCAGGCGCAAACGCATCGCTGGCAAGAACAACGGCATGAGCGTCGAGTTCCTCACCATCCTTCAACCGGAACCAACCCCGCATCAACGGTCTCGCCGGGCGGCGACCGGTCATCAGCGAAGCGTCGCCGGGATGAATGCGCACATCCACCTTGCCGCTGAACGGGGGCGGCAACGGCGCAGCGGAAGAAGGCTGCAGGAGCACGCATTCATCGATGGGAGGCAACACGGGCGGTGCCCCGAGCACCAGGCCGTCTTGCTGAGACGACGTGTCCGTTGCTGCAAAGACCGCCGTGACCAGCACGAGATCCTTTCCCTCCCGGGACACCACCGCCCGTAGGGTGCTCAGATTCCGTCCCCGTTTGGCGACAGCGACATCGACCGCGACGGGTCCTGGAGTCGCCGCGTTGAGATACGTCCCGGTCGCGGAGATCAGGGTCCTGCCATCGGCCTCGGCCTCCATCGCCCGTGTGGCTACAGCCATCAGGTACCCGCCGTTGGTGCTGCCAAATATGTCCCAACCCTCGGCCAACTCTGCGTTCCACCGGCCGGGACCGCCGTGAGACCGGCTCGCCGCTAGGAAGCTCACGCCGGAGCCGTCCCGGGATACCGGGTGCACTCCGCTTGTTGCCACGTGCTCACTGCTGCGCCGGGGGGATGTTGTGGTTGAGATGGAACACGTTGTCGGGGTCGTATTGCGCCTTGATCGCGGCAAGACGCTCCCAGGTTGTCTCTGTGTATGCCTCCCTGACCTCCGACTCGGTGGCATCCGACATGAAATTCACGTAGGCGGCAGCGTCGTCCCGACCGATGGCGTCCACCATCGAGTCGACCCACGCCTCGTGCTGCTCGCGCTCGGATGCATACGTGTATCCCGCACCCACAACGACCATGATCTTGCGGTGCCGGTGGGGGAACGCCGTCGCATCCGGGGCCACGCGGGAAACGGCACCACCGAGCACACGAAGCTGAACCACGCGCATCGGCGCGGTCGAGCGACCGATACCCTCGATGACACGCTCCATAGCTTCGGCGTCGAGACCATTGCTGAACCACGTCTGATCCGCAGCGAACGGGGGCTGAGGCGGCTCCGGGCCTTGGAGCATCACCGGGTAGGCCATGGCCTGGACGAGATCGACAATCGGCGGCGCGATCGCCCGGAACCGGTCGAACACTCGATTGCCTTCGTCGGTCGATCCCGAATGCACCATGATCAATCCAACGGCGACCTGCCCGTAAAACCTGGGTTCGATGCTCGGCATCGGGGGCACGGCCATGACCGTGATCAGGCCGGATAGCTCCTCCGGAGCCGCCGTAGCCTCGGCGAGAATCGCCGCCGCGACCTCCGGAGTTGCGTGGAACGCCAACATACCGCCGACGACCCTACGCAGCGGGTGCAGCCGGTATTTGAATCTGGTGACGACACCGAAGTTGCCACCACCGCCTCGAATAGCCCAGAACAGACCCGGATGATTCTCCTCGTCCACCCGCAGCAGACGTCCATCTGCGGTGACAATGTCGGCGGCTAGAACGCTGTCGATGGTGAGCCCCTGACTGCGGTGCAGCAGGCCGACACCTCCGCCAAGCGTGATCCCGCCGATCCCAACAGACCCTGTGTCCCCGAAGCCGGTGACGAGCCCGTGCTCCCCGGTTGCGGTCGTGTATTCGACCGCGGTGAGCCCGGCGTCGGCCCATGCAGTGCGCTCCTCGGGGTCGATCTCAATAGACTTCATCGCCGACAAGTCGAGCACCAGGGAGTCGTCCCAAGCACTGTGGCCGACTGCACCGTGACCACCACCCCTGACCGCCAGCGGCAACCCGGTCTCCCGGGCGGTAGCTATCACCGCAGCTACCTCGGCGGCGTCGATGGGACGAGCCACCAGCGCAGGGCGCCGGTCGAGCCCGTGATAGAAGGTATGCCGGGCCTCGTCGTAGTCGCTATGCCCCGTATCGATGACGGGGTTGGTGAGGGTGGCGAGTCGGTCGGCTGCGGTCTTGGCCAGATTCTGAATGGAGTCCATACTCTGACTCTAGGAACCAGAGGCCGCTTCGAGTCACGCTTCTGTCCAAATCGGCGAGGGTCGCCCGTCGCTCACCGGAAACGAGGAGTCGTCTGATGGCGCATGAAATCGAGTATCAGTACCTGGTCGATAGCGACACCTGGCGATCCCGCGCCGACGATGGAACCCGGATAACTCAGGGCTACCTGTCGATCGACCCGGAGCGCACTGTTCGGGTCCGGGTGAGGGAGGGTCGCCGGTCGAAGCTCACCATCAAGGGTCGCAACCACGGTGCGATGCGAATGGAATTCGAGTACGTGATTCCCGACGAGGACGCCAGACAGCTCCTCGAGCTGTGCATCGAGCCGCTGATCCACAAGACCCGGTACCTCGTCGAGCATGAGTCCTTCACGTGGGAGATCGACATCTTCGACGGTGCCAACGACGGGCTCGTCCTTGCGGAAGTCGAAGTAGATGACGAGGACACCACGCCGCCGCTGCCCGACTGGGTCGGCAAGGACGTCACCCACGACCCCCGCTTTTACAACTCGAATCTCGTGATCCACCCGTACGGCAGTTGGCCCGACCGCATCTGAGACGCCGATCCCGTCTCCCGGTTGCAGCCAGCGAATAAGCTAGGGCGGTTGCTACGCCGAGGAGGCACCCGTTGAACGCAGAACTCCAATCCCTCGCCGACGAGTACTGGAAGGCCGAGTTGGCCGCGTCACCGATCAATGCGTTGATGCTGGGCATCCATGACTACGACGAGGAGATGGACGACGCCTCACGTGCGGCAGAGGATGATCGCATCGCCGAGTTGCGCGGCTTCGCCGCTCGCGCCGCGGCTTTCGACCCGGAGACTCTCTCGGCCGACGACAAGATCACGCGGGACGTGATGATCTTCGAGGCGGGCACGGGCGCCGATGTCCTCGAGATGCGAGGTGCAGAGCTCGAGGTCAATCACGCGGTCGGGTTCCAGGCAATGCTCCCGGTGCTCTTCCCCCAACTCCCCATCGAGCAGCCCGAGCATGCCCGGGCAATGTTGATCAAGTATCCAAAGCTCGCCGATTACTTCCGGCAGATGACCGACCGGCTGCGAGCCGGCGTCGCCGGCGGTCGCACTCCGATGGCCAGCACCGCGGAGAAGGTGGTCGGACAACTGGACGCTCTACTGGCGACCGCACCGGAGGATGGCGTCTTCCTCACCCTCGGCGGACCACAGGCATACAGCGAACAAGAGGTTGCAGCTTGGAAAGGCGAGCTGGCAGGCATCGTCGCCACCACCATCTACCCGGCGCTTCAGGAGTATCGCGATTACATCGCCGATCACGTCCTCCCCGCTTCCCGAAGTGAAGACAAGCCAGGCATCTGCCACCTGCCCGGTGGCGACGAGTGGTATCGACGAGCCATCAAGCAACACACCACGGTCGACCTCACCGCCGACGAGATCCATGAGATCGGTTTGGCACAGATTCGCAAGCTCGACGATGAGTACCGGGAGCTCGGTGCTGAGGTGTTGGGCACGTCTGATCTCCAGGAGATCTACGCCCGGCTCCGGGACGACCCGGAGCTTCACTTCAACACCGGTGAAGAGGTGCGGGCGGCATCGGAGGTCGCCCTGGCCAAAGCCAAGGATGCGATGGGTGACTGGTTCGGCCGTCTCCCCCAGGCCGACTGTTTCGTCCAGGAAACACCATCCGGCCCAACTGCCTTCTACTTCCCGCCTGCCACCGACGGTTCCCGGCCCGGCACGTTCTTCGTCAACACCAGCGACCCGAAGTCGTGGGGACGGTACGAGATCGAATCGCTCGCCTACCACGAAGGCATCCCCGGCCATCATCTCCAGCTCGCCATCTCGGGAGAGCTCACCGACATACCGGACTTCCGCAAGCATGCGGGTGTGACCGCCTATGCCGAAGGATGGGGTCTCTACACCGAGCGGCTCGCCGATGAGATGGGTCTCTACAGCGGACCGCTGGAGCGGATCGGCATGTTGTCGGCGGATTCGATGCGGGCCGGACGGCTTGTCGTCGACACCGGCATCCATGCCAAGGGATGGACCCGGCAGCAGGCCATCGACTTCATGGCCAACAACTCGCCGCTGCACCTCGGCACCATCGAGCCCGAGATCGACCGCTACATCGGCATGCCCGGCCAGGCCCTCGCCTACATGATCGGCCGGCTCGAGATCGTCCGGATGCGTAAAGAGGCCGAGGAGACGATGGGCGAGCGGTTCGACATCAAAGGCTTCCACGACACCGTGCTGTGCTCCGGGCTCGTCCCACTGCCGACCCTCGACCGCATGGTCAACGAGTGGGCCGCGGCGTAGCTCGCGAGGTGTCTTGACCCAACCTGGGCAGGGTTGCCGGACACTCGTTTTCAGCCCGGCCCGGGGCGGTCGTACCATCCGTTCTGTCCACGATGGGAGATCGATGTTGAGGGCTCGTGCGACGGTACTGACTGTCGCTGTCATGATCGCGGCGCTGACAGCTGGCGGCGCAGCGCCCGGTGATGCTGCAGAATCCTCGCCACCGTTGACCGTTGAGATCTTTCCCGGCGACTGCTCCTACGGTCAAATCTCGCCGGACTCAACTCACTGGGTATGCCTAGCCGACGACGACGCGACACCAGGGGCAGAGCTGTATGCGGTGCCACTCGATGGGAGCTCACCACCGACGAGGCTCAGCCCGGTGCTAGCGACCACCTTTGACGAGGTGTCCTGGTTTGAGCTGACGCCTGACGGATCGTCGGTTGTCTTTGCTCAGGGCACCGACAACTCGGACTCTGAGGCCTACTTCGACAGAACTCTCTTTGTCACGCCGATCGATGGAAGTGCTGTTGTCGAGATCGCGCCCTGGATGCGTGCTGGAGACATACACTTCCTGTGGAGGCCGGATCTGGCTCCCGATGGCTCACGACTCGCTTTCTGGTGGTACAACGAGACCGAGGGTGGCTTGTACACAATGAATCTCGACGGGAGCGATCTCGTGTACCTCGAAGCACTCGGGAGCGTTTCGTTCCTTCCGACTGCGGAGGAGATGGCTTCACCTGTCTGGGATTGGACGACCTTCACTCCAGACCCGGGCTGGCTCTACTACTACGCGGGACAGGGAGAGGTGTGGACGGTCCCCGCAACAGGCGGGACCCCAACCAATGTCACCGGAACCAACCCGGTGGACGGCGACGTGGCGAAGCACTGGTTCACCGCCGACTCGTCTCGGATCGTCTATCTGGCGGATCACGATACGAAGGGCGTCGTTGAGCTGTATGCAACGCCCATAGGCGGAGGGTCCACAACGAAGCTGAATCAAAACCTGGCGCCGGGGGAGTACGTGGTTGACCCCATTGCCTTGCTGCCGGATTCATCGGGAGTCATCTATGGGATTGGCGGCTCCGCGGGCTCCGATGTGCCCGTCTGGCACGTCGTAGGGATCGACGGTGGAGCATCAACGGAGGTCACCGACGGCCTCTGGCCGGTGCATGTGACCAACGACTCGTCGACGATGATCGTCGCCAGCCCAGACGTAACGGCATATCCGCTCGATGGCGCCGAGCCGACACATCTCGGCGACCAGGGCACTGCACTGCTGTCCCCCGATTCGTCTGTCGTGTGGCTGTGGCAGGACATCGGCAACTTCTCGGACTCTCAGCTGTACACAGTGCCACCGACCGGGGGTGATCTCACGATCCATTCCAGGGCAATCCTGTCATCCTCCACGGGCTTCATCGATTCATACGTCCGAACGGTCTTCTCGCCCGATTCGCAATGGCTCCTCTACGCCAGCTACCACCCGGATAGCAGAAGCGAGCTCTGGGCGGTATCCCGTGATGGTGACGGAGAGGGCTTCGTGTTGGCTGATGAGGTCATCATCTACCCACCTGAAACCAGCAAGGAATCGGGCATTCATGTGGCTCCCGATTCCGCCCGGGTGGTCTACGGGGCAGATCATGACGGAACTGGCCTGCGCATGTACTCCACGCTGCTCACCCGGTATCCCGAGGCCGCTGACGCAACATGGCAGGTCGATGAGGACACCCCCGTGGGGTCGACGCTGGGCATGATCGACGCTTTCGATCCCGACGGGGATACTCTCAGTTTCTCGACCTCTGGCGGGACTATCGATGTCGACGCCGTAACCGGGGCGGTGACGCTGGCGCAGTCGCTCGACTACGAGAGCGACTCGGGGCACGAAGCGGTCGTAGCCGTCGACGACGGTCTTGTAACCACATCGGTCACGGTAACCATCGACGTGGGCAACGTGAATGACAATGCCCCGATTGCTTCAGACCTGGCGGTGTCGGTGGCCGAAGATGCCGGGGTTGACACAGTGTTGGGTCAGCTCTCCGCCGTCGATGCCGACGGCGATCCGGTGACCTTCGGCTCCGCAGAGTCAGACGCCCTGTTCGGGGTCTCCGATGACGGGGTTGTGACCCTCGCTGGCATGCTCGACTTCGAGACAGCCAGCTCGCACACATTCACGGTGGAAGCTACCGATGGCGTATTCATCGATACGGCGACTGTGACGGTGAACGTGCTCGACGTATATGAAGAACCAATAACGACCACGACAACCACCACATCTACTACGACTACGACTACGACTACGACTACGACGTTGCCGCCCGATCCTGATCCGGCTCCCGAGTTTGGGGATGTTGACGACTCGAACGTGTTCCACGACAACATCATCTGGCTCGCCACCACCGGAATCACCCGAGGCTGCAACCCACCCGTCAACGACCAGTTCTGCCCCAACGAATATGTCACCCGCGGACAAATGGCAGCCTTCCTCCACCGCGCATTGGGTGACACACTCACCACCGGTGACCCGATCAACTTCACCGACGACAACAACACCACCTTTAAAACCGACATCGAATGGCTATCAGCCACCGGCATCACCAAAGGCTGCAACCCACCAACCAACGACCAGTTCTGCCCCGGCGGCTACGTAACCAGAGGACAGATGGCCGCCTTCCTGGACCGGGCCCTCCATCTCCCCGACCCGGCCACACCCAACCTGTTCACCGACGACGACCAATCACCATTCGAAACCGCAATCGACCGTCTCGCCACCGCAGGCATCACCCGAGGCTGCAACCCGCCAGACAACACCCTCTACTGCCCCAACCAATACGTCACCCGAGCACAAATGGCAGCCTTTCTCCACCGCGCCCTCAACAACTGACCGCCGAGGTCTGGCGAGATTCACAATGATGCCCAGCGATTCGGGTGCGGTGCAGTCGACTAGTTCCTCGACGGAGGCGACACTGCTCTAGATCGGTCGTCGTCAAGCATCCACGGCACCGTCTTGTGCTCGGGGATCGTCCCGCTGCCGACCCTCGACCGCACGCCCGAGAAGTGAGCCGCGGCGTAGCTCGCGAACGATCGACGCGAACCAAGTAGACCACTGTTGGCCGGACGGTTTCTCTGTGATTCGTGACAGTTCGTAATATGCAGCTCAATGAATGACATTCCGGCTGTTGGTGACAGCCTATGAACGTGGCAAGTCGCCTTCTTCTCATCCCGACAGCGGTACTTGTGGTCGCCTCATCCGTTAACGGGGCAGCCGCAGGTGCTGTAGATGCAGGCGGACCGATCGAACTCACGGATGGTCCGGTTACAAAGGTCATGGTCACCCCGGACTCCCAAACCGTGGTGTTCGAGGCCGATTGGGATGGCATCCCGGGACCCGAGTTGTACTCGGTCCCGATCAACGGTGGACCAACCACGAGGCTGAGCGCGCCTCTGTGGGCACCCAACGACGACGTCTACCTAGTCGGCATTGCCGGAAACCCGTCGCAGGTCATCTACACGCAGTCCGGAAGGAATGATGACGATCGCTTGATCCAGGACATCTGGGCGATCTCACCCGCAGGTGGCCCAGCCACCAGGCTCACCCCAAGAGGTGATCTCGAAGAGAGCGAGTTCTGGCCCCAGATCTCGCCGGACGAATCACGTGTCGTCTTCTGGATGTATGTCGACGACGACCCCTTGAACCTCTACTCGGTGCGCCTGGACGGCACTGGTCTAGTTCAGCTCAGCGGACTCGAGGAATGGACCGAAGTAGACGGGTTCTATCACACAATCTCCCGGGACTCCTCCAGTGTCCTCTACACCATTGACGAAGACACCCTGGGCGTGAGGGAGCTCTACCTGGTACCGATTGCGGGAGGGGAGGCCGTCAAGATGAACGGGACTCTCCCGGAGGGCAGTCAAGTCGATGGGGGCAGCTTCGCAGGCGACACCGACATCATCCTGTACCGCGCTGGACCGGAAGATGAGCTCGACCTATATCGCACAGACACGAGCGGCAGCCTCCCATTGAGGCTGAGCACCGATGCAGACGCTGGTCGCACGGTGAGTTCGATCTTTGCCTCTGATGACGGGTTGCACGCTATCTACGTCACGCGAGACGCCGGGTGGGTCGGGTCATCATTCTCCGTCAGCACGTCGGGCGGAGCGACCGAGCCCGTTGTCCCATCCGTCGGTTCGTTGTCCCCAGTTGGCAACCTGGCTGTCTACTCGAACCTATCCGAGACATTTTCCGTGTCGTTCTCGGGAGGGGAATCGGTTCACCTGACGTCTGTGCGAGACTTCCTGGTCGCCACCGACGGTATGTCCGTCTACTACTGGGACGACCCGGAGGCGGACGGGCTATTGGAGCTTCACGTCGTCCCAACAGCCGGAGGAACCGCAACCTCGTTTCCACAGACGGCGGTGGTCGACCCCCAAATATCCACCCCGACGACCGTCGGGTGGCTCACCGACGACGGCGCACGCCTCCTGTACACAGCGGATGTGAACGGTGACTCCGTCAACGACCTCGTCACATTCCCGACAACAGGGGGAAACCCGCTAACTCTCCTCTTAGGGGTCGGTGGCGACCGCCCTGTGCTTACGCCCGACGGCTCACGTGCCCTCATCAATGCCGACCCGGACGGCACCGGGAAGCGGCTCTTCTCATCCAGGATCACGCGAGCTCCGTTGCTCGCCACCTTCAATGCATCCGTTGCCGAGGACGCCCCAGAAGGAACACAGGTCGGATACGTCGATGCCACGGATCCAGACGGTGATGTCCTGGAGTTTGCCCTCACGGGGACAGGTCTCTTCTCCATCGACCCGTCGGGGGCGATCGTTGTTGCCCAAGAGTTGGGGGCCGCTTCTCTTGGCACCCACAACTTCACCATCACTGCAACGGACGGTATCGAAACCGTCACGGCCTCGGCAACGATCGAAGTCGTCGAGACGCCCGCCACGACCACGACAACCACCACATCTACTACGACTACGACTACGACTACGACTACGACGTTGCCGCCCGATCCTGATCCGGCTCCCGAGTTTGGGGATGTTGACGACTCGAACGTGTTCCACGACAACA